>Ga0209420_1000061_pt1 | contig 70655 bp, 65 predicted proteins | sample BlaSpr_A8_OM1_O1_FD_187972 | JGI IMG/M metagenome (GOLD analysis project Ga0209420, IMG submission 187972) | Forest soil microbial communities from Thunder Bay, Ontario, Canada - Black Spruce, Ontario site 2_A8_OM1_O1 (SPAdes) (version 2) | ecosystem: Environmental > Terrestrial > Soil > Boreal... | reverse complement strand
GTCCCAAGGGTTAGGCTGTTCGCCTATTAAAGCGGTACGTGAGCTGGGTTCAGAACGTCGCGAGACAGTTCGGTCCCTATCTGGTGTGGGCGCAGGAGATTTGAGGGGAGCTGTCCCTAGTACGAGAGGACCGGGATGGATTGACCTCTTGTGTACGAGCTGTCGCGCCAGCGGCATCGCTCGGTAGCGAAGTCAAGAAGAGATAATCGCTGAATGCATCTAAGCGAGAAGCTCGCCCCGAGATAAGATCTCCCAAGTCCGATTCGTCGGACTAAGAAGGCCGGTCGAAGACTACGACCTTGATAGGCGGGGGGTGTAAGCGCAGTAATGCGTGAAGCTGACCCGTACTAATCGGCCGTTCGGCTTAACCATAAAACTTTCCTAAATCGTCGCACGATTCAGGCAAGTATGTTTCAAAGCCTATTCAGTTGTTAATGAATGTTTGGCTGTGGGAATTCGAGGCTCAAACTTCGAATTCCCACTTCAAACTTTCAACGATTTCTTGGTGGCCATACCGCGAGGGTCACACCCGTTCCCATCCCGAACACGGAAGTTAAGCCTCGCAGGGCCGATGATACTGCACGGGTAACTGTGTGGGAACGTAGGTCGCCGCCAGGATTAAACTAGAAGGCCGTCCGCTTTTGCGGACGGCCTTTTTTGTTTTGGCGGCGAAAATTCTATGCTGCTGCGTGAGATCGTCCGGAAGGAGGACCGCTAGAGAGGCGGCCAAAAACCGCAGGGTCAAGGCCCTGCGCTAGACAAGCTGCAGTCGAAGAAGCCCGTTAGTGGCGAACCGCAGTGGAGCTGGCGGGTGCTGCGCCGGAACGTGCAGGCATGGAGGCGGAGGATGCGGCAACCGCAGGGCCTGCGGTGCGGCTCATTCCGGGGCTGCTTGTCGCCGGGGAGGGTCCTCCATAGTTTGCCCCGCCATAACCGGAGCGATAGGCGGCGAAGGCTCCTGCGGCGACCGGCGCGGAATGCGGAGCTTGCGAAACCGGCCGCGCCGCTACGAAATTGCTGTGCGGGGCGGCGCTGAACCGTGGGGCCTGCAGACGCACAGGCCCGGCTTGGCCGGACGTTACGCTGGAGGCAACCGTAGAGACCGTTGCGACGCGGGCCGCGGAGTGCGACCACTGCAGAGCGGGTGGCGGAGCGGAAGCTGCAGAAAGTCCGTTGGGTCCGTCGACGATCATGCGTGCTCCCGCGCGGATCACGTTTCCCGATCCTGCGGCGGACGCCAAAATCACCTGATTCGTTCTAGGTAAACCGTTGGCAGGATTCTTCACCGGTTTTGTGGGAACGGCCGTCAGTGGTACCCAACCGGTCTGGCCGCCCAAGTTTACCCAGTTTGCTGTGCCGGGCTGCCACGCTTGCCACATTTGCTGGTTCCCGGGCACCCACAGCCAGCCTTGCCCTGGTAGGTCAACCCAGCCTCCGTAGTGGTACGGCAGCCAGCCCCAAGGCTCGCCGCTCATCCACGTCCAACCCATATCAGACATAAAGCTCCACTGGCCGTCCATAAACGGCATCCAGCCTGGGCCAACTCCAAAGGGCTGCCAAGCTACGCCGTAGCCCGGCAGGTTGTACCATTCGCCGAACTCCTGCAAATCCGCGAAGCCAGTGGTGTATCCGTGGGAGGAGAGATTATCGGTGGCATCGGCCGAGGCGATCTGGCGAACCTGTTCCCTCTGGTTCACCCACTTATCGAACGCGTCGGGCGCCGTACTCTTCGCAATCTCGAGAGGCGCGGACCCGGTCGAGTCCTCACGCAACGTGTGCCCTTTCCCCAATTCCGTGACGCCGCTTGCCGCTTCCACGTCAATATTTCCATGCAACACTGTTACCCAGGCGCCGCTCGGATCCACATCCACGCGAAAATTCCCGCTGTGCGGGATAGACAACTTCATGTTTGCGGCAGAAAGCGAAAGCACTTCGCCATGGGAGAGACTTGCCGTAACAATTGCGGTGCCTCGCGCCAGATCAAGATGAGTCGTTCGCACACCGTCCACTAGCGCCAATTCGGTGAATTGCACGGCCGAATTTTGCGCCAATCGCAGCATCAAGCCATTTTCAAATTCCACTTCCGCGAATCCCGCTTGTGTTTGGATCGAAAAACCCTGTTCGATTGGCAAGTTCGTGGCCGCAGCTTGCCAGCCCTCGCTGCCGCGCTGATATTGCACCTGGCCTTCGACAAAGCTCAGGCGCACGATGCGGATATGGCTATATTCCGTGGCGCCCGCAGGTTTGGCCATGGGTGCAAAAGAAGCAAGCAAACAGCAAAACAGGAGGGCGAAACCACTGCGGGCCATAGAGGCCTCCCCGGGAAAAAGACCAAAACCGCGACGATATTCTACGCACGGCGGCCACACCCAAAGGATCCACCGTCGTACGTTGATGTTGCGCCGAAAAGGGGCGGAAGGCAAGCGCAATCCAGCCGTGTTCTTATTCCGAAGGCTACTTTGCCCCGCGAATCCGGGCCGCAATTGATCTAGCGCGTTCGCGGGCGATATCGACAATGCGGTTGTCGTTAGCAATCTGCTCGAGGACGGGGAGAAGGCGCTCGGGCTCGGGGATAAGTTTGCGGTCGTAATCGGTCTCGAACGTCATCAGGGCTTCATTCAGCCCCAGCCGGTCATAGCGCATCCGGCGCTGCAATACGAGAATGTGCTCCTGCTGGCGGGTGAGGCCCTCAAAGATCTGATAGAGCTGACTCGCCGAAGGATTGGTAGTGTAATTGAATGTGGTCTCGTGTACTTCCGAACCTTTTTCATAGCGAAACGTTTTGTCGCCCAAGTTTGCAATGCGCCGATGAACATCGAGATCGGCTCCGCGAAAATCATTGAGATCGCCGGCCAGGGCAAAGATTTTCAAACGCAGCGCGTCCCCTATTTCAAAGGGTTGTGGGTCGGCTTCTTCGCTGAGCTGGCGAATGTCAAAAGTACATTTACCGGATTGCGTGACCTTAATTTCCGTAAATTCGGGCACGCTCCCTTTGAAGATTTTCCGGTAGGTGATGACGGCGTCTTGATCCGCCGAGACGCAGGACGCTACGAGCAGAAATAAGACCAGGAAACGCAACGCATAACGACACATGCCGTTCATCTTGCGGAAAGGATGCGGGGAACACGCGGGAGGTTACGCCGCGCCACGCGCGGAGCGGCCAGCAAACGTGCCGGAGCGCCAAAGCGCGCCTCGGCTTGCGCAAAGCGGATGTGACAGAGCGCGACGGCCAGCGCATCAGCAGCATCGCAAGGCTGCGGAAGTGCTTCCAGATCCAAGATGGCGCGCACCATTTGCTGCACTTGTTCCTTGGCGGCGTGGCCATACCCGGCGATGGTCGCTTTCACTTCGCGCGGAGAATAGCTGTGCACGGGCAGTTCGCGCTGCGCGGCCGCCAAAAGGATCACGCCGCGAACTTCGGCGAGCCGCAGGGCCGTCTTCACGTTAAGGGCGGCGAAAATCGCCTCGAGAGCGACATGCGCCGGCGTAAATTCATCGATCAGCCTGGCGATTTGAGTATGGATTTCATGGAGACGTCCGGGCAGATCGCGCGCCGCATCGCGCGCGGCGGGAATCACGCCAAAAGAAATCGAGGTGCAATGGTTTCCGATCGCTTCCACGATGGCATAGCCGGTAGCGCCGGCGGAAGCAGGATCCACACCAAGAACTCGAAATCGCGCAGGAAGCGAGGATATTTCCGGCATCGCCGCAAGTGTACGGCGTGATAGAAGGCGGGGCCAGAGTTTTCTTGTAATTCGAAGGAAGGACGTAGCGCGGCAGATAACGTGCGTTTTCGCCGGAGCCCGGGCAATTCTAGGACTCGACGGAGGCCTGCAGTTCTTTTTCGTCCACATCGAAATTCGAGTAGACGTGCTGCACGTCGTCCTGCTCCTCGAGCAAATCAATCAAGCGGATCATTTGCTGCGCTTGCTGTCCGGAGAGCTTAATGTAGCTTTTCGGGACCATGCCAATCTCGGCAGATTCCGGCGTGATGCCACCTGCGACGAGGGCGTCACGCACGGATTCAAACGCATCGGGCGGCGTTACCACCTCCCAAGCGGAGCCATCATCGCGCAAGTCCTCGGCTCCGGCGTCGAGAGCGATGCCCATGAGCTTGTCTTCGCTGGCGACTTCTTTTGAGACGGAAATCTCGCCCTTACGCTCAAACATCCAGCCGACCGCGCCGGCTTCGGCCATGTTGCCACCGTTGCGGCTGAAGGCATGGCGGATTTCACTGACGGTACGATTGCGGCTGCTCGTTACGACCTGTACCAGAAGAGCAATTCCACCAGGACCGTAGCCCTCGAAAGTGACTTCATCGAGCTGCTCGCCTTCCAATTTTCCACTGCCGCGCAAGATGGCGCGCTCGATATTGTCGCTGGGCATGTTTTCATTCTTTGCGGCGGAAATCGCGGTGCGAAGCCGAGCGTTGGTTGTCGGATCAGCGCCGGCGCGAGCGGCGATGGCAATTTCGCGAATCAGGCGGGTGAAAATGCGGCCGCGTTTGGCGTCTGTCGCCGCTTTCTTATGCTTGATTGTTGCCCATTTTGAGTGGCCAGACATGCGAGCGCCTCATTCCGCGAGATTTCGGGTTGTGCCGCGACCGCGCATAGCGCGATGGCCGCTCTTCAAGAAGAGCCGTACAAAGCCCCTACCCGATAGTCGGCACGCATTTTAGCATACGCACGCCGGGAATCGGAATATGCCGATACCACCCCATTCCGCTCCAAGCCATCCAACTAGATAGGGGTTGAGCCAAACAGGCCGCTATGACGCGGCGATAATTGCGCCAAAGGATCTCCGCGGCGCAACGCAGTCTAGGAGGTAAGTGATGAGCCGAAAAGGATTCGCTATTCTTTGTGGGTTTTGCTCCATCCTATTTATAGCACGCACGAGTCATTCCCAGGACAAGACAGCCACCACCGGCGGCACACCCGTGACCGTGACGGTGACGGCTACGTCCCATGGCAACACGAGCCCTTCGGCGGTGCCACAGAACGAGGTGGTGGTAAAGCAGCACGATAATGTGCGCCGCATCGTTTCCTGGACGCCGATCCAGCAGGACCAATCCAATCTGGAAATCGTGGTGATGCTGGACGATTCACTTTCCACGAGAATTGCCTCGCAGTTCGACGATCTGCGAAATTTCGTCACGACGCTGCCTCCGGACGCCCGCGTGGCCGTAGTCTACGCGCAGAACGGTTCGGCACATTTCGTACAACCGTTCACAACGGATCACGCCCAGGCAGCCAAGGCGTTTCGCGTGCCACAAGCTGTTCCGGGGTCGGCGGTTGGGATTTATGATGCGACCCGCGATTTGTTCAAGCATTGGACGCCCACGGAAGGGAGCCGGCATGTGCTCGTCGTCTTGAGCAGCGGCGTGGATTTGAGCGAAGGCTATCAGGATACGAACCCTGCGCTCAACATGCCCCTGCAACAGGCGGTTGAGGCTGCGCAGCGCGCTCGCGTGGTGGTCTACACGATTTATGCGCCCGATCCGGGCCAGGCTTTGCGCGGAGGTTGGCTGAATCTGAACGGACAAGGCAGTCTCGCGGAACTTGCTGCGGAAACCGGCGGACAGGATTTCTACGAAGGCTCGGGGAATCCCGTATCGTTGCAGCCGTTCTTGCAAAACGTTCACCGTCTTCTGGGCCAGCAGTATCTGCTTACGTTTCTCGCGCAAGCGGGTCCCAAAGGAGACCTTGTTTCCCTGCGCGTAACCTCTGAACAGAGCGGCATCCAGTTGCACGCACCGCAGCACGTTTACGTGCCAGCAGCTCAGTAGCGGATTCCATTCCAGTTGGCGATTCTCCCGCGGAAGGTTCGCGGGAGAATTTTTATGTTGACACTATATCGTTATGCGCTATATTATGCCGCAAGCAGATATAGCGTCTACCAATAGAGATTGGCATGAGGGGGCTTGCTTGCCGGACACTCGTTCTCCTGAACCTTTGCTTCCGCTTACATCCGCAGTCTTTCACGTGCTGATCGCGCTGGCCGATGGGAATAAGCATGGTTACGCGATCATGAAAGAGGTCACCCGCCTGACCGATGGCGCCGTGAGCCTGACCGCGGGGACCCTGTACGGAATTCTGCGGCGCTTGGTGAGTGATGGTTTGGTGGTGGAAACCGAGGACCGCCCCGCTCGTGAACTGGATGACGAACGCCGCCGCTACTATCACCTAACGGCTTTCGGACGCAGGGTCGCCGTCGCGGAGGCCGAACGTTTGGCGGACATGTTGGCGTTGGCGCGGTCGAAGCATTTGTTGGCCCGCACGGGCGCGGCGTAAGAGGCAAAAATGGAATCGCGAAGAAACCCACTCGCCGATCGAGCCTTTCGGGTTCTGCTACGTTTTTTTCCGTCCGAGTTCCGCGGCGATTACGGGCGCGAGATGGAACAGATGTTCCAGCAGCAGCGCCGCGACGCGAGCGAAAAAAAGGCCGGCATACTGCGGCTTTGGGCGGAGACGATTGCGGGTATTTTTCGGGTGGCGCCGGCCGAACATGTGGAGATGTTTCGCCAGGATGGCGGCCACGCGCTACGAATGATGCGGCAGAACCTGGGATTTACGATCCTGGTGGTTTTCATCCTCGCACTGGGCATTGGAGCCAACACGGCCATATTCAGCGTGGTGGATGGAGTGCTGCTGCGACCTCTTCCGTACCGCGATGGCGATCGGCTGGTGGTCTTGACACAGGAAGCGCCAGGCGCCGGAATTTCGGACCTCAGTTTTTCGGTATCCGAAATTCAGGATTACCGGGAACAGGCGCGCACGGTCAAGTCGCTCGTGGAATATCACAACATGAATTTTGATTTGATCGGGCAGGGAGAGCCGCGCCGCGTCCAGACGGGTGTAGTGTCGGCGAATTTTTTTGACGTGCTGGGCGTGAAACCGCTATTGGGTCGCACTTTTGTTCCCGCGGACGAGATACCGGGAGCGCCGGCGGTTTTGGTTTTCAGCTACGAATACTGGAAGCGGAATTACGGCGCCGATCCGACGATTGTGGGCCGCACATTTCGGATGAATGACAAGGTCCACACCGTGGTTGGGGTGCTTCCGCCGGTGCCGCAATATCCGGACGACAACGACGTTTACATGCCGACGTCGGCATGCCCTTTCCGATCGAATCCGAAATTTATCTCCGACCGAACGAGCCGCATGATGAGCGTGTTCGGACGCTTGCAGCCGGGCGTGACGCTGGCACAATCGCAGCAAGAGCTCTCCTCCATCGCGCAGCGGATGCAGCAGACCAATCCCGTCGTCTATCCCAAGAATCTGGGGTACGGTATAACGCCCTCTTTCTTGCAGGCGGACTTAACAAAACGCGCGCGACCGACCTTCCTGATTCTGCTGGCCACGTCGGGACTCGTGCTTTTCGTGGTTTGCCTAAATGTGGCCAACCTGAGCCTCGCGCGGCAAGTGCGGCGAGAGCGCGAGCTGGCCATTCGTGCTGCGCTGGGCGCGAGCCGAAGCCGCTTGCTGCGGCAGATGGTGACGGAGAGCATGATCCTTTCGCTGCTGGGCGGCCTGTTGGGAATCCTGCTGGCATGGTGGGGATTGCCGCCGCTGATTGCTTTTGCGGAGAGATTTACCCCGCGGGCGCATGAAATCGGCCTGGACTGGCGCGTGCTTGTGTTTTGCCTAGGGATATCGTTGCTGGCCGGAATCATTTTTGGATCGATCCCGGCGAGCGCCTCGCAGATGAATCTCTCGGCGCCGCTCAAGGAAAGCTCCGCGAGCGCCACGATGGGCGTGTCACGGCAGCGGGTTCGGAATCTGCTGGTGGTGTCACAAGTGGCGCTTTCCTTTGCGCTGCTGGCGGGGGCGGGGCTGATGCTGCGCAGCTTTTACAATCTCACGCGCGTGGACCCCGGGTTCAAGCCGGAAAATGTTATCTCCATGTTCATTCAACTGGATTGGTCGCGATATCAGAAGGATGCAGATATTGTTGCGTTTCATGACCGCTTGCTGGAGAAGGTAAACGAGAACCCCGGCGTGGTCTCGGCGGCCATCGCGCGCACCTACCCCCTCAACGAAACGCAGCCGTCTATCGCGAAATTCGAGGTGGATGGCCACAAGCGCGCCGCCGGCGATGCGCAGCCACGGTTCGATTGGCGGTCGGTAACGCCTGGGTACTTCCGGACGATGGGAATTCCTCTGGATCGCGGGCGCTATTTCACCGATGCGGACGGCGCCAAAGCGCCCATCGTGGCAATTATCAACCGGACGATGGCGCGGCACTACTGGCCGGGCGAAGACCCGCTAGGCCATCGAGTGCTGATCGATGATGGCAAGACTCCGATCATGGTGGTCGGCGTGGTCGGCGATGTGACGCAATACGGCCTAGATAAGCCACCGGCGGACGAATTCTATCTGCCAGAAGGCCACGTTCCGACGCAAATCGCGAGCTTGCTGGTGCGGACCAGGCAGGATCCGGCTGCTCTGATTCACGAGTTTGTTTCCGACGTGTATGCCATCGATCCGCAGCAACCGGTGGCGAAGATCAGAACCGTCGAGCAAGTGCGGTCAGAATCGCTCGCGCCGGCGCGGTTGACGAGCACATTGCTGGGCTGTTTCGCGTTGCTCGCTTTGGTCATCACAGGAGCCGGAGTGGCGGGCGTGATGGGGTTGGCTGTGAGCCAGCGCGTGAAGGAGATCGGCATTCGCATGGCGCTCGGCGCGACGCGAGCCGACGTGCTCCGGATGGTACTCGGCCAGGGACTCTTGTTGGTGGGCATAGGTCTCGCGGCGGGCTTCGCGCTTTCGCTGGCGGGCACGCGATTGATCGGCGGACTGCTTTTCCGCGTACAGCCGAACGACCCGTTGACGCTGGTGGGCGTTACGCTGCTCTTTTTGGCGATTGGGGGCGCGGCCTGTTACGGGCCGGCGCGGCGGGCTACGGGAGTGGACCCGCTTACGGCGTTGCGTTCGGAGTAAGGCTTGGGCGCGCGGCGACAGCTCGAGAATCATCCGAGGAGTTAAGACATGAGAACGGTGCGTTCGTGGTTTGTGTTGCTGATGACGTTGATGAGCTGCGCATTTGCGCCCGGGCTTTTCGCGGCGTCCTCAGCGTGCGGCGCTCATGGAACGCATGACACGATGCTGGTCTCCACTTCCTGGCTTGCCAATCACATGAGCGATCCTAGTCTGGTGATCTTCTCGGTGGGAGAAAAGAGCGATTACGACGAGAGCCATATTCCGGGAGCGCGCTGGCTCGATTACATGCAGACGCACGCGATGAGTGCCACGTCGGGCGGGCAGACACTTACTCTTGAACTCGCGCCGCCGCAAGAGTTAGCGGAGACGCTAGGCAAATTGGGCGTATCAAACGACTCGTTCATCGTGCTCTATCAGAGCAAAGATTGGGTGTCGCCGACCGCGCGGATTTACATGACGCTGGACGCCATGGGGCTTGGCGCGCGGACGGCAATCCTGGACGGCGGCTATCCTATTTGGAAGGGCGAGAACCGCACGGTCTCAACCGAGGTCCCCAGCATTACGCCGAAGACCGTGCAGCTTTGTCCGGTAGGCGACGTGATCGCGAAGTTGCCAGACGTGACCGCTGCGTTGCATCAGCCGGGTATCGCCATTGTGGACGGTCGCGCTCCCGAATATTATTCCGGGGCGGAACAGGGAATGGGCAAAGCGAAGGGCCACATTCCTGGCGCGGGCAGCGTACCTTACACGTCGCTCTTTGACGCTCAGGGTAAGCTGAAGTCACCGGAGGCTCTTGAGGCTTTGTTCCGTAGCGGAGGAGTGAAGCCGGGCGACCGCATCATCGCGTATTGCCATATCGGCCAGCAGGCGAGCGCCGTCTATTTCGCGGCGCGGTATCTAGGATATGACGTGCGGCTTTATGACGGCTCGTGGGAAGAGTGGTCGTCTCACGCGGAATTGCCCAGAGAAAGCGCGCATTCCACTACGCACCCTTGACCGAGACTTGGGCGAAGGCGGAACGTCGACCTCTGTACCACTTTGCTACACGTTCCTACGGACAGTAGATTTCATGCGCCGGCGATGAAACAATTATGTGCCGCACTGTGCGCACATGATTGAACCCTGCCATGCAACGGGCTGTAAGGTAGAGGTCCCTCCAGAGTTGAGAGGCGAGGGGATGTGTTTGCAGCACTTTACGCTGCGCCTCGAACAGCTTTGTGCGGAACTTCGCCGCGAAACGGTTGCGGGTTATGCGAGCCATGAGCGCCAAATCGAGATCATTCGTTTTATTGCCAACCAAGGTGAAATGCTGGCGCGGGTCTCCACCAGTGGATTGCACATGCAGGACGAATTGAAGGCTCGTGTGCTGAGCACCTTTCTGACCTTGATGAATTTGCGGGAAAGTCTCGACCGCGCCGCGCTGCGCACCGCTCCTGGGCGCACTGTTCTGCGTTAATTTCGAAATAGATCGACACCAGTCTGGATCAGTTCAGGCGCCAAGATAGCGTGCATAGAGGGCACGGGCCGCTGCGGGATCCTTCGTGCCCTTAATAATGGCGCGGCCGTCGCTAAAAACCGTCACCTCGTAAGAATTCACGCTAAAGCGCAGTAAGAAACCATTTTGGCGGACGTTGGCAGCAACGGGGGCGAGCTGCTTTTCCAGGGAAACCAGGTCCAGCGCCCGGCCATGCTCGTGAATTTGCACGGAGTCCCGGCCGCACAGCGTGATATGCGGCACGGCTTCGCCCTCCAAATAACGGAATTCGCGGCGGATGCAGGCTCGGCAGTTGGCGTCACGAACGACTTGCACTGACCGGAACTGCCCGGTCCAGACGTCACAGGAAACAAGTCTGGTAGCGGGCGGGCGATCCCCCACGAGGGTGAGAATCTTCATCGCCTCGCCTGCGGCCAGAGAAGCTGCTACGCCAGCCGCCGGACCCAGGACGCCAACCGTGTCGCAGGTATCTTCAAGGCCAGGGGCGCCAGGGGCTTTATCAGGTTCGGCAAGGCAGGCGAGACAAGCAGTGCGCCCCGGATGAATCGGCAGGGTCACGCCATAGCTCGCGACAACGGCGGAATAAATCCAGGGGATGCGGAGCTTCACGGCAACGTCGTTCACCAGGAAGCGCGTTTCGAAATTATCGGTGCCGTCGAGAAGGAGGTCGAATCCCGCGAGCAGATCCTCTGCATTGGCGGGCGTAACGTCGGCGACGATGCCCTCGATTTGGACCCCGGCGTTGATGGCCCGCAGGCGCCTTTCGGCGGCAACGGCCTTCGGGAAGGACTCGCGGGCGTCGGCCTCCTCAAAGAGCATTTGGCGTTGGAGGTTCGATTCCTCGACGAAATCGCGATCGATCACACGAAGAGCGCCCACACCGGCGCGAACCAGCAAATTCGCGATCGCGGTTCCCAAGGCCCCACAGCCAACGAGCGCCACGCGAGATGCCAGGAGCCGCTCCTGGCCCCTTTCGCCGATGCCGGTGAACAGAATCTGCCGCGAATATCTTTCGTAGAGTTTGGGTTTCATAGGCTTGAGATGACCGCGCAGAGACATGATATCGCCGATGGCTGCGGATTCGTAGGCGGCGCGGACCGCACATCAGGCCTGTGTTGAGACAACACGATTGCCGAGAGCTGTAAAGGCCACGCAACCGCTTGTGCTAACCTGTCGTCCTCTGGTTATGCGGGGATTTTTCGCTCAAACCTGCCTTCGGTTAGCTCTTCTTGCGGCTGCTATGGTGTTCCTCAGCGTCGCGCTGCCCGCCCAGGCGCCACCTGCTCCGCCGCCACAGGAGGCTACCGCGCAGGAAATATCCCAATTCGAAGGCCAAACTGTAGTGGAAATTCGCATCCTAGCCGATGGCGGTGAGACGCTCTCGGAGAATCCCACGGATCTGGCACAGAAAGCGGGAGAGCCGTATGACACGGAAAATGTTCGAAAGGCGCTGCGGCAGCTCTACGCCAGCGGCGATTATTCGAACGTGGTAGCGGAAGCTTCACGGAGTTCGAATGGGCTCCGCATGGATTTTGTCGTAACGCGTAATTTCTTCATTGGCGTGGTGGTGATCGACGGTCTCAAAGAACCGCCCAACGAATCCACCGCGTACGCGGCGTTGCGGCTCAGGGTAGGCGATCCGTACAACAAAGCCGCGCTGGACGATTCGCTACAAAGTTTGAAACAGGCCCTCGCGCTGGATGGGCTGTATCAAGGAGAGGTCCGCGCAGATTTGCATCCCGATCCAACGCACCGCCAGATGGATTTAAGCGTGCACGTAATCCCCGGACCACGCGCCCTCTCTGGAGTGATTACCCTGAAGAACAGCACCCCGTACACTGATCGTGACTTGCTCTCGAAGGCCAAGATTAAGCCGAAGCAGCAGATGGACTCGAAGAAATTGCAGCACGCCGAAGATCGCGTGAGAGATTATCTGGTGAAGCAAGATTATCTTGGCGCGCGGGCGAGCATCCATCGGGGCACCTACAATGCCAGTACGAACACATTGCCGCTCGAACTCGACGTAGAGGCTGGGCCCAGAGTTCGCGTGGTGATTGCGGGCGCGAAGATCCCAGGAAAAGAGCTGAAGCGGCGCGTTCCGGTATTCGAGGAAGGAGCCGTGGACCCGGACCTCCTGGCCGAAGGACGGCGCTCGTTGCGTGACTATTTCGAAGGCCAGGGGTACTTCAGCGCCACCGTCGAATATAAGACGAGCGAGGCTGAAGCGAGCGGACCAGGCGCCGCAAAGCAACCCGAGCAAGTGATCACATACGAAGTGAATCGCGGGCCGCGACAGAAGTTTGTGGGCGTGACGTTCGAGGGCAATCGCTATTTCAACTCAGACATCCTAAAAGGCCGGCTCGCGATCCAGCCGGCATCGTTCGGCTCGCCAGGCCGCTTTAGCCAGCGGTTGCTGGATGCGGATATCGATTCGATCCGTGAGCTTTACATGGCCAACGGATTTCGCTCGGCTGTAGCGACCAGCCAACTCGAGCAGGATTATCACGGCAAAGAAGGCGATCTCTTCGTGCGCATTCGCATTCAGGAAGGCGAACAGACGCTGGTAGGCAGTTTCCAACTGGAGGGAAACAAAGCCGTAAAAGAGAAAGAACTAATGAATGTAATCAGCTCGACACCCGGGGAACCGTACTCAGACTTTAACGTTTCGACCGATCGCGACAACGTCCTGGCTCAGTACTACAACGAAGGATTTCCCGACGCGCACTTGACGGCCACCTCGACAGATATTCCGGTGGCGAGCAGCCCTCTCACGGTGACCCCGTCTCCGGAAAGCGCAGCACCGGCGGGGGGCCACCCTGCGACCGTGATCCAGCCGAGAGTTGCGCTCGTTTACCACATCGAGGAAGGCACGCAAGTCCGCGTCTCCGACATTCTGATCTCAGGCTACGATCGCACGCGCCGTGGCGTGATCGCGCGCGAAGTCCAGGTAAAAGCGGGTGGACCTTTGCGCGAAGGCGAAGTCATCGACACGCAACGCTTGCTCTATAACCTCGGCATTTTCTCGCGTGTGACGATTGCGCCGCAAAATCCGGATGGGGCCGACCCGCAAAAGGCCTTGGATGTGGTCGTCGAAGAGGCGAAGCGGTATACGCTGGGCTATGGCGGGGGGATCGAAGTGCAGCGACTGGGTGGCACAGGATCCTCGGCGGTGGGCGGCGCGATTGATGCCAGCCCGCGGGTGATCTTCGAAATCACCAAGGACAATCTCACCGGCCGCGCGGACAGCCTATCGCTGAAAGTACGCGCGAGCACGTTGCAATATCGCGGCCTGGCCAGTTACAACACGCAGAATTATTTCGGGAAGCCAAATTTAAGCCTGCAATTCACGTTGCTCGCCGACAAGTCTCAGGAAGTGACTACCTTTACGTCCACACGCTACGAAGGAACGCTGCAATTGACGCAGAAGGCGTCACGGTCTACGACTCTGCTTTATCGCTACACGTATCGAAAGGTATTCGTGCCGGCGGTTTCCTTGAAGATTGCTTCGGAGCTGGTGCCGCTCTACAGCCAGCCCACGCAGGTTTCCGAGTTCGGTGTTTCTTGGATTCGCGAGCACCGTGATAATCCCACGGACGCTACGAAGGGTTCCTACAACACCTCTGACTTCGAACTGGCCGAGAAACCCATCGGCTCAAAATCGAGTTTTGCAAGGTTCTTCTTCCAAAATTCCACCTACTATCCATTCGGAACAAAGCTTGTGTTTGCACGCTCTTTTCAATTTGGCGTGCAGCAGGCGTTGGGCGACACGCTTTCGGCAGACATTCCATTGCCGGAGCGTTTCTTCGGCGGCGGCGGGAATTCATTACGAGGCTTTTCGTTGAACGAAGCGGGGCCACGCGACCCTGATACGGGCTACCCGATTGGCGGTGAAGCGCTGCTGGTTTTTCAGCAAGAACTGCGCTTTCCGATGCACCTGCCGAAGTTAGGCTCGAAGCTTGGCGGAGCGCTGTTCTACGATGCAGGCAACGTGTTCAGCAGCATCAGCGCGATTACGCTGAGGACTTCGCCTACAACCGAGTCGCAATTGAATGGCAACTTGTCTTATTTCTCGCACACGTTAGGCATCGGCCTGCGCTATGCCACGCCGATCGGCGCTATCCGCCTGGATTTGGGCTACCAATTGAATCCTGCTGAATTCTATTCCTGCACTCTGGCGCCTGCGGGAGGTTGCGCCACCGTGCCGGCGCTTTCACGGATGCCGCACTTCCAATTCTTCTTCAATCTGGGGTCAATTTTCTGATGAGGCGAGTCTGGATTGTTCTTGGCGTGAGTTTCTTGGCGTTAGCGCCGTTGGCGGGCCATGCGCTCCCCAGCAGCGTACCTGCGCAACAGGTGGTGGATCGCGTGGTCGCGAAAGTGGACGACGACATTCTATTGCTCAGCGATCTGCGCGAACTCGGAGAATTCCAGGATCTATTGGAAGGAAAAGCCGAGCCGGCGAACAAACGGCTCGACGAGCTGATCGACCAATGGATTGCGACGCGCGAGGCCATGGCAGGGCAGTTTGCGCAGCCTTCGGATGCCGACGTGAAAGCGGCACACGCACAGCTTACGAAAGAACTTGGCGGAGAACAGGCTTTTGCGGCACGCCAAACGCAAGCGGGCCTGACGGCGGCCGCGGTTGACCGCCAGTTGCGGCGCGAGCTCTTTGTAAGCCGATATTTGGATTACAAGTTCCGGCCTGCGTCACAGGTCGATGCGGATGCGATCCAGAAATATTACAACGAGCAATTTTCCGCCCAACTAAAGGCACAAGGCCAAGCAGTGCCGCCGCTCGATTCCGTTCGCGGCGAGATCCGGGAGCTGCTGGTGCAGCAAGAGATATCCGAACATGCGACGCAATGGCTTGCGGAAAGCAGGTCGCGGTTAAAGGTCGAGGAGTTCTTGCCGGCTGCTAACCAGACGAACCAATGACGAAAGAGCTCCAGCCGAAACGAAGACGGCGGTGGTGGCGATGGCTTGCCGCCGGGTTTGCCGGAGTTGTCGTCATGATTGTCGTGTTGGGTCTGGCGTTCGAATGGGGTTGGTTTGATACACCCGTACGGGACCTGGTGGTGCGGCGGCTCTCGCAATTGACCGGAGGCGAAGTGGAAATGCAGCGCTTCCACTTCGATTTGTTTACGCTGCGAGTAAACCTGGAAGGGATCACCATCCGCGGCAAAGAGCCGAGCGGGACGCCCCCGCTTTTTCATGCCGACTCAATGACGGCTGGAATCCAGGTGGATTCTTTCTGGAACAAGAAGTTTTCTTTGCGCGATCTGCGCGCCGTACATCCTGCGGTGCACGTCCGGTTCAATGGAGATGGCTCCTCGAATTTGCCGGTGCTCAAACCACCAAAGGCGGGCGCCAAGCCACTGCGCGAGCGCCTTTTCGAATTTGCGATCCATCATCTCGAACTCGACGACGGGTCGCTTCTTTACAACGACGTGCGCGTGCCATTGGTGGCGCAAGGCGACAATTTCAATTTCGCGATCGATTTGGGACATGCGGCAGGGGGTTCGCCGATGTATGTGGGCAAGCTAACCTGGCAGGAATTCACGCTGGTTGCGAGGCGATATCTGCCGATGGCGTCGGACCTCTTGCTGAAGTTCTCGCTCACGCCAGACGCTTTCGAAGTGAGCCAACTGCACTTCAAGGTCGCGCGATCGGTTTTTGACGTCCAAGCGAATATTCCGGACTTAGCACATCCCAGCGCGACCTTTCGCTATCGAGGGTGGCTCGACCTAGCGGATATCCGAACCTCGCTCCGCAAGGAACAAACGCCCACCGGCTTAGTAGACTTCGGCGGCGAAGGCAGTTTTCGGGGAGGCGAGTGGCTTTCCACGGGCCACTATATGGCGCGCGACATCGATATGGAGTACCAATGGTTTCACAGCGCTGGAATTTCCAGCCGCGGGAACTACCGGATCGCGCGCAAAGAGCTGCTGGTATCGGATTTTGAGGCTCAGGCCCTGGGCGGCGAAGTAACGGGCCAAGTGCACCTGAATTTTAAAGGCTTGGTCTTCCGCGCCGATTCCCACACGACAAATATGAATCTGGCTACGGTGCTGGCGGCGGTGGATAACGAAAGCCTTCCTATCAGGCCGCTCCATTGGGATGGAACCGTGCAGGTCGATGCCGTGACTACCTGGACGGCGGCATTTGAGCACCTGGAATCGAGTGGTACGTCTGTATGGTCGCCCGTGGGGCAACTGGCTCCCGGAATGATTCCTGCCACAGCGCATTTGAATTACGACTACGTAGCCGGAAAACACATGGTTGCGATTCGAGATAGCGAAATTGATACGTCCACGAGCCGTCTGCATATAGACGGCGCGCTCGCTTCCGTGGATTCATTGCTAAATGTGAACGCAAATTTTAGCGATTTACTTCCGTGGAACGATTTCATCAACCGGATTCGCGGACTACACGCGGAGCCCGTAACGATCACGGGCGCGGCCACGTGGCAGGGAAAAATCTCCGGCCCGATCACCGGCCCCACCTTCAATGGGCACGCTGTGGTTCATAACGCGCACTACGGCTCGCTCTTTTGGGATGAGGCGGAGGGCGATATTGACTATTCGCCTGACGGCTTCACGCTGGCTCACGCCAGGGCGAGCCGCGGCGGCTCCTCCGCGCAAATCGAATTGGCTTTGGAACTGGACGAGTGGAGCTTCGCGCCCGATTCGAATTGGCGGTTTGATGCCGATTTGGCGCAGACCCCGACCGAGGGTTTGCAGGAGATGTTTAGCTGGTCGTATCCGGTACATGGATTACTTTCCGGACAGTTTCACATGCGCGGCACTCGAGCAAACCCACAACTCACAGGTTTATTTGACCTCGCACAAGTTACGGCTTGGGGTTGGACAGTGGACCGCGCCCGCGGTGAACTTGCTCTTGACCAAGGCGAGATACACATCACGAACGCCGACGTCCGGCTGACGCCGCTATCCGGCTCACACTCACCGGGAATTGTGACCGGGAATCTTTCGTATCGGTTTGCTGACGCGAATATCGGATTCGACCTTACCGGCGCCGTGATTCCCATGGAGAATATCCGGAGCCTGCAATCGCCGCGGCTTCCGATTGGCGGACAGCTCAATTTTCAATTGCACGGTAGCGGTCCGATTTTCGCGCCCTCCACGCAAGGCTCGATCCGCTTGGTGGACCTCCGCACGGGAAGCGAGGTGCTTGGAAGTTTTGAAGCCAAGGTGAACGCGGATGGAAAACGGCTGCGCCTCGATCTGTCTTCAGCGTTGCCGGAGGATCGGTTACAAGGATTCGTAGAACTCGGATTTTCCGGTGATCTCCCTTTGAACGGGGAACTCAATATCCGCGCGATGGACCTTGATCCCTTGATCCAAGTTGCATTGCACCTAAACGCGCTCACCGGCCACAGCAGCGTAGATGGACATCTGAAGCTGACCGGAAACTTGCTGCGCCCGGATACCATCACCGTAGAGACCGATTTCTCGCGGATGGTTTTCGACTACGATTACGTAAAACTGGAAAACAACGGACCGGTACGGATCGCCTATCGCCGCAACGAGGTACACGTCGAGCAGGCGAACCTGCGCGGTACCGGCTCGGATTTCAAAATCACCGGTTTGGCGCGTTTTGCGGGCGATCGAAATGTCAGTTTGAATATCTTGGGCACCGTGAACCTGCAACTGCTGGGCGGGTTTATCAACGCACTGGATGCGCGCGGCTCGGCAAACGTGAACGCGGACATCGAAGGCACGCTGGATACGCCACATATCAACGGGCGCTTTGAGGTGCAGAGCGTGTCGGTAACGTACGACGAATTTCCGGCCGGCCTTAGCAAGGTCAGCGGCATATTTATCTTTGATACGAACCGGCTGCTTTTCGACAATGTGCGGGCGGAAACGGGCGGCGGTCAAATGCAACTTTCCGGATCGCTCAGTTACGGGGAAGGTTTCAATGCGATGCGCTATGACATCAATGCACGCGCGACCAGCGTGCGCATCCGCTATCCCGAGGGGATGAGCTGGCTGGCCAATGGGACGCTGCGTTTCTCCGGCAATCTGCAATCGGGACAGATCTCCGGGAACGTGACCGTGGATCGCGTGCTGATGTCCCAAGGATTTGACCTAGTCACGCTGATTGGCGGATCGAATGCGCCGGTGCGCGCGCCGAGCACTTCTTCACCTTTTCTGAGAGAGTTGCGGTTTGACATCCAGGCGGCTTCTGCTCCAGATGCACGCGTGGAGTGGAACGGGGCGCGTTTCGATAGCGAAGCGAATCTTCGCGTGCGCGGCACGTGGGAAAATCCGGTCCTGCTGGGGCACATCGCGCTGCGAAATGGCGAGCTCATGTTTTCGGGGAATCGCTATACGGTAACGCGCGGCGACATCGATTTTTCGAATCCGTTTCGTCTCGACCCAGTGCTGAACATCCAAGCAACTACGACGATTTCGCAATATGAGGTAACGCTCGATCTTTCAGGGCCGGCGAGCCGGCTGACCCTGAGTTACCGCTCCGACCCGCCGCTGCCGACCAGCGACATCGTCAACCTGCTAGCGCTCGGACAGGCGACCGAATCCACGCAATATCTGGGTGGAACCGCAGCGCAATCTCCACAGATGGGCGCCACGACGCTGCTCTCCGAAGCGGTTTCAAGCCAACTGGGCGGGCGCATGCAGAAATTCTTTGGGATCAGCAGCTTCCGCGTGGACCCATTTTTAGTGGCGGGCACCGGAACCGAGCAGAGTGCGGCCACGCGCGTCACGGTGCAGCAGCAGGTCTCGCATAACTTGACCATCACCTACAGCAGTAACGTTACCGGGTCTTCCGAACAAGTGATTCAGATCGAGTACAATGTCCGGCCAGATATCAGTATCGTCGCTTTGCGCGACCTGAACGGTACGTTCTCTTTGGCAGTTGAATTCAAAAAGCGATTTAAATAGGTGCGAGGGAGCTTTTGATGGACGAACTGCTCCGCTGGCGTGAGGGATTTCCCATCCTCGCGAAGACTACCTACCTGATCAGCAATTCGCTCGGGGCCATGCCTCGTGCGGTGCAAGACCGCTTGCGCCAATACGCGGATGTTTGGGCCACTCGCGGCGTGCGCGCCTGGCACGAGGGTTGGTGGGAAATGGCGGTGGAGACGGGGGACCGCGTTGGCCGGCTGATCGGCGCGCGGCCGGGTGAAATTTCGCTGCACCAGAATGTGACGATCATCCAGGCGATCCTGGCCTCTTGCTTCAATTTGCGTGGCCGCCGCAACAAGATCGTGATGTCCGATCTGGAATTTCCCTCGACGATCTATTTTTATCTGGAACAACGCCGCAACGGCGCACGCGTTGAAATCGTTCGCTCCGGAAATCCGTTGCGGATTCCGATGGACAAATTTTTGCAGGCGATCGACGAACGGACCCTGCTGGTGCCGATCTCGTTGGTGCTCTTTCGCAGCGCTACGATTGTGGAGATCAAGCGCATCATCCAGCGCGCGCATGAAGTGGGGGCGCTTGTAATACTGGATCTGTTTCAAGCGGCGGGGACGATGCCGGTGGATGTGCGCGCGCTCGACACTGATTTCGCGACGGGTGGCGTCTTGAAATGGCTGTGCGGCGGGCCTGGCGTAGGGTATCTCTACGTTCGGGCCGATCTCCGCAAGAAACTCAAGCCGGCGTTCACGGGATGGATGGCGGACCGGCGACCCTTCGAATTTCGCGCAGCCGCCGTGGACCGGCGGCCGGATTCATTTCGTTTCCTGAACGGCACACCACCGATTCCGGCGCTCTACGCTTGCCAGCCCGGGCTTGAAATTATCGCGGCCGTCGGCGTGGACGCAATCCGCAAGAAATCGGTGCGGCAGACCGAGAGGCTGATCGCGGGCGCCGAGGCGCGTGGATGGCGCGTGAATTCGCCTCGCGAGACTGCCGAGCGTGGAGGCACGGTGTCAATCGATTGCCCGCACGCCCGGGAAGTTACGGCGGAGTTGATCGCGCGGGAGATTCTCGTGGACTTCCGTCCCGGGGGCGGAATTCGGCTTTCGCCTCATTTCTACAATCGGGACGAGGAAATCGATTTCGCGCTCGAGCAGATCGAGCAAATCCTTGCAATACGTGGCTGGAATCGTGGCCGCATCCGCACCGCCAAACGCCGGGAGCGCGCCCCGCGCATCGCCGAGCCGGTGCTATAATCCCGCAGCGTTCTTCGCACGGAATCATTTCCAAACGGTTTCCTACCGGCCGGAAGGCCGCAACGAGGGGTCATGCGCAACCGAGCAAAACTCATTGTCTCTATGGTCATTTGTACCGTCTTGTTTTTTGTAAGTTCGCAAGTATTTCGCGGCGCGCAGCGCGTTTCGAACGAGCCGGCACCGACCGGAATAGCGCCGCTTTACGATCCGGGCGTTTCCCCAGATGGTTCCGAAATTGCATTTGTTTCCGGGGGTGATATTTGGACGGTGCCCGCTGCAGGAGGAGTGGCGCACCTACTGATTTCCGATCCCGCCACGGAGTCGCGACCCGTCTATTCGCCGGACGGAAAGACGCTTGCGTTTGTTTCCACGCGGACGGGCAATGGCGACATTTACATCTTCGATTTTGCAACGGGCCAGGTGCGACGGCTTACCTTTGACGATGCGCCCGATCAACTCAGTGCGTGGTCGCACGATGGCCGCTGGATTTATTTCTCCACCGCGAGCCACGATATTTCCGGCCAGAATGACATTTATCGCATCAGCGCCGACGGCGGAACGCCCATGCCCGTGTGTGCTGACCGCTACGTGAATGAGTTTTTTGCCGCGCCCGCTCCCGACGGCGAGACCATCGCGATCAACGATCGCGGCATAGCCTCAAGCCAATGGTGGCGCCGCGGGCATAGCCATCTGGATGAAAGCCAGATCGTACTGTGCCATACAGGCGCGCCGCCGAAATATGAGAGCGTCACGGACGGACAGGCCAAGGAGCTTTGGCCGATGTGGGGCGCAGACGGCAAAACGCTGTACTACATGTCCGACCGCAGCGGCGCTGAAAATATCTGGAGCAAGCCTCGGTCCAGCCCCCCGAAGGAAATTACACACTTTCGCGACGGCCGGGTTTTGTGGCCGGCGATTTCGAGTGATGGCCGCACAATCGTTTTCGAACGCGACTTCGGGATCTGGAAGCTGGATGCTTCGTCGGGTGAGGCGCACAAGGTCGCTATTACGCTGCGTGGGGCGCCGTCCGGCGCTGGCGTCGAGCACCGCAGCCTGACCAACGGATTTGAGGAGCTGCAACTCTCGCCCGATGGGAAAAAGGTCGCATTCGCGGTACACGGGCAGATCTTTGCCGCCTCGGCAAAGGATGGGGGTGATGCCGCTCACGTCACCACGAGCAACGGCAAGGAAGATGAGCTGAACTGGTCGCCCGACAGCCGCCACCTCGTGTACGTTTCGGACCGGGATGGCAGGCCAAACTTATTCCTCTATGATTTCGCGTCACGCGAGGAAAAGCAGCTCACCAAGGGCACCGACGCCGACACGCAACCGCAGTTTTCTCCGGACGGCAAACAGATTGCCTTCCTGCGTGAAGCGAAAAAGTTGATGGTAATGGATGCGGGTGGCCAGAAGGAGCGCATGCTTGCGACTGGCGCCTTAGACCGGCCGCCGCTGGGATCGAACCGGCCCTTCATTTGGTCGCCAGATAGCAAGTGGATCGCTTTCCTGTCGGTGGGCGAAAAAGACTTTAGAAATGTAATGATTGTCCCGGCGGCGGAGAACAGTTCCGAAGCCAAGCCCGCGACGTTCCTGGCGAACGCATTTTCGGATGATTTGACCTGGAGCCCGGACGGCGCCTATCTGCTTTTCAACACGAGCCAACGCACCGAGGAAGTCCAGGTGGCACGCGTCGACCTGGTGCCGCATGCGCCACGCTTTCGCGAAGACGAGTTTCGCGATCTTTTCCGCGAAGAGACGCCGCGTACCATGCCGTCATCCCCACGCCAAACCGAGCCTGCTCCGGCGCCATTAACGACTCCCGCGCCGGCGAAGCCCGAACCTACCGCAGCCGATACTAACGGCAAGAAGAAGGAGCCCAAGCCCGTTCAAATCGTATGGGACGACATTCGAAGGCGACTGAGCTTCCTGCCGATCGGGCTGAGCGTCGGTTCGCTGAGCATCAGTCCAGACGGAAAGTTGCTCCTCGTGACGGCCACTGTCGCCGGCCAGCAGAACTTATACCTCTATTCACTCGATGAGTTGGCTAAGGAACCGGCAGTGGCGCGGCAACTCACCTCCACGCCGGGTGGCAAACGCGGCGCGCAATTCTCACCGGATGGTAAAGATGTCTATTACCTGCACCAAGGCCGCGTGGAAATCGCCAATGTGGAGTCACATCAATCGAAACCGCTGGCGATCACGGCAGAGATGGAGGTTGATTTTTCTCGCGAGAAGATGGAGGTGTTTCACGAAGCCTGGTCCTATCTCGGTGACAATTATTTCAATCCGAAAATGAATGGACTCGACTGGCCGGCCGAGCGTGCGAAATATGAACCGTACGTGGCAGGATCGGCGACGCCTGACGAGATGCGTCGCGTGATCTCTCTGATGATCGGCGATATGAACTCCTCCCACTCCGGGATCGGCGCCGGCGGGGCGGGCGGGCCGAGATTCGCGACGGGGCGCCTGGGGGTAATGTTCGATCCCGCCGAGTACGATCGCACCGCCAAGCTCCGCATCAGCGAAATTATTCCATTGGGTCCTGTGGACCTTACCAAGGAAATCAAAGTAGGGGATTTCCTTCTCGCCGTGGACGGCGCTCCCATTGGGAAGCAGAGTAACCTGGATGAGCTGCTCGAAAACAAGGTGGATCGCCGTGTAGAACTGGAAATCGCGTCATCGGCGGAAGGCGCTGGAAAACATACGGTTGCTGTGGAGACGATTAGCCGCGCTACCGATGCGGCATTGCTTTACCGCGATTGGGTGGAACGAAATCGAGGCTACGTGGCGAAAACCAGCAACGGCCGGCTGGGCTACGTGCACATGCTGGATATGTCTCAAGAATCGCTCGAGAGACTTTTTCTCGATCTCGACGCGCAAAACCAGAGCTACGAAGGTGTGGTGGTGGATGTGCGCAACAACAACGGCGGTTTCGTCAATGTCTATGCCATTGATGTGCTCGCGCGGCAAAGCTATCTGACGATGACGACCCGAGGTTTGCCGTCCGCTCCGGCGCGTACATTGCTTGGACAACGGGTACTAGAGCACCCGACCATCCTGGTCACCAATGAAGCTTCGCTTTCCGATGCGGAGGACTTCACCGAAGGCTATCGCACGCTGCATCTGGGAAAGGTGGTTGGTGAGCCCACCGCGGGATGGATCATCTACACCTCAAACGTTTCTCTCGTCGATGGATCAAGCCTGCGCATCCCATTTATCCGCGTGCAGGGCCATGACGGCTCCGACATGGAACTTCACCCGCGCCCCGTGGATATCGAGGTGGTCCGTCCGTTTGGAGAGACTTACGCGGGAAAGGATTCGCAGCTCGACGCGGCCGTGAAGGAGCTATTGAGCGAACTCACCTCAAAATCGCGCCAGTGAGCCCGCGCATCCAACGGGCAGCAGGTGTGAAGGAGAGCGCGATTCCTGTCGATGGCAGTCCGGAGGATGAAAGGCTTAGCGCTCTTCGGCGCGTGATGGTGGAAGAACAAATTCGAGCGCGAGGGATCAGTTCTGAACGAGTGCTGGAAGCGATGCGCACCGTGCCGCGCCATCTTTTTGTGCCACCCGAACGCATCGATTTCGCTTACGCCGATCACCCTATTGAAATCGGTGAAGGGCAGACCATTTCACAGCCCTTCATGGTTGCGGCTATGGCGGCGGTGTTGGAACTCCGCGGCACGGAAACCGTTCTTGAAGTGGGCACGGGGTCGGGTTATTCGGCGGCGGTGTTGTCGTTGCTTGCTGCGAGGGTTTATACCGTCGAGAAATATCCAATGTTGGCTGAAGGCGCCCGGCAAAGGCTTGATGGTCTGGGCTATCGGAATGTGTTTGTGGAAATTGGAGATGGATCAGCTGGGTTTCCTTCCGGTGCACCGTTTGATGCCATTGCCGTGGCCGCCGCAGCGCCGAAAGTGCCTGCGCCGCTGGCGGAGCAACTCGCCGAAGGCGGACGCTTGGTTGTTCCCGTAGGCGAAGGCGAAAATCAGGAATTGGTTCTGGCCACGAAGACGAACGGGACAATCAGTTCTCGAGTCGTAGCTTACTGCCGCTTTGTGCCGCTTATGGGCCGATATGGCTTTGGGGGCTGAAGGGCAGAATATGACTTTACCCTGCCCGCAGCTCTCGATCGTGATCCCAGCATACAACGAAGAGGCGCGGCTGCCCCGCACGCTCAAGAGAATTCAAAGCTGGCTGGACTATCGAAAGCTGTCGGCGGAAGTGATCGTTGTGGACGACGGATCGACCGATGCCACCGCGCGTCTGGTCACCGAGTGGCAGCTCCCGTGGCCGGAGTTAAAGCTTGTGGCGAATCCTGGGAATTGCGGGAAAGGATACAGCGTCCGGCACGGCACGCTCGAGGCTCGCGGCGACATTGTACTCTTCACGGACGCCGACCTTTCTGCTCCCATCGAGGAAGCTGACAAACTGCTCGCCGCCCTCCAGACGCACGATTTTGCAATCGGGTCACGGGCCTTGAATCGAAAGTTGATCGCGGTGCATGAATCGCCCTTCCGGGAATTCGCAGGAATCGTCTTCAATTACATCGTACGCCTGGTGCTTTGGCTGCCCTTTGCCGATACGCAATGCGGCTTCAAGGCTTTTTATCGGGAGCGTGCCCGCATTGTGTTCGAGCAGCAGCGAGTGGATCGCTTCGGTTTCGATCCCGAACTGCTCTTTCTCGCGCTGCGCCACGGACTCACCGTTGCGGAGGTCCCCGTCCGATGGGCGCATGATCCGCGGACAAGAGTAGCAATGGCACGGGACAGCCTGAGGATGTTTGCGGAGGTATGGTGGATCCGCTGGAATGCGCTGATGGGAAGATATCCGACAGGGGGGAAAAGGCGTTAGCTTTACCGCGCAAAGTACTTGACAGGAATTGAAAAACGCGTATGCTGAATCCTATGCGGGCACGTTCCTCCTCGGTTGCCGTCGAACCTGTACGGCTCGAAGTTCGCGCGGCCGATAACCTTCGCTTCATCCGCGAGACCATGGAAAGCGCGGGCCGCTTTACAGCCGTGCCCGGCTGGGGCGGCGTGGGTATGGGGTTAACGGCATTGGCGGCGGCCGTAATCGCGGCGGAGCAGGTGTTGCCGTTGCGTTGGTTGACGGTATGGCTTGTAGAACTGGCCCTGGCCGTGGCCATTGCTTCCGGCGCCACCGTTCGAAAAGCACGCGCTTCGAAAAGTAAAGTTTTTTCCGCCCCCGGCCAGAAGTTCGTTCTGAGTTTTCTGCCCCCGCTGGTGGTCGGCGCCCTGATAACGGTGATTCTGGTGCATGCTGGACTTTTCTCCGCGCTACCGGGCACGTGGCTTCTTCTGTATGGCGCGGCAGTGGTAACGGGCGGAGCATTCTCCGTGCGCGTGGTTCCCGTGATGGGACTCTGCTTGATGGTAATCGGGACCGTGGCGCTGTTCACGCCAGCGAATTGGGGAAATATTTGGATGGGCGCGGGCTTTGGCGGTCTGCAGATTGTATTCGGCGTGATGATCGCTTTGCGATACGGAGGCTGAAAGGTTCGGCTGTGGCAAAATCAAGTTCACTGGCGCAGGATCGAACGGCTAGAGGCCGCAGCAACTCCGCGGAAGCTCTGAAAATCAGCCGCGCCCACCCGGAAGCCGTCGCGCCCGATCTGGATCGGTTGATCCATGAGCGCATGCGGCTGGGAATCGTGAGCGCGCTGGCGGTGAACGATTCGTTGACGTTCAATCAACTCAAGGCTCTGCTCAAAACGACGGACGGCAATCTGAGCGTGCATGCCCGCAAGCTTGAGGAAGCGGCTTATATTACGTGTTCCAAGTCATTCGACGGACGTCTGCCGAAGACCGAGTTTCATCTCACCGCGTCCGGGCGGAAGGCTCTCGAGCGTTATCTGGACCATATGGAAGCTTTGATTCGTTCCATGCGCGACCGCTAAGAGGCATAGCAAATTTTTTTGCGTAGTGACTTTGTAATAGAAAGTAATTTGCAGTTAGCAAGCAGCCTTAAGGAAATGCCATGAGCCCGATGACCTCTTGTCCCTTGCATGTTGCCATCATGATGGATGGCAATGGCCGCTGGGCGCTCCGCCGCGGCGAGCCCCGTTCGAGCGGCCACCAGCGCGGCGCGGAAAATGTACGCGCCATTGTGCAGGCCGCGGTCGAGTTGGGCGTTGCCACGCTTACGCTGCACGCTTTCTCTTCTGACAACTGGCGGCGGCCCACGCGGGAAGTCGCCGCTCTGATGCGCCTGCTCCACGATTACCTGGAGAAGGAAGCGGCGCATTGCGCGCGACACGACATTCGTATTTCCGTGATTGGGCGCCGCGATCGTTTGCCGGCGGTCCTGCGCCAGACCATCGAAGCTGCCGAAACCGCCACGGCTGCGGGCAGCCGATTCCATTTGCGTCTGGCCGTGGATTATTCCGCCCGCGAAGCGATCTTCCGCGCCGCATGCCGCTTCTACAAGGCCACGCGCGTATCGCGCGAATCCTTCGAGGAAGTATTGGGCGAAGTCAGCCACGGAGGCGTGCCCGAGCTGGATTTCCTGATTCGCACCGGCGGCGAGCAACGCCTCAGCGATTTTCTTCTGTGGGAATGCGCTTACGCGGAACTCTACTTCACGCGAAAAATGTGGCCGGAGTTTACCGCCCAGGATTTCGCCGCTGCGCTCGCCGAATTTCGTTCCCGCGACCGCCGCTTCGGAAGCGTTCCGGAAGCGGTTGCAAGCTAACCCCCTGCAAAGGAGGACTCTCCATGGCACGCATGCCGATGTTCGCCCCGCTGGCCGTTCTCGCCTTTCTCGGCGCCGGCGCAGGGCTTTTTCTGATGGTCATTGTTTTTCTTTTTGGCGTCTTCAGCCGCAAATATACCGTCGCGAAGATCGGCGCCTCCGTCGCACTCGCCGGTGTAATTTTCTATGCCGTCCTGCTTTTCTCGTTTTCGGCGGCCAGCCATGAACAGACGCTTGCCATGGGAGAGCATAAGTATTTCTGCGAGGTGGACTGCCACATCGCCTATTCCGTCCAGAGCGTCACCCGGCAGCGTTCCCTTGGCCCGGCCTCGGCACCTCTCGATGCCGCCGGCGTGTTTTACATCGTCCGTTTGCAAACTTGGTTCGATCCCGCCACCATTTCCGCGACGCGCGGAGACGGTCCGCTTATGCCCTCACCGCACCGAGCCGTGATCGTAGACGGGGCGGGCCGTGAATACCCATCTTCATGTCTGGCGCTTGCCGAGCTGGGCCCGGACTCCGCCAAAACACCATTGCTGACCCCGCTTCGCCCCGGCGAGTCCTATGTCACCGACTTTGTCTTCGATTTGCCGGCAACCATTTCGAACCCGCGCTTGCTGGTTAAGGACGATGACTTCGTGACGTCTTTCGTCATTGGCCATGAAGATAGCCCTTTTCACAAGAAAGTCCTCTTCGCGCTCAATCCCGCCAACTCCGCGACGCTGCGCTGAAGCGTGACCGGAAAAGCTTTCTGTTCGCTGTATATTCAGCGGGTTACCCCGCCCCTGACACTTCGCCACCTCCCGCCGTCTAAGTAGGTGAGAAAGAAAGTGATGGGAGAGCGGCGGTGCAGTTCGAAGGTACACTGAGCTGGCAAGGCGCCGTCCAGGAGTTCGGTTTGTCCAGGCCTGATGACCCGGCACTCGTGCGTTCTCGCGAGGAAGCACGCGCAGAGGACTCTCTGCTCGCGGACGCATGCCGGAGCGGGGCCGTGGATGCATACGAACGGCTCTACCAGTTGCAAGGCGCACGCATGAAGAGTATCGCGATGAACCTGCTGGGAAATGCCCACGACGCGGAAGACGTCGTGCAGGAAACGTTCTTGAAGGTGCATCGCGGGATACACCACTTCAAAGGGCAATCGGCCTTTTCCACCTGGGTGTATCGCATCTTGTTGAATTCCTGTTACGACGCGCGCCGGCGGCGCATCCGGCATCCGGAAACGTCCGAGCAGGATCTTGTGGAAGAAGGCGAGACCTACGAGACGCCAACGAAGGGCAGCAATCATCCGCTGCGGCTGACGCTCGAGAAATGCGTGGCGGCGCTCACGCCGCACTTACGCTCGGTCTTTTTGCTTTACGAAGTAGAAGGCTTCAAGCACTCGGAGATCGGCAACATTTTGGGCGTCTCGGAAATGGCATCAAAAAACGCGCTATATCAGGCGAAGCGAAAGTTGCGCGACATGTTGACAGAGCGGGGCGGAGCGAGCGCGGTGGCAGGCGGCCGCGACGCATGAGGGACATGATGGCGAGCCAAAGAACATTTCAATGCAGGGATCTCGAAGAGGCGCTTCGAGAAGAATCGCCCGAGCTGATGGCGGCGCTTGAGGTTCACGCCAAGAGTTGTACTGCGTGCGAACAGGAGCTGCTCGTGTGGCGCGAAATCTCCGTAGCCGCGCAGGAGATGAAGAAGGAGTGGTCCAGTCCCACGCTGTGGCCCCGGATCGCGCAAGGTCTGAAGGAAGAGGCGGCGAAGCCCAAGACTTGGCGAACCTGGTTTGCGATGCCGGGTGGGATTCCGTTGGTGCGTTGGCAACTGGCTCTGGCAGCGGCCTTGTTGCTGATGATTTCGGGTATGAGCGGCTGGCTGATGCTGCACCGGGCTGCGCGCATCGCGCCGGATAACCAGCACCTCCTGACGGACCAGGCCGTGCGCGACGTGGAAAAAGCGCAGCAGGCCTACGAGCAATCCATCGATAAATTGGCCGCGCTGGCGCAGCCGAAACTTGATAGCGCTGCGACTCCGCTGATGATGAACTATCGCGAAAAGCTAGAGTTATTAAATGCGGCGATCGCGGATTGCCGTACAAACCTCGCACAAAATCAGGCGAATGCCTACTTGCGGCGGCAGTTGCTTGGCTTTTATCAGGAAAAAGAACGCACGCTGCAAGACGTGCTGCAGGGAGAATGACGTGAACCGATCAGGAATATATACGTTTAGCGCGGCCATGCTGCTCTTGATGAGCGCGGCAGCGGCTCCGGCGCGGACGCCGCAGCCGAGCGGACCGCAGCAAGAGGTAAAACACACGTTTGATAAGACGGTGCCACTGCCCTCCGGGCAATCTCTTCGCATCGAACATCGCCTCGGCAGCATTACGGTGCGGACACATTCATCGAGCGATGTGCATGTGAGTGCGAACATTCGCGTGGCCGCTTCGTCGCAGGAGGATGCCGAGAGCTTCGCGAACCAGGTCCAGATTCGCCTGGAGTCTTCTACGGCGGGTGTTCTGGTACGCACCGAGTATCCGGAGCAGAACAATTCGTTCTGGAACCGGCGGAACATCTCCTTTTCAGTCGACTATGAAATTGAAATGCCGGAAAGCGCGCCGCTGACTGTGCGTAACAGTTTCGGCAGCGTCACCGTATTCGGCCTGAAGGCTGCGACGGATATAGATAACAAGCAAGGAACCGTAACCGTGCATGACGGCGCGGGGAATCAACTTCTGCGCGATTCGTTTGGCGGGATCGAGTTAGCCAACAATGACGGCAACGCAGACGTCGGCACGAACAACGGCTCGGTGCAAGTCTCGCAGATTCGCGGATCACTCACGGTGAATGACCGGTTTGGCAGCGTGAACGCGAGCGGAATTACCCGCACCGCTTCGATCACCAACAGCAATGGTACCGTGGAACTGCACCAAGCCATGGGGCCTTCGAGCATCAACAATTCGTTCGGCTCGGTGACGGTTTCCGATATCACGGGCGACCTTACAGTGCGCAATGCCAACGGCGCTGTGGATGTTCGCAACGTCAGCGGCGCGGCGGATTTGCAGACGTCATTTGCGTCACTTTCCTTTTCAAGCGTTCACGGAAAGTTGACCTGCCGATCGTCAAATGGCAGCGTTTCCGGAAGCGGCGCGGGTGAGGGCGGCTCCATTCACACGAGCTTTGCCAGTGTGGACGTGCACGACATCGGCGGACCGCTGGATATCGAGGACAACAACGGCAAAGTGTCGGCGCGCGATATTCGCGGTCCGCTGCAAGTACGTAGTTCGTTTGGCGGAGTGGAAGCCTCTGGAATTCACGGCGATCTCAACATCAACGCCACCAATTCCCCGATGGAAATCTCGCAAATCGAGGGGGCGGTGCAGGCGGAAGGTTCCTTTGGCAAAGTGGAAATTTCGGGCGTACGTCGCGGCGTGCGTGTCGTCACCGGCAACGCCGGGGTTGCCGTACTGGATGCCGGCGGGGAAACCTACATTAAGACTACATTTGGGCTGGTTCGCGCCGAACGCATCAATGGCTCGCTGTCCGTGGAGGATTCGAACGGCAGTGTGAAGGCCGTGACCGTCCACGGCGCCGCGAGCATTCGAACTTCCTTTGGGTCGGTCAATTTGAGTGCTGTGGACGGCCGCGTAGACGTAGACGACCAGAACGGATCGGTGGATGTCTCGGGCGTGCAGGCAAAAAATGGCTCCGGGGCGTGCAACGCGATTAACCTGCGCTCTTCATTCGCGCCCGTTCGCGTTGCGCTTCCGGATGGCGCAGGCTATGACTTAAGGTCGCACACCTCGTTCGGCAAGGTGTCGAGTGATGTGGACGTAACCGCCTCCGGCGTCCTGGGTGGAGATTCGCTCAGCGGCCGAATTGGCGGGGGTGGCTGTCCCTTGCAACTCACCAACAGCAACGGCAACATCGAAATTTTAAAGGCCTCCAGCAGACGATTGTAGCGCCACAGTAAAAGCCCAGAGCGGCCGGAATCACGCATTCGATCTGGCGCGGGCGAGCGTAAAGGCTGTCCGCACGACACGAGTTGCCGTGGGAGTTAGGCAAAAACGTTCCAGTTCCTCTTCGGTGGCGAAGGCCACATCCGTAACATCACCCCCTGCATGAGGCTCCCCATCGAGCGCCTCGCAGAGATAATCCAGAATCACGAAGTGGTAGAGAGGTCCCTGGTGGAGGGCGTTAACGGGCTCGGTTTGGGCAGGGACCACAGCCGGGACTTCCACAGCCGGTTGGCCAAAATGAGTTCCCGCCCGCGCGATGGAGGTTTCGGAAACCTCGGGCGGAGGAGCGGGGAAGATTCGCTCAAACACTTCAATTAGCTCTATGACTCTGACTTCGAGGCCGGTTTCTTCCAGCAACTCTCGTTTCACGCCCTCCGCGATCGTTTCGCCGAGCTCCAGCAACCCACCGGGGATGGACCATTCGCCTTTCAGGGGCTCGGTACCGCGGCGGATCAAAAGCGCCCGATTTTTTCGAATAACGACGCCTCCAACCCCTACCATCGGCAATTCTGGGTATTGGCGCCTGCTCTTCACCCTAGTGTGCCCCCGGATTGAAAGCGTAACGACTGTTTTCCTTTTGCCGTGAGAGTGCGTTATATAATACTGCGAATCGCGGTAGTTCGATTCCCGAAGGAGGCAGCAACGTGGTTCGGTGTCCTGAATGCGGTACCGAAATTGATGCGGATGAAGAGGAAGTCGAGGAAGGCGAGATTTTGACCTGCCCCGAGTGCGAGGCAGAGCTTGAGGTCATACAGACCCATCCGGTCAAACTCAACGTCATCTCGGAAGGTGATGACGATGATGAAGATGACGAGGAAGAGGATGGGGATGATGAAGACAAAGATGACGAAGAAGGGGACGAAGGTGAGCTAGACCACGGCGAAGACGAAGAGGAAGATTACGAATAGGATCGTGACAGCCTTCGCGACGGGCGGGGTGTTTCTTCGTGACACCTTCAGCGATAGCGCCGGCTGGCGGCCGCGGGAATGGAGAGCGGCTTTAACCGTGATGGCGCTAATCGGTCTGCAGTTTTTTACTGTCGGCGTGATCTCCACGACGCACGCACAACAGAAACCGAGCTATACAGATTGCATCCTTTACGGGAATGTCTTCACGGCAGACGGACACTTGTTCACGGGGGCAGACGTGCATGTTCGCCGCGCCACTGACAAAAAGCCAAAGTGGGAGGCGACTTCGGATCGGCGCGGGGAGTTCGCGATTCGGGTGCCTCCCGGTTCCGATTACGTGATCGAGATAAAAGCGAAAGGCTTTGTCACACAACAGCAAACCGTGACGGCGCAAACCGGCCGGCAGGACCTCGTATTTCACATGGCGGAAGAACCGGGCAAACGGAAATGAAGCGCACATTGCTCGTACTGGCGGCGCTGGTTGTACTGTTTGGGCTTGCGCATGGCGTTTGTGGCCAAGTGACGGACGCGCGCACCGTGCATGGCCAGGTCGTAGATCAGCAAGGGAATCAAATCAAGGGTGGCGTAGTCTATTTGAAGAGTCTGGCCACACAAATTGTGCGCAGCTACATCAGCGACGATGAAGGGCAATATCGGTTTAGCGGGCTCGATCCCAATGCAGACTACGAGATTCACGCAGAAACGGCCGACCAGACCTCGGCAACGCGCAAGATTTCGCGTTACGACGACCGCAAAGATGTCGTTTTGATCCTACGAGTCGACAAGAAGAAGGGCGATAAGTAGCATTTACGCACCGGCTTTTTTCCAAGGTATTCACACGGCATATAATTCACCCATGCGCGAATTGATTCTTGGTATGGGCATCGGCAACGCGATTTCGGGTTGATTGAAAACCAGGGCTGTGCCACAGGCGTGATCACCCTCAAATACCAGAGATCGCGGAGGCGAGCATTGGGTTTTATTGAAGGGGAGCGCTCCCGGGCCGGCGAGCCTGGAATAACCGCCTAAACAGAAGCAAGCTCTTGGAAACGCTGCGTTTATCAATTAGCGAAGGCCGGCAGAGAGTCGGCAGCGTCTTTCATTGACCCCTGGGCTAACCGCGTAGGATAATTATTAAAGAGCTATGAAATTCCCTCGTGTCAGCGTATTGGCGCCGGTGCTTGTGATGGTGGTGGCTCTTGGCGTTCTGCAACACCCGGCGGCGGCGCAGGATGCGGCTGCGCCTTCAAGTGCTTCCGACGCCTCCGGTTATTCGCAGCCCGACGCTGCAAAACGAGCGGAAGCCTACTACAACTACACCATGGGCCATTTGAACGAGGTCTACTATCTCGGCACGAGCCGCAGCGAATTTGCGAACGCCGCCATTGAGTTCTACAAGAAGGCTTACGAGCTTGATCCTAGTTCGCAACTGATCGCGGAGCATCTGGCCGAGATGTATTACCAGGCGCAGCGAACCCGGGACGCCGTGTTGGAAGCGCAGGGAATCCTCCAAAAAGACCCCAATAATTTGCCGGCGCGGAGGCTGCTGGTACGAATCTATCTGCGCACGCTGGGAGATTTAAGCGGCGCGTCGGCGCAGAAAGAGACGGCCACACGCGCGATCGAGCAATTAGAGGCGATTCGCCGTCTCGATCCAAGCGACAAGGATTCCGCAATCTGGCTGGCTCGTCTCTATCGGGTGCGCGGTGACAACCAAAAGGCTGCGGATGTGCTCAGCGGAATTCTGGCCCAGAATCCCACGGATCCTGCGGCGGTGGAGCAATTAGCACAGCTCGATTTGGACCAAGGGCGCGGCGAGGACGCCATCAAACTGCTCGAGGACGCCACGAAATCCGATCCCAAAGCGGGTTTGCTCGATCTTTTGGGCGATGCGTATTCGCAACTTCATCAGCCGGTGAAGGCTGAAGCGGTCTACCGGCAAGCGATCGGAATTGAGCCTGATGAACCCAGCCATCATCGCGGTCTAGCGCAAGTGCTGATGGCGGAAGAAAAACTGCCGCAGGCGCTGGAGCAGTACAGGGGTCTTTCGGCATTGGACCCCGACGATCCCGATAACTATCTGCGTATTGCGGAAATTGACCGCCAGTTGCACAAACTGGACGATGCCGAGCAGGCCATCGCGCAGGCGAAGGAACGCGCCCCTGGCAACCTGGAAGTCACTTACAGCGAGGCCATGATTTACGAAGCCCAAGGCCGCTATGACGACGCAATCCGTTTGCTATCAAGTGCGGTAACCTCCGTTAAATCCGGGACGGAACCTGCGCCATCGAACCGCCGCACACTGGCGATTCTCTACGAACAGCTCGGGCGCGTGTATCGGGAAGCCGGGAATAACGCCGCCGCTCTGAATACTTTCGCCGATCTGGCCACGCTCGGCGACGAAGAAGAACAGCGCGCGGATGTGATGATCATCGATACATATCGCGCGGATCGTGATCTGCCGCACGCGCTCGAAGCCGCGGATAAGGCCATTGCAAAGTTTCCGCAGGATCACGACCTGCGCATCACGCGGGCACTGTTGCTGGGGGACAAAGGGGATGCCGATGCCGCCGCGGCGCAGTTGCGGGAGATGCTGACGCACACGCCGCAGGACTTGGAAATCGATCTCGATCTATCCCAAGTCTTCGAACAAAGCCATCGCTATACGGACGCGGAAAGCGTTCTGGCGCAAGCGGGGCAAGTGGCTACGCGCGGCTCCGATAAGGAAATGGTCGATTTCATGCTTGGCGGGCTTTTCGAACGCGAAAAGAAGTACGATCAGGCCGAGAGTGAATTCAAACAAGTGCTGGCGCTGAATCCGCGCAATGCCGCGACGCTCAACTATTACGGCTACATGCTGGCGGATCGGGGAGTGCGATTAGGCGAAGCGACGGAGTTGGTGAAGCGCGCTCTGGCAGAAGATCCGCAAAACGGCGCTTATCTAGATAGCCTTGGCTGGGCCTATTACAAACAGGAGCGGCTGCCGGAGGCTGAAGAGGCGCTACGAAAGGCCGCCGAACGCGAGCGCGACGATCCCACGATCCTCGAACATCTGGGGGATGTCTACTTTAAGAGCGGAAAGGTCGATTTGGCTGTCACCCAGTGGCAGCGGGCGCTCGAGCAATGGCGCCACGTGCTGCCGGCCGAAAATGATCCGGAAAAAGTAGCCGCCCTGGAAGCAAAGCTTTCCACGGCAAAGCGGCACGTGGCGGAAGCGAAGAAAACAAACGGCCCCTCCGCCCTCCGTTAGCAAGCCTGCGATGCCCAGCGCCAGTTTCCCCGCTTTCGCGAAAATTAATCTGCGCCTACATGTGCTCGGTGCACGTCCCGATGGGTATCACGAACTACGCACGGTTTTTCAGGCAATCTCACTACGCGATACGCTGGAGCTGGAAATCCAGCGCACTCCCCGCATCGACCTGATAATTCAAGGTGATCGGACATTAGCGGCGGAAGGTGCGAGCAATAATCTGGTCTATCGCGCTTTAGCCGCGGCGCGAAAGGAATTGCAGCTTCGGCACGGTGTGCGCGCAACCCTCACAAAGCGCATTCCGGTGGGCCGCGGTCTCGGCGGAGGATCAAGCGATGCGGCAACGGCCCTCACCGGCCTTGCGCATTTGGCCAAGAAAAATATTGCACCGCATCGGTTGATTGAGATCGGATCGAGCCTCGGTGCGGACGTGCCCTTTTTTCTGTTCGGCGGACGAGCCCTGGGGATTGGCCGCGGGGATGAGATTTATCCTCTGCCAGACGGCGTGCGCCAAACTGTGCTGGTGGTTTCGCCGCGCGACATCGCCGTGCGCACGGCCGATGCCTACGGCTGGCTGCGCTCCGGATTGACAAAGTCCGGCGCCGCTTCTACACTATCTTCTTTCTGCGCCCTTTGCTGGAGCTCGCAGGAAAGCGGCACCTGGAATGATTTTGAGGCTGCCGTTTTCCCGCGCCATTCACGCCTGAGAAATATCAAGCGGAATCTGCTCCGAGCCGGGGCCGCGGAAGCCTCGCTGGCGGGTAGCGGTTCGGCGGTGTTCGCACTGTTCCGAAGCCCAGCGCAGGCGCGCCGAGCCGCCCAAGCGTTTCCGAGCGACCAGACGTTTATCTGCTCGACTTTGTCCCGGGGAGAATATTGCCGTGCCCAGTGTGGCCGGGGAAGCGCGGGAACTCGTTCCCGTAGCCGACGACAAATTTAAGATCTTCTCGGGGACCGCGAACTCTCCCTTAGCGGAAGAGATCTGCGGCTATTTAGGCGTGCAGCGCGGGCGTACCGTTTTGGGGAAGTTCAGCGACGGCGAAATCTATTTTCAGATTCTAGAAAACGTGCGCGGCGCAGATGTTTTCGTGGTGCAGCCTTGCTCGCAGCCGGCAGATTTTCATTTGATGGAACTGCTGCTGATGATCGACGCGTTCAAGCGCGCATCGGCTTGGCGGATCACGGCGGTGGTTCCGTATTACTGCTACGCGCGGCAGGATCGGAAGGATAAGCCGCGGGTGCCGATCTCAGCGAAGCTTGTGGCGGATTTGTTGGAAACGGCCGGGGCGAGCCGGGCGCTGTTGCTAGACTTGCACGCCCCGCAGATTCAGGGCTATTTCAACGTGCCGGTCGATCACGTTTACGCTTCCCCGGTGATGGTGGAGCATTTCCGGCAGTTGGACATGCCAAAGCTGACGGTGGTCTCTCCGGATGCCGGCGGCGTCGAACGCGCTCGGGCCTTTGCCAAGAAATTGGGCGCACCGCTGGCCATCGTGGATAAACGCCGTGTGGATATGAACGTGGCGGAAGTGATGCACCTGATCGGCGACGTGCGCGGCAGGACGGCGCTGATCGTAGACGATATTATCGACACCGCCGGAACGCTCGTGAAAACAGCGGAGGCATTGCTCGCCGAAGGCGCGACCGGCGTATATGCCGCCGCTACGCATGCCGTACTTTCCGGGCCGGCGGTCGACCGAATCTCGCAATCGGCGATCAAGGAAGTGGTGGTGACGAATTCGGTGCCGTTGTGCGAGGCGGGACAAAAAATCGGCAAGATTCGCGTGCTCAGCGTGGCAGCATTGTTAGCTCGCGGCATTCGTTCGATTCACGAAGAAACGTCGATCAGCGAGCTATTTATATAAGGATGTTTTTGTGGCGCGGTGCAAGCGCCCGGCGGTTCAAGAGATTTAAGCGAAGTTATCGTAAGGAAGGACGTATGGCGAATATCACGATCGAAGCAACGCATCGCGAGGACCGCGGCAAGAATAATGCCAGGCGTTTGCGGACCACAGGGCAAGTCCCGGGCGTTATTTATGGCGGGAAGGGCGGCGCCGAGGCCGTATCCGTCAATGCCAAGCAGGTGGCCAGCATTTTGCGGTCGCAGGCAGGGCACAACACGATCTTCCGATTGAAGCTTCCGGGCGGCGAATCGAACGCCATGCTCAAGGACTGGCAGGTCGATCCATTGCGCGGCGTCTTGCTGCACGTGGACATGATGCGCGTCGCAATGGACGTAAAGATGCGCGTAAAGATTCCCGTGCACACATTTGGCGAACCGCAAGGCGTGAAATTGCAGGGCGGCATTTTTGAAATGGTCACGCGTGAGATTGAAATCGAATGCTTGCCGGGTGAGATTCCAGAGGAATTTCGTGTCGATATAACCGACATGATGATCGGCAAGCAGCTACGCGCCGGCGATATTCCGCTCGATCCCGCAAAAGCCACACTGGTAACCGATCCAGTGCGCGTGATCGCTCACGTGGTTGCGCTCCGCGAAGAGGAAGAAAAGCCCGCGGAGGCGGCCGCAGTCGAAGGCGCGCCGGCCGAGCCCGAGGTCATCAAGAAGGGCAAGAAGGAAGCCGAAGAAGGCGAAGAAGCCGCGGAAGGCAAGCCCGAGGCAAAGGGCAAGCCCGAACCCAAGGGCAAGCCCGAACCCAAGGCCAAAGAAAAATAGCCGCGACGCGCAGGTGGGCAAACGGCCGGGCACATGCGACTTATCGTGGGACTCGGCAATCCAGGCATCGAATACGCCTGGACGCCGCATAATCTGGGCTTTCTGGCGGTGGACCGCTTGGCAGAAGCGAGCGGCGTGCGCGTCGAGCGTCCCGAGGCGAAGTCGTACATCGGGCGCGGCAGTCTGGGCGGCGAAGAGGTTGTGCTCGCTAAGCCGCAGACGATGATGAATCTTAGTGGGTTGGCCGTCCGGGAATTGATCGATCGGCTTGAAATCGGCTCTAACGAGTTGATCGTGCTCTGGGACGAAGTGGCGTTGCCCTGGGCCACAGTCCGAGTGGGAGTCGAGGGAAGCGCTGGCGGTCACAATGGCGCGAAGTCCGTGATCGGCGCTTTGGGCACGCAAGAATTTTGCCGGGTGCGGTTGGGCGTGCAGCCGGACCATCCGGTGGGTGATCTCGCGGCCTACGTGTTGCACCCGATGCGGCGCAGCGAAATGGAGTTGGCGGCGGAGACCGTGGAGCTAGCGGCTCAGGCCGTGGAAATGATTCTGAAAGAAGGACCGGCGAAGGCGATGAACCAGTTCAATCGGCGCAACGCTTCACCGGAAAATACGGAATCTTAGCGTAACGAAGCGTTCTGTAGGATCGAGGAAATATGGAAGAGAGACTTTACGACCTGATCTTTATTTGCCGTCCGGCAACTCCAGAGGAAGAAATCACCAAGCTGACCCATATGCTCGAGCATACGGCTTCCGAGCACGGCGGCAAGGTGGAGAAATCTGAAAATTGGGGCACGCGACGCCTGGCCTATCGCGTGAGCAAGCATCGCGAAGCCATTTATGTCTACATGCAGCTCAAGAGCACGCAAGGCGAGCTAATCAAGGAGCTCGAGCGCCGCTTAAAAGTGGCCGAGCCGGTGATCAAGTATCAAACCGTTCGGCTGGACGAAGAAATGAAACGGCAGAAGAAGCTCGGTGGCATACGCGAGAAGAGACTCGCGCGGAAGCCCCGTAAGACTGCTGCGGCTGCAACGCCCGCGGCGCCAGCAACGCCCGCGCCGGAATCAGCCCCGGCAGCCAGCGCCAGCTAAACGAAATTGTGATTGTTTTTACGTTGAAAGGATGAGTGCTTAGATGTCGGAACAAGCAAATCCGCAAGCGAATCTACAGGCTTCCACGCCATCAGCGGCACCATCGCCCGCTCCATCACATGGCGGCGGAGGCGGGGGAAGAGGTCCGGGAGGCGGCGGCCGCCCGGGAGGGCACGGCGGCGGTCATGGGAGACCTCGCGAAGGCGGCGGGCCCGGAGGCGGGCCAGGTGGACGCAAAGGCAAGCGGCAATATTTCCGTAAGAAGAAAGTGTGCCGCTTCTGCGTCGATAAGGTCGATTTCATCGATTACAAGAAAGCGGAGACGCTGCAGCCCTTCGTGCAGGAGCGCGGCAAGATTCTGCCTCGCCGCATGACGGGTACCTGCTCGCGGCACCAGCGCTGGCTCTGCGAAGCCATTAAGCGGGCGCGCAATATCGCGTTGCTGCCATTTGCGACAGAACTCTAGCTTCCCAGACTCCAAACGAGAGAAGAACCATGCAGATCATCTTGCAAGAAGACGTGGAAAAACTCGGATCGCGCGGCGAGGTTGTCACCGTCGCGGAAGGTTACGCGCGCAACTATCTGCTGCCGCGTAAGCTGGCTCTGCCCGCTTCGGCGGGCAATTTAAAGCGGCTAGAGAAGATACGCACCGTTTTGGCGAAGAAAACGGCAAATGAGCGTGATGTCTCCCACAAGCAAGCGGAAGGTCTGAATGCGGTGACGCTGACCCTCGTACGCAAGGCAGGCGAAAACGACCAGCTCTTCGGTTCCGTAACGTCCGCAGATTTGGCAGAAGCGCTCGCGGCCCAGGGGCATGAAGTGGATAAGCGGCAAATCCAGCTCGGTGACCCCATCAAGGTCATCGGGGAGTACCAAGTGCCGGTGAAGTTGCACCGTGAGGTCACTGCGGAGATCAAGGTGATCGTTCAGCGCGAAGGCGAGACGGAAAAGAAGGAATAAGCCTCTCACTCTCGATCGAAGCTGGATTGCCCTTCTTTGAGGGCCTCCGTTTTGCACTGAATCCACAGCGTGGAAACTTTTCCTCCGTTCTGAGGCTTGGCTTGCACCCCCGCGCCGTCCAAACTTGCAACACGCTCGGACTTTTACATGCACTTGACGCCCTTGTGTAGGCGAAACTAAGGCGAAATAACTGCCGGCAGGAACACCCATGGCTACCACTTCCGCGATCGAAAGACCTCTTCCGCAGAACATCGAAGCGGAGCGTTCTGTTCTAGGCGCTATCGTGCTGGATAACCATCAACTCGATGTGGCCTTGGACAAGATTAAGCCGGAAGATTTTTTTCACGATCCACATCGGCGCATCTTCTTGCAAATGATCGAGCTGGGCGAGCGGCACCAAGCGATCGACCTCGTCACCTTGAACGATCAATTGGCGCGCAAGGGCGAGCTCGAAAGTGTGGGGGGCACCGCTTACCTTTCTTCGCTGGTGGATGGTGTGCCGCGCGTCAGCAATATCGAGCACTACGCGCGCATCGTGAAAGAAAAGGCTTTGCTGCGCAGCGTGATTCACACCACGCAGGCCATCCAACAGGAAGCGCTCGAAGCGGAAGAAGACGCGGATGCGATTCTGGATCGCGCCGAGTCGCGGATCTTCGAGCTGGCTGAAGATCGAGTGCGTGCCGGGCTCATCGGTATGGGCGATCTGGTGCGCGATAACTACGAGCGCATCTCGCAGCTTTTCGACGAGGGCAAACGAGTCACCGGGCTTTCGACGGGCTATCACCAACTCGATGATTTGACCTCCGGCCTGCAACCTTCGGAATTGATCGTGATCGCGGCGCGGCCCTCAGTAGGCAAGACCGCGTTCGCATTAAATATCGCTGCGAACGTTGCGCTGCACGGGCAGCGGCAAGTTGCCATCTTTAGCCTGGAAATGTCCAAGGAATCGCTGCTGATGCGCTTGCTTTCGGACCACGCGCGGATTGATGCGCATAAATTCCGCACCGGACATCTTTCACGGGACGACCGTTCGAAGATTACCCGCTCGCTGATGGAATTGGCCGAAGTGCCCTTGTGGATCGACGATGCCGGCGGAACGACGGTGCTGGAGATGGGTGCCAAGTGCCGCAGGATGGCGCGCGATAAGGGCTTGTCGCTCATTCTGGTGGATTACTTGCAACTCGTAACCGGGCGCGGCCGCTTCAATACACGCAATGAAGAAGTGGCCAGCATCACGCGAGGTCTGAAAGCGATTGCAAAGGAATTGAAGGTCCCGGTGGTGGTGTTGAGCCAGCTTACGCGCGCGCCCGAAAAGGATGACCGCGGGCCGCGTCTTTCAGACCTGCGTGACTCGGGCGCCATCGAGCAGGATGCCGACGTGGTGATGTTTATTCACCGGCCCAAAATGTTTAAGGAAGGGGTAACACCAGAGGAACGCGGCGAGACGGAATTGAATATCGCGAAACAGCGCAACGGCCCTACGGACATGTTGAAGTATGTGTTTTTGCATCAATTCACGCGTTTTGAAGAAGCTGCGCGATAATTGAACGATCTGAATTCTCCGCCGTCCGCACGCTGTGAACGGCAGACACGCCGCTGTCTCCTGCCGGACGCGATTCGCATCAAGTCCTCAGCTCACCGCAGCGCGGTAACCGCTGTACAGTCAATAGCTTATTGGGTTTTGAGCGTCGCAAAAGCGTCGGCTGACCGCGTGCTCTAGTATGGCTGTTAACTAACCCGAGCGATTGCTGCGCCGCTAGATCTTCGCGGTCCGGTGAATTGAACTATGCTCATAGGCTACATGTAGTGCAAGCCGAGCTCAGAAGGAGCGGTGGGGCGCATGTCTGGTGACATCAAAATAAAAGGGCGGCCTGTTTGGGCCGAAGTTCATACTCCAACCCTCGAAGCGAACTTTCGCGCGATTCGCGCACATTTGAACGGGGCAAACGCCAGTGCCAGGCGCTCGAAGACGGCGCTTGAAAAAGCGAAGCGCGTGCAGGTTCTTGCCGTCGTTAAGGGCAACGGTTACGGCCATGGAGTAACTGCTGCAGCGAGGGCATTTGCTCGTGCAGGCGCGGATTGGTTTGGCGTCACGTGCGCGGACGAGGGCGAGGAACTCCGCCGTGGCGGCATTCGCAAGCCCGTGCTGGTAATGACGGGGTTCTGGCGCGGCGAGGAAGCGAAGCTTCTGGAGTACAACCTGACGCCCGCGGTGACAGATTGCGCCCAACTCCGCGATCTCGATCGCGCCGCCAAACGCGCGGGAAAAACTGCAAAGGCTCCGTTCGGTTTTCATTTGAAAATTGACACTGGCATGAACCGCCTCGGCATTTCTCCGGATTCGATCGACTGCTTCGGTCGGACGCTCGGTGACTGCCCGCACTTGCGATTGACTGGAACTCTTACTCACCTGGCGTCTTCCGAGGATTTCAGTTCGTCACAAACGGCAGAGCAGCGAGATATTTTTCTAGGCGCCATCGAGCGTATGCGGGCTTGCAAACTTTCACCCGGCTTGGTGCATATGGCCAACAGCGCGGCGGTGATTTCGCGGCCGGATACCTGGATGGACATGGTCCGTCCGGGGGCGATTCTTTACGGTTACCACCAGAACTACAATCCACCGGAAATGCGCAGGGAAGCAATGAAAGAGGTGCCGATTGCCGCAGCCTTCAGCTTTCGGGCGCGGGTCGTGGCCATCAAGGATGTTGCCGCGGGAACCGGGGTGGGCTACAACGCGCGATTCCGTGCGGCGCAGCCTTCGCGCGTCGCGATTTTTTCGGCGGGCTATGCGGACGGTCTGCCGCGAGCCCTTACGAATCGCGGCAGGGTGGTGATCCGCGGGAAATTCGCTTCGCACGTAGGCGTGATCTCCATGGACTTGAGCGCGGCGGATGTGACCGGTATTGAGCAGGTACAAGTCGGCGACGTGGTTACGGTCTATGGACCTGGCCCGCGAGGAGCGTCCGCCTCTGACGATTTTCAGGACGCTTCCGACGTGGCACGCCTCCTCGGGACGGCTACCTCTGACCTCCTCTGCGCGATCGGCAAGCGCGTGCCGCGTATTTACACCCACTGAACGCTAGCCCCTGAGTATCAGCGATCTTGACCCACCCGAGAGCAGGGTGTATACCTGCCTCCAGCGTAGTCGGACACATATTGTTCCAGGCCTGACGTTCATCGAATCGTATTTCTTATGGGATCTTTCATTCATAGAATGAGCGAAAACCTATTTATACGGTTCATACGAGGTGGCAATGCCGCGTACTTATACAAAGTCAAATCAACCTGAAACACCCAATTTGGTAGAGATTCCCGTTCGCAAAGGAACCCCCCGCCACTCCTTGCAAGAAGGAAGCCTAGGAAGTTCGTGGGATCAATTCGCTCTCGGCGCCGTTTTCGTAATCGCCTTTATGGCGATCGGCTATCACTTTCATCCATTCAACCTGAAGCCACCGGTTGCGGCCGGGACGGGGCTCGTCTTTGCGCTGATCGTTTTTGCCGTGGAGATCCGTCTGAAGAACACCAGCCTGAGGCGGCTGATCGGGGCATCCGTGGGACTGATTCTAGGGATTCTGGGCGCCTACCTAATGAACCTGGTGCTGGCGTATACGTCCATGCCGGAAGGTTCGCGATCATTCCTCGGGATGGCTGTCCTTCTGATCATGACGTACATCGGCATGGTGGTCGGAGCGAGCAAGGGAGAAATGCTGAACTTGCAAGCATTTGGCGGCGTTTTCGGGAACGAACGTAGTCCACAGCGCATGATGAAGGTGTTTGACACCAGCGTAATCATCGATGGGCGCGTGGCGGATATCTGCGAGACACATTTCGTAGACGGAACGCTGCTGATCCCCAATTTTGTTTTGCGCGAGCTGCAGATGGTTGCCGATTCAGCCGATCCGCTGAAGCGCCAACGGGGGCGTCGCGGCCTTGAAGTGCTCCAGCGCATCCAGAAAATGTCGCATCTGGATGTAGAGGTGGTAGACGACGATTATCCGCAAATCGCCGAAGTGGATCTGAAGCTGATCGAACTGGCAAAGCGTTACGATTGCAAGATCGTCACCAATGATTTCAATTTGAACAAAGTAGCGGCGGTCCAGGGCATTGATGTGCTGAACGTCAACCAATTGGCAAATGCGCTAAAGCCCGTGGTTTTGCCCGGCGAAGCGATGCGCGTATTCATACTGCGCGAAGGCAAGGAGTACAACCAAGGCGTGGCATATCTCGACGACGGCACGATGGTGGTGGTAGATGGCGCGCGGCGGATGATCAACAAGACGATCGATATTATTGTAACTTCCGTTCACCAGACGACCGCTGGGAAGATGATTTTCGGCAAGTTCGATGACCGTAACGAAATGGTGCGAGCTGCGGGCGCGGGTAGCATGGATTTGAACCGCCCGGACGCCGTGGTCCGCCCGGCCGAAGTGATCGATCGCGCGCCGCGATCCGTAACGCCGGAATCGACCCGCGAATAAGGATCCAAGTCCGCGCCGGCGAATTCAAGATGCGTTCGTCCGCAAGCTTCTGCATTGCTTAAGTTTCCTAACTAGTATAAAGCCCTCTTACTTCCTTCGCAGGAGCAGACACTATGCCCAAGCCCAGGCCGGTCATTCCCCCGAACTATGAGATCGCGGAGCCTCTGGCCAGTGGAATGTTTTCGCCACAATCGGCCCCCTTGGAACAGCCCGGGTTCACCAAAGCTCCGCGCGTTCGAAAAGACGAAATCGAAAAGCGGGCTGTTTGGATCGTTCATGGTATGGGTCAGCAAATACCCTTCGAAACTTTGGACAGCCTCACCGAAGGAGTGATGAGTGTTGCCAGTCCCCCAGCCGGCCAGGACGCATTTTCTCCGAAAGCGCGTTCCGTTCGCGTCGGCGATCAGGTCTTGCAGCGCGTGGAACTTCAAGTCGCAGGCGATAGCGGCAAAACATACGAATTGCATCTTTACGAGGCGTATTGGGCGCCGCTGACGGAAGGGGTCGCCAAACTGAAGGATGTGACTGGTTTCTTGCTGAATGGCGCGTTACGCGGTGTCCTGAACTCGGTGAAGAAATTCCAGCGGGCTATCTTCGGAAAAGTGTGGTGCTATCGAATCAGTTGGCACACCCCGGTTTACATCTCAGCCGTTTTACTGGTGCTGGCGGCGCTGGCGGCCATGAACGCGGTGATTCTGGCAGCGAGTGCGACGCAGCTTGAGGTCTTTTCGCTCAATCTTCCTATTGGCACAGAGCAATGGAAGATGCTCGCGGCGCTCGGAAGCGCCATCAGCGCGGTGGCTATTAGCTTAGGCGCCGTTTTATTTATGGCCGAGCTTTGCAAGTCACCGCAACTCTCTTCGTTCCGGCGCCTCGCGCTCGGCTTTTTGTCCTGGGCAGGCACGATTCTGACGGCGGCGGCCATCATTGCCGGTGGAGCATTATTTCTGCTCGTTGCGGCCGAGGATCGTATTCGAGATTGGGTATCACCAGCGCCTCCATCGGATCCTCCGGCATTCGCTGTGACTTCAGCCAAAGACATCTGGCACTGGCTATCGCGTACCTGCGGGCCATCTCTGCAGAGAGACTCGACGTTGCTGATTCTCGCGTGCTTTGCGGTGATTGCCGCGGCGTTATGCGCTCGCGGATGGAAACGCTCGAACCGCTCACACCGCTCGGATTTTTCGGGCAGCGTTTTGCTCTCCGTTCTGCTGGGAGCCGCTTTTGTGGTCCACATCGTCGCGATCGCCAGCCCTTTTGCCGCGGGCTTGCGCGAGTGGCTTGCAAGTCTCGCGTCACAAGCGTGGCTTGCGAGTTCTTGGTGGGTTTGGCCATTTGTGATATTTGTCAGCGCGCAAGTCCGGTGGTTCCTGATCGAATATGTGGGGGATGTTGCGATCTACATCACACCGAATAAAGTGGATCGCTTCGACGAAGTGCGCGACAAGATTAAAGACACAGCGCTGCAATCCGCGTCGGCCGTCTATCTAGCTATGAATGAAGACGGCAGCGACTTTGCCTACCAGCAAGTAGCGGTGATCGGCCATTCGCTCGGCTCCGTAATCGCCTACGATACGCTCAACCGCCTCATCAACGATGACCGGCTGGCTCAGGACAAGTTGAAGATTGCCAAGCGGACGTGCCTCTTCGAGACGTTCGGCTCACCTCTCAACAAAATCGCATTTCTTTTTACCATTCAAGGCACGGATAGCTTCCAGATTCGCGAGCAACTCGCGGAAGTGGTGCAGCCGATGATCATGAACTACTCCTATCGCCAGTTTCCTTGGGTCAACGTACGTTCAAGAAATGACATTATTTCCGGCGAGGTCTATCTTTACGATGTGGATCCGGGTTTCAGCACTGACTGCTCGAGCGGCCAACCTGTTTCCGCTCCGGCAGGGGCCATCCCGCTGTGGACTTGATCGATAAGGATGCGGCGGTAGCACTCACAGCGCACGTGGATTACTGGAAGAATCAAACGGTGTGGCGGCAGCTTTTGGGCCACATTGCACCGTGAGCCTGGTTCGGTCGGATTCCAGGCCGCCCGCTAATCAGGAGGCCATCAAGCGCCCCAAAAGTTTACGCCGCAGACGCTTATCAGTTAGACTTTCTGTCCCGCCCTGCGTGGCGCTGCACCGAAGGAGTTTCTCTAAATCATGGGACGTACCGTAGCCATTCTTCCCGCCGCCGGATTGGGCACCCGCATGGGCGCGGAGACCCCCAAACAGTTTCTCGAACTGGATCAACTTCCGCTCGTGATTTTTACGCTCAGACGGTTGGCGGCCTGCTCAGAGATCGCGGAATTCCTTATCGCCACACTTGCCGACGAGGCAGAGTCTCTTGCCGCGCGCATTTCCAAGGAGAAACTCGGCCGGCCGGTGCGCGTGGTGCGCGGCGGCGGATCGCGCCAGGAGTCCGTGGGCAATGCGCTCGCCGAGGTCCAAACTGACACCGAAATCATCTTGGTGCACGATGCCGTGCGGCCTCTGGTGACCTGCGAACAAATCGACCGCGTGATTGCTGCCGCTCGGGAGCATGGAGCGGCGATTCTGGGCGTACCGGCTCTCGACACCGTGAAAGAGGTGAAGCGCACCAGCTTGCCGGGCGATGTGGCGCTGATCACGGCGACGATCCCGCGCGAGCGTGTGGTTTTGGCACAGACACCGCAGGTTTTCCAGACCTCGCTTCTGCGCGAGGCGTACGCGCAGGCGGCTCGGGATGGCTATAGCGCCTCGGATGAGGCTGGTCTTGTAGAGCGACTGGGGCATGACGTCTATGTAGTTCTCGGCTCGACACGCAATTTGAAGGTAACGCGTCCTGGAGACATGGAATTGGCGCGTTTCTACCTCCAACAGGAGCGTTCCTCCCAATCGTGATGCTCGAAAGTTTCCCCGCCAATCTGCGCCGTGCGATGTTTTTTGCGCGAAACGAAGCCGTTCAAGATGGTTCCCCCTACATTGAATGCCGCCACCTTCTCTTGGGGCTGCTCCGGCAAATGCCGACGCTCGCCGCGCACATCGCAGTTCGAGAGGACCAAATCCGTCGCGGTCGGATCCAAGAGGTCACCGACCCTGAGCGAGAGGGCGCGGTGGCCACGGCGCCGGAATTGCCTCTCTCCTCCAATGCGAAGACGGCCATGCATCTAGCTGCCGCCGCGGCCGACCAGGTAGGGGCTTCGGAGATCGGCGCCGAGCACCTGCTCTGCGGGTTATTTCTCGCGGATACCGAGCTTCGCTCGGACCTCGAAACAGCCGGCTTGACGCAGGAAAAGTTGACCGAATTGCTGCCGGGGCTGATGCACGGCATTCGGAAATCTACGAATAGCGCACCGACAGAGCCGGGCGAATCTCTTCGCCAGCCGCCAACACAAAACCGAGTCCGCTGCGGAATTGGCTACGATCTTCACCGATTGCACGCGGGCCGGAAAATGATGATCGGCGGTATTGAAGTGCCGTTCGACCGCGGGCCCGTGGGGCATTCTGATGGCGATGTCCTGGTCCACGCACTTTGTGATGCGCTCCTTGGCGCCGCCGCTTTGGGGGATATCGGCACACATTTCCCGGATACCGACCCGAAGTGGAAAGACGCAGCTAGCCTTTCGTTCCTCGTACACGTACGAGAACTGCTCGCCGATCGAAAAATCGAGATCGTTTTCATCGACGCAGTTGTCATCACCGAGCGCCCGAAGCTCGCCCCACACTTTCCGAAAATGCGGGTGGCTCTCGCAGGTTCGCTGGGGATTGAGACGGATCGCATCAATCTAAAAGCAAAGACGAACGAAGGCATGGACGCCATCGGACGCGGCGAAGCCATCGCAGCGCACGTCTTGGCCACTTTGCAGGGTTGAATCGTGATGATGACCGTCGGCGATTCGGTACCGTCCGGCGAGCCTCGAGCGAACCCGTACGTCGCTTCGGATGTTGAAGCAATTCTTGTGGAGCGTGGCTGGCTGGACATTTCGCTTCGGTGCGAAGCGCAAGAATGGATCACGCTCGCGGTTCGCCTGCTCGGCCCTCACGCCTCCGATCGCGCCGCACTCGGCGAACTCGTCAGCCTATGTTTCGAGTATGACGCTCGAAGCATTTTAAGCGCGGCCGCGACGCACGCGGTGCTGGCGCGCGAAGGCGCCCGCGAAGTGATCCGCGCGTTAGCCCTGGAAACGATTGCGGCGGAGCCTGTGGATTCGGACCGATTCCGCATGATTGTAGAGGCCATCAAAGCCCGCGTCCCGTATCGAAGTAGATTGCTTTTTCATCCGATCCGGCTGACGTTAACAGGACGTGCGGGAGAAGGGGAACTCGACCGGGTAATTCTGTTACTTGACGCTGCCGCGCACACGCTCGGGCTGGCGCCCGTCAAAACCGTGCGGCGGCGCATACTCGAATTCTGTTCTACGCTGGACTGAGGAACGATGGACCGCTTAACCGGTATTCACGCGGTGAAAGAGGCTCTCGAAAGCGGTCGTGCGCTCGAGCGCATTGTGATCGCGCGCGGACGCCACGGCGACCGTATGGAAGAAATCGTGGCCCGCGCCAGGGAGCGCGGCGTTCCGGTACGATTTGAAGAACGGAGCCAATTGGATCGTTTGGCGGGGGGCTCGCAGCACCAGGGTATCGTTGCCCTGACTTCGGCAAAACAAGCGGGAAGTCTCGAAGACATTCTCGTGGCCTCATCTCGATCCGATCGGCCGGGAATACTTGTGCTGTTGGATGGAGTGGAAGATCCCCACAATCTCGGCGCAATTCTGCGGTCGGCGCTCGCAGCGGGCGCCGCGGCTGTAATTGTTCCGGAGCGTCGAGCTGCCGGGCTGGGAGATACCGTTGCGCGAGCGGCAGCGGGGGCGCTCGAGCATATTCCGGTGGCGCGCGTGGTGAACATTGCGCGGGCGATGGAAGATTTGAAGAAGGCAGGATACTGGCTGGTTGGGCTGGACGAACGAGCGGAGCGTGAGGTCAGTGCGGTCGATCTTACCGGGGCAATCGGTCTGGTGCTGGGCGGTGAAGGTGGCGGATTGCACGAACTCGTGCGAAAGCGCTGCGACTTCCTGGCTTCGATTCCGACCACGGGTCCCGTGCGTTCTCTTAACGTCTCCGTGGCGGCAGGAATCGTGTTGTTTGAAGCAGTGCGTCAGCGGCGAGCAAAAGCTCGCTGACCATACGAAGTGGCTCGCTAGGCGAAATTTTCGTTCGGCACTATTTGTCGTATTGCATTAAGGAAAAAACGTCCAGCCCGGGCAGTTTCTTGCGTCCGTTCAGAAAGCTAAGTTCCACAGCAAATGCCGCTCCGGTCACTTCGCCGCCCATTTGTCGCACCAGTTTCACGGTCGCCGCAGCGGTTCCTCCCGTTGCAAGCAGGTCGTCGCAAATGATTACACGCTGGCCGCGGGTGATGGCGTCCTCGTGAATTTCGAGCGTATCGGTACCATACTCCAGGTCATACGTTACTTTCGCGGTGCTTGCCGGAAGTTTCTTTGGCTTCCGAACGGGAACAAAACCCGCTCCAAGCGAATATGCGAGTGCTGGAGCGAAAATGAACCCGCGTGCCTCAATTCCTACCACGATATCCACATGGGCGTTCGCATAGTGCGCGCAAAGGTTATCGATTAGGGAATGGAAACCCTGCTTGTCCTTTAGCAGCGTGGTGACGTCGTAAAAGAGGATTCCGGGCTTGGGGTAGTCTGGAATCTCGCGAATCAGTTGTTTTAAGTTGTCCATTCAGTTCGGGTGCTCCTCGCACTTGCCTGCTTAATCTTACGATTCGATGGAAAAGCCGGCGCTAAATTGCGCCAGTACGTCTGCATCTTCTGTGGCTATGTTCTCTACGCTGGCCCCGCTCGGTCCCTGTCGCAAGTCGCGCGCAAAGTTTTTTAACTGTTCAGCCGATCCGATCGCGTAGACTTCCACACGGCCATCGGACAAGTTCTTCGCATATCCGCCAATTCCCAGTTTTGCGGCCGCGCGTCGCGCAAAGAAGCGAAAGCCGACACCTTGCACCAGCCCGGAAATATAGAAGCGCTTTGCCAAGGGTGCCGTCACGTGCAGCGGGGCATTCTACCAAAGCGTGTACGCTCGCCGAAGGCGTGGAGCTTGCCGTGTTCGAGTTCGATCGCCGCTCGTGTAAGATGCTGGTCAGGTAGCGCCGATGGAACATTCGGGCACAATTCCCATGCGGAAATGGATGTTGTTTGTTGCCTCGGTATTCATGTTGCTACTTTACGGCCGCGCACCGAGCCAGGGTCAGGACATGGGTACCCGTATCGCATCTACTATGCGGGAGCGTTCTGATCAACGACCGGGCGCGTACGTTGTCCGTGTGAAGGGTTACGCGGAGCTACAGGTGGATGGCCAGCCTTTTTTTGTTTACGCTGCCGCATTCCCCTACTACGGCGTACCGCACGACCTCTGGGCCTCTTCCCTCGATCGTTATCGAGAATTGGGAATCAATACAATTGAATTGCGTATCCCCTGGAACTGGCACGAACCTCAGGAAGGCGAATTTGATTTTGATGGACACACCGCACCGGGACGGGATTTGCGGGGCCTATTGCGATTGATCGCCGTCAAAGGCTTTAAGCTTATCCTTAGGCCAGGACCAATCGGCGGTGGTGGATGGCGCAACGCCGGATATCCTAGTTGGCTTCTCGCCAAACGTGAATTCGATACCGCATCGACCGCACGCGTTACAGGCGAGTCGCCTACAAACGTCCCTGAAGGGAGCGCGGGTTCGACCGGTTCGAGCGTGCTTGGCAATCGGGAATTAACCCGGGTCAGGACTCTTTGGCTTTCGGCGCTGGCGCGTGAGATTAGTTCTTACAATGGACCCGAGAAGGGGAGCAAACCGGACATCGCTCGATCCAATCCGCCTCTCTGCGTCGTGATGGACCAACCCATCGGGCTGGACGTCGAATCGTCCATACCAGACGATACATACTTGGTGAATTCACGAGCAGCTTGGACTGCCGGCGGACCTGATCCGCCGTGTTTTGCGGGCGCGATTCGGGCCGTAACCACAGCCGATGCATCGATACCCGAGTCCTTCCCAATGGCCGGGCAATGGCGGGTAAGCGACTTAGACGCTAATACGCCGGACGGAACTGAATCTGCAGGGCTCGTGCAGCCACCAGGGATCGAGGCTCTCCTTCGTTTCGCAGAATTTTTGGAAGTCCGTCCGCAATTTCCTGTGTTGATGCTTGACTTGAGCGGTGCAGATTCGCCTGGGGATGGTCCGCTGGCCACAAACCTACCAGACGATCTTCTTTTGACGTCTCGATCGTTCCTGGCGGAAGGGGCGCGAGGAATCGACTTCGAGCCGTTTCAGCAAACCCTCATCCCGCCAGGCTACGAAACGACCGTTTCCACCACCGATTCCGCGCCTACCGCCGTACTGGGCCTTTTGGGCGATTCATTGCCCGCCGCAGAAGCCGTGCAACGCAATGGTAATCTGATTCGTCGCTCGGGTAACTTTCTGGCCAGCTCACATCCCCGGACGATCCTGGGTCTTTTGGATCTCCGAAATAGTCTTGCTATAACGCATTCGGCCGGGACGCGCAGCAACCAAATGATCGAAGCGGCAAACGATTCGCTTCACCAGGCGCAGACAGTTGCCAATTTGGCGGATATAGCTAGTGACGTGTCCGATCCAATACAGCAACCGGCGGAATCTCTCTTCCGCGATCCAGTACTGCTCGTCGTTGTGCCGCCTGAGATACGTGATGTTCCTCTGTCCGATGCGGCGCAGCTAGCGTTGCTCGATTATGTGCGTCGCGGTGGCATCCTCGTTTGCGATCCTCAGCTACCAGCGGGAGAGGACCTTGAGAAGGCAGTACCGGCTAACGAAATGACGGAAGCTGGTGATGGGGTTCGCTCGTACGAGTTTGGCTCAGGCCGGGTCGTTGTTTGGGACAAAGACTTTTATTCATGGATCAAGCCTGGACAACAAGGCCAACCCCAAGTGGATGAATCACAGACTACCGAAGCAATTCGCGCACTAAGAGCATTATTGCGAGGGCAGGGTGTCAGCACGCCGGTCGTTCGTTCCAGCCAGGAAACGCCCGCGGCATGGTTTTTCCGGGAACTCTTGCCGGACGCCGAGACCGAGCCCTTCGGCGTGATTCGCTCCGATTGTCATCCTGGGCAGGATTGCGCCGAAGGCTTGCTCAGCGTATCCAACTGGAGCGATCGCCGGGTGCAAAACAAGCTGCAGGTCTTAATGCCAACAACCAATGTGCGCATGGCCACGCCCAAAGACTACGTCGAGCTGCCTCTTGAATTAAGCGCCCGCGAGTCTCTGATGCTGCCTCTAAATACGCCTCTTTGCTCAGCAGCCAGCTCGGACAAATCCTGCACCGACCGCGTGATCGCGGCCGGTGGCGAACTTACGGCTTTTGTGCGTGACGACAAAGTCTTGGAACTCACGTTTTTTGCGCCCTCGAAAGCTACCATCGTGCTGCACCTGGAGGCTCCGCCACGAAAGGTGGAGCTGTTGGGAAACATGCCGGAAAAGTTTGTGTATCAACCGCCAGGGTTCCCGCATGAGCCGCCGCCACCACCGATTCCCGAATCGGAGCGCAATTTGGAGGGCGTATATACCAACGAAACCGGCGTCTTCCAATTCGAAATCCCTCGCGGTCCAGCGCCTAATTATTTACGGACCGTCCGGCTGCACTTGCCCTATGTGCCGCACGTAACGGTGGCGCCAAAGGCATCGAAGCAAGCAAAGCGCGGCTACACCTATTCGGTGATAGGTTCGCTGCGGCTCCCGATCGGGCAAGGCGAGTGGTTGCCCGGTGATCCGCCCATGGTCGCGCTTGACGCTCTGCGCAATGGCCGCCTTGCGCTCAATATTCAGAATCTCGATGATGCCGCCTTGACGTTACATGTGGATGTGAGCGGGGCCGCGATCGCCACGAAAACCTTACGGCTTGAACCTAAAGAGGATGGCGTATTTTCCATTGACCTGCACTCCGGAGGGACGAAGGCCCCAGATGAAGAGGGAGTTCTGCACGGCGATGTTCAAATCTCTTCAAACACCGAAGCGGGACATTTACCGGTGAAATTCGTGATCATTGGCGGCGATGCCGCGGCCGGATACCGCTATGACCTTGCGCGTTCGGGTTCGCCCGATTGGATCTTGGAAAACGATCGCCTTCGAATCATCGTTGCGCCTGCGGCAGGCGGACGAATGCTTGCGCTTACGGACAAGTCAACGCCAGCAAATGCTACCGGTTCTCTTGGCGCCCTGCGCGATCTTGTGGCAATTTCCGGCAATTCAGCTTCAGAGGACCTTACGTTCAACCTGCCGTACCTCGCGCAATGGCAAGACCAGCGAGACAATCCTGCAATTCGGATGACCGGGCAATTTCCTGCAGGTGGGCCCGTTTCCGGCGAAATCGAGAAAACCATCAGTCTTCGTGGTTCGAATACTGTGCACCTGGAATACGAGATTCGTTTGCTTCCTGCTCCAAGTCTCGGCGGGCGTGAGAGTTCTTTCCCCGCCCTCACCACCGCCTTTTCCGTGCCCGCCTTCGAAGGCGATACCTTAGGTACGCAATTTTGCTGGTCTCCACCCGGGGCTATTCCATCGGCGCCTGTCGTTATGCATTGCGAATCGTTTACGGCAAATGGAGCGCCTATCATCATCCCGGAGCACATTTCTCAGTTGCAGGTCAGGACGGCGAGCCAGCCTCCTATCACGATGATTTGGAAAGAGGGGCGAACCGTGATTAGGCCCCTTCGCCATTCCGCACAGCTTCTGCTGGAGTTTCCAGTTCCTGCTACCGACCGTCCAGGACCTTATTCTGTGGACTATATTGTGGGCACGATGCAGTGATTTTGTAGGGAGCGTTTGGCTTGCCTTCGAGTGAACCTAAGAACTCGAGAGAGCATCTAAGTTGACTATGCAATTCCGCAATAATCGAAGATCGTTCTTCGGTCTCGTCTTTTCATTTCTTCTAGCCACCGTTTGTGCCATTCCAACAGTCGCACAGGTCCGGGCTGGGCCCGTGCCCAATTCCGGAAATACTCCCGTAGTGTTGTTGCCGTCGCAGCCAAACTCCGCTCCACCGCCCGTTCCGCCCGAACAGATCATCCAGCGGTTCAGCCAGCGCGAAGATGCGATGCTAAAAGCGCGCACCGGCTACACCTATCGAAAAATCGTGCGCGTGGAAGAACTCGACGACAACGGACAAACTACCGGGAAATTCGAGCTCGCCAGCCAAGCGTACTTCGGGCCGGACGGCAAGCTCTACGAACAAGGCGTAAGCCATCCTGCGTCCACGATGCAGATATTCAATATTCAGCCGGAGGATACCGATATTCTGTGGCGTATTCCGATGTTTCCGTTGCTCTCTTCGCAGTTACCAAAGTATGACGTCACTTATATCGGAACAGAAAAGCTGGACGAGTTGACGACTTATATGTTTCAGGTCCATCCAAAACAAGTGGAGCGAACCATCGCGCTCTTCGATGGCGTCCTGTGGGTGGACAACGAAGATTTTGTTATTGTGAAGACGACCGGTAAATGGATTACAGAACTTGGTGAAGTCAGCTCTCCGCGATTTCCGTTTACGGTTTTCGACACCTACCGCGAGAATGTTGCTAGCAAGGATTGGTTTCCCGCCTACGTGCGCTCGGATGCCAGTGTCCCGGCCAAGCAAGGACCCGTGCATATTCGCCTGACGATCCTCTGGCAGGACTACAAGCCTGGGACGGTAGCAAAGCCGGCGTCGCCCGGCGCTTCACAGCCTCAGCATACTTCGCGTCCGTAGTCTTAACGAAAGAGCCCGGGCAACAGCCGGATAGATTCCAGCAGGACGTCCGCGTGTGCCGCGCGCAGGCGTTCGTGCGTGGGAAACGGACCTAACACCGCTACCCTTCGGACACCGGAGCGCTGCGCCATCAGGATGTCCTCCGGGGAGTCGCCTACGTACACGGCATCGCTCGGAGCAATCCGCAGATTGTGCAGAGCAAGCCTTAGCGGAGCCGGGTGCGGTTTGCGGTAAGCCGCGCTTTCGCTGTAGACCCGCGCGGCAAACAGGCGCGTCAGTCCGAACCCACTCAATTGCTGAAGAACTCGCGTCCGGCTGCCGCTGGTTACCAGACCTAATCGGAACAGGTTGCCCATCTTGCGAAGCACGGTCTTGGCGTGTGGCAGGAGCATCGGCCGCTGGCGCCGGTAATGCAGCCGCCACACGCGATCGGCTCTCTGCCAATGCGCACGTGGCAAGCGCGCCGCGCGATAGACGCGATACCAATCCGGCGAATAGTGACGCTCGAGATCTTCCACTCGCCACGGAATTCCCATAGCGCGAAACATCGCGAGGTATGCCTTCTGGTCTGCCTGGTAGGAATCGAGCAGGGTGCCGTCCCAATCGAAGAGGACGGCGCGCACGTTTTCAAATCGCGGCGGCATGTTTCAAGAATAGCAGCGAGGCGGCAACCAATGCTGCCACTCGTGCGAGATGGGAGAGCCTCAACTCGGCATGAAGCGTCGCGGCGGTAGGCTTGCGCGTTCGAACGTGATGTCGTCGAAATGGAATGCGAGCGCAAGCCAGCCGGGTTTTGCACTCGGCGCTACGCGTACCACGTGTGCTTGCGTGACCATGTGCACGCAGCAGCGAGCCATCGTGCCGTGTAACACGCTAATTTCAAGATCAACGGGTGTATCGGCCGCAATCTTGAAGGGGATGTGTGCGAGCAAGCCACTCGAGCTAATGTCGACCGTAAGGAACGCGCAGGCTTGGGTATCGCGGGATCCTGCGATTCTCAGAATGCGTAGGGGCAGACGAAGCTTTGCACGCGCGTAGGCGCGCCTTTCCACCAACCGAGGCACCGCCGCGCGCGCTATATGTGGCTGGTCGCCGGCCAGGGGCCATAGGTCTGGGGCCAGGCGGTTTGCAGAGTCTGAGATGGATTCATGGCTTTCTGTCACATTCGAGGCGTGGGGATTTGACGATTGCGATGCGGGATGAAGCTTGGACCTGGCTACCAGGCGCGCCGTAGGCATGATTCGTCCTCTCCTTCAAAAACGCTTCCGGCGCAGCGCCGAAAATATGACCCTCACCGCGAACCACGTCAACCACGGCAGTATCGAAGTGTCCAAATCAACATCACAGCCTGACGCGCACTGCGATTCGGTGAATTTCCCGCCACCAAAATGGCTCTCGACGCCATGACGCAAGTTCTCTAATCTCGTTAAATTCCCAGGCCCTCTCGTTCGTTTAGAAAGGCCTGACCTAAAGTAAGATCGAATGGCGAACGCGGAATCACATACATCCAGAAAGCTCGCTATTGCCTTCGGAGCCGTCTATTTATTTTGGGGCTCGACCTTCCTAGCCATTCGCTACGGAGTTCAGACGATTCCGCCGCTGTTGATGACGGGCACACGCCACTTGATTGCGGGTCCCGTGCTTTACGCCGTTGCGCGTTTGCGCGGCGCGCCGAAGCCGCAACCTAAGCATTGGTTGTCGGCCACGTGCGTGGGGGCGTTGCTCTTGCTGTGCGGAAATGGCGCTGTTTCCGCCACCGAGCGCGTGCTGCCCTCAGGTGTGGCGGCGCTGCTCGTTGCTACCGTGTCTCTGTGGATGATTATCGTGGAATGGTTGCGCCCCGGCGGACACGCTCCAACGTTTCACGTTGCCTGCTGCCTGGCGCTTGGATTTTTCGGCGTGGTAATTTTGGTGAGTCCGCGGATGCCGTTCATGCACGCCGGTCAAGCCACGGTAAATCCTGTCGCCGCGGTAACGCTTGTGATTGGGTCGCTCATGTGGGCGAGCGGGTCTATTCTTTCGCGTCATATTGAGCTCCCCCGCTCCCCACTGCTGGGGACCGCCATGTTCGCGCTCACCGGCGGAACGCTTCTGTGGGTGGTCGGTCTGGCGACTGGCGAAGGATCCGATCTCGATCTGCACCGAATTACAACTCGATCCTATTTGGCGGTCGCGTATCTCGCGGTGTTTGGGTCGATCATCGGATTGAGCGCCTATACATATATGCTGAAGAACGCATCGGCGTCACGCGTATCCACCTACGCGTTTGTTAATCCGGTGATCGCGGTGTTGTTGGGATGGCTTGTCGCCGGCGAGAAGATCACGTCGCGCATGTTGGTGGCGGCGGCAATCATTCTTGTCTCAGTGGTGCTGGTGATCATCGCTCCACATGCAGCCCCGGAAGAACTTGGGTCTCGTGTCGCCCCGGATTGAACTTTGCCCGCAAAATCCGGATAGCGCGATTTCAAGGGTGCTCGTATCCTTGACGTGTGATGAGAAAGCATCTGACATCGTCCGCGACACATACCCGCAACAGCCAAGAGTCACAGGATCCGCGTTGGCGAGCCGTCTTGGCCCACGATGCGCGCATGGACCACGCGTTTGTCTACGGCGTAAGGTCCACAGGTATTTACTGCAAACCTTCTTGTCCGTCGCGCCGACCGCGGCCAGAACAAGTAGTGTTTTACGTGCATCCTAAAGCAGCGGAGTCGGCCGGGTTTCGGCCCTGTCTTCGATGCCGTCCCAATCAAGTGGATGGCCAGAAGCGAATTGATCCGCAGGCTGCCTTCGTTGAGCGCGTCTGCCGGCAAATTGAGCGGCGAAGCGATGCCCCGGCCCGGCTTAGTGAGCTTGCGGCTCAGGGCCACACATCGCCTCACAGCTTGCTCCGAGCCTTTCGCCGGTTGATCGGGGTAACACCGCGACAATACGCGGACACCATTCGGCTCCGTAAATTGAAAGACCGATTGCAGACTGGTGACGACGTGACCACTGCGCTCTACGGCGCCGGCTATGGCTCATCCAGCCGCCTGTATGAACGTGCCCATCAGCAATTGGGTATGACGCCCGCCGTATATCGAAAGGGAGGAAGAAACATGCAAATCGCCTATACCATCGAGCCATGTACTCTGGGCCGAATTCTCGTCGCCGCCACGCCTAAGGGCATTTCGGCCGTTTATCTTGGCGATCGGGAACAATCGCTTGCGCGCGCGTTGCGTGAGGAATATCCCCAGGCCGAAATCCGGCGCGATTCACGCTCGCTTGGAAACTGGGTCCGCGCCATTCTCAGCCATCTGAGCGGCAAAGAGCGGCATCTCGATCTTCCGCTGGACGTGGAAGCCACCGCTTTTCAGCGCCGCGTTTGGGAGGAACTGCGCAAGATTCCTTACGGCAAGACGAACTCATACAGCCAGATTGCGTCCGCCATTGGCCGGCCCGCAGCCACACGAGCCGTCGCACGAGCTTGTGCCACCAACCCGGTATCCATCTTGGTGCCTTGCCACCGCGTAGTTCGCCAAGACGGAAAATCGGCCGGTTACCGCTGGGGGGTGGAGAAAAAGCGCGAACTATTGAGTCGGGAGAAGGCTGCGACTGCTTGAAACCTTGCCGATTGAGCGGACTCTTTCGTTTCAGCCTTGCGGTTTGACGTGCGTTACGCTCTTCGGCCAATTCTGCTTGAACTCGTTGTCGGAGAGACGCGGATTCCGCGCGATGTTCGAATAAGCGATCAGCAAATAGTCGCCGGAACCGGTTTCGAAGAACTGCTGCTGCGCCGGAAGCCACGTCGACTCGTCCATCCAAATATCGATTTTCGAAACTTGATTCCGTACTTCGTCTGATTTGGGCGTCAATTCGAGCTTCACGGTCTTACGTCCACCGAGATTTTCCTCGCCAACCAGCGTGACGACATAGCCCTTGTCGAGATCTGCTCCCGATGTGCCAAAGCCCAGCAAAAGAAACTGGTCCACCATCGAACGGTGTTTGCTCAGATCGAATTGTTCCACCTGATTGGCCTTCGGGTTATAGAGAAAAAGATCGTTTCCGGTTCGCAGAATGGTGCGAGGATCGGGGTTGGTGAAATCAATCCGCATCTTGCCGTCGCGGCGCACGAATATTTGTCCGGATTCGGTCGAGTGATCGTTCACTACCACCGTTACTTTCGTGCGCTCAATATCCGCCGTTAGGCTCTGGAACGTCTTTGCCTCGGTATCCAATTGCCGCAAGACCGATTCGAGCGTCCAGTGCCCGGCCGTCTGCGCGGCCGCGGCGATCGATGCTGCCTGCGCAAACAAAAGTGCCACGACTATCAAAAAACCGCCCGTTGCGCGGATGTGTTTCCTGATGTGAAGCTCCATGGAAAGTTCTTTCCCCCAGTTCGTGTCCTGGCAGACGCCGTTCTACGAAAATATGATGCGTGCTAACCTGTCGAGGTCACGGTTAGCCTTCTGCTCCAGTTCCAGGATGATGGATCGCCAAGCAGAAGCACGGGATAATGATCCCGTTCACCAGACTTCAAGGTTTGATCGCCACTTCGTAGGAAACCACGCCGCCCGCTCCTTCGCGGATCGGCGTGATGCTTCGGACCTGGAACGGATGCCCCTTCAGATCGGGCACGCTATTGCGAATGGCATCGTGCACCACGTGTTCGAGTTCGGGCGTGGCCACCGGCAGCGCAAGCGCGCGGGCATCCACTCGATAAGTCTTGGTTCCAGCAGCCTCGTCCGTAGCCACCAATTTGACGAGCGCGTCCTTATCGGGCGGGCCCAGTTGCGGCCGATCGTGAAACCATCCTCGCGGCGTGAGGAGCACGAACACGAGAATCACCGCAACAGCGGCGTCATAAGGCACGGTGCCGCGTTCGTACGCCCAGAAAATCACACTGCGCAGGGTGCGACCCAATTCCTCTCCGCTCAATTCAGTCCGCGGGAATCCCGTCTACGATCACGCCGTCCCGCATGTGCACTACGGTATCGCCGTACGTGGCTGCTTCCGGATTATGCGTGATCATCACAATCGTCTGGCCAAATTCCTTGTTCAACTGCCGGAGCATCGCCAGCACGGCCTCTGAATTTTTCGTGTCCAGGTTGCCCGTAGGCTCGTCGGCGAGAAGGATCTTGGGCTCGTTCACAATCGCTCGCGCGATCGCCACGCGTTGTTGCTCTCCTCCAGACATTTCCGACGGCCGATGGTGCAACCGGTCCGCCAACCCAAGCATGTTAACGATCACCTCGAAACGATGTGGATCGAACCCATCGCCGTGAATGTGTTGCGCGATCGCGATATTGCCGTAAGTATCCAGCGTCGGCAGCAAATTGAACTTCTGGAAAACGAAACCGATCTTATGGCGTCGCAGCTTGGTGCGCTCGGCGTCGCTCATCGCTGCGAGGTCATTTCCATCAACCAACACGCGCCCACTCGTAGGCTTAGCCAGACCGCCGATGATATACAGCAAAGTGGACTTACCGCATCCCGAGGGCCCCATCACCGAGACGAACCGCCCGGGCAGCACCTCAAAATTCACCCCGCGCAAGGCCGGAACCTCGACGCGGCCGGCGTGATAAACCTTCCACAAATTGTCAGTCTTCAGTATCGGTTCCACGCATGGTTCCCTGGCAAGGTGAGTGGCCGCGGAGGGCCACAACATTGTATCCGCGAGCAGCACGAGACGCCAAGCCTGCGTCCCGTGTTGATCCTACCTACGAGCGTCAAAGATTTGACGCAGGAAATCCGCGAGCAGTCTAACCTAATATCCTGAGAATCGAGGGGAATCGTTACGCGTGAGTACCGACAAAATTGGGGCTAATCGTAAAAGAGCGCTTCGATGGGGTCCTTACGTGTGGCTAACCAAGCCGGGTATGCGGCGCCGATGATCCCGCCGATCACGGCGATGACACCGGCGCGCACGATCCATCCGATCGTGATCTGTACGGAAAGCGTCGGAAACGATTTCAGTAATAGAGCTCGGAGTCCATAGCTCATCGCCACGCCGGCAACGATCCCGGCGGAGCAAACCAGGCTGGTCTCGCTCAAGAGCAACTTAATGATGTAGCTTTTTGAGGCGCCGAGGGACTTCAGTACGCCTATTTCACGCGTCCTTTCGATCACACTTGTATACATTGATAGAAAAATCACCAAGAATCCGATCGCCACCGCGAGCGCGATCATCGAATTGACGAAATCGCTAAGACCGGGCACATTCGTCGACGTCATCAGCGTGAGGTAGTCTTTCAACGAGCGAATTTCGTAGTTACGAAAGACGTCTCGCATCTCCGCCATGACCGCTGGAGTATGCTCGGGCCGCGTGCACTTAATGAAAAACAGTGAAGCCTTGTCATGCGCCCCGGAAAGATCCTGCAGGGTTGAGAGTTGAACGAAAATCCGCGCTCCTTTGCCGTGCTCCACGATGCCGGCGACGTGAAACGGATGGTCCAGAAGACGATACGTTTCGCCGACCGTGAGATGCTGGGATTTGGCTTCCCAATCGTCCACGAGCATGTCGTCCGCGTCTTCCATATCGTGCCCTTGCAGAAAGACGAAGCCGCCCGAGACTTCGTGGAAACTCGCGGGGTCGATTCCGTAAACTACGTCGACTCCGCCGGTGGAGTTGAATTGCAGAAGAACGGGCGCGACGGCCTCGACATATTTCATCGTGGCAATTCTGTCGCCGATTTTGATCGGCATGGGCGCGCCGCTGAAAGCCAAAAACACCGATGCGGAGGGCGGCTGCAGCATAATGTCCGCGCCCACGCCTTCCACGCGTTTGCCGACCTCCGCCAGCATTCCGCTCGTCAGCCCCACGATGATAATTACGAGCGTCACCTCCACGGCCACCGCGATCACGCTGACGAAAGCGCGGATGGGCCTGTGAACCGCGTTGCTGACGATGAGTTTCCGCAGCATTCCTCAGTGCCCCTCGGGGCCGGTACCTTCCTCGCCCAAACGTACGAGTTGTGTCCCAGGCGGCTGCACCAATTGGAAGCGATCCGCGGCGATCGTTTCATTGAGGGCAAGCTTGGTGATATGAATCTCTAATTGATACGTGTCGCGCGGGCGGTTTAATACGATGTGTCGGGGATAAGGTGAGCTGTTTCCGGCGGCGGTTATAGCCGAGTTCGTACTGCTGCCGTTTTGCCAATCGGAAAAATGTACGTCAGAGATCACTTGGCCGCCGGCGTCGTAAACTTCGATTCGCGCCAAGCTTAGATCGGCGCGATCGAACCACAGTTTCCGATCGATCGATAGTTTCTCACTGCCGTGCAGCAACGTGAGAACGTAGTATCGCGCGGCAGGCTCGTCAAATTCCTCAAACAACACGGGTGCCCGCGCCGGAATGGCCGGCCAGAACATTGCATCCAGCAGATGCTGAGGACGCAAATTCTCGATCGGTTTTTGCGCGACACGCTGCAAGTTGGTCGGTCCCACGATGAATTGATTTTTCGATGGAATGTAAATTTGAAACGTCCTGCCGTCGCTGGTCATGTCGAAAATGTTCTTGGAAATCACCGGCGCCTGTCCAATCACTCGTATACTCTCCGGTTTTTGCGCCAAGATGAAACCGTTGATCTGGTGATATTGCTCGATTACGCCGCTATAAGTTGATCCCGCGGTAGGGCTCAGCTCTACTGACGCATTAATGCTCTTTATGGCATCCGTCAGGTGATTGTAGGCGGTGAGAAGTTCCTCCCCCGAAGCTTCCTTTGCCGGACCAACGGCCCCGCTATGAACGACCTTTTTCTTGCTGATGGCGCAGCCATTGGCCAAGAAAAATGCAATAAGCAGGGGCCCCGCCATCCATACCGCGAACTTGCGTGCTTTCCAAGCCGCGACTCGTCCATGCACGTCAGTTCGAATCATGCGGCTATAGGGTATCAGGAATCTGCAACGGTAGACCCAGCCCTTACCCAAACACCATGCCGGCATACCCGACCACTTCTTCGCGATCGCCAAAGACGTCCCCCGAGGTGGCGTATTTCACCAGTTCCGCGCTCTTTGCACCGCGCTGGCAAGCGGCAACGAGCATCGCCGTGGCGGCGGCATACCCGCACATCGTGATGCCTTCACCACGCACTGTTTGATATAGCCCGAGTGCATCCAGTGCCAACAATCTGTCAATCGCCCTTCGATCCTTCGCTCGTGTGACGCCATCTTCTTCATAATGGTTCATGTCCGAGCTAGCGACCATCAGCACAGGTTCGGCGATCTGGACCAACGCCTCCGCAATGGCGTTTCCCAGCCCTTCGAGTGTTGCTAAATCGGAGGTGCCTATGGCAATCGGCACAAAGCGAAATCCAGGTGCCAACATCTGTAGGAACGGGATTTGCACCTCGAGGGAATGCTCGGTCTGATGCGCGCGCACGTCATCTACCAGCCGTGGAAATGCCTTTGCGAGTAAATCGCCTAGCTCGGCGTCAATCTCCGCCGCCCCGAGAGGGGTTTGCCACACACCGGATCGGTTGATGGCCAGATCGGCGCCGCGCGGAAAATGTCTAGGTCCCAGAATCAGCACACGGTTTGGGATCGCCAGCCGCGCATAAACAGCCCCAGCAACCCCGCCGGAATAGACGTACCCGGCATGCGGAACCAGGCAAGCGATCGCCGCGGATTTCGATACGGCCTGCGCCGAAGAGATTAATTGACGAACCTCGTCGCCGAGCGCGACTGGATCAGCCGCATAGAATCGGCCGGCAACCGCGGGCTGGCGAACCAACGTCATTTGGGGGGTGCTTGTACTAACTTGTTTTGGAAGGTTTGCCGTGAATGCGCAGCGCGACGGTCGTGCCGGCTGCATAATCCACTGTAACTTTATCCCCGTGTTGATAGCCGCCCTTCTGGATCACATTAGCCATCTGCTGCCGGACCTGGGGTGAGTAACTGAAAGTCTGTATCATCTTCGGATTCTGCTGGCTGGATAGCGTCATAGCTATGCTCGTGGCCGAAATTACCAACCCCTTGAACTTGAGAACCTGCACTTTGGCTGTCTGGGGAGTGACCGGTTGCGCCGTGGTCATTTGCGCCACAGCGCGCCCGGCAAACAGCACGAGACCGAGCGACAAGATCGCGATGAGTGATTTAGCGCGCATCTTCCAGGGAAATCTTCAGCGATTTGAGAAACCGGATGTCCTGCGGGGTCAATTCGAATTTCGGCGCGACGCCCTCTTCTTCCAAGATCTCGGGATCGACCTGAATGTGTATGGACTCGAGGAACCGCCGGTCTTGCGTTGAGAGCCTGCTCGGATTCGATTCGCGCTTCACGAGCCCGATCGTCGCGTCAAGCTTGAGGACAATGTCATAGCCGGCGGACCGCACGCTCGCGATCGCACCCGTGATTCGCTCGGAATCAGCGACCGTATCATTGATCGCATGTCCCAGTTCGCGGAGCAGGTTTCGCATGTGATCGTCTAATTGCAAAACGGGCCTCCCAGGACTCCAGCACCCCACTGCATAAATTGTAGAACCGTCACCGCTCCCTGACAAGCTACCAGATGCCAGCGTGCGCCCAACTAATCCATGCCCGGCGTCCAGACTCGTGCCGGGTGTATTACAATCTCCTGATGGGTGGTACGGCCTCTGTCTCGCAAGCTGCCCGGCCGCGGGGATTCTTTCGCGTGGCGTGGAAGGCGCTGCGCGAGCTCTTCCACGAAGTGACCGGGGCCGTCTTTGGTCTATTCGGTTTCGCGGCGGCGAACGCTGCGTTTCGCTCGTGGCGGATGGGCCTATCGCGATGGCCGGTGCTTTTGCCTCTCGCCTACGCCGCTCTAATGGCATTTTTCTCGGTAACGTCGTTTCTTCGTGCGCGCCGCGTTCGTTAAGCGCAATAATCAGGCCATTGTCGTGAGTGAATCGAAGATACAGTCCGGCCCGCCCCACTCACCGAAGGTACGGTTCTCCACGCTTTCCGGCCTTGCGCTTGAGCCCGTTTACATACGTGAACCGGACGGATGGGACGCCGAATCTTCGCTCGGCTTCCCAGGCGAATATCCCTTCACCCGCGGCATTTACCCCACAATGTATCGCGGCCGCCTGTGGACCATGCGGCAATATGCGGGTTTTGGCTCCGCGGAGGAGTCGAATCGCCGGTACCGCTATCTTTTGAGCCAAGGACAAGCTGGACTTTCGGTAGCGTTTGATTTGCCCACACAGATCGGGCTCGATTCCGATCACGCGCTCGCGCAGGGCGAAGTCGGTAAGGTCGGCGTGGCCATCGACTCGCTGGAAGATATGGAAATGCTCTTCGACGGTATTCCGCTCGAGCGCGTTTCCACCTCGATGACAATCAATTCCACCGCTGCGATTCTCTTGGCCCTATATGTCGCCGTCGCGAAAAAGCAGGGTGCCGATTTGCGGAAGCTCTCCGGCACCGTGCAGAACGATATCCTCAAGGAATACATCGCGCGTGGGACGTTTATCTATCCGGTGGCGCCCGCGATGCGGATTGTCACCGATATTTTCGCGTGGTGCCAGGCCGAGCTGCCGCGTTGGAACACAATATCTATTTCCGGTTATCACATCCGCGAAGCGGGCTCGACGGCGGTTCAGGAAGTTGCGTTCACTCTCGCCGATGCGATTGCCTATGTGGACGCGGCCCTGCCAGCAGGTCTCGCGGTGGACGAATTCGCACCGCAGCTATCTTTTTTCTTTAACGCGCATAGCGACCTTCTCGAAGAAGTAGCGAAGTACCGCGCCGCGCGGCGGCTGTGGGCGCGGCTGATGCGCGAACGCTTTGGCGCACGCGATGCCCGGTCGCTATTGATGCGTTTTCACGTGCAGACTGCGGGGTCTTCGCTCACCGCCCAACAACCCGAAAACAATATCGTACGCGTGGCGATGCAGGCGTTGGCGGCGGTTTTAGGTGGCTGTCAGTCCTTGCATACAAACGCGCTTGATGAAGCGTTGGCTCTCCCCACAGAAGATTCCGCGCTCCTGGCGCTGCGTACCCAGCAGGTTTTGGCGCACGAAACCGGCGTTCCAAACACGGTTGATCCGGTCGCGGGCTCCTATGCGATCGAAGACTTGACGGACCGTATCGAGGCCGGAGCTCGCGAATATATCGAACGGATCGATGCGCTGGGCGGCATGCTCAGGGCGATCGAAACCGGTTACGTGCAAAGTGAGATCCAGAAAGCCGCCTACGAATATCAGCAAGCCGTCGAGCGAAACGAACGAATCGTAGTGGGCGTAAATCGTTTTCAGGCGGACGAAGCTCGCCCGTTTCCGACCATGCAAATCGATCCCGCTATCGAGGGCAATCAGGTCGCGCGTCTTCGCGAGCTGCGAGCGAGGCGAAATGCCACAAAAGCAAAAGAGGCCTTGTCGAACGTCGAGGACGCCGCTCGCGTCGGTACAAATTTAATGCCGGTGATCTGCTCTGCCGTCGAGGCTCTCGCCACCGTTGGCGAAATCTCCGACGCGCTGCGCGGCGTGTTTGGTGAGTATCAGGAATCGGTCGTGCTATGATCGGTGCTCCGGCGGCTGCCCGCCGGTTTTAAGAACCCCGCTTCCGGAGAAGGAAGCAACGTAACGCCTGCCGCCCGAGCGTGGCGTCGTCAATCAAAAAGGAGATCGTGATGAGGAAGCTACTGTGTTGCGTATTGTTTTGTGCGGTGGCGGCGTTTCCGGCGTTCGCGCAGATGGGTGGCCAAAGCGCTCCTTCAACCGATCCGCTCGCGACGGGCGTGAAGAATGCCTTCAAGAGCGTGAGCGGTTACCTTGCGGCTTCATCAACAAAGATGCCCGAAGAAAATTACGGAATGCGCGCCGGTACCGACGCAAAAGTGCGCACGTTCGGGCAGATCATCGGTCACGTCGCAAACGCCAACTATTTGTATTGTGCGCGTGCAAAAGGCGAGAAGAATCCAAACACGGAAGACTTGGAAAAGACCACGGCGAAGGCGGACCTGGTGAAGGCCTTGCAAGCATCGCTCGACTATTGTAGCGAGGTCTACAACCCGCTCACCGACGCGTCCGCGACGGCTATGGTCACCATAAACGGCCGCAATGGCCAGCAAATACAGACGCCGCGCCTAACGATTCTGTGGCAAAACGTCGCGCACAATAATGAGGAGTATGGGAACCTGGTCGGTTATTTCCGGATGAAGGACATTGTGCCTCCTTCCTCCGACCGCAGCGGAATGTAAAACCGAAGGAACCACAAAGCGAGGAATGGTTAGCTCTACGCGGGTTGGCGCTGGTAAACCACGCGTCCCGCGACGATGGTGGCCATGGGCGCTCCGCGAAACTCATGGCCATCAAACGGCGTATTGCGGGATTTGCTCGCCGATTCCGCCGCGCGAAAAACCCATTCTCGCTCGAGCGAAAATAGCGTCAGATCAGCCGGCGCATTCTCGACGATACTTCGCTCCATGCCAAGCACTCGCGCGGGACCCGTGGTGAAGAGTTCGACGAGCCGCAGTAAGCTGATGCAGCCGCTGTGATAAAGCTGTTCGATGGCCAGCGCCAACGCCGTCTCGAAACCGGTGATTCCAAACGGGGCTTTGTCGAATTCGACAGCTTTGCTTGCCGGTTCGTGAGGGGCGTGATCCGTGGCAATGGCGTCCACGGTGCCGTCCGCCAGCCCCACAAGCAAAGCTTCACGATCTTCCACAGAAGCAAGCGGTGGATTCATCTTGAAGTGTGTGTCGTAAGCTACGTCTTCATCCACCAGCGTAAAGTGATGAGGCGTTACCTCGCACGTTACCGAGAGCCCGCGATCGCGCGCCTCGCGTACCAGGTCAAGCGACGCCCGCGCCGAAAGATGGGCGATGTGCAAACGCGACCCGGTCAGTTCGGCAAGCTGCACGTCACGGCCCACACAAATCGATTCCGCAGCGGCGGGCATTCCGCGCAGCCCCAACCGCACGGAAGTTTCGCCCTCACGCATCACCGCGCCGGCAGCGAGCGAGACGTCTTCGCAATGATCGATCACCGGCAGCCCCAGTGACCCACAGTAGTCCATCACTTGGCGCATGAGTTTGGCGGTTGCGACCGGCCGGCCATCGTCGCTTACGGCTACAATCCCCGACTGTTTCATAGCCGCTATTTCCGCCAGCGCTTCTCCGCGGCTTCCCAGCGAACACGCGCCGATGGGCCACACGCGAACGCTGCCGTGGGACGCGGCGCGCTCGATAATAGCGCGTGTAACCGAGGCGTTGTCATTTACCGGACGCGTGTTGGGCATCGGGCACACGGCCGTAAATCCCCCGCGTGCTGCCGCGCGCGTGCCGCTTTCGATGGTTTCCGAGTGTTCGCCGCCGGGCTCACGAAGATGGCAGTGTAGGTCGATAAAGCCCGGCGCCACGATCAGTCCGCTGGCGTCGAAAACCTCGCAAGAGGTATTGGCATTGGCAATCGCCTGGGAAATGTCGTTCGGCGCTGCCGCCAAGCGAATCTGCCCGCCCTCGATCAATACATCCAACTGGGCGTCCGTGCCGTTCGAGGGATCGATTACGCGGCCATTGCTAATCCGCAGCATGCGTTGAATCCTTTTTCCGTTCGAGGGTCGCTTCGGAGGCTGCGGTATTCTCCGGCTTCGATGTCTCGCCGCTCACGCCGATCAGTAGGAAGAGCAGCGCCATGCGTACTGCAAGACCATTGGTCACCTGTTCAAGCACGCACGATTGCGGACCGTCGGCCACGGACGGATCGATCTCGAGTCCGCGGATCATGGGGCCCGGGTGCAACACCAAGGCGCCCGGCCGCGCCAGCGCAAGGCGTTCCGGCGTCAATTGATAGAGCATCACGTAATCGTCCACGGGCAGCGCGGGTTCGTTCATGCGCTCCTGCTGCACGCGCAAGGTGATGATCACGTCGGCGCCATCCAGCGCGTCCTCGATTCGGGGGACTCGGCGAATCTCGGAACCCGGCGCGGCAAGTTTCTCGAGTTCTCGTGGAAGCCACATCGCCGGTCCGCACAAAGTGATCCGGCAGCCAAATTTGCCGAGCAGGTGAATGTTCGAGCGCGCCACGCGGCTGTGATCGATATCGCCCAGGATGGATACATTCAGCCCTTCGATTCTTCCCAGGCGATCGCGAATCGTTAACGCGTCAAGCAGGGCTTGCGTCGGGTGCTCGTGCGTTCCATCGCCTGCATTAATCACGGGGATTTCCAAGTGGCGTGCGATGAAATCCGCGGCGCCGGACGAACCGTGGCGAATCACGATGCAATCCGGCTTCATAGCGTTCAGCGTGTGCACCGTATCGAGCAGCGATTCGCCCTTTTTCAAGCTGGAAGATTCGGCTTGCAGGTTCATGCTGTCCGCACCAAGCCGCGAGGCCGCGGTGGCAAAGCTGATGCGCGTCCGGGTGGAAGGTTCAAAGAACGCCAGCGCGACCGTTTTTCCGCGCAGTGTCGCCAGTTTCTTGAGGGGGTGTCTCTGAATTTCCTGGAAAGGCGCCGCTTGATCCAGCAGAAAAGTGATTTGCTCCGCCGTGAGCGGCTCGGTGGCGAGCATGTGGCGAAAGCGGTGCGGCACTCCGTTCCTCGAAGTCAATTCCCGTTCAGCCGGTGAAGCGCTTGCAGCGGGCGCTCCCACGCTCATTCGGTGCGCTCAACCAACATCACGCGTTCTTCATTGTCAACTTCCCGCAGACGCACCTCGATAATCTCCCGTGCGCTTGTCTGTACCATGCGCCCCACGAACGTTGCCTCGATCGGCAGTTCTCGGTGTCCCCGGTCGATCAACACGCACAAGCGGATGCTTTGCGGCCGGCCAAGATCGAAGAGACCGTTCATTGCGGCGCGCACGGTGCGGCCGGTATAAAGCACATCGTCGACGAGAATTAAATGCTTGCCGTCCACAGGGAAAGCGATATCGCTCGATTGCAATACGGGCTGTGCGGCCACGGTGGAGAGGTCGTCGCGGTAAAGAGTGATGTCCAGCGTGCCAACCGGCACTTCCACGCCGTCAATTTCGCGCATGGCGCGCGCAATGCGTAGGGCTATAGGAACTCCGCGGCGGCGGATACCAATAAGCGCCAAATTCAACGTGCCGCCGCTGCGCTCCACAATTTCGTGCGCCACCCGCTGCAAGGTCCGGTCAATTTCCGTAGCGGACATGAGTTGCGATTTTTCCACAACGTTCATGATGCTGGACATCGTAACACAGACCGCTAAAGAGAGCGCCCGCCGCGCGCACGCGGCGAGGCCGGGAGCCTTTGCGCCAAGTGTCCATGCTAAAATCCTGCGCGGTAAAGACGAAAGAGGCTTGCGGATGC
>Ga0209420_1000060_pt1 | contig 71208 bp, 66 predicted proteins | sample BlaSpr_A8_OM1_O1_FD_187972 | JGI IMG/M metagenome (GOLD analysis project Ga0209420, IMG submission 187972) | Forest soil microbial communities from Thunder Bay, Ontario, Canada - Black Spruce, Ontario site 2_A8_OM1_O1 (SPAdes) (version 2) | ecosystem: Environmental > Terrestrial > Soil > Boreal... | reverse complement strand
TCGACGGTGCCGCGGCATCGCTCGCCGGACTCGTGCAGGTACATCTCGAATTGCAATCCTTGCAGGTCCGCAGCGGCCGAATACGAATCGAACTGATCGTCCACGGGGAAGAGCACGCGCAGGGGATTGTTCGTGTGCAGTTGGGTTTGCAGGTGCCAGCAAGGCTTGCCGAAAAAAGGCCGCTGGTCCACCGCAATCAGCCGCGCGGTCACCGTACCGCTGATCTTCAGCCATTCGCCGGTAAAGTCGAGCGTTTCTCCGGCATGAAAGGGCGCAGCCGCAGGCGGCGCGGCGGGCACGGGGGCAGGCTTGGGCGCGCGTTTTTTGGGCTTGGTTTGTTGCGCCGCTACGCAGATGCAGAAGGATGCCGTGAGGGCCAGTATTGCGCCTGCGCGAATGAATTTAGAGCTCGCGCCTAATAACCCGCGGTTGGCCTCTCGGGCAAGCGCCGGCTGATTCTTCGTTCCAACTCGTGCTCGTGTCACGCTATATTGAGCGTAGCGGAATTGGGATGGGCGCGCCACTCGCGCGCTGCACATAAGTTCACAGAGGGAGAGTCCTCGCGGGCGTCGCCCGCTTGCGTCTGAAGACATTTAGCGAACGACGGAGGTTTTCGAGATGCGGTACGTGGTCACAGGCGGCGCCGGGTTTATCGGCTCCAATACGGTGGATGAACTCGTTCGGCGCGGCCATAGCGTGCTGGTGCTCGATGATTTCTCCGCGGGCAAGGAACAGAATCTCGCGCAATCCGCACAGAAAATCGAGGTCCTGCGCGGAAATATCGTCGATCTCGACACTTGCCACAAAGCCTGCCGTGGGGCGGACTACGTGTTGCACCTCGCCGCGCGTACCTCCGTGCCGCGTTCGGTGAAAGAGCCGATCGAGACGAATCGCATCAATATCGACGGCACCCTCAATATGCTGGTGGCCGCGCGTGACGCCAAGGTCCGCCGCCTCATTTTCGCCGCTTCGTCCTCGGCGTACGGCGAAACGCCCACGCTGCCAAAGGTCGAAACCATGCGCTCCGAGCCCATTTCGCCATACGGCGTCACCAAGTATGTGGGCGAAATCTACGCGGGAGTGTTCGGGCGCTGCTATGGACTGGAAACCGTCTGTCTGCGCTACTTCAACGTGTTTGGGCCACGGCAAGATCCCAGCTCGCCCTACTCGGGCGTGCTGTCAAAATTCTGCCTGGCCGTAAACGAGGATAGCCAGCCGGTGATTTTCGGCGATGGCGAGCAATCGCGCGATTTTACCTTTATTCAAAACGTTGTGAACGCCAATTTGCTGGCCTGCGAAGCGGCGGACGCTTCCGGGAAAGTCTTCAATATCGGTACCGGAAGCCGATTTACCTTGAACGAGACCGTGACGCTACTCGCAAAAATCTCGGGCAAAAAGCTGACGGCTCGGCACGATCCTCCTCGCGCCGGAGACATCCTGCATTCCCAGGCTGATATCAACGCGGCAAGGAAGTTTCTCGGTTACGATCCCAAAATCGGCTTTGAAGAAGGCTTGCGGCGCACCTGGGAATGGTACAAAGCTGCCCACAAGAATTCCCCCGAAGGTGTGCAAACTCGCTGAAAACCTTTTCGGCCCGCGGAAAAAGTTTATCTTTCTTTCTTCGCTTTGGGGATGGCGGCGTCCTTCCCGATCAGAGGGGCTAGTTCGATGAGGCTGTCGATGCGCGCGTCCGGCGGAAATTCATCGAAGCGGTGGCTTCCCAGGCCGTAGGTCACGCCACAGGCCCAGACCGCCGCATTCCGCGCCGTTTGCACGTCTACTTCTGAATCGCCCACCAGCATCGCTTCCTGCGGAGTCGCGCCGAAATCGCCCAGAAGCTTGCGCACGCCAAAGGGATCTGGCTTCTTTGTCTCAAAACTATTTCCGCCGTATACGTATCGAAAATAGTTGCCGAGGCCAAGCCCTTCCAGAATCAGTTGGCTCACGCGTACCGGCTTATTTGTAAGCACCGCCATGGGCAGCCCCGCTAGCTTTTTGAGGCCTTCGCGCACGCCCGGATAGGGCACCGTATGATCGAGCATGTGTTCGCGATAGAAGTGTAGGAAGAAATCGAGTCCGCGCTGGCAATCCGCGTCGCTGGCATCCGCTCCCAAGGCACGCCGGATCAATACCGGCGCGCCATTCCCCACATAGCTGTAAACGAGCTCGTGATCGAGTTCGGCGCAGCCCATGTGCGTCATCGTCGCGTTCACGGCCAGCGCCAGATCGAGCTTGGAATCGATGAGCGTGCCGTCCAGATCGAAGATCAGCACGCGCACATCCGGAAACCTTCTCGCAGCGTTCGCCATTTTAGCTTCGCAAGGATGGATTGTAGCGGAGCACGCGGCCTGCCGCCTGTTAGAATAGCGCGCTTACATTTCGCGATGATTGCGAGGATGCCGAGATACATGGCTCAAATCTTTCCGTTCCGCGCCTATCGTTACAACCCGCAGAAAGTCGAGCCGGCGCGCGTCCTCACGCAGCCGTACGATAAGATCACGCCCGAGATGCAGCAGAAATATGCCGCGCAGAGCCCATACAATTTGATCGCGGTGGAAAAAGGCTTGGCGCATCCTGGTGACACACCGGCCGACAATGTTTACACGCGGGCGGCTACGGCCCTCCATCAATGGATCGCGCAAAACATCCTACTGAAGGATGCGGGCCCTTCCTTCTACGCGTACTTCCAGGAATTTGCGGCGCCGGGAAGTTCGGAACACCGAGTCCGGCAAGGACTGATCGCGCTCGGCAAGATTGAAGACTATTCCGCAGGCGTGATTTTCCGCCACGAGCAAACGCTGGCGGGCCCGAAGGCAGACCGGCTCGAACTTCTGCGGCACACGCGCGCGCACACGGGCCAACTCTTCATGCTCTATGACGATCCCTCGCAAACGGTGGACGCCATTCTTGCGCAGGCCGCGGCTACGCAGCCGGACATCGACCTGCGCGATGAATATGGCGTAACGCATAAGCTTTGGCGCATTAGCGACCCGCAAGCCGTCACAACAATTGAGGCAGCGTTGGCGGAAAAGAAGCTCGTGATCGCCGATGGGCACCATCGCTATGAAACCGCGCTGGCCTACCGCAACGAGCGTCGCGCGCAGAGCGGCGCAGTCGATCCGGACGCTCCCTGGGAACGGGTGATGATGACGCTCGTGAATGCGCGCAGCAAAGGGCTCGTCATTTTGCCGACGCATCGCGTCGTCTCCGGTCTGGCCACCTTCGATTCAAAGGCGCTGCAAGAAAAGCTTGCGCCCTATTTCGAGGTCCGCGAAATAAAACTACCTAAAGACCATGCGCAATGGGCTGACGCAGCCCACAAAGCGCTTGATGACGCCGGACGCAGCGGTCGCGCGATGGGTATATATGCCGGCGGCGAATCGCTTGTGCTACTGACCTTGAAGCCGCAAGCCGATCTTGCGCAGGCCTTGCCGAACGTATCGCCCCAGCAGCGCGCATTGGATGTGGTCTTGCTCCACGAACTCATCTTGGCGCAAGGGCTCGGCATCAGCGCGGAAGCGGTACGGCAGGAAGCAAACATTCATTACCAGCGCGAGATCGCCGCGGTAATGGAGGCGGTGAAATCCGGCGGAGCACAGGTAGCGTTTCTGTTGAATCCGGTGAGCGTGCGACAGGTAATGGAATTGGCCACGCAAGGCGAAGTCTTACCGCAAAAGTCCACGGATTTTTATCCCAAGCTGCTTAGCGGCATCACGATTTATCGTTTAGAAGAAGACCGCTAGTCCGCGGGCTATTTCCGGGCGAGGTCTCAACAGGAATTTCGTTTTGCGGTGGAATGATTCTGCGCGGAGAAACGCAGCGCAGCGGCGCGCCCGCTAAGAGCGCGCCTGGCCACCAGGATCTTGGGAGCTTACTTGGTGAAACTACGGACGGCAGCCGCTTCGGAGTCGTACACGTCGAAGACGGTCAACAACTTCGTTACCTGCAGCACTTCCTGAAATTTCGATCCCAGGTTGGAAAGCCGCAGACTTGCACCTTGCGCCTTTGCACTGTGGTGCGAAGCAACCAGGGTACCGAGGCCCGCGCTGTCAATGTAAGTCACATTGGTCATGTTCAGCACGATGCGCTTCTGCCCTTTTGCCAGCAGTGCTTTCACGCCTTCGCGCAACGCGTTGCTTTCCTCGCCCAACACGATGCGCCCTTCGAGGGCCATTACATCCACCCCGTCCACTTCTCTCTGCGTGATCTTCAGTGCCACTTTCCGGCCTCCTCGCGTAGACGGCAGACTCTCGTCTTTGACTCCAACGGCCGCCAAAAAGTTCCAGGACCGGCGGCCGACATTCCTTGCGATCATTTCAGTAGTAGTCCGAGCAGGACATATAGTAGCCGCAAGCCTTGCAAATGAGCTTGCAGCGATGCGGCTCGAGCCGCTCGGAGCAAACCGGGCAATAGAGGGAAGCGTTTTCTTCCACCGGCTGCACTGCGGGCGCCTCGGGAGCGCCTGAAGTCGCAGGCACGTTCGCTATCGGACCTCGCACGGCCTGACACTTATAGCACATCCCCGGCAAGACTGAAAAGGCAACGGTTTAGCGGTGCGGCTGCGTTTGCAGGGAAATCAGCGCCAGAGGGTCGGCGAGTGGTTCCGGCAAGCGAGATTAATCCCGGAATGCAAATCAGTCGCTCGGTCCAGGGTCAATAACAGGGAAAACGTGCGTACCCCTCCCCCCCACCTTTTTCACGTAAATACGGCAGCATAAAGACTTGCAGCATCCGATGTGCGTAAATAGCAGTATTTAAAGCGCTTAGAAAATAGCAGTTCTGCGATGTTTGCGAATGAATGTTGCAAATAAAGGGGTTACGGATCGGCAGTGTACGCGGATGTGAGGTTTTTTGACGCATGATATGCACTCTGAAGCGGGACTGGTTTTTCTTTGACGGCGGTGTCGTAAAGCAATGCCCCGATCTGTGCGTGTTAAGATGAAGCCCGCCTTTTTTGGACCCATTTTGAAGATCTTTGTGCGGCTGGCGGTTTTGCTGATGTTGATTGGCGGTCCTGTGCGGCTGCCTGCTGCAGCGGCGCAGATGCAGATGCCTTCCGCTGCGCCGCAAGGCCAGCCGCCGCCTGCCAAACTCTTGCCCGGGATGGGCAACCTGCACCACGCGATTGCGACCACAAATGGTGAAGCGCAGAAATTCTTCGATCAAGGTTTGACGCTGGTTTATGCGTTTAATTTTCTCGAGGCGTATCACTCTTTCCAGCGGGCGGCCGAGCTCGACCCTGAGGAGCCGATGCCGCATTGGGGCGCGGCCCTGGCGATCGGTCCCAACTACAATTCGGATACAACCGGCAACCTCGAGCGGGCGGCGTTCCGGGAAATTCAGCGAGCCAAAGCGCTCGAGGCCAACGCACCGCAAAATGAGCAGGACTACGTAGCGGCGCTCAGCGAGCTCTTCTCAGGTGCTCCGCAACCCGATCACCAAAAGCTTGCCGAGAATTATGCGGCGGCAATGCGCAACCTACACAGCAAGTATCCAGATGATCCGGACGCCGCGACGCTCTTTGCCGTCAGCCTGATGGATCTGCACCCTTGGCATCTGTGGAGTGCGAAGGGCGAACCGCTGGAGAACACCAACGAGATCGTTTCCGTGTTGGAAGCGACGCTGCGGCGCTGGCCCGAACACGCGGGAGCAAATCACTTCTACATCCATACGATGGAGGCTTCGGTACATCCGGAAATAGCGCTGCCTTCGGCCAAGAGGCTGGAAACACTGGTGCCGGGGGCGGGCCATCTGGCGCATATGCCGGCGCACATCTACATTCACACCGGCGCTTATGCAGCGGCCGTGAAGAGCAACGAAGCGGCCGTGGCGGCCGATCACGAGTACATGCGTACGAAGGAGATTCCGAACCAGCCCTACATGACTGGTTACGTGGAGCATAATCTGTATTTCCTCGTCTACTGCGCGATGATGGCCGGCGGATTTCGAGTGGCCGACGGCGCGGCAAAGGAATTGGCCGAGCGCGCGACATCGGAACCCGATCTGACGATGGCGGCAGGGTTCCGCTCGATGCAGGCATTGGTGCTTTTGCGCTTTGCGCGGTGGGACAGCGTGTTGAACCTGCCCGATCCCGGCGAGAAATTGCCTGTCGCCCGGGTTTACTGGCAATTTGCCAGGAGCTGTGCGCTGGCCGCCAAAGGCGACGCGGAGAAGGCGGAGGCGGGGCGGCAGACGATGGAAGCGATGTTTGCGAAGCTTCCGCCTGGGCCGCAATTTAATATGTCGGCTCGGGGATGGGGCGACTTCCACAAGATCGCGGATGAAGTTTTGTCCGCGCGCATAGCTGCCGCGAGGCATGAGGACGCCAAAGCCATCGAGCATTGGCGCGCAGCGGTGGCGATCCAGGATGCGTCCGAATACTCTGAGCTGCCGGAGTGGTATTACCCGGTACGCGAGTCGCTCGGAGCGGCGTTGCTGCGGGAAGGCCAGGCACGAGAAGCAGAAGCGGTATTTCGGGCGGACCTGGAACACAACAAATTGAACCCCCGCTCGCTTTTTGGTCTCGACAGAGCGCTGGCAGAAGAAAAGCAGGAAGCCGAAGAAAAACAGGTCCGGCAGCAATTCGATACGGCATGGAAGAGTGCCGACACCCAGTTGTCCCTCGCGGATTTCTGACTTTCCCACCTGTGGCGGATTGGCTGTTCGCTTCGTACTTGACGGCGACATGCACTCCAGCATAGATTCTCGGCCCAAAGTAGGCTGCGAGGAGACCCCCGTGTATTGCCCGAACTGTGGTTTTCCGAATCAAGATAGTTCCAAATTCTGCGAAAAGTGCGGCAACCATCTGAATGCCCCCGCAGCCGGAGAGGCCATTGTGCCAGCCGTGACGCAGGCGCCGGCGGTGCAGACTCCCATGGCGCACACGCCAGCGGTACACACGCCGGTACTGCCGAAGAATCCGCTCACCATGGCGCAGATGATGCTGGGAATATGCATTTTGCTGGCCGTGGTGATTCCGGCCACCGGTTTCTACCAATGGTTTGTCCGCGGCGTGAGCGACGCTTACGGAATCGTGGACGCGGGAGATTTATCGCAATTGCTGGATAACAGTAACGGTGGCTCGGATCTGGGGAAATCTTACTTGCAGCTTTTTACGCTGCGGATTGCGCTGGAAAGCCCGCTGCTGATCCTGAGCCTGTATGCGGGAATCTCGCTCTGGAACAAAAGGCCAGGCTCGTTGGAACTGGCGAAGTGGTTCCTACTGGCGCTCGTGGTGTTCATGATTTTTTCCCACTTGGTATTTCCGCATCTGTTTGGGTTAAGCGTACATTACGATGCGACGCTGGCGGTGGAGTTCTGGCTTTGCGTGGCGGTGCTGGGCGCTTGCTATTACTTTTTGCAGACTTCGAAGCAGGTGAAGGAATACTGCGAGGGACCGCTGCTATCTTCGGAAGCAGTGAAGCCCGCGTAAGTTTCCGCTGCGGTGCCACCGGGCACGGAAATTTCCGCCGCACTTTAACAAACTTCTATCCGTCAAGAAGTCGATGTGAAGCTGCAACCTCAGGAAGGTTGCGGTCCAATGATCTCAGCCACAGACGGAACCGCCGCGTCCGCCTCCGCCGCCTTAGCCCCCTCATGCAATTGCTGGTCGCCAGAAACCGAAGCGTCTCCTGAAACTGCGTAAGCGACGGCCGATCCGATCAGCGCAGGAATGATGAAAGCGTGGCCGCCGGTAGCCTCCGCGACGAACACAACGGCCGCGAGCGGCGTCTTATAACCGGCAGAAATGAACGCGGCCATGCCGACGGCAGCATACAGTTTGACCGAGGAGGACTGCACGAAGAATTGACCAAAGGCAGTGCCAAACGTGCCACCGGTGAGAAATAGCGGCACGAACATGGCGCTGACACCGCCAGCGGCCAAGGAAAAAATCGTTGCCGCTAGTTTGAGCAGTCCGAAGACGACAAGCTCCAAGCCGGAATGATGAACATCCAAGATGGCGCCGACCGCTTCGTAATTGGGGCCGAGGGGCACGAGCGAATCTTTATAGATAAGAACGAAGAGCAGCCCGCATAGACCCGTCAGCAGTCCGCCCACCGCCAATTTTATCCAGTGTTGCGTTTTCCACTTCACAACGAATTGGCGGGCGCGGCGAAACGTGATAGCAAAAATCATGGCGATGAGCCCGATGAGCACGCCCAAGACCGCGGACCAAATGAGGTCGCGTCCCGTAAAGGACGCATTGCTTGCAAAGTCGAACAGAGGCCCGGCACCCAGAAAGGAAGCGAGGGTAACGTAAGAGATGACGGACGCGATCAGAGAGGGCAATAGGGCTTCGTGCGCAAGGTCGTCTTTATAGGGCATTTCCAGTGCGAAGACCAGGCCTGTGAGCGGGGCGCGAAAGACGGCAGCCATTCCCGCCGCAGCGCCGCTGATGAGCATGATGCGGCGGTCGCGCTCGGTCAGGCGAAAGCGCTGCAACTTGGTCCAGAGCCAGGAACCAATCGCGCCGCCCCCATAGATGCTGGGCCCTTCGAGCGCCGCGCTGCCGCCAAAGCCCACGGTCGTGACCGCGGCAAGCAGTTTTGGGATAAAGGGCCGCATCTCAATGCGGCCCTGATGATGGTGATAGGAGCGAATGATTTCTTCGGTGGAGTGCTCGTCGGGATCGGGCGTGAGGAACTGCATGATCAGTCCGGTGATGATAAATCCGAACACTACGCCGGGTACGATGGCCCAATGGTGACGAAGGTAGTAATTCAGCACCGGCGGCCACAGCTCGTGCAAGATAATCAAAGCGATAGCGGTGGTGACGAGACCGGTGATCAAGCCGATGATCGGAGCGATCAGCAGCCACTTGTGGAGATGGCGCGAGTAGGTGGCGCTGAGGTCCTCGTGAACGCGCGGCAAATACTTGCGCAACATGCGATATCTGGAGGTCCATCCGGTGTCGGGCATTTCGTCTATCTCACTTCCTCCGAAATATTCTGTCGACGTTGCGGCTTTCAGAGTGCCGCCTGCTGTTTGACTGCTATCGGCGCTTCTTAACCGTCATTGCGCGAGGCCTGTGCTCATCCGATGCGAGAAGACCAACCTTTAGCCGTGCAATCTCTTGCGTATGCAACTTCGCGAGGCCTGCAAGTACCGCTTCGCCGCGGGCGGTCAGCGACACGACCACAAAGCGTCGGTCATGAGGGTCGTGCTCTCTGCGGACCAGTCCTCGCCGGGCTGCTCGCTCGGCGAGCTCGACGGTAGAGTTGTGGCGCTCCTGCATAAACTCGGCTAACTGGGAAATCGTCGCGCGATTCTGGCTCGTAAACCCTGCGACGCCAAGCAACAGTTGATGCTGTTGTGGGGTGACGCCAAAACTTCTCGCCGCTTGTTCGCTAAAACGCAGAAACTTACGAAGCGCATAACGAAACGCCGCAAGCTTGCGCAACGTATGCCGATCCGCCGTACGGTTCGGGAATCGCCTGATGGAAGTTCGCGCCTTCACCAAAATTATTATATCGCACTACGATATAACAAATACAAAGAAGCGAGTCGATCGCCGGGAAGTTGCGAAACAGCAACACTCTGCGAGGATGGAAAACCGAAGCTTAAATTAACGACTTTTCGGTCGTGGGTGCGATGGCCGTGAGTTTGCGCTAGTTCGCGGCGCACCGTTTGGCCGCGCCTGCTGGGGCAGCATCAGTTCGAGGAAACCGTCGGCAAGCTGATCGATGGTGAGTCCGCCATCGGGACGATACCACTGCACGGTCCAATTCAGTGCGCCGAGCAGAAAAAGCCGAAAGAGCCTTGTGTTCGGGGGGATGATGCCCGTTTTGGCCAGTTCTTCCAAGGCGCCGGAGATGTGGCTTTCGTACTCGTCACGAAGAGCGATCACCTTACGGCGAGAAGGAAGCGACAGAGTGCGCCAGTCACGCAGCACCACGTAGAAGGCATCACGCTCGACCTCAAGAATGGCTTGCAGGTGCCCGTGCAGGATCGCCGGAAGCTTTTCTTCGGGCGTCTTTGCCTGCGCGAGATGGTCGTCCAGGATGGCCACGGCGCGGCGAAGGCCGCCTTCGAGAAGCGATACCAGGATTTCTTCCTTGCTGCTGAAGTGGAAAAAGAGGCTTCCGGACTGCAGGCCCACGGCGTCGGCGATGTCTCGCACGCTGGTGCCCTCATAACCTTTTTGGCGGAACAAGCGGCCAGCCGCCTTGATGATGATGTCCCGGCGGTTGGCGAGTCTGGTCCTTTTTTCCTTGCCGGGCACCCAGCGATCCTCACAGTACTGCCGCAGCAACACACGAAAAGCCGCTTCACTCTCAGTTAGCTCAGAAAAACCTATCTAACCAAAAATGTAAAGCGGCCAAGAGTGTATTACTTACTAGACTTTTGAACTGTCGTCTATAGCGGACTCGACTACACGGCTTTCATTCGTCGGCGGTCTTCTCGACACCTGAATCACGCCGGTACTTTCCAGTTCTCGAAGCTGCGCCGGTGTTACGCCCGAGCGACTCAGCACTTGAATGGAATGCTCGCCCAGAAAAGGAGCGGGACACGTCCGGGCCTCGCCAGGGGTAGCGGAGAGGACGGTGCTGGGTTCCCTATCGAATCGCCGATCCGCCACCGCTTCCTGGAGCGTCCGGACAGGAGTGACGCAACAATCCCGTTCATGCAGGAGAGCGAACCATTCTTGCGCGGTGCGGGCCGCAAATGCGGAGGCCAGCCGTTCCTTTACATGGCATTGGCGCGGTTCCGGTGAAAATTGATCGGCGATCAGGTCTTCGCATTGCAATTGACGGCACAGGTTACTCCAGAATTTTGGTTCGAGCGCGCCAACGGCAAGCCACCCGCCGTCTTTCGCGCGATAGAGGTGATAGCAGGCATAGGCGCCGGAAAGCAGCTCACATCCGCGTTGGACGGGGCTCCCGCGGGCGCGCAATGCAGCCAATGGAAACGCGAGCAGGTCAGCCATTCCACCGGCAAGCGAAACGTCCACGCGCTGGCCACGGCCGCTGGTGTGCCGGCTCTGTAAGGCCAGTAAAATGCCCAGCACAATCTGCGACGATCCCACGGCTACATCGGCGATTTGAATTTCAGGGATGAGTGGGGGACCAGAGACGGGAGAGAGCAAGGGAAGAAGGCCGCTCATTGCGACGTAATTGATATCGTGTCCGGCGACTTGCGAATAGGGTCCATCCTGCCCATAGCCGCTAATTGCGGCATAGATCAAGCTTTGGTTGAGTGCTGCGAGGCTTTCGTAGCCAAGACCGAGCCGCGCCATCACGCCGGGCCGAAAACTCTCGACCAGCACATCCGCGGCTTTCGCGAGCTTGAGGAAAGCTTCCTTGCCGCGATGATCTTTGAGATTGAGTGCGACGCTTTTCTTTCCGCGATTGGTTTCTTCAAATAACCAGGAAGCGCCTTGTATATGGCGGGCCGGATCGCCGGATTCTGGTTTCTCGATCTTGATGACTTCCGCGCCAAAGGCTGCGAGCGAGGCAGTGGCCAACGCGCCCGGCAGAAAGCGGGTTAGGTCGAGCACCACGATGCCATCCAAGGGCCGCATCCAACGCTCCTAATTGTGCTTTCGGTTCCCCGGCGGCGCGGGATCCCGTATGTTTTCGAGGACCTGCGAGCGAGGAACCGAAACTTTATCTTGACAGGCCACGGCTGCAATGGGTAGGTTATGCGCGCGACGCAACCAAGCAAGCGCTTGGTAAGTTAACGCACGATCCGGCAATTCGCAAGATGCAAGTTGCAGGCGGCCGGCAGAAATCGACCCATTTTACGCGGCGGGCGGTTCCCCGATGACCCGCCCTGGAGGCTTCATGCGTGCCTACCGGTACTCCGTTTTGTTCGTGATGACGGCTGCCCTTTTGCTGGTGGGCGCCATTTCGCTCCGGGCGCAAACCGCCGAGACCGGCGAAATTGCCGGCACCGTCTCCGATCCATCGAAGGCGGTGGTGCCGCAGGCGAAGGTAACCGTCACCAACGGCGGCACCGGGTTTAGCCGGGAAGTGCTCACCAATCCTTCGGGCGCATATTCGGCGACGCTGCTGCCTCCGGGCAACTACCAGGTGACGGTGGAAGCAGCCGGCTTCAAGACAACCAACGACCAGAATGCCGTGGTGCAGGTGGCCACAACCACTACCCTCAACTTCGTGCTGGAAATCGGGCAATCCACGCAGCAGGTGACGGTGGAAGCAAATGCCGAGGTCCTGCAAACGCAAGAGTCCACCAACGGCGACACGACCACGGGAAAAACCGTCATCGGGCTGCCGTTAACAAATCGGAACTACACACAGATATTGGGGCTGAACCCCGGAGTTGCAAGCCCCGTACCGAACGCCGCCAATCTGGGAAAGAACAACGTAGACGTGAACGTGAATGGCGGACGCGTGATGGACAACAGCTACCAAATGGACGGGCAGGATTTGTCCAACCTGGAGACGCAGGGCACGACGAACACGGTTTCGATCGGCGGCATTTCGGTACCGAGCCCGGACGCGATTATGGAGTTCAAAGTACAAACGAGTCTCTACGACGCGGCTTACGGACGCGGTTCGGGAGCAAACGTTGATGTGGTGACGAAATCGGGGACGGATGCGATTCACGGAGATCTCTTCGAATTCAACCGAAATACCATATTCAATGCGAACGATTTCTTCCTGAATGCTACCGGCCAACCCCGTGCGGTGATGAAGCAGAATCAATTTGGGGGCACCGTTGGCGGGGCCATCATCAAGCACAAGCTCTTTTATTTTGGTTCTTATCAGGGAACACGACAGGTGGATGGTGAGGGAAGTGCTTCTCTGGAAAGCGTGGTGTTGCCACCGCTGACCAGCAATCGCAGCGCGGCCGCGTTGGGAGCGGAATTCTGCGGACAGAAAGGAAAGAACGGCGGGGTGGCGGTGGCGTGCGACGGATCGAATATCAATCCCATCGCGCTAAACCTGCTCAATTACAAACTTCCGAACGGGCAGTACTTCATCCCCACGCCGCAGGTGATTGAAGCCAACGGGACGGGTCTCTCAGTGTTCAGCATCCCGTCCACCTACAGCGAAAATCAGTACATGGTGAACACGGATTACGTGGTGAGCGACAAGCAGCAAATTTCCGAACGCGTCTTCTGGGCGAAATCGCCACAAGTGCAGAGTTTCACGACGTCCAACGTACCCGGTTCGGGAATCGACGCGCTGTTTCGCAACGTGAACGTCGCCCTAAAAGATACTTACACGGTGACGCCAAATTTCATTAACGAGGCCAGCGCCGGATATCACCGAACCTACGGCATTATCAGCACCAACACACCAGTGACCGAGGCGGATCTCAATCTCACGGCTCCCTGTAACGATCCGGTAATGTCGACCATGACGGTGCAAGGCTCGTTCGAGCTGGGCGGCAGCGGAAACGACCAGCAGGATACGGTAAGCCAAACCTTCGCGGCGCAGGATCAAATATCCTGGGTACACGGCGACCACACCATACGGGCCGGCTTCGGCTGGGAGCGAGTTTCGGATCCCACGGCAGACCCCGGTGTGACCCGCGGGTCACTGACGTTCCAGAGCTTCCCGGATTTTCTGCTGGGTATGAGCGCAGCGCAGAATGGCAGCGCTTTCAGCAACGTGTACTCCTCGAGCGGCGCGTGCGGCAATACTTCACATTCCTACCGCGTGAGCGACGAAGACACTTACCTGCAGGACGATTACAAGGTGAATTCGAGGCTGACGCTAAATCTTGGTGTGCGCTGGGATGTTTTTGGCGCGGTTTCCGACGTGACCGGCCGCCTGGAAAACTTCTATCCCAATCTTGCGGTGATGAATCCCGGCGCGACGCCGACGCTGCAAGGCGTGGTAGTTGCGAGCAACTTCCCGCTGGCGGTGCCTGCCGGCGTAACCGTGAACGGTAATGACACCTATGCGAACAATCCTCGTGCGTGGGGTAACGTGGGTCCGAGAGTCGGGTTCAGCTGGCAGCCCCCTCATATGGATAAATGGGTGATCCGCGGCGGATTTGGAATTTACTATTCGCGGACCTCGGTGAACGACGCTTTCCACCTCTTCTCGAATCCGCCGTTCTATCAGAGCCGCAGCAACTCCGGCGTTTTGAACGCAAACGCGACGTTCCAAAATCCATTCAATCCGGCGCCTGCACCCTATAGCGCGTACCCGGTGTGGCTCCCCTATTCCTCGAGCACGTCGCTGAGCATGACGATCGTCGATCCGCATTTCCGCGCACCTTCGGCGGACCAATACTCGTTGAACGTGCAATATGCGCTTACACCGAGCACGCTGCTACAGGTGGGCTATGTAGGCACGCGAGGCCAGCATCTGCAAGTAACGCAGTCCTACAATGAGCCCTATCTGGCGAGCCCGACCAACCCTGTGAATGGAATCACGACGAACTCGATTCAGAACGCGGCGCAGCGTGTGCCGTTCATTGGGTTTTCGCCGACGGGCCTGAGCAATTGGACGGAAGAAGGAGATTCCAAATATAACGGGCTGCAGACGATGTTGAACAAGAAGTTGCGGCGCGGGCTGCAACTACAAGCGTCTTACACGTACAGCAAAGCATTAACCGACGTGACGGGTAACGGAACATTTCCGAACGGTGGGAGCCTGCTCAACGACAATCGAAACATCAGGCAGGATTGGGGACCGGCCGATTTCGACACGCGGCACCGGTTCGTAGCCAATTTTGTGTGGGATTTGCCATCGGTGGAACACAACAAGGGTTTTGTGGGGAGGACGCTCAGCGAGTGGTCGTTGAGCGGGGTGATCGTGATCCAGACGGGCCCCCCATTGACCTTCACCGACTCGCGGTCGGGTAGCATCTACGGCTTCGCGAACCAGCGCGCGCAGCTTTGTCCGGGCGCCACGGCCGCGAGCATCTTGACGACGGGCGGGTCCGTGGAGTCACGGCTGAACGATTTCTTTAACGCGAGTGCATTTTGCGCGCCACCAACCATTGGAAATGGTTTTGACTTCGGCGATACGTCGAGGGGCATCGTCTACGGTCCGGGCCAACACAACGTCGACCTAGCGGTGGTGAAAGAGATTCCTATGCGCGGCTTCACAGAACAAACGCATCTGGAGTTTCGCGTGGAGATGTATAACGCATTCAACACGCCCCAATTTGCCAGCACTACCGCGGTGCAGGGCGCCACTGCTCCGACGGCGGTAGGGTCTCTAAACTTCGGGCAAATCACGGCCACATCGGTGTCGCCGCGGTTGATCCAATTGGGTTTGAAATACATATTCTGAGCAAACGCTGAGAAACGCGTCACGAGATTTTCAAGGGGGGCAGATGAAGACGAGGCTTTTGTGTAGCGTGGCGGTGCTGTTGGCGGCCACAGGCGCTCGGGGGCAGCAACAGCGGCCCGCACCGCCCAGGCGCGCGCTACCCCAGCTCGCGCAAGAATTTATCAGCGTGGACGCTCCGGTGGTCGTGCTGCAGCACGTACGGGTGATCGACGGCACAGGCGCGGCGCCGATGGAAGACCAAACCCTCGTGATTGAAAACGGCAAGATCCGCTCGATGGGATCGGCCGCGACGGCTCCTGCGGGCGCTAAGGTTATAGACCTGACGGGGAGCACCGTGATTCCCGGGCTTGTGGGCATGCACGAACACATGTTCTATCCGGGAGCGACTGGAGTGGGACGAATACCGGGCGCGCCGGAAATGTACCCGGAAATGGCCTTCAGCTTCCCGCGGCTTTATCTGGGCGCAGGAGTGACCACGATGCGCACCGGCGGGAGCATGGAGCCTTACGCCGATCTCGAAGTGAAAAATTATATCGAGAATGGAATCATGCCCGGACCGAAGATGCACCTCACGGCGCCGTATCTCGAAGGGCCGGGTTTCTATCTGCCGCAGCTTCACACGCTGACGGGACCGGAAGATGCGGTTCGGTTGGTGAATTACTGGGCCGACGAAGGATTTACATCATTCAAGGCGTACCAATTGATCACGCGTGCCGAGCTCGGCGCTGCCGTGAAAGCAGCGCACGCGCGCGGCCTGAAAATCACGGGCCACTTGTGCTCGGTAACTTTTCGCGAGGCGGCCGATCTTGGAATCGATAATCTCGAGCACGGTCTTGGCACGGACACGGAGTTTTACAAAGACAAGCAGCCAGATGCTTGCCCGTCGCTTTCGCAGCCGGGATCGCGTTCGGAAGAGCCGGCAATTGACGGTCCCGAGATTCAAGGTACGATCCAATATTTGATCCAGCACCACGTGGCCATTACCTCGACGCTCCCGGTGGGAGAAGCGGGCGTTCCCAACCGGCCTCCGTTGACGCAGCGCTTCCTGGATGCTCTTTCCGCTCCATCGCGGACTGATTATCTGATGGCGCGCGCGCGATCGAGCGAAAGCGGCGACGCAACCGGCGCACACCTGAAGCGCGAGATGGATTTCGAGCACGCGTTTGCGAAAGCCGGCGGCGTATTAATGGCCGGACTCGACCCGACAGGGAATGGCGGCGTGATCGCGGGCTTTGGAGATCAACGGGAAGTCGAATTGCTGGTAGAGGCAGGGTTTACGCCGGTGGAAGCGATCCATATCGCCACCGAGAACGGGGCCGCGTTCCTGGGTGAAGACGAACATGTCGGCACTTTGCGCGCGGGCAAGCAGGCGGATATCGTCGTGATTAAAGGCGATCCGAGCAAGAACATCGGCGATATTGAAAACGTACAGATCGTGTTCAAGGATGGAAAAGGGTACGATTCCCAAAAGCTGATTAATTCCGTGCACGGGACGGTCGGCTTGCGGTAACACCGCGGCTACGTCGCGGACAAACCTCATCAGCGATGCGGGGTCCTCGCTACGCGAAGTCCTGCGCGAGGCTACATATTCTGCTCCATTGCCCCTATTTGCCGCCCCCTAAGTTAATTACAGACTTCCGGACTGGCGCATCATTCCGCCGTCAATAAAGAAAGTGCCGCCGGTGCAGTAAGAAGCCGCATCCGAGGCCAGGAAGACCGCGAGCGCCGCTACTTCTTCGGGCTTTCCCCACCTGCCCAAAGGAATCTCCGACATAAGCTTTCCTTCCATTTCATGATTTGACTCGATGTCGGAGTCGATCGGAGTATAGATAGCGCCCGGCGCAATATTGTTTACGGTGATTTTGTACGGCGCGAGTTCCACAGCGATCGTGCGCATCAACATGCGGAGCCCACCCTTGGCCGCACAGTACGGGGCGTTCGTCGGCATGGGCAAGTCTTCGTGAACGGAGGAGATGTTGATGATGCGGCCGCCCTGGTTCAGACGAATCATGGCTTTGGCGGCGGCCTGCGCGCAGAGAAAGGGGCCTGTTAAGTCCACGGATATGATTTTTTGCCAGAGATCGAGGGGAAATTCGGGAAAAGGATATTTGTACTCGATCCCGGCGTTGTTCACGAGGATATCCACACGACCGAATGCGTCGAGAGTTTTCTGGATGAGCGAATTGACCTGATCGGGGTTCGACACGTCTGCCGCAATGGCGAGGGCTTTGCCGCCTACTGTCCGGATTGACTGCACGGCAACATCTGCGAGCGAGGAGTCCCCTACGTAATCAATTACCACCGAGGCGCCCTCCGCGGCCATAGCGATCGCGATCGCTTTGCCAATCCCGGTGGCGGCGCCGGTCACAATGGCAACCTTACTTTGAAGTTTCATCGTTTTAGTCCGTCCCGCTTCCGTTTCACAGATATTTCTTGTTGAGCCACCATAACGAAAGACAGATGGAGAGCCACGCTACGATGGCGAGCGCAAGCACGGTCGCGGCATCCCACACCGGCAGCAATTTCCAAACAATCAGAGCGAAGCAAGCCAGTCCCATACCGCCCATCGCGGCGCCGCGGGCATCGAGAGCTGCAGCTTCAGGGCCCCGGACGCTATTTGTAATTCCGGCCTTCTGCTTCTTTTCTGTTTCATGTTTTTCGAGCAAGGTCGCGCCTGCGGGAAAGATTGCCGGAAATGCGAGAAAAAGCCCACCGAACGCGGGACCGAACTTTTTGGCGAGCAAGCCGGCAATGACCGTAACGGCTCCGCCCAATATGAAGCGCGTGGCATATTCGTACCAGTGGATTTGCGCCAGCGGAGCGAAATTGAATTCCACCTTCATGGACGGTCAGCGCAGCAGGAGCGCCCAAGCTCCGACGGCACAAGCGAGCCATAGGATGAGCGCAGGAATTGCGGTAGACAACGCGCTCCACTTATTTTTCATCATCAGCCGGCAGCAGACAGCCGCATAGAGCGAGAAGCAAAACGCACCCAGGACCATGGAGCGGGCTTCCATCGCAGCGTATAGCTTTCCATTTGCAACTATGGTCAGCGATAGGGTCGCGAGGGCAATGGAGGGGGCGGCGCCAAAAAGACCCGCGAAACTCTTGGGCTTCAGCGCGTCGCCAAGCGCAGCGAATAAAGAGACCATGAGGCCGCCAACGACAAAGCGGAAAATCAGTTGGGCCATTTACAGCTCCGCCGGTGCGCCGCGTGCCGTTGTGCGCAAGCTACTCTTCTTCATGATGAACGTATGATGATTTCTGAAGCGATTGGACGCTAGACCGCAGGCATTATCGCGCTTGGGTTTTTGCTGGGCGTGCGGCACGCCACCGATCCCGACCAGGGGATCGCGGTTTCGACCATTGTTTACCGGCATCGCGCGATCAAAACAAGCCGCCGTGATCGGCTGTGGGGGTAGGACGCACTGACAATTCTGCTGATCGTCTATCAGGTTGGTTCGTCAACGGCCTGCTGACCAGCCACCCGCACTGGACGACTCACTGATTCGGCAAAAGAAGTAAAATGCACGCTAAGTCCTGAGTATTTCTGGAGGAACAATTGATCTCTGGCGCCCACATCATTGTCTACAGTAAAGATGCTGAAGCGGATCGTCTATTTTTTCGGGACGTTCTCGGATTCAAATCGGTAGATGCGGGGCATGGTTGGCTCATCTTCGCGCTGCCGCCGGCGGAGGCCGCGTTTCATCCGGCCAACGCGGGCGCCACGCACGAAATGTATTTCATGTGCGACGATCTGAAAGCGGAAATAGCCGCCCTAGAAAAAAAAGGCGTGAAATGTTCAGAAGTTCACGAAGAACGATGGGGTTCGCTTACGACCTTGCGGCTTCCCAGCGGCGGAGGAATCGGCCTATATCAGCCGAAGCACCCAACCGCTATGGGTCTGAAATAGTTAACGCTGTTTTTTCTCTGAAACTCGTATCTTCCACAATCTAAATCACCAGGTACCAGTGCCTCTGCACCATCCCGCCAGACGCCTCGGCGCAGAGAATTCACCTGAGTGCCACCCCGAAAGCGGCCGCAAGATCATCTGAATAAGAGACATCTTGACGGAGAAAACGATGGCGAAGACGGTGGCGGATTTATTGGTGGAGCGGCTGATCGGGTGGGGCGTGGACACGATTTTTGGCCTTCCGGGCGATGGTGTAAACGGTATCTTCGAAGCCCTGCGCACGAACAAGGGGAAAATCAAGTTCATCCAGGTAAGGCATGAAGAATCCGCAGCCTTCGCCGCCTGCGGTTACGCGAAGTATACGGGCAGGCTTGGAGTGTGCATCGCTACCTCGGGCCCTGGTGGCATACACCTTTTGAATGGTCTTTACGACGCGAAGTGTGACGGCCAGCCGGTGCTGGCCATCACGGGCCACACATTTCACGATTTGATCGGCACGCACTACCAGCAAGATGTCGATTTGGACAAGCTGTTTATGGACGTAGCCGAATTCAATCAGCGCATCATGGGGCCGGGACACGTCCATAATATCGTCGATGAAGCGATCAAAACGTCGCTAACACGCCGCGGTGTAAGCCACATCACGATTCCCAAGGATATTCAAGAATGGACTTCGCACGACGAAGAGCGCTCGAAGGCCAACGTGCCCAGCCACAGCGCAAATGCGTTCGCGGCATCGTATCCGCTACCGCCGCAAGAATCGCTCGAAGCTGCCGCGGAAATCATCAACAAGGGAGCAAAGATCGCGATTCTGGCTGGCGCGGGCTGCCTGAACGCGCGAGCCGAAGTGCTTCAGCTAGCCGAAAGGATCGGGGCGCCGATCGTCAAAGCGCTGCTGGGCAAAGCTGTGGTGCCGGACACGAGTCCTTACACTACGGGAGGAGTTGGTTTACTCGGCACCGCGCCCTCCCAGGAAGTGCTAAAAGAATGCGAGACGTTCATCATCGCGGGAAGCGGCTTCCCCTATCTCGAATTTTATCCCAAGCCGGGGCAAGCGAGGACCGTACAGATTGATATCGATCCTGCGCGAATTGGGTTGCGTCATCCGGTTGACGTCGGTTTGACTGGCGGATGTGGCGCGGTGTTGCGCGCCCTGCTGCCGTTGATTCGTAAAAAGAAGGATCAGGGTTTTCTCGAAAAAGCGCAAAAGAACATGAAGAAATGGAATCGCCTGATCGAAGAGCGCGGCACGCGCAAAGATAAGCCCATGAAACCGCAAGTGGTCACCTGGAACCTGAACAAACTTCTGAATGATGACGCCATCGTTTCCACCGATAGCGGCACGATCACGACTTGGGCGGCACGCTACATCGATATGCGCGGCGATATGAAATTCTCGCTATCCGGTTCGCTTGCGACCATGGCCAATGGGCTTCCTTACAGCATTGGAGCGGCAGTTGCGTTTCCAGGAAGACAAGTGGTTTGCATCGTCGGCGATGGAGGTTTGTCGATGCTGATGGGCGAAATCGCGACTTTGGTGAAATACCAATTGTCCGTGAAAGTGATCGTCATTAAGAATAACGTGCTCGGTCAAATCAAGTGGGAGCAGATGGTGATGGAAGGGAATCCTGAGTATGGAGTAGAGCTCGAGCCTATCGATTTTGCCGGAGTCGCAAAGAGCTGTGGAGCGGCCGGTTACACGATTGAAGAACCGGACCAGGCCAGAACCATCCTGCAAGAGGCGCTCGCGTGTAAAGGACCGGCGGTGGTGCAAGCAGTGGTCGATCCGAACGAGCCGCCTCTTCCAGGCAATGTCACGTCTGAGCAGGCCTTTAAATTTGCGGAATCGCTTGCCAGAGGCGAGAAAAATGGCTGGAAAATCGTCAAGACGGTGCTTGAGGACAAAGTACGCGAGGTGATCTGAGGGGATGCGCGACGGGCCGGCAACGTTCGGCCGGGGCTAACAGCCCCGAACTATGGGCTTGGCCTAATCTTTTTACTCGGTCCGTAGCGCCACCAGCGGATCGACTTTCGCCGCTCGGCGAGCCGGGATTAAAGAAGCTGCCAACGCCGCAAGCGCCAGAGCTCCGGCGACCATCACAAGCGTGAGTGGATCGTTTGGCCGCACATCGAACAGCAGCCCCTGCAGCAATCGCGTGAGAGCTACCGCGCCCGCAAGCCCAAACGCAATTCCAATCGCTACCAGCACCATGTTCTGAGCCACCACCATCTTCCAGATATCTCCCGGCTTCGCGCCAATGGCCATGCGGATGCCGATTTCGCGCGAGCGGAGCGCCACGAGATAACTGGTCACACCAAAGACGCCCAGCACCGCAATGCCCAGCGCCGCCAAGCTGAACGCTCCTACGACGCTACTGCTAAGCCGTTGCCTCCAGAGCGAGTCGCGCAGGCGTTCCGTCATCAACGAAACATCGGCGGTCGCCAGTTCGGGGTCAATGCCTTGTATACGCTGCCGCACGTCGGACAGAGCGCCATTTGCGTCCCTTTCCGTGTTCGCGACGAAAAACAAGCTCCGCCAGATATCTTCACTTACCGTTTGCTGCGCCATGGGAACCCAGGCGGCCGCATCGGGATCACGCTCGAGCGCGTACATGTGCGTATTGCCTACCACGCCAACAACGATGCGAGGCACCGATTCCGCCAGCGATTCCGCATGGCCAACCCACAGCGCCTTGCCAACGGGGTCTTCCCCCGGGAAATAGAGCCGTGCCAACTTTTCATTGATCACGACCACCGGCTGCTTATCGCGAGCGTCGAAATCGGCTACGAGCCGCCCCGCTATCAGCGGTATCCCCATGGCCTCAAAATAGCCCGGCGTGATCACCGAATAGCGCACCAGCGGCAACGATGAAAAACTCTCCATGCCCTTGGGATTCGAGCGGCTGACTGCCTGCAGCCACCGCGACCCCGGTGCGAACGGGATCGCCTGCGCCAACCCCTCCTGTTTCAGTCCGGGAATATCCTGCGTTTTTTTCTGAATCTCCTTTGCCAAGGCCGTGATTTCTGCCGGGCCAGGATAGCGCGCCTTCGGGGCGTAAAGCGCCAAGCTGAGGCGATGTGCCGAGTCAAACCCAGGGGCGACCTCCTGAAGGCGTACGAAGCTCCTCATCAGTAGCCCCGCGCCGCAGAGCGGTATCAAGGCCAGGGCGATTTGCGCTGCGATCATCACGCTCCGCAGTCGTCCGCGTACTCCGGCAGAGCCGCTAACCGCGCCCCCGACACTCAGATTGCGCGCCAACTCCGAACGAAGGGTCCGCACCACGGGCACCAAACCGGAAAGCAACGCCGCAATCGCCGTAAGGGCGATCGCTCCGGCAAGAGCCGTACCGTCGATGCGCACGTGAAGCCATGGGATCTCTTGCGGCGGGACGTACGACAGCAGCAGGCGCAACCCGACCGGCGCCAACAGAATCCCAAGTGCTCCACCAATTCCAAAGAGCAGCAGCGTCTCGATCAGCAATTGTCGGAGTAGCACGCCCTCTCCCGCGCCAAGCGCTACACGCAGTGCGATCTCTTTTCTCCGTGCTGCCAGATGCACTACCCGCAGATACCCGACGTTCAAACACAGCAGGATCAATGCGAAGCCTACGGCGCCAGACAGCGCAAGTAAGGGTGTTCGGAAATCACCTGCGACCGCTTCGCGCATCGGAACGACAATAGCCCCGTAATCTCGATCCTCCGGATACCGCTCCGACAATCGCGCCGCGATTACATTCAGCGCGGCTTGCGCCATTTGCGGAGTCATACCGGGCCGCAGCTTGGCCGCCACGCGGTACGCTCGCCCGGCGCGGTCCGTTGACGTAAGCGCGGCGGTCGGAAGTGTGGTCCATGCGTCTACCTGGTCCTCCGGCGGAAACGCAAATCCCGGAGGCGCCACGCCGACCACCAGGTGCGTAACACCATTCAGTCGAATTGTCTTGCCCACCAGGGCGGGATCGGCGCCGTACGCTGTTTTCCAGAATTCATAGCTCAACAGTACTCTGCGTTCACCGCTCTTCGCGTCCTCGGCCGTAAGCAGGCGCCCAACCGCAGGCGGGGCCGTAACAGTGGAAAACACATCCGGCGTGATCACTTCCGCCCGAATGCGTTCAGGGTTGGCGATGCCCGGACCCGACGCTGTATAGCTCCACGGCAGCCACACCACCATATCCGCAAACACACCTGTGCTGTTTTCTTTCCAATCGCGAAAGTTGGGGGCGGATACGCTAATTTGATTCAAGCTCTGTGATTTCTCGCGATGCTCCCACACGTAGACCCAGCGGTCGGTGTCCACAAGACTGTATGGCCGTAGCAACACTGCGTTCATTAATGACAGGACTGACGTCACGGCGCTAATTCCCAGCGCTAGCGTCAGGACCACCACTGCTGTGTATCCCGGCCACTTCCGCAAAAGCCGCGCGCTGTAACGAACGTCTTGAACGAAGCGTTCCATGTGGCACCCTTGTCGGAACAAGAAACCCGTTTGGGATCATACCTTAATGCCGGTTCACTTTCTGCGGACGAGCGGCATGCAACAAACATACATCCCTATTCCCTGCATAGACGCTGGCAACTGCGAAATGTTACGGACGAGGGCTGGTAGGTGCGGCAGGGCCGTTGTTATGAGTCTTGGGCATAGCCATTACTCCGAACTCTTTGGTGTGCCTGAGTGGAAGCGGGTTAGGGCGGTCTGTCCGAAATGTAGTGAAATCAGGTCTTGAGAAATTCCGCCAGTGCGACATCTTCTCCCAAAGCGCGCCGGATCTCGGCCAAGAATTCACGGTTATCCGGAGGTTTCTGGAAGAAGGCCACTGCCCCGGCTTGCAAGGCGCGCCGTTCATTGTTCGCAGGATCTCGGGCGCTGAGCACGATGACGGGAGTCGCCGTAAGGCCGGGCAATGCTCTCAATCGTTCCAACACCAGGAAGCCGTCTCCGGCCGGCAGCCCGAGGTCGAGAAGGATCAGGTCTGGCGTCTCCTGTCGCGCTGTGGCCACGGCGGAGACCGCATCCACAGCGGAGACGATTTTATAGCCGTTCGCTTTCAGCTTGGCCGCCAGACCCAGCAGGAGATGCTCGTCATCATCAATAATCAGAATTTTTTTTGCGCTCATTTGAGGCACTCCCTTTTCACCAGATGCGCTCGCATCAATCTGTCGATTCGGGCGGCGACTTCGGCGATTCGCGCTTCCCATGGCTGGTGGTTGGCGGAAAGGTGCAACGTCGTTGCGGTAATGACTGGCTTAAATCTTGATTTATCGAGTTCTGCGTGAAGGCGCCTGGTCATGGCTTCAGCACCGCTTCGGTCAGCGCAGGCGATGACGAAAAAAGTCTCCATCGTTTCTGCGTCAGCCATGGAAGGCAATACCAAGTCCCGACCAGCAAGGATGCAGTGCTCGAGAACCTTCCGTATGCCGGCTAGGTCGTGTATCTGTATGACGCCATCGTTGAGCGGGTCAATTGAAAGAAGCGTCACGCAACCGGACGCGAGGTTCGCCGGGGTGAAGATGGCGTCGCACAGTTTGGCGAGCGAGAAGACCGGTAATGTAAAGCAAAACGTACTGCCGTGTCCGAGTTCACTATCCACCCAAATTCGGCCACCCTGCCGTGAGACCAGCTCTTTTGATATGAATAGCCCCAGGCCCAGACCCTTGCGGCTTGCTTCGGTGAGGGTTTTTGCTTGAGCCAGACGGTCGAAGACAGTGGCGCAATCTTCCGCGCTGATTCCGCATCCCGTGTCTACCACGGATACGCAGAGAAGATTCGCGTCCTCAGCGCAGACTCGCACCCGCACGGTGACCGTTCCATTGTTCGGCGTAAACTTGATTCCGTTGTCGATCAGGTTTGTGAGGATTTGACGAACCCGAGCGCGATCGGCCCAGGCAGGAGGGAGAGACAGCGCAACATCTGAAAGCAGGCTGATATTCTTCAGCACCGCGTTCGCGCGGCATGCCCTGAGGACCTCGTCCACCAGCCTCGGCACAAGCGTATGCTGAGGAGTTACGGCGAGTTTGAGGCTTTCCACACGGCTAACGTCCAGAAGGTCGCTCACCATATCCTTGAGTTGTTTGACGTTCTCCAGACTAAACTCGAGATGCTCGCGTTGTCCTGACGTCAGGTTACCGGCCACACCTTCCAATAAATTCGTGATGAAAAAATAGATTGCCGTCAAAGGAGTTCGAAGTTCATGCGAGACGTGAGAGAGAAACTGCTCCTGAAGATCTATGCGTTGCTGGCGGACGGCCTCCAATTCGATGGCCGCTTTCCTCCTGTCGGTAACGTCTTGCATAACAAGCGCGAAACCACGGTGGGAGTTCGCTTCTTCCGCTAACGGCGTGATGATGACGTTGGCCCAGAACTGTGTCTGGTTGCCCCGAACACGCCAGCCCTCATCCTCGCTGCGCCCCTCTCGGGAGGCCTTGAGCAACTGTTTTTCGGGAACGAGGTCCTGAATATCCTGGGCCGTGAACATGCGAGAGAATTCCTGGCCAACGATCTTGTCCTGCGCGTAGCCCAGCATTCGCTCCGCTCCGGCATTCCAACTGGTTACACGTCCTAGAAAATCGGTGGTAAAGAGCGCATAGTCTGTCACTCCCTCGACTAACAACCGAAACCGAAGGTTCGTCTGTGCCACGTGGGTCTCGAGGATGGCAGCATAGCGTTGCCGCAAGAACGCCTGGCCTAGCGTACCGAGCAAATCGCCCGCCATTTGCAATGTGGTGCGGCTGACGGGGCGCTGCTTGCTCGACAGGTCCCAAAGCGTTTGCGCCGAAACCCCAAATTTCTTTGCAGCGCGCTGCAACAACAGGGACTCGGGATATTGATCGGATACTTGCCCGGCAATGATGGCCCCGAGACGATCCTGGCCCAGTGAGAGCGGAACTGCCACGTGGGTAAGGCCCGCTTGGTCGCGTACCATCGTGGGGCGCCCTGTGCGCAACGCTTCTATAACAGCCGTGCAAGGCGAAGACGGCGCCAGGCAGAAGGGGCAGCCGGCCCTTTTTACTGTTGTTGCGCTCTGAACAAACGTCCAAGTCGGCTGCGCATTGTGGCATTTCCCCAACAAGCTTCCTTCTATGTCGGTGAGTGCTACCGCTACTTTCATTGCGCGGCCGTATGTTTCCAACATTGGCCCCCACGCATCAACTGCAAGCAATTCAGCGCGTTCTTCGGGAGACAATTCCACCGCGGCAATTCCACTCTGAGCTTTACCGTAACCGGCGGACGACTCCTCCGCTAAAGGAAACTGTTCCGTTCGATCGAGTGGGCTCGGTTTTGGCGGAGTCAGGCGGTGTCCAGGCTTCATGTCAGGGTCTTTCACCTGTTCTCTGCGCGCGACGCAACCGCGTTGGAGCCCGGCTCAAGAGACTCGCGTAGTCCTGCAACGGCGGTCCGCCGTCCACGCTTTGGTCCTGGGGTATGAGCTTGATCCCCCCTTCGCCGATGGCGAACTCGCGGGTCTGGAATGAATGGTTGCTTCCGCGGGCCTTGACCACCGAAATGCAACGATGAATTGAATTGTCGATTTCAACGAGGCTCATCAGAATCAGATTGTCTACAATGGAGCTAACGGGAAAATCTGGCATATAGGACGAGATTCCCAGAAACTCAGGATTCTCATAGTTAAAGAACGTCGTCATCAAACGATGTTTGCTATAGGCCACCAGGGCGTGAAAGAAATCCCGATAAACCCCCATGTCCCCGATGGCGCTGCTATAACTCGTCATGCCGTCGATCACCATCCGTTGAATGTCATGTTTCTCGACAAGCTCAACGATTTGGGCGTAGTGGGCATCAATGTTTAGCTCCTGCGGACTCTCAAACAGGATCCGGATCGTACCAGTGTCGATCTGCTCTTGAAGATCCAATCCAAGCGTTTGGGCGTTACGGACGATTTGCGCCGGATGCTCGTCCAAGGAAACCATTAGGCCGCGCTTTTTTTGCTTCAGCGCCCCTTCTCGCAATAACTGTGTGCCAAGTACCGTCTTTCCTACGCCCGAAACCCCCACGACCATCGTGGTCGATCCGTCAAAAATGCCGCCGCCAATCAGCGTATCCACGGCGTCGACCCCAATCACCGATCGTTTCGTGCTGGAGGTCGGCTGCGTTGTATTCATGCGATTTGGGGCCTGGACGCGGCGGAATACCTGTAAGCCTTTGTCCGCTGTGATCCGCAGAGAGTGTTCCCCGCTTTCAAAGTCCTGCCCGCGGCTTTTTATGATCTCAATGCTGCGGTGGCTGCGCCGGTTCCGGCGGTCGCGATTCAATTGGATCACCGTATCGGCGAGAAAATCGGCGGCATCTACCATGGCCGCTGAGTTAGCCTGACTGCCGAGTTCGTGCGAAAGCAATACCGTCAAATTCTCCCGGCGCAATGTTTCGACCAATTGATGCAACAGTTCGCGATACAAATGCGGCCCGGCGCTACCGGCGCCGCAGATCCGATCTAGGTTGGCGACACCGTCTATGAAAATGCGCCGGGCGCCAACCTCGGCCGCCGCCTCAAGCAATAGACTATCCGCCGACCGAAGCTCCTGATCGAACACCTGCGGACTCGTAAAAATGATTTGGAGCTTCTTTCCTCGCTGCAGCGCATCCAAGTCCCATTTAAAGTTGGAGGTATCCCGTATGAGTTTCTCCGGAGTCGCTTCAAATATCACAATCAGACCCGGCTCGTTAAATTGCGTGATTCCGCGGTAAATAAACTCAGTACCCATCAGCGTCTTTCCGCTTCCGGTGACACCTTGCAACAAGATGACGTTGCCCCTCGGAACGCCACCCAACAGAATTTCGTCGAGACCCGTGATGCCGGTCGCGATCAAGCCGCTTTCAGCCACTTAGCACTTCCCTTCGAGAAAGACCCAGGATCCGCTCTTCCGGAACTGCCTGTTGCGTGTCTGGCTTCATTAGCTTTTCCCAATCAACCGCAATGCTCGATCGCCAATCAAACTCGCAAGTCTGAAAGCAGCTCGCGTGCAAACTTCGGGGAGACTACGACGCCACGGAAACGCACCTTCTTGGATCACCGAACAGACTCTATGAGCATTCGAGATTCCAATCTGGCGGGCGCATTGCAAATTTTTGTGCTTCAGATTCTTTTGGCATCCGCTACCCATCGAAACACAACAACCTCGCAAGCGCTCTTTCTCTGTACAACCTTATTCGGGTGAATCTGGAGCCACTGTCCGCTTTGGAACAGGTTCCTATGAATTACTACTGTGCATTGATGCGAACTGTAAACCGAGACGACATTCGCTTGACCACGCGGTTCCCTGAACAGGTTCGCTCTCGCTTTACGCCATATAAGCATTTCGCGGTTCACCCAATCGAAGCGTGGTCCCGGACCGAATAGGGAAACCAATTTGATACCCGAATGGGGTCTTGGCGAACCCACTCGCCGAGTTTGCATCACCTCCATGTTGCGATCGGCTCTGTCAGGGAGTTCACTCTTATAAGCGCTATGGGTCGGGGCAGTCGCGCGACACTCCGACCGTAGTCGTGGCGAGACTCGATATAAATGGTGAGCAGCGAAGATTGATGGCGGAGTCCGCTGCTGAGCAGCGCAGTTCTCGATCACGATCGCTGTGAGGATGGTAATTTGCCCGAGCACTGTCTGGGCCAGACGGCGGCATGGCAGGCGGGGCCGCCGTAGCTGTTGTGCTGCTGGGACTGGAGGCAACGGTGGATTGTTACGTCCAGGCGCGGACGGCGGCGCGCGGGAACCCAGCCCGGGTGTTGATGCCAGGTAATTGTGCCTGTGTGACTACGAGCGCAGCTCGAACGTCACAGAACCACGCTGATTGCAACTCGAACGCCGGGATAGGATGGATTGCACAAGTAATATCCGTCACCGATGTAATCAACGTAAACGTCATCTGTGTAGTACCAACCTACTGGCCACGGCTGAACAAACCCAAACCAATAGCCGCCGTACTGGAAGCGAGAATATCCGCCAACCATCCTGGGAGTGCCGATGTGGAACTCATGCTCACGGCCGAAATTGGAATGGAAACGCTCGTCGGGAATTCGACTGTTGCTCCTGGCAGTCAAGCGAAGCGCGGGCTGCGCACGTTGTGTGGCCTGAGCTTGCTGTGTGCGTTGGGGATGTTGTGTAGAGGCCGCCTGCTGCTCGCGCTGCGGTTTCTGAGTCTGGGCTTGCGGCTGTTGCCGCTGCGTTGCGGTTCTTGCTTGCTGCTGCTTTTGCGGTTCTTGCCGGCTCTTGGCCTGCTGTTGTTGCTGTTGTTGTTGCTGCTGCGGTTGTTGTCTTGCGGAACTGCTTTCCTGCCGCTGTTGCTGATCTTGCTGCTTGGCCTGCTGCTGTGGTGGCTGATCCTTCTGAGTCCTGGCTTGCGGTTGCTGGACTTGAGTCTTCGCCTGGGCCGGTCTAGGCGCTTTGGCCTGCTGTTGCTTTTCCGGTTTTGCTGTCTTAGCCGCTTGTTCCTGCTTCGGCGGAGGCTTCTCTTGTTTATCCTGGCTTGCGCCAGCCGGCGCTGCAAACCCGACAAGCAAGAACAATACCGCGGTACTGATAATGGCAGTTGGTTTCATATAAGTCCTCCTAAGCGTTGCCCTCATTCAGCTCTTGAGTTCACCGACAAGTTTCTTGGCTTCGTTCATTCTGTCCTTATAAAACGCCGGGCTGATCAGGACCTTGCGTTTACCCACGCGCACGTGTTCACTGATGCCCTTCTTCAAAAAGAAGCGCGATAATGCCGTGTAGGTCTTGATCTCTTTCTCGAGAAACTTGATGGCGTGCCGATTGGATTCATCCATTTGCTTACTATGGACCTACAGCTCGCTAATTGATGTGCCATACAACACACCTGCCGGCCGCGCGTCACAGCGCTCCACGCAAACCTGGGCGAGGTCGGGTAGGAAGCGGCGATTGGGCCCAATTGTTAAAAAACCGCAACTGTGCTATTGCGGACAGTTTCAGTTTCAGCTGACTGATACCCTGCGGCGGAATCCCATCTCCAAGGAGGTATCCAAGCATGGAAGCCCCAAATCTTCCTTTCAGTGGGCTCCGGGGAAATATAGGTCGACGGTACCTCGCGGCTGGATTGGCAGCAGCATTAGCTCTTGCTGTACGTGGTCTGCTGGCACAGTTTGGCCTTAATTCTCACCCCTACACAACGCTCTTCATCGCCACGGCCTTTTCGGTCTGGTATGCGGGGTTTTTGCCATCGTTCCTGACCGCTACCGCTGGGTGGGCCGTCGCCAAGTTTTTCTTCATTGCGCCCTTCTATTCACTGCGAATCGCCACGGGGGAAGAACGCAATCGTGCCATCGCCTATTGTGCGATTTCCTGCGCCATCATCCTTTTTGGGGACTTGAGCCGGCGAACGATTACCAAGCAACGCAGAAACCAAGTGCGCTTGCTGACCATCCAGAACGAACTGGAAGACCGGATTCGCCAACGAACGGCCGCGCTCCAGGTAACGAATGAAAACTTGCGGGATCTTTCGGCGAGGCTGTTGAAAGTTCGCGATGAGGAGCAGCGGCGAATCGCGCGGCACTTGCACGACAGCACCGCGCAAACCCTAGCCGCCTTGACGCTGAACCTTCAGCGGCTAGAAAAAGACGCAAAAAAACTCAGCGCCAGCGTGGCTAAGATGGCGGCGGATAGCGCGGTCCTGGCCAAGGAAGTCTCGGACAGCGTGCGTACCGTCTCCTACCTCTTACACCCTCCCTTGCTGGATGAAGCCGGGCTCGAGGGCGCTTTATCGTGGTACGCAGACGGATTTGAAAAAAGAAGCGGCATTAAAGTTCATCTGGCAATACCTCCCGATCTCGAACGCCAACCCATCGATCTGGAAACGGGGGTTTTCCGCGTGGTTCAGGAATGCCTGACGAATATCCATCGCCATTCGGCAAGCCCGACGGCGGATATTCGTCTATGTCAGTTTGCGGGCGGCATGGCGCTTGAGATCAAGGACACGGGCCGCGGAATACCGGTGGAGATGTTGTCAAAGATTTCCTCGATTGGTCTGCCGGGTGTGGGCCTTAGAGGGATGCGGGAACGCATCACCGCACTCGGCGGAGGTTTTGAGATCTCCTCTGAAGGCCCCGGTAAGGGCACCACGGTAAAGGTGGCCATTCCCTTGCGGACGAACGTTCCTCAGATCGCGTCCGCCATGCGTGCCTAATGCCTAGAGTCCAAAAACAGTCCGATTGCGGAAAGTCTGGCTCGTCTATATGTGACCCGCGATGGAGAGTCTATCTTTGTTGTGGGTTTGCGGGCAGGTGACTTACGATATGTCGTGCTAGGGAGCTCCGTGCCAAAACAATTGAAGGGTTCGAATGGGGTCAAACCCGAAAGAACCAGAGGCTTTGACGCCCAAACCTTTCTTGATTCAGCCGGCGTGTCAAGAAAGGTCATCGATTTTCGAAGAAGACAAACGATCTACTCGCAAGGTGATCTCTCCAAGAATGTCCTGTACATTCAGCAGGGCGGGGTCAAGCTTTGCGTTGTCAACGAAACGGGCAAAGAGGCGGTTGTAGCGATGCTCGGACCGGGCGATTTCTTCGGCGAAGGGTGTCTTGCAGGCCAGCCGAAACGCATGGGGTCTGCAATTGCCATGACTGCCACGACGGCGCTCGTAATTGATAAGAACGAGATGATTCGCGTCCTGCATGCCGAGCACGATTTCTCCGATCGTTTTATTGCTTACATGCTCTCAAGAAATATCCGTATCGAGGAAGACTTGGTGGACCAGCTATTCAATTCCACCGAGAAACGGCTGGCTCGTACGCTTCTACTTTTGGCGCGCTATGGACAAGACGATAAACCTCAAAGGGTTCTTCCCAAGATATCGCAAGAAACGCTCGCCGAAACGATCGGCACTTCGCGTTCGCGCGTGAATCTTTTCATGAACAAATTCAAGAAACTGGGTTTCATCAAGTACAATGGCGGCCTTCAGATTAACAGCTCGCTTTTAAGCGTCGTCCTGCACGAGTAGTTGTGCATTTTCACGACATCTCATTCACCGCGTTCGCTTGAGTCCCCAAGACACCCGTAATCCTTCGTCTGCGCCCATTATGTCGATCATATAGGGCGGACCTGGAAGAGTTCCACACTGCACCAATCCGAATCCTCAAAGCAAAGCGTGTTTAAACGGACAGTATTTCGGAAGGTAAAGCCGCGATACTTGATCTTTATCAGCTTCTTAAGGAGACTCAACGTGAAGAAGTCGGCAGTGCTCTTAGCAGTTCTAGCAAGTTTGAGCCTATCCACACTGGCTCATGCTCAAAGCGCAATTTCCTCGGACGCCAATCAGACGTCCACATACCGCGTGAGCGTAGTCAGCCGCACGACGCCTGCGGTCCGATACGAGCACCGCAGTGGTGCCACCAAGATCAATTTCCGTGGTACGGACCTGATGCCCCGCGCTTCGGGCGAAGCAAAGGTCCAGAGCAACCGCGGGACCATGGCTATTCAGGCGGAATTTGCAGGCCTCGACAAACCCGGCGCTTTTGGCGGCGAATATCTAACCTATGTCCTTTGGGCCATTTCCCCGGAAGGCCGATCCGTGAACCTGGGAGAAGTACTGGTTGGCAATAACGATCGCAGCAAGCTGAATGTTACGACGGACCTCCAGGCGTTTGCGCTCATCGTGACTGCTGAACCCTATTACGCGGTCCGGCGTCCCAGCAACGTCGTGGTTCTCGAGAATGAAGTCAGACCGGACACGGCCGGCACTACCGAAGCAGTGAATGCGAAGTACGAACTCATGGATCGCGGCGGGTATATTCCCACCGGCTACGCGTTTGATCCCGTGGTCCTCAACTCCAAATTGCCGCTCGAATTCTTTGAAGCCCGCAACGCAGTGCGAATCGCAAAGTTGGACGGCGCCGAACAAAATGCCAGCTCCAGCTACGAAGATGCCGTAAAGCAGATGAAGCATGCGGATGATCTAGGAACCATGAAGCATGTCGACAAGAAGTTGCTTATTTCGGTATCGCGCGAGGTAGTGCAGACGGCGGATGACTCCCGGGAAATCGCGGTGAAGCGGATCGATGCCGATCGCGCGAGCGCCGACAGGGCTGCCGATGCGGATCGAGTGGCCGAAGCCGACGCCAAATCCCAAAAAGCAATGCAGGATCGGATGAACGCGGAAAGCGCGACCGCGGATGCGGAACGTCACCGTGCGGACGCGGACAGGGCCGCCGCGGAAGCACGGCAAAAAGAACTCGATGCCCAGTCGGAATCCGACCGGAATCGCCTTGCGGCAGCAGACGCCAATCAGGCCACGGATAATGCCAATAAGGCCGCGGCAGACGCTCAGCAGGCTCAAAGAGACGCCGAGGCGGAATCGGAACGCAACAAAGCAGCGGCCGCAAACTCCGATCAACAGCTCCAGCAAGCGACGCGCGATCGTGAAGAGCTTCGCGCCAAATTGCTGCTCCAATTCAACGCCATTCTCGCCACTCGCGATACCGCACGCGGTCTTGTGGTGAACCTCTCAGACGTGCTCTTTGATACGGGCAAGTACACGCTTCGGCCGCTGGCACGTGAGAAGCTGGCCAAGATATCAGGGATTGTCCTCGCCTATCCGGATCTAAAATTGGCAATCGAGGGAAATACCGATAGCGTCGGCAGCGATGATATGAACCAGACGCTTTCTGAAAAGAGAGCGAGTGCGGTCCTCGACTACCTAGCGCAAGAGAGCATTCCATCCTCATCCATGACGTCGCAAGGCTTCGGCAAGACTCAGCCGGTTGCGTCCAATGATACTGCGGAAGGCCGACAACAGAACCGCCGCGTGGAACTGATCGTGTCCGGAGACGTAATCGGAACAACGATCGGCGCCATACCGCAAGCTCTGCCGCTCACCATGCGCCGCTAACGCCTCACCCACCGGGCAGGCCCCATTTCTTTCGGGGCCTGCCCCTTCTGCTTTTGCATCTGCGGGAAGGCGGGACATTTCGGAATGTGTTCGGAACGGCACAGCTATAAATCGTCACTGCGGCTAGCATGTAGCCGGATAGCCGTTGCTGTAACAGAAGAGTTTGCCGACACTCGGTTCAGGCCAAAGTGTCTGATTGCCAAGAAAAGGGGGTAAAGATTATGCCGTTGCTCCAGGTATTGTTGGTCCTAATCGCCGTGGGTGTTCTGCTCTGGCTCGTGAATAGCTACATACCAATGGCTCGATCGATTAAATCCATCTTAAACGCAGTTGTGGTGATCGTGGTGGTGGTGTGGCTGTTGAACATCTTTGGTCTCTTACACTCGCTCTCTCGAATTCGCATCGGCAACTGACTGTCCCGGGAAACAGATCACGGCGTCGCTCCGTGCTTCGAAGCAAATTGTGCGGAGTGCGTCGGCGTTATCAGGTACAGCATACCGTGGTAGACGTTTCCGGACGAAGACGCAGGCGCTAAATGGAATGGAGTCTGCAGATTTACCACCAACAGATATTCGTCAGTCGATCTCTAAATCACCAAGCTCGCTGATCGTTTTGCCGAGATTGCGCGAAAAGAGTTTCGCAACCTTACGTGCGAACAGTACATCCTTGGTAGCCAGATCATATGTAAAGAAGTTGCCTCTATAAGAAGCTGTGAAGCGTACGACGTTTCCGTGCGTTGGGAATAACTGTTCGATTCCGCCTTCGTTATAGCCGAACGGGCTTTTTAGGTTCTGATCCAAGCCGCCCGGCACCGGCGGCCAATCAACGACATTCGAGTGCGTCCTTATCTTCTTCATGGTTTCTCCGTTTGATAGGGTCTACGATGTCAGCTTCGAAAATGGAGCGGGTCTCTGAGATTTTGGAGCGCCCGGTAGTAATAGAGCGCCGTAGGGCGTTTCTCCTTGAATCGCAATCTGCTCAGGAAGTCGATTTCATTGCGATTGATCCCACCACTAAGAGATGCGTCGCGAAGGAATTCCTTCAGTCCCGGTTCCTCGGCAGGCTGATCGGCCTCCCGCTCGACAAACTCGAATCTCTTCGGCGATCCTGGAGCGAGCCTTCTGCTCAGCACCACCACAATTCCGAAGGTTGCGAGGTCCACGTCCCAGGATTCGATCAGCGGGTCCAGAAAAACCACGCAAGTCTCCGCCGACAGGTTGAAAATATCCGTATCCAGAAATTCCAGGATATTGACCCGCGTCTGTTCGTAGCTTCTGCCGGTGAGCCTGGCAATGAGATGTAGCCAATTCTCACTTCCCAATTCCTCTTTGGCTACGGTCTTTGCCACGTCCAAAAGCTTTTGCGTAACCAGGCGTTCGAGTTCGCCGAATGTCTGCTTCTCAAAAATTCCTCGAATTTCGTGCTCTCTTTCGGGATGGCACTTTCTCAGGATCAACTCGCGCGTTTCCTTAAACAACGGCGCTGGCGGATCTGCCAGGCCCTTCTTGAGGGCTTCTTTTCGTTGCAGGGTCGCCAACTCTGAAAGTGTCCCGAGAGGAAGTTTTAAGAGCTTGCCAAGTTTGTCATAGATGTCCGTACGCTCGGGCGCGGGGGGTGATTTCTTGCCCGTCAGCAACTGCGAAATATAAGACTCGGTGACTTTGGCGGCCACCGCCAATTGCCTTTGTTCGAGCCCCAGTTCCTCTAAGCGCTGTCGAATCAGCGTGGTTACATCCACGTCTCTCCTCCTCGACAATTAACCTACTGCAGTTCAGATCATAAGATAGCACTATTTACTGCTTGACTTCAATGGTAACTTAACCTAGTGTCGTAAACACACTAAGGGATACCTAAGTAATGAGTAAACCAAATGTGGTTATCTCGTTCCCCCCTTGGCCAAGGAGAGCACCATGTTTGCACGGCGAGTTTACATGCACCTGAAACCCCTCAGCGTCGAAGAACTCACACAGCGGATGGATAAGGAAGTAATTCCCCTCCTCCGGAAACAGAAGGGCTTCCAGGACGAGATCATGTTTATTACCCCAGGCGGCAAAGACGCCTTCGGGATCAGCCTGTGGGAGACTGCGGAACATGCTGAAGCGTACAACCGCGACACCTATCCGGAAGTCGCGAAGATCCTTTCTAGGATCGTCGAAGGAACCCCGCAGATTAAGACCTTTGACGTCTCCAACTCAACCTTTCACAAAATTGGCGCGCTCGTAACGGCATAAACAGGGCTAGCGCCACATCGTTCACTTCTATTCAACCAGGAGACAGGGAATGGATTTAAACAAAGCTTTCCAATACGCGGTTGTTCTGGCTTGGGACAGCTTGCTGAAAGTCAACCCAACGCCTCTCATTCGCGTTGAGTATCAGCGCCAACCGGGACTGCTGCTGGATTGTGTGACGATCTGGGCTGACAAAGGTCGAGGTTACCGCGATTTGGTGTGTCGTTATTGGACCGCGGAATCCGCAATGCATGCTGGTGGCATAAGCTTCGGCAATAACTATGCGTCGCCTAGTTTAGCTGAGACCGTTGCTTTTATCATGATGGATCAAGATCAGTTCACGCCGGGTCCTGAAATCTTCGGTCACGGCCAGATTTTCATATACCAGCCCAGCCAAAACGATCGCGCCGAAGCGGATGGGTGGTTGGAGACACTCCCCGGTGCCTCCTTGAGCTCCGTCGAAAATTCATCGCGCATGGGGGACGAGGGTTGCCCTAACCAGGCGCTGGAGTCGTTAGTAGGCGCGGCACGGGCTTAATGAGGAAAATCACATGCAGGACTTAATCAAGACGGGCACGATTCTCATCAAGGAACGGACTGCCTTACCTTCGGGTCTGAGCGTAGCGACAGCAACATATGCAGGCGGGTGGGACGCCGTTCAGAGCCTCGATGGATACGCCCTTGGGCGAACGCTTCACAACGCTGGCTGGACATTCTTTTGCCTGGCGGGCGAGACAAGCTCGACAACCTTTCGATTTGGCCGCGAAAAGAGCATCCGGACGGCACTTGGTCGAATCTTGAAGAAACTGAAGTTAGAGAAATTCAATTCTATCGAGATCACCGAAATGGTTTCGAAGCACTTCTGCGGGATACCGTATCTTAAGCTTTCCGCAAGGTCGCGACATATCCAACATAGCGCGATCATTTTCCAAACTGAGGACGTTTCGATTCCGGATCGCTCTCTGCTGGTCGCAGCATGATTGGGACTACTGGGTGCCTCGGGCAGCGACAAGTGTTCATTCTCTTGTGCGTGGTAACCGGAATCATGATGAGCTGGTTAACCGGGAGGCTTACGCAGGGTATCGGCGAGAGCACCATCATGCACATGGCGGCGGGATTCGGCAGCCTCTTAGCAGCGGCAATTTTCATGCGTGCTGCGGGGTTTGCGAATCGTGTCGGCGAGTACTGCGGACCGGGCGTCGTAACTGCCAGCGCTGAAGGCATGGCGTACGGAGCAGCTTTTATCGCTCCGAACAGGCGCTACGCCTATAACTTACCGTCTGAGCTGTTCGATTAAGTTGTCCCACCTACAGTTCTAGCAGACCTGGATTGCGGCCCGAACCTTCCATCTGGCCCCGCCAAAGACTTTGGCGGCCGCCTCACACGATTCGTGCATTTGACAAGGAGGAAGCAGATGAAACTCATAGGACGCGGGACAATGTGGCTGGCGATCGTACTTTTTGCCGCGCCATTCGTGCATGCGCAGGATCTCTCACAGTATCGAGACTTTAAGTTTAGAACGACGGTGGCCGATCTTTCCAAGCAGACGGGCGCAACCCCGAGCGACGTGACGCTGGTACACGAAAGCCCCGCTGTTATGCAGGAGCTGACGTGGCAGCCACCAACGCGGACAGACCCTTCAAGCATGGAGCCCGTCCAGAGCATTCGTTTTTCCTTTTACAACGGCGAGCTCTATCGAATGGTCGTCACTTACGACAGTGCGGCTACGGAGGGCCTGACGGATCGAGACATTATTGAAGCGATCTCAATCAAGTGCGGAACGCCAGCGAGATTTGCGGGCCAGAGTAATTCCTCCATAAACGATAGTGACAATATGGCGGTAAAAGTGGTCGCCCGCTGGGAAGACGCGCAATATTCCTTCAATCTCTTCAAGTCCTCTTTGTCGGGTAACTATGGCCTGGTGATGTATGCCAAGAAGGTGAATGCCCTAGCTGCCGTTTCCGCAGCCAAGTCTGTGGAGCTCGAACGGCAAGCGGCGCCGCAGCTGGAAGCCGTGCGCGTCAAGAAGGAAGCCGCTGACCTTGAAGCAACGAGGGAGAAGAACAAGAAGGCTTTTCAACCCTGGTAAGCCTCGGTTGATCACCACAACTTTTCGTAAGTTATAAGACTTGAATGGAGGATACAAATGACAACTCAAGTGACACCGCTGCATGACCGAGTTCTGGTAAAACGTCTGGAAGCCAAGGACCTCTTGAAGAGCGGCATCATCATCCCCGATACAGCCAAAGAGAAGCCGCAAGAGGGCGAAGTGATGGCCGTCGGAGCCGGCAAAATGATTAAGGGCACGCGCGTTCCGCTCGACGTGAAGGCAGGAGACCGCATCTTGTTCGGCAAGTATACGGGCAGCGACATCAAGATTGACGACCAGGAGTATTTGATCCTTCAAGAGGACGACATTCTGGCGAAGCTTGGCGCCATCGCGAAAGTTGCGTCTGGCCGAAAGTAGTTTCTTTCCCTGCTCGGAACATCTTTCGGGTCCTGAGCGGGCGTGGTTTCATTCACCCAGGAGGGTGAATCTCAATGTCTAAACAAATTGTAATGGGTGAGAATTCGCGCCAGGCAATGCTGCGCGGCGTTAACATTCTGGCGGATACGGTAAAAATAACGCTCGGTCCCAAGGGCCGGAACGCGGTAATCGAAAAGAAATTCGGCGCGCCGGTGATTACGAAAGACGGCGTAAGCGTGGCGAAGGAGATTGAGCTTCGGGATCCGCTCGAAAATATAGGCGCCCAAATGGTCCGCGAAGTAGCCTCAAAGACTTCAGACGTAGCCGGTGACGGTACAACGACGGCGACCGTACTCGCACAGGCGATCTTTCGCGAAGGTGTCAGAACCGTTGCGGCGGGCGCAAGCCCGACAGCCGTTAAGCGCGGCATCGAACGTGCCGTGCAAGTCGCTGTCGAAGAGATCAAGAAAAACTCTCGTGAGGTCAAGGGCGAGATGATTGCCCAAGTGGGCAGCATCAGCGCGAACAACGACAAGCACATCGGCCAAATCATTGCCGAGGCCATGAAAAAAGTGGGCAAAGATGGCGTGATCACCGTCGAGGAATCGCGGACGATGGAAACAACTCTCGAAGTCGTCGAGGGCATGCAGTTCGATCGCGGGTATCTGTCGCCATACTTTGTCACCGCGCCGGAGCGGATGGAATGCGTGCTCGAAGACGTGTACATCCTCATTCAGGAAAAGAAGATTAGCTCGATGAAGGACTTGCTGCCCGTTTTGGAGCAGACCGCCAAGGCCGGCAAGCCCCTGCTTATCATTGCGGAAGATGTCGAGGGCGAGGCGCTGGCGACCCTTGTGGTAAATAAGCTCCGCGGCACGCTGCAATGCGCTGCGGTAAAGGCTCCAGGCTTCGGCGATCGCCGGAAAGCCATGCTTGACGATATAGCAACCCTTACCGGCGGCAAGGCCATCACCGAAGATCTGGGCACCAAGCTCGAAAATGTGACCCTCGCGGAACTTGGCCACGCGAAGAAGGTCACCATCGATAAAGACAACACCACGATTATTGAAGGCGCCGGCAAGGCCGCGGAGATCGCGAGCCGCATCAAGCAACTCCGCGTCCAGCTGGAAGAAAGCACCTCCGACTACGACAAGGAAAAGTTGCAGGAGCGCTTGGCAAAACTCGTGGGTGGTGTAGCGGTGATCAAGATTGGCGCCGCCACGGAAACGGAAATGAAAGAAAAGAAGGCGCGCGTGGAAGACGCTATGCATGCCACCCGAGCAGCCGTGGAAGAGGGCATCGTGGCGGGCGGCGGTGTAGCGTTGGTTCGTTGCATCCCGGCTCTCGATAAGCTCAAACTTGCCGGTGACGAGAACATCGGCGTGAACATTATCAAGCGTGCTCTCGAGGAGCCACTCCGTCAGATCGCCCAAAACGCCGGCCATGAAGGCGCGGTAATCGTCGGATTGGTACGCGAGTCGAAAGATCCAAGTTTTGGCTTCGATGCGGAAACGGGACAGTTCGGCGACCTGGTCAAGGGCGGAGTCATCGATCCTGCCAAGGTTACTCGTCTGGCCCTGCAAAATGCTGCGTCTATTGCGGCGTTGATGCTAACTACGGAAGCCTTGGTAGCCGACAGCAAGGAAGAATCCGAACCGGCCGCGGTTGGCGCACACGCGGGCGGCATGGGCGGAATGTACTAACATCAACAACTCAGATTTTCGGTCGAGCATCTTTCCTCGTAAGTTCGCGCGGTAAGTTGTTGATGACCGCACGTTAGTAGCAACGGAAAGAACCCGACATTTTGCCACGGTGGCGGCATGTCTCTTTAGTAGCCGCAGAAGCCATAGATCTGAGAACGCTGACCCTATAAAACTTGTTGGCGTGAGCGTGTTCCGCCACGCCAACAAGAAATTCTCCTATTCCATTGCCAACGTCGTCTCGCCCGCTGACCTCCTTCAGACATTGCCGTTGGCGAAGAGGGCCTGCTAGCCACGCTCTTTACCGCGACCCATCTTGACACCGGCTCACCTGGTGGTACACTTCCATCGGTAGTCGATGGGAAGCTCTTCCGAGCCCGATTTCTTGCCCGGCACGCTGGAGATGCTGATTCTCCGGACACTCAGCCGCGGTTCAAACCACGGTTACGGCATCGCCCAGCACATCCAGCAAGTTTCCCAGGACGCTTTGAAAATCGGTGAAGGCTCGCTCTATCCCGCACTGCAGCGGTTGCTGCTCAACGATTTCGTCGTTGCCGAGTGGGGAGTCTCCGAAAATAACCGCAAGGCTCGCTTCTACCAGATCACCGCCGCAGGGCGCAAACAGCTAGCCCAGGAAAGAAGAAGTTTCGACGCGCTCTTGGTTGGTATTGCGCGCGTGATGGAATCGTCATGAAGCTTTGGAACCGCATTCGTTATGTGAAAAACCGCAAAGCCTTCGATCGGGAATTACAGGAAGAGATGCGCATTCACCGGGAAATGGCGGAGGAGAAGCTAGGACAGTTCGGCGGCCGTGAAGGAGCCGAAGCGGCCGTAAATATGGACAAAGCGCGTTACGCCGCTCGACGCCAGTTTGGGAACGCCACAATGCTAGAGGAATCCTCACGCGACGTTTGGACGTTTGTTTGGCTCGAAAATCTCTGCCAAGACCTGCGCTTCGGCCTGCGCATGCTGCGCAAATCTCCCGGCTTCACCGCCGTGGCTCTTCTCACGATAACTCTCGGCATCGGCGTAAATACGGCCGTGTTTTCCGTGGTGAATGCCGCGCTCGTGAAATCTCTGCCGTATCCTAAGGCCGATCGGCTCGTCCACCTCTGGGAAACATATCAAGGCCACGCCATCGCCTCGCAGCGCGAAGCCTCCTGGCCGAATTATCAGGATTGGGTGCAGCGAGTTCACGCGTTCGATGCCATGGCGGGCTACTGGTTCATGCCGTTCTCCGTCGCCGAGAGCGGACAGCCCGCGATTATGCCGGGTGGCGGCGTGACGTCGAGTTTCTTCACCGTGCTCGGAGTGCAACCATCTCTCGGCCGCGCCTTTGTCTCCAGCGACGAGCAGCTCGGCGCAGGCCACGTGGCGATTCTTTCGAACGGATTGTGGCAAAGGAGATTCGGCGGCGATGCCAATGTGATCGGACGATCGATCGATTTAAGCGGTGTAAGTTACACCGTTATTGGTGTGCTCCCCAAAGAGTTCCAATTCGCGCCGCTCGGTGTTTCGGACATTTGGGTTCCGCTTGTTCCCGCCGGGAATCAAGCTACGAAGCGATATTTTCATTGGCTACACGTAATCGCACGGCTGAAAGATGGCGTCACGATCGACCAAGCACGCGCGGAAATGACGGTCGTCTCCGCGCAGCTCGCCGCGCAATATCCCGACACAAATGCCGGGACCGGAATTCGCGTGATCACTTTACGCGAACAGATCACCGGGCAAATCAAGCCGGTGCTGTTTGCATTATTTGGAACGGCGGGCCTCGTGTTACTCATCGCCTGCGCGAATCTCGCCAATCTCTATCTTGCTCGCGCCGCGTCTCGACAAAGAGAAGTCGGACTTCGCATCGCGATCGGCGCAACACGAAGCAGAATCTCGCAGCAAATCTTCTGCGAGTGCGGGCTTTTATCTCTCACCGGAGGCGCACTCGGCTTGCTTGCCGCAAAGCCAGGGGTGAAGCTCGCGCTGCGCGCGATCCCCGGCGGAATCTTGCGGAGCAGTCTGCCGTATTTGAAGAACGCGTCCATGGACTGGAGCGTCTTTGCATTCGCGCTTGGAATCGCGGTTTTCACCACACTGGCGTTCGGCCTGCTTCCGGCGCTCAAAGCCTCCAGCACGGATGTGCACGAAGCGCTCAAAGATGGCGGCAGGACTTCGCAGGGCGGCGTGCGCCAGCGAACACGCGACGCGCTCGTAGTTTGCGAAGTGGCCCTTTCACTTACGCTGCTTGTCGGTGCAGGAATCCTGCTACATAGCCTCACTCGCTTGCTCAACGTCGACCCCGGCTTCGATCCGCACGATCTGCTCACGGCGCAGGTGTCGCTTCCGCGCGCGCAATTCCCGGGCGCAACGGAAATCAATGCGCTGCAGCAGCGTTTGTGTGCGCGCGTCGCGCAAATTCCCGGAGTCGCTACGGTGGGCGCAATTGATACTCCGCCGATGATGGGTGGGGGCACAATCTCGGTATCCGTTGAGGGCCAACCTGTTCCGCGTCTCGAAGACGCGCAGGAAGTGAACACGCGCCAGGTGAGCGTAGATTATTTCCGCGCGATGAAAATCCCGCTGGTGCGGGGCCGATTGTTTACGGCTCAGGACGACGCGAATCATCCGCACACAGTCATCATCAATCAAACCCTTGCGAATCTCCTTTTCCACACAGAAGATCCAGTGCGCCATCGTTTGCTGCTCTCCGCCTCCGAGAATCAACCCGCTATCGAGATTGTAGGCGTTGCCGGAGATGAAAGACTCGGTCCGCTCGATCAGCCCATTACTCCGATTGTTTACGATCCACTTTTGCAGGACGCGAGCCGCACGGTGAGCCTTGTGATCCGCACCGCTGTAAACCCGAATTCCGCAATTGCTCCCTTGCGCGAGGCAATTCGCGAATTGAATCCACAAATTGTGGTCACGCGGTTTGCCACGATCGACGACATTATCTCGGCGTCCCCCGCAACGTTTCTGCGAAGATTCCCGGCGTTGCTGATCGGATCGTTTGCCGCGCTGGCTTTGTTGCTCGCGGCGATTGGAGTTTATGGAGTCGTCGCATACTTCGTTGCGCAGCGCACGCGCGAAATCGGTATTCGGATGGCACTCGGAGCAGCGCCCAGTGACATCGTGATGCAGGTCGTCGCGCGCGGGCTGCGCATCGCCGTCAGCGGAATTGCACTGGGAACTTTACTCTCGCTCGCACTAACTCGCCTTCTCGCGAGCCTACTTTTCCAAGTTGCGCCATTTGACCCAGTCACATTTGCCGGAGTCGCGGCGCTGCTCGCGGTGATTGCCGCGCTCGCTTGTTATCTGCCCGCGCGGAATGCGGCGCACGTCGACCCCATGGCTTGCTTGCGCGCCGATTAAGATGTTCTCTCGTTTCGGCGTCGTGCCAGCAGCGCGCCCGCGAGCACCGCGGGAATAATCGTCAAGAGAAATGTCAGGTGATACCACAGGGGCAATTTGTTCCAAATAGCGATGTGCACGGGTACGAACAATGCAAACACCACGCCGCCGACGATCAACGGAGTCCAGCGGCTCGATGGAGATATCCAACGGGTTACGGCACCAGCCACCATCGAGGTCACGATAGCCATCAAAAGGCGCGCCCACTTCATGCCCAGCGTGAACTGGAGCGTCTGCTCGGCAGAGCTGTAGTTCGGAAGGCTCAGGCGAAGGACGCGGTTGATCACCGAGACGACCACAACCCAAGTGAGAAGGCCAGCAAGCCAGGCGAGGATGGAACGCTTCGTCATACATCTCTCCTTTAATACAAGTATAATAGTATAATTGGACTAATGAAAGCCGAACTATATATTTTGGGCATTCTGTACCGCGGCGATTTTCATCCCTACGAGATCAAACGGCGTCTGACCCAAGCCATGATCGAGTGCTTTACCGATGTAAATGTCGGCACGCTCTACTACGCCGTGCGCCAGCTTTTCGAACGTGGCCTGTTAACCGCGGTTGCCCACCAGCGCGTGCCTCGGGGAGGCATGCGTACGGTGTATCGCATCACCCCGCGCGGACGCGACCGCTTTCGTGAGCTATTGCACGCGCAATTTGCCGCCAAAGGCGACCTTCGGGAGACCCTTTACGGCCCCATGCTCTTCTTGCATCTCGCCGACCTCAAGCTGGTTGCCGAGTCTCTGCGCACCCAAATCGACAGGCAGAATGCGCGGCTGGCGGAGATCCGGAGATTGCATCGGCAATGGGTAAAGATACTGCCCACCGGTAGCCGTCACCTGATGCAGCACATGGCGGAGCAGTGCCGCTTCGATCTACGCTGGCTCCGCGCGGTACTTGCCGACGTGGAGTCCGGGCGCATTCGCGATACGCCTGACCCCGCTCGCCTCGCAGCCAAGAACTAATTGTGTTTATGACCACCGGGATGCGCATTGCGAGCGCAATTAAGCTGGAGCGAATGTTTTAGCTTCCACTTGACAATCAAGAGAAAGGGATTCATCTTACCTTGTTTCTCAAGAGGAGAAACGCCCAAATGACAGAATACGGCCGCGAGATGGTTCCCGGAGCGCTCGATATGCTGATCCTGAAGACACTGTCACTGGAGCCGATGCACGGCTACGGCATCACGGTACGGATCGAGCAAATCAGCAAGGGAGTGTTTCGCGTGAATCCCGGGTCGCTTTTCCCCGCGCTGCGCAAGCTAGAGCGGGAAGGCTTGGTGAACGAACAATGGCGGGCCACGGAAAATAATCGACGCGCAAAGTACTACAGCCTGACCGAACGGGGCCGCCGCAAGCTCAAAATCGAAACCGAGCAATGGGACCGTCAGATCGCAGCCATATCGCGCATTTTGGAAACTTCGTAGGAGGCCACATGTCTTTCTTTCGCAACCTTTCCAGGGGAATTCGCGGGCTCTTTCGCAAAGAAGGCGTAGAGCGCGAGATGGACGAAGAGCTGCGCGGCTATCTGGATGCCGCCTCCGAGGAACAGATGAAGGACGGCATGAGCCGAACCGAAGCGATGCGCGCTGCGCGAGCGCACATGGGCAGTGTGGAAAGCGTAAAGGAAGGCATCCGCACCGCGACCTGGGAATCGGCGCTCGAATCGCTCTGGCGCGACCTGATGCACGGCTTCCGCGTCCTCGCAAAGCGTCCCGGCTTCACCGCGATGGCGATCCTCACGCTCGGCCTCGGGATCGGCGCCAATAGCGCCATCTTCAGCTTCATCGACGCTTGGATCATCAAATCGCTCCCATACCCCGAGCCGCCTGATGGCAGTTCTTGGCCTCAACACCAAGACCGGCAATACTTGGGATCAAGTCAGTTCGACCGCGGATTTCGTCGATTTTCAAAAACAGAACACCAAATTTCAGAGCACAGCTGCCTGGACAGGCTGGAAGTTTAATCTCACGGGCGATGGGCCGGAGCTCGTTGAAGGCGGCCTCGTCAGTTGGAATTTCTTCGATACCCTCGGAGTAGCTCCGGCGATGGGCCGCTCTTTTCCTCCGGAAGAGGACCGCCCTGGCGCAGGTCATGTTGCGATTATCAGCAACGGATTATGGAAGGGGCGGTTCGGCGGCGATCCGAATATTCTCGGCCGCAAAATTTTGATCAGCGGCGAACCCTATACTGTCGTCGGTGTAATGCCGGCGAATTTCCAGTTCCCGATCATGGGCATAGCGAATATCTGGGCGCCTTTCGCGCTGACGGATAGAGCTGCCAGCAATCGCAACAATTCATGGTTCTCGGCAATTGGCCGGTTGAAGCCGGGCGTCACGCAGCAGCAGGCCGCGGAGGAACTTACCCGAATCATGGCCGGGCTCGAAAAAGAATTTCCGGATTCCAACAAAGACGCCTCGATGGTTCTTAGCCCCTTGCCTTATGAAATCGGCAAAGAAGAGGGAAGCGAGCAGGTCCTCATCTGCATGTGGATCGTTGCCCTGATTCTCTTGATCGCTTGCGCCAATGTTGCGAGCCTCACGATGGCCCAGGCAGGTCGCAGGACGCGTGAATTCGCGGTCCGCACCGCTATCGGCGCTACGCGAATTCGCTTGATTCGCCAACTGCTCACGGAAACGCTTCTGCTCTTTTTCTTCGGCGCGCTCGCCGGAATTCTCTTCGGTGTTTTAGGCGTCGATTGGATCGAAGGACAAATCCCGGCGCACGTCCGCGGCTACCTCGTGAACTACGGCCGGATCGATCTGAGCTATGTGATCGTGGCATTCACCTTCGGGATTGCTCTCGTCTGCGAGCTGATTTTCGGCATCGCACCCGCATTCCAGAGTTCGAAATTCGACGTGAACGGGGTGCTGAAAGACGAATCCGGCCGCGGGTCAACCGGAACGCGCAAGGCCGGCCGCCTGCGGCGCATCTTTGTCGTCGGCGAAATCGTCCTGGCTGTGGTGGTACTGATTGCAACGACCCTGCTGGTAAAAAGCTCGGTAGTCGCCGCCCGCAGTGGCGTAGGCTTCGATCCAACGAACGTTATGACCGCGCAGGTCTCGCTGCCGCCGGCGAAATATAAGACTTCTGCGCAGCAGCGCGCCTTCGCTGACGACGTCCTGGCGCGGTTCCGCGTACTGCCCCACGTCACTGGGGCCGCCGCGACGAGTTCACTGCCGTACGGTGGATTCGGCTACATCGTCGTCGTGGACGCAGCGGCGAAGCCCGTCTCTGAACCGGGGGAGCAATTGGGCGCCCGGATAAGCGAAGTCTCGGCGGATTATTTTTCTGCGATGCACATTTCGCTGCTCGAAGGCCGCACCTTTAATGCAAACGACGCCCCCGGGACTTTGCCGGTTGTCATCGTCAATAAGCGCCTGGCGGACAAGCTCTGGCCGGGGCTGGACCCACTAGGCCAGCAGCTGAAATATGGCGACTCGAAAACCGTGGCAACCGTTGTCGGTGTCGTGGAGGGACTTAAGATGTATCAGCTCCGGGCCCGGCCCGAGCGGCAAATGTACGTTCCCCTGGAGCAGGTGCCGTCGCCAAATTTGGGATTTGCGGCGCGCGTCGATGGAGACATGCGCCCGATTCCCGCCGCGATGCGCGCTGCCATCTGGGGCGTCGACGCGGATCAACCCATCTCCGGCATCGATTCCTTCGAAACCCTCATGACGATTCAGGACGCCCCAAACCGCATCGTCACGAAGCTGATGGGCTTTTTCGGCACGCTCGCCGCGTTCTTGTGCGCGCTCGGAATTTTCGGAGTGATGGCGCAAACCGTGGCGCAACGGACGCGCGAAATCGGCATCCGCATGGCATTGGGCGCCGAGCCGGGCCAGGTGATGCGTGCCGTAATCGCCCAAGGGCTCAAGTTAACTTCGGTCGGAATCGTTCTCGGAATTGCGGCAGCTCTTGCGGCAACGCGCGGCCTGGAGACGTTACTCTACCAAGTCGCTCCCACCGACATCTTCACATTCATCAGCGTGCCGATCGCGTTCGCCCTGGTAGCCGCTGCGGCGTGCTATTTGCCCGCGAGGCGCGCGATGCAAGTCGATCCCATGGTGGCGCTGCGCCATGAGTAGTTAGGCTGCTCGTTGCTCGTGGAGGACTTGCGGTCGGAAGTATTCATTCGTCGCCGACGCTCAGCCTGCGCTGTCGCTCTTTCCTAACGAACACGTGATATGTCACGGCGTCCCAGGCGTTATGAATGCCGGTGAACAGAAGTAACAGTGCGGCGGCTCCAGCACCAACCATCGCACCATATACATGCTCACGAGCCACATATGCCGACGCGGCGAGCGTTGCATATGCCGCGAAGGGTAGAAGACAGTGAAACAACCAGTCTTCAAACACGGGTTTGTACGCCACCTGCGTCCGCACCCGCTGGGCCACGATAATCGAGTACACCACGCCTATAAGTCCCAGTAGCCCCCACATAATCGCTGGTACGGCGATCCCGCGCCATGGAGCACTCACAATCGCCGATAGCAACAGCGCTGTTCCAAAGTGAACGACAGTCGGAGTCGAAAATGCGCTGCCGGCGAGCTCTACGTCTCTTACGATCGGAATCTCGGCGATGAGAGTAATGACAACGAACTGCAATCCGATCAGCGCGCCGGCAGATGACCCGACGATAACGTAAAAGTTCTGCCATCCGCCAAGTGCTGACATGTCCTCACCTCATGCTCTCGTTTCTTCAAACGATAAACGTGTTTTGTCCTGCTGCCAAAGAATCGTTTTACTCAGTTTTGAGAGAAGCCATGTCGATAGAAAAGCGATACTTCACATCGGATTTAAGCAGCCTCTCGTAGGCCTCGTTGGCTTTCTGGATTGGGATGACTTCGACATCGGCGGTGATTTTGTGTTGCCCGCAGAAGTCGAGCATCTCTTGGGTCTCGCCGATACCGCCGATAGGGGAGCCGGAGAGACTGCGCCGTCTCATGATCAGACCAAATACGGAGATACCAAGAGGCTTCTCCGGCGCGCCGACCATCGTGATGTTGCCGTCGCGCCGCAACAGATTGATGAATGCGTTGATGTCGTGGTCCGCAGCCACGGCGTCGAGGATGAAATCGAAGCTGTCGGCATGCTTTTGCATCTCGTCCGTATCGCGCGAGATGACCACCTGATCGGCACCGAGGCGGAGCGCGTCTTCCTTTTTGCTGGGTGAAGTCGTGAAGACAACAACGTGGGCGCCGAGGGCGTGTGCAAACTTCACGGCCATATGGCCCAGGCCGCCGAGCCCGACCACGCCTACTTTCTTATTCTTTGTAACTGCCCAGTGGCGCATGGGCGAATACGTGGTGATTCCAGCGCAAAGTAAGGGAGCCACGCCGGCCGGGCTAAGATTCGAGGGCACGCGGAGTACGAACTTCTGGTCCACGACGATGCTCTCGGAATAGCCGCCATAAGTCACGCCTCCCAGATGCTTGTCGGGAAAATTGTAGGTTAAAGTGAAATTCGGACAGAACTGCTCGAGGCCCGCTTGGCATTCGGGGCACGTGCGGTCCGAGTCCACCATGCAGCCGACTGCAGCGAGGTCGCCTGGTTTAAATTTGGATACGGCTGTGCCGACCTTGGCGACACGACCGACGATCTCGTGCCCCGGTACACAGGGGTATACGGTAGGCATCACCCCGCTCCACTCGTTGCGGACTTGATGGAGGTCGGAGTGACAGATGCCGCAATACATGATTTCGATCTGTACGTCCTGTTCTGTCGGCTCGCGTCGCGTGATCGTGGTTGATTTCAGCGCCGATGTTGCACTGCCTGCGGAGTATGCCTTCGCTTTGTACATGGATTTCGATTTTCCTTTCAACGTTCGGCCATTTTTTCTGGGGCCTCGAGATAGTCATCGACAAGCTGAGATTATCACAGCGGTTCAGGGTAAAAGTCGCGACCTACAAAGCTCGTTGATGGCTGACAGCAGTTTATAGCGGGACGGTGCATTGTCCGAAACAAACCCTTTTCTTCTTTGTCAGCGCGAGGATCTCCTGTCAACAAGATCGACTGCAGAGCTGTGGCGGAAACACCGGGTCTCAGACGACTCCTTGAAAAGATTGGGAAGAGTGTGGAGTGTCGCCGGCGTACTGCTGGTCATGGGCGCAACAGCGGGACTCGTCAACGTGCACATCGGTGCCTAGGCTATGCAGCGGATCGAGGCGGGGATGCGCGGGCGAGTGGCAAGCGTGCTCATGCTTGCCTCCTTCGGGATAACACCTATCTCCCTCGCGGCTGCAGGATTCCTAGTTGCGTGGAACCTGAAGCTCATGTTTTTGCTTGCTGGCGGACTCATGGTGCTGACGGCCGCCGGAGCTGCGTTTCAGAAGCCGGTGCGGGAGATTGTGTAAGCAACCGGTGCCAACGAGTTCTATATAGAGAGTAACCAATCGCGTGAGGAGAGACCTATTCGCGGCGCAGGACGATCGCGGTGGCGTCATCGCTGAGCGTGCCGCCGCTCGCGAACTCTTGCACCTCGGCCAACACGGACCGGGCCGATACACTTGGTTTCTGCAAGGATTTCACAAGGCGTGAGGTTCCATATTCCTGGTCTTCGCCGTTCGTGGCCTCTACCGCACCATCCGTGTACATCAGCATGCGGTCGCCAGTCTGTAGGGTCAAGCCGACCTCGGAGTATTCTGAATCCATGAGACCCAAAGGAAAGCCTTCTTCCGTTTTGAGCTCTGTCATGCTGGTGGTCTGCTCCCGGACGACTATAGGATACGGATGGCCTCCGTTGGCGACCCTCACGGTCGCGCGTTTAGTATCGAGGATCGAATAGACTAAGGTGACGAATCGGCCCTCAGGTAGGTCCTTCAGCAACGCCTGGTTCAAGTGCCTAAGGACCTTCGAGGGAGACTCCAACCCCTCCGCCGCTGTGCGAAACAGACTGCGCGTCGCCGACATGAGCAGTGCCGCCGCCATCCCTTTGCCGCAAACGTCGCCTAGCGCGATCCCCCCAGAAACCATTGCCGAGATTCAGGTAGTCATACCAGTCGCCTCCCACAGCGTTCAGTTGCAGGCAGAAACCATCAACCGCGTAGCCGGAAATTTCAGGTTCTTGCGCTGGCAAGAGTGCCCGCTGGATGTGCCTGGCCTCTGCCTGCTCATGGAGAGCCTTTTCTTTCTCCAATCGCTCTTGCCGGAAAAGGCGAGCATTTTCAATGGCGATAGCGATGTTATCCGTTAATGCGCACAATAACTCGATTTGCTCGGGAGAAAAGGCGTCAACGGAGGAGCTTTGTGCGTTAAATATGCCGATCAGTTTTCCACGGCTGATAAGCGGAATGTCCACTTCGGAAAGTGTAGTCGACTCACTGACCACATAATAGGGGTCTTTCCTCACGTCGGGGGCATAGCGCATCTTTGCGGTCGCCGACACGTGGCCCACAATACCGTCACCGCCGATCTTAAATCGATAACCTTTGAGATGAACGTTACTGAAACCGCGAAGAGCAATTATCTCCAAATCGTTTCTAGTGTCATCCTTCAGCAGCACTGCCGTTCGGTTACACCCAAAAGCCTCAGCAACGCGGCCTACGATCTCGTCGAGCAATTTCTCCAAATCGAGTATGGAGTTCACCTTCTTCGCCGTTTCCTGCAAGAGCAGAAGCTGACGCACTCGGCGTTCCAGAACCTGATTTGTCGTCCCGGTGCTCATGACGTAGGATGGTAACGCAATTCCCCAATATCAGTATGTGAGAGACCTCAGTTTTCTGACTCTTGGCGCGTGATGAGTGGTCGGGGCGAGTAGATTTGACCGGCCGCGATTGAAATCTACAGGTTTTTGTGGACTCTAATTGTTCGCCGTTAAAGCGTTTGTGGTCTGCATGTTGAACTCTATTGCAGTTCGTTGAAGTCGGATGCACTCCAGCGACAAAATCATCTACACCTTCCGAAGATAGCACCGCGCCCTTTTCAGATCAGATGGAGTTTTTGGTAGGGGCGGGTGCAGTGGATCGTGAGCCATCTTTCGCCACTACTCGTTGCGTAAAGCCTGCATCGGGTCGAGCCGCGACGCTCGCCACGCCGGCATAAAGCACGCCGCGACCGATACGGACAGCAGCAACGCCGCCACGGCCGCGAATACAGTGTAATCGAACGGCTGCACGCCAAAAAGCGCAGCACGAATCAGTTGCGCTGCCGCGGCACCCCCGGCCAAACCTAGCACGAGGCCGGCCGCGGCTGGACTCAAGCCGTCAACCAACACGAGCCACAGCACTTCTCTCTGCTGCGCGCCAAGGGCGATGCGGATTCCGATTTCGGATGTTCGCCCGGCGACGATATAGGAGAGCACTCCGAATAATCCGACGGCGGCGAGCAAAAGCGACAGGACCGCAAACGCCAGCAGTAGTGTTGCGTCGAAACTCTGGTTTAGCGTGGACCTGGCGATGATCTGGTTGATGGTCAGCACATCGGAGACGGCCAGTTCGCTATCCATTTGCTGCACGATCTGCTGCACCGGCAACGCAAGCGAGGTTTCATTGGCGTTTACGCGAATGGCAAGCGTTGCGTAGCCCCGTTCCCCGCTGAAAAACGGGAAGTACATCATGGGTTGTGGCGGCTCTGCGATTTGATGGCGCGTGTCGCCCACCACACCCACGATTGCGTAGGGCCGTTTGTGGCCGAGGATGTCGAGATGTTTACCGATGGGATCTTCGCCTGGGAAATACCGCCGGGCGAAAGAATCGCTAATGATCGTTTCGTTTGATTGATCCAGCCGCTGGTTCTCGTCAAACGTGTGCCCGCTGAGGAAGGGAACACCCAATGCGGCAAAGTAACCAGGGTCGCACCAGCGGTCGATTGCGTATTGGCCGCTTCCGGGTGGCAGCGGCGGATGTTCCGCGACCGCGAAGCCGGTGTCGCCATAATAGCCCTGGCCGGGCACGGCGTTGATGAAGGTGGCGGCTTGCACTCCGGGCAGCGCGCGCACGCGCTGCAAAACGGTCTCGAAAAACTCGGTTCGCTGCGCCGGCTTGGAGTATTTCTCATCCGGCAGGCTGAAGCGCATGGTCAAAATGTGTTGCGTTATACTTCCCACATTCGTCGAGCGCAGCCGCGAATAGCTTTCCAGCAGCAGGCCCGCGCCCACGAGCAGAACCACGGTCAGCGCCACCTCTGCCGCCAGCAGCCATTTGCGCAGTCGCACGCGTCCTTGGCCGGCAGTAGTCGATCGCGAAGACTCTTGTAGCGCCGCCAGCACCCGGTCGCCGCGAATCGAAAAACTCGAAACGCTGCCCGCGAATATCGCGCAGACGAAAACGAGTAGCGCCGCGTCCGCGATCACGCTGGCATCGATGTGAATCGATTCCACCCGGGTCAGGTCTTGCCGCGTTTTTACAAGCCACGCGATCGCGAAATCCGTCCCCAAGAGTCCCAGCGCGCCACCCGCCACGCATAGAATGCCCGATTCGACCAAGTGCCCGCGAATCAGGCGCCACCGGCTGCTGCCGAGTGCTGTGCGAATAGCCGTCTCTTTGCGTCGCGCGGTCCCGCGCGCCACCAGCAGGCTCGCCACGTTCAGGCAGCCGATCAACAGCAGACACGCTGTCGCTGCCAACAATATGTAGAGTGGAGCTTTTGTGTCGCCCACCATATCTTCAAGCAACGGCTTGCTGTTTGCCGCGTTGCTCACAAACGGCTTGTCCCGGTTCGCGTCGTGGATGCGGCTTGTGATCACGGTGAGCTCGGCCGTAGCTTCGGATTCGCTCACTCCCGGCTTCAGCCGCCCAATTGGCCTGAATTCGTGATCCTGGATCGCCTGCATCGTCGCGACCTCGACTTCGTGATAGATCGGCGTCCAGAATTGCACTCGCTGATCGGGATAGGTGAACCATGCCGGCAGCACGCCAAGTACCGTGTAAGGCTTGTCGTCTAGGTGAATCTGGTTCCCGATGATCGCGGAATCGCCTCCGAAGCGCCGCTGCCAGAAAGACCAAGTGAGCACGACGGTGCCATTCGCGGAGAGCTGATCTTCGGATGCGGTGAAGGTACGGCCGAGGGCAGGAGAAACGCCGAGCGTCGAAAACATGGTCCATTCGCACCGCGCGGCATGCACGCGCTCGGGAAGCTGTCCGCTCGCGGTGGAAATATTGTAGTTCACGCCGTCGCCAGAGATCAGCGCCGTGCTCTCGAAGTCGTGACTCTCTTTGCGCCAAGCGTCGTAAATTCCGCCGGATACGATGTTGTAAAGAAACTTCCCGTCGGCGCTCTCTTCGTAGAGCCGGACGAGCCGGGAGGGGTCCTTGAAGGGAAGCGGCTCCAACAGCACGGATTTGACTACCGTGAAAAGCGCCGTGGTGGCCCCCACCCCAAGCGCGATCACCAGTATCGCGATGGCCGAAAAGCCCGGCGTGCGGCGGAGCGCACGCGCGATTTGGCCCGTGTCGCGAGCGAATTGCTCGATAGAGGTCCACATGGATTGCGATGTGGCAGATTTAGGTTGCTGACTGTGGCGCTTGGTTGTCGGCATTGCGCTTTTTCGGCTGCCTCTAGAAATAAAGACGCGATGGGCAGGCGTTTTGTCACAGTGTTGAATCATTTCACCGGGTTGGAGCCTCCTAATCGGCGCCCACGCACGCGGCTGTGCTCTGGCGCTGACTTCCATGAGTTGTTCGCGATTTCCTCAATTCTCCAGCCGCGCAGGTTGTTTTCTCCGTAGATTCTTTGCAACATTTGTTCCCCTGCGACGTCTAACCTCATTGAGGGTAGAGGCTCTACCATGTCACTTAACAAAAAGTCCGGGGCCGAGCGGGATTCGCGTCCCGACCTTTTGCAGGGTACGCTGGACATGCTGATTCTTCGCACGCTCTTGTTTGGCCCTTCGCATGGCCACCAAATCGCGAAACATATCCAGCGGACAACCGAGGATGTACTGCTCGTGGAGCACGGGTCCCTTTATCCCGCGCTTCACCGGCTGGAAAGAAAGGGCTGGATCGCGGCGAAATGGGAAAAGGCCAAGGACCGCAATCGCGAATTCAAGTTCTACCGGCTTACAAAAACAGGACGGGCACAACTGCACATCGAGGAATCGAAGTGGAACCAACTTGCGCGCGCAATTGGCCGAGTTCTTTCGCTGGCGGAAGAGAGTTGATATGGGCTGGCGCAGAATCGTTTTTTGGAAAGCAGACCCTCATTGGCGCGCACGGCAAAAAGATCTAGATCGCGAGCTGCGAGTTCATTTAGAACTCGAAGCGGAAGAGCAGCAAGAGTCAGGTTTGCCGGAAGAAGTAGCGCGGCACGCGGCGCGCCGCGCCTTCGGAAACGTGACACGCGTTCACGAGGAGATTCGCGCTATGTCGATTCCGCTGTGGTTGGAACAATTCCTTCAGGACCTGCGATTCGGTTTGCGGATGTTACGCAAGTCTCCAGGGTTCGCTTCGGTGGCAGTACTGACACTCGCCCTCGGAATCGGCGCAAACACCGCGATCTTCAGCATGATCAATGGAGTGCTGCTCAGCCCGCTGCCTTACAACGGGCCTGAAGACATCGTGGTGAAGAAAGAAAACGAGTCACTGCTCAATGTGATGGAGATTCAGAGGCGGGCGACTGGATTTTCCCAGGGCGGTGCAATCAACGCGCAGCCGATGGACTATACCGGCGGTTTTGAACCGTTGCAAATCCAGGTTGGGGTTGTTGATTCGGGTTTCTTCGAAGTACTCGGTATTCCGGCGATGACGGGGCGGGTTATTTCGGCGGCGGAAGATGTGCGTGGAGGGCCGCGCGTCGCAGTGGTCAGCTATTCGTTCTGGCGAGGTTATCTCGGAAGCGATCCGCATGCCGTCGGCAAGACGATCGCCCTCAACGGGAATTCGTACGCCGTGATTGGCGTGATGCCCGAAAGTTTTGTTCCGCCAAGGGAGCATGCCGACGTTTTTGTTTCGCTTTGGGTGGCATATCCCGGAGACGCCACATCGCGCGACTTGCATTCCATGCATAGCTACTGGCGGTTGAGGGAAGGTGTGAGCATTTCGCGAGCGCAGGCGGAGATGGCCGCGATCGACCATCAGCTGGCGGAGCAGTTTCCTGAGGAAAAAGTTCGACGAACGCATTTAATTTCGTTGCGTGAGTTGCTGATCGGAGACGTGCGCCCGACCCTTCTCGTGTTGTTCGGAGCTGTTAGCCTGGTGCTGCTGATTGCCTGCGCGAATTTCGCCAGCTTGCTAATGGCACGCGCCTTTGCGCGCCGCCAGGAAATGAACATTCGCGCGGCACTCGGCGCCGGCCGCGGCCGATTGATTCGGGAATCGCTGGCGGAGAGCGCGCTACTTTCGATCATCGGTGGCGCAGCGGGATTGGCGTTCGCGGAGTGGGGCACCCGCACGCTGCTGGCGCTCACGCCCGAGAAATTGATCCGGCTGAACGGCATCCACACGGAAACGCGCGTGCTGCTGTTTGCTTTTGTGGTTTCAGTATTGACCGGGATCATTTTCGGTACCGCACCGGCTTTGCTCACCGCCGCACAGGATGTTAGCGGAGCACTCAAAGAAAACAGTCGAAGCACAACCGCGACCGCGGCCGGACATAGAATTCGCAAAATACTAGTTACGTCGGAATTGGCGCTTGCTTTGGTGCTGCTCGTCGGAGCCGGGCTATTGATCAAGGGGTTCTCGCGATTGCGTTCAGTGAGCCCTGGGTTCAATCCCGCCGGAGTGCTTTCGATGTATGTCCAACTGCCCACGTCGCGCTATCACGAAATCCCCAAGCAGACGCAATTCCGCCGTGAGATAATGGCACGCTTGAATTCACTCCCAGGGTTGCAAGTGGGAATGGTGAGCGATATCCCGCTTGGCAAAAATTACGTGGGCCACAGAATGATCATTGACGGGCGTCCCGCGATTCCCGTGGGTGCAGAACCAGTGGTGCAGACTCTCGCGGTGATGGGCGATTACTTCCGAGTGATGCAGATTCCGCTGCGCGCTGGCCGCGACTTCACAGAAATGGACCGGGAAGGGCAGCCGCTCGCCGCGATCGTGAACGAGGAGCTGGTGAGACAGTATTTCCCAAACGGCAACGCAGTGGGCGCGCGCATCCATTGGGCGGGGGACGACGGACCTCCACAATGGATGAACATCGTCGGCGTTGTTGGCGACGTGAAAGATTCCGGACTAAACCAGCCGGTCGATCCTGCGGTCTACACGCCGTTTGTACAGTCGGATGAGAGGTGGAGGCATTGGATGACGTTGGTGATCCGGAGTGACAAGCCAGCGGCCGGGATTGTGGCGCAAGTGAAAGCACAGGTTTGGAGCCTCGACCGGCTGATTCCGGTGAGCGACATAAGCACGATGGATGAGTTGATGGCCGTCTCGATCGCAGAGCAGCGGTTCAACATGCTGCTCTTGGGAGCTTTTGCGGCGCTCGCGCTGATTTTGGCCAGCGTTGGAATTTATGGCTTGATGAGCTACACCGCCGGCCAACGAACACATGAGATCGGCATACGAATGGCGCTCGGCGGGCAGCGAAGTGATGTTCTGCAATTGATTTTGGGCGAGGGAGCAAAACTTGCCGCGGCCGGCATCCTCATCGGAATTGTTGGAGCGCTTGGTCTGACGCGCCTGATGGCTAGCTTGCTCTTCGAAGTGAAGCCGGCCGACCCTGCGATATTTGCGGTGGTCGCGATGTTGCTGGCACTCGTTGCGCTTGCCGCGTGCTACATTCCGGCGCATCGCGCGATGCGGACCGATCCGATGGTCGCGTTGCGGCACGAGTGAGGAGCTTGCGACTCAATTCCGACTGCTGCGCGAATTTGGTTCGGGGGGAACGTTCAAGCCAGCGGCGCCGGTGGCCTGTAACCCTTGGGCTCGCCGGATCAAGTTTCGGAGCCGATGACTGTGATGCAGATTCCCGCACTCCGACTGTAAAAAACTCAGTTACGTCCAGACCGGTGAAATCTCGAAGGGTTTGCATGTCGACAGTTTTATATACAATCGTGTGGGTGAAAGCCCAGGAGGCCGAAATAAGTGATCGAAAAAATTGGTCGGGGCGAGTGGATTTGAACCACCGGCCTCCTGGTCCCGAACCAGGCGCCAGCACTTATTGAAATCTATGGATTCTTGTTGATCCTAAGTGATTGCTGTTGAATGCTTTGCGGCCTGCTTGTTGAGCTGTGTTGAAATTTGTTGAAGTTGGAGGCTCTCTCCGCTACAAAATTATATACAGTCGCGGGCGATTACTTATTTTGATATTTTGTTGTCATGTGGCCTTGGGAACACGCCGCACCTGCGGTCGTATATAAATATCTCCCTCCGGAGCGTTTTCAGATCCTACCTGATGGTCGCGTGCGATTCAGTCAGCGGTCGGTATTTGAAGATGATCATGAACTGCAACCTGAATATGCAATGTTTGGAACAAGGAGCGAAATCTGGCGCTTTGCAATCGCTAAAGGTATTCGGTTGAGCGGTGGAGGTCTTCCTGCCGGGGTCATCGTGGAAGCGCTTGTCGGAAATGCTCGACATCAGAAATTAATGATCGAGACTCTCAAAAACAATGTGCATGCGCGCGACGAAATTGGAAGTTTTTGTGTCACAGAGGCAATTGACTCACAGCGAATGTGGTCTGAGTACGCTGCGAATGATACGGGGTTTGCAATTGGATTCGACACGAATCATGCCGAATTCAAAAGACTAAGCACGCCCGGGAAATTCGGAAAGGTTTTCTACAGCGATGAACCAGTCGGTAGCGCACTTGCGTCGCTATTGACAAACGAAGCGGCGGGAGACATGTTCCGCAAACGCATGAAGTATGCGTTCGAGCGAGAATGGAGAATTGTTCGTCTGCTTCGCCGACTCGAATTGCACGGCGCGGCGATTTTCATGTCTCCGTTCAATCCTCTCTGCGTTTCCGAAATTATCATCCGGCCAAGATGTAGCGTTGAGGACAGGATTCGCCTTTTGGTCCGAGAGGATGCTCGATACAACCATGTCAAAGTGAAGCGGCTTGACGACCAGCTGAATTGAATTCGGCCTTGCCAACGAAGATCTTACGCGCAATGATCTCTGCTGCTTCCATCATTCTTAGCTGATGCACTTCTTCTTTCGGCGAGGATTGTTACTCTCTCCACATTTCGTGTGCCAAGGGCAATCCATTTAACTCTGCGCGAAGAGATTTCCACCTGGGCAAGCACCTGTCCATAATTTCAACGAACTGGTCATCATGTCGTCTGGCGAGCAAGTGTACGAGTTCATGCACCACAACGTATTCGAGGCAATCAGGCGACTTCTTCGCCAGTTCGAGATTAATCCAAATGCGCCGCGCTTCGGCACTTACAACGACCGAAAATATCAATCAGTAGCCCGTCTCGGGGCGTAGCTCGAACTTGGAGACGAATTCTTGAACAACTGTTGAAGTCCTTCGAGAATGAGCCTGAGCGTGTAAATTGATCATTTTTCATCTGATTTTACGATCACAATTCACTTTGAAAAGTGTCGCTAATTCGCGTGGCGAGGCAGGTCCTAAGCAAGGAAGCTTACCGCATTCGTGGTGCGAAGCTTATTCCCTTCGCCTCATGGAAATAAAGGAAGCAGGCCTTGAACGATTGGCCAGAATCACTGTCGAGGCGGGCGGCAGGTGTTCAGGCGCCAACCGAAAGAAAAACGCTGCTTAGATTTCGTGCAGAAGGAGCGTTTGAGGGTGTGCGCACCCGATATCTCAATGCGGGCGTGTTGTGGTGCGAACGTCGGCGCGCTTGACATGGAACGATAATCTGGTAAACTGCCCAGAACGCCTTCTTAACCAGTATCCATAGGGTCATTCGTTGGCAATGAGGTCGCATATTTTACTTAACACTCAATTTGAGGGCCATCATGAGCGAATGCGATTACTCCACAGAATCAATAGAACGGAAAATGAACGTCATTATCTCGCTGCTTTTACGAATTGCTAACAGCGGCAATGAGCTGACATTTAAGGAGCAGATCCGAGACTTATCGTCTTTTGGGCTTTCTTCCTCCGAAATCGCCGATATTATCGGGAAAAAGGTCGGACATGTGAGTAAAGAGCTTTCTATCCTCAAGAGGGAGTCTAAGTGAACTTATGGAAACTGAAATACTTCAGGCGATTTCTCGACGTCTAGGCGTCTTGATTGCAATTCAAATTAAGGCACAATCCGAAACTTTTTCCATTACGGAAGGAGTAGAACTGCTTTCGCGTTTCGGCATGGGGGCGAGTGAAATTGCCGAAATACTGAACACATCTCCCAACACCGTTAACGTAATGAAGAATCGGATCAAAAAAAGGAAGTAGCATAATGGATACGAAACTCGAAGACCGGATCGAAGAATTGAAGGCCTCCATCGATGTGCTGATACTGCTTGAGCTATGCAAATTAGGCGCGAACCGCGAGGACGTTCGCGAGGCGCTCGGAAAACTGGATAACAATCTGTTTGCGAAAATAAACAGAATCGTGAATCAGAGGAACAAAAACAAAAATGACATCAAAACAAAAAGACATTGAAGCTAGGGACGAACGGGTTGTCGATGTTCTTGAGCGATTTGCCGCAGCGAGTCTTTACCTCAACACCTCGCTTGGGCAAACCGATATCGCTAAGATTCTTGGGATGGGCAACAACCGCGTCAACGAAATATTAAAAGGTATAGAAAAGGAAAAATAATATGCCAAAAAAGAAAAGCCACAGACTCGAACCCATTGAGGAAATTCGTCGTCTCATCATACTTGGTTTGATCAATCAAGGAGTAAAAGGTAAAGATATCGCCGCTGTCCTCGACGTGGATCCTGCCATTATCAGCCGTCTCGTCTCTACCAAGAATGCAAAGCAGCCGAGATAGTACAGATTCTAGCTTATGGAACTTCAGGAACTTGTCGCTAGGGCTCGCCTCTTATTTGAAGGCGCTGATAAACGCCGACGTGTCTTTGAACTTGTAAACGGGAAGCGATCCGCAAAAGAGGTTGCTCGGAAGGCCGGGAAAAAACTTGTCGGAACCTTGCAAGATCTTCAAAAAATGCGCGATCTGGAGTTGATTTCTCCGCGACAGAACAATGATGGATCGTTGATGAAGCGTGAAAATTCCACGGTTTATGAGCGAACACCTCTTTTGAAACACTTGTCGATGTCATATTTCAAGGAACCAGAAAACCTGGTCCGGAAAAAGCCGCAAGGAGGATCCAAGAAATCAAAGGTGCGTGGGCTTTCGGCCATTCCGACTCCTTCGATCAAAGACACATTGGACATCTGTAGTTCCGGCGAAGACCAACTTTACGAATTCAAGATGGCGGGAACCGCAGCAGATAAACTGGCGAAGGAGATTTGTGCATTCGCCAATACAAAGATGGGCGGGATAATTTTCTATGGCGTCGAAGACGATGGCTCCATCGTTGGCGCAGATATGTCCAGGCAGAGTTTCGATCAGAAGATTCAAAACAGTATCAAACATAACGTAACTCCGACGCCAGCCATAAAACTAGTCACTCAGGACGTTCTCGGATACAGAATCATTCTCATCGTCGTGCCGCCATGGAGCAGGCGGGGAGTCCACCATTTTCAAGATAGTGTGTATATTCGCCGGGGAACAAATGTCTTTAGGACGAAAACTGACGAGACGAGAAAGCTTCACGACGGAGAATACGTAATCTAATTGGTCAGAAATGAGCAAACCATTACGAAAGGAAATCCGCGAGCATTTAAGCAAGACTCTCGATATGGCAAGTGGGTCGATCGCGGTACGTATTTCTGAAATCAAGAATAACCATCCACAACTTACGCCTGCAGCCGCAGCCCAGATCCTTGCCAAGAGAAAAAACCGTTCGATAATGCGGTTTCTGGATGAAAATGATAAAAGATCTTTAGCGAGCATTGGACCTCTGATAACCGCGCCGATTGTGAGGCGCAAAGCTGGTGCTAGGAACAACAGGCGGACGGCAGCAAAGCCAATTTTGATTTTTTCATCCTCCGACCCGTTCATCGCTCGACATATTGATGAGATTAACGGGACTTACAGCTCAAACTGTTGTACTGCTACCTTCATATTGTGCCGCAAGGTAATGGAAAATCTTATCGTTCGAATATTGAGCGCCAAATTCACTTCGGTAAAGGACAGGGTCTTATACGAGGATTCCGCGAGTCGAAGGTCTTTGGATTTTAGTGTCGTACTCGACAATTTATATAAGTCGCGCACCAAATTTTCCATCTCGACCTCGAAGGTCATCGAACGAATAAAACAAAAAGCTACGCCATTCAAGAATGATGCAAATGACAAGGCCCATTCACCGTTCCACATCGCTTCGAAAGGGGAAATTGAAGCCGCAAATGTCCAAGAAATCTTCGATCTGATCATGGTGGCGATGAAGGAAGTTGGACTTTGAAGTTGATTGGCAGGCTTGTCTCGATATTTCCCTGCGATAAAACGATAACTATTTCTCCATGGGAAATCTCATCTCCGAAATCACCTACACCGGTGTGCATGAAAAGGCGGAGACCCATTGAAATCCTGCGTTTGGTTCGAAGAGCGTCGCGCGTCACCTACCGGCCGGCTCGGAGGTTCCATCATCTTTTGCCGTGATTGATTGTCAGGGAGGACGAGCGTATCTACAAAATTATATACAGTGGATTGGACCAAAGCCCAGGTGCGCTAGATAAGTTATTGAAAAAATTGGTCGGGGCGAGTGGATTTGAACCACCGGCCTCCTGGTCCCGAACCAGGCGCGCTAGCCAGGCTGCGCTACGCCCCGAAGTGTGGCGAGATAAACCGCACACGAGTTTAAGCTACGCCGCGCCGCTTCGCAACTCAGCTCGCCAGACGAAGTGTCCTACCCTTTCGAATGCCAATTTCGCAGCGCTGGTGCGCTCACGGTAGCGCGTCCTCCCGGAAGTAATTGATCCTACGTGCCTAACGTTCCTTATGCGACAGCACGGCACGTTTGCGCGCGCGCAAATGCAGGCTTACTAGGTGAGCCGTTCCGCCGCGTCATGCGTCAAATAGAAGTAAGGGCGCTATCCATTGGTAGCGTTCCGAGGAGGGCCCGTGGCTGTAGTGGCAATGGAGCTATCTTTGAGCGAGGAAGAGCGCGAAATTCTATCGGAAGCGCTTAATGGAATTCTCTCGTCTCTGCGGCAGGAGGTTTATAAAACAGAGAACTACGATTACCGGAAACAGCTTCAGCAAAAAGAGGCGGTGTTGAAAGGCTTGCTTTCGCGGCTGGGTCCAGCACGAATTGTTGGAAGCTCGTAGGCCGGCCACCGCATCGAATTAGTGGGACTGAAGTTTAGCTTGGTCGGCAGCGGCCGAACGGCCTTGAAGCACTTCCGATCAGGACTTTCAAATAACGAAATAATCGTTCACCTGGCTCGAACCAACACAGAGAATGAGCGGCGAATTGGTAGCTAGGCCGGGTGTGCGGAACAAGGTTCGAAATTGAGTTCTAAGCGGGCGGAGTTGAGGCCGCCTGCCAGGCCCCTGATGTTCAGGAATTTCCGAAGGAGTGCAGGAGGAATCATCCATGAATACGGAATTATCGTCATCGCGCCGCAAAGGCTCGGCCATCGTGCTGGCCGCGGCGCTTGTGATTGGAGGAGCGATCGGGGCAGTCGCCATGTCGGCGCATTCGCATCTCGCGCAGAATGGCAATGCACACATCGCTTTGGTTTCGGCGCCTGACGCGGCTCGGGTTGCCAACTCAGTTTCCTTTACCGCGGGCTTTGCGCCTGTTGTGAAAAGCGCCGTGCCGGCGGTCGTAAATATTTCTTCCACGCGCGTAGTGAAAACGCGTGGGCAGCAGACGCCATTTCTCAATGATCCCTTTTTCCAGCAATTCTTCGGCCCCGGCATGCAGCAACAACAGCAGCCGCAGGAACAGCGCGAACATAGCTTGGGGTCCGGCGTGATCGTCACGCAGGATGGCTACATCCTTACGAACAATCACGTCGTCGAAGGTGCCAAGGACATTGACGTCGAACTTTCCGATCAGCGCCACTTCACCGGCAAGGTGATCGGCACCGATCCGCGGACGGACGTGGCCGTGGTCAAGATTGCAGCTTCCGGTTTGACGGCGATGCCGCTCGGTGATTCCAAGGGTCTCCAGGTGGGCGACTTCGTGTTGGCCATAGGCGAACCGTTTGGTCTCCGTTCCACAGTGACCATGGGAATCGTTAGCGCTACGGGTCGTACCAGCTTGGGTATTGAAGGACAGAACAGCTACGAAGACTTCATCCAGACTGACGCTGCCATCAATCCGGGCAATTCCGGCGGCGCGCTCGTGGACGTGCACGGCGAACTCGTTGGGATCAATACGGCCATCCTGGCCGGTGGCAACAGCGAAATGGGCGGCGAAGGCGGCAATGAAGGCGTCGGCTTTGCGATTCCCGTTGATCTGGCGCGCAACGTCATGACGCAAATCGTCGAACACGGGAAAGTTACGCGTGCGCAACTCGGTGTTTTCATTGGCCAGCTCACTCCGGCTCTTGCCAAGCAGTTCGGGCTTTCCAAGGCGGAAGGCGCGTTGGTGCAGGAAGTGCCAGCAGATAGTCCCGGTGCGAAGGCTGGACTGCAGCGTGGTGACGTGATCCTCGGAATGAATGGCCAGCCGTACCCCGATTCGCAGGCGCTGCGTTTGGCGATTTCGGAGATGGCGCCCGGAACCGTCATTCACTTGAATGTGGTCCGCAACGACAAACCGCTGACCATTGATGTGAAGCTTGGCGAGATGTCGGATAACGAGCAGGCGTCAAACAACGATCAAGGAGAAAGCGACGGTGCTTCCGGATTGCTGTCCGGCGTGCAGGTAGAAAACGTCACGCCCCAGATCGCGCGCAGGCTCAATATTTCTCCGGAGACCGACGGTGTCGTCGTCACGCAAGTATCGCAGGATAGCCCGGCAGCGGAAGGCCAGCCGACGGGTCTACAGCGCGGCGATATCATCGTGGAAGTAAACCATCACGCCGTTCACAACGTGCGCGAGTATCAAGACCAGCTCTCGCACGCAGGCAAGGATTCCGTGCTCCTGCTCGTGAACCAGGGTGGGCAAACGTTCTACACCGTCATTCAGGCGCAGCAATAAGCCTGGATGGCATAGCTCTTAGGGCTTCGCCCGATTCGTGAACACGAATCCACTGGCGCCGGCAGGCAACACCTTCGGCGCCAGCGTCCGGCCCTAATACCCCGGCAAGGTGCCTCCGACTTTGCCGGGTTTTCTTCTTGTATGGAGTTGTGTCGGTTGTCGTTTCCCAGGTTTGCCGTCGCCCGCATTCCTGCTTAGTCCGGTAGCCTTACGATCCTCGCGTCGCTCATCGCTTCAATTTTTCGAATCGTTTCGAGAATCGAATCCGGCACTTCTCCATCAAGTCGCACCAAACCCATCGCGTCGCTGGCGGGCTGTGCGCTCCTCCTGCCCAACGCAAATGTGGAGATGTTCATTCCGCGCGCGCCCAGCGCTGTGCCCACTTGACCGATCACGCCCGGCACATCACGATTCCGGAAGAAGACCATCGTGCCAGCTAGCGGAGCCTCGAGACCGACGCCATCGACGCTCAAAATGCGCGGCGACACGCCGTTGAGCACGGTGGCTTCGGCGGCCGTGTGCTGCAGCCCGTGAGCAGGTCTCACAGCAACCTCAATCGTATTCGGGTAACCATGCTCGCGTCGCCGCGTACGCTCCTCCACCACAAACCCTCGCGCCGCCGCGAATGGTCCGGCGTTCACCAAGTTCACCTTTTCATCGAGCACGGCATTCAGCAAACCCGCCAACACCGCATTCCGGAGGACGGCTGCGCCTAATTCGGCGGGCTCGCCGGCAAATGCCAGGTCTACTCGTTCAAAGCGTCCTTCGGCCACCTGAGCCACGAACGCGCCTAGGCGCTCTGCCGCCTCGATCCAGGGCTTGATGCGGCGGTATTGCTCGCCTGAAAGCGACGGCAGGTTGACGGCATTGCGCAGCACGCCCTCGGCCAGATAATCGCGCACTTGTTGCGCGATCAGCGTGCCCACTTCCTCCTGCGCCTCGCGCGTGGAGCCGGCGACGTGCGGCGTGCCGATCACATTCGCGAGGCCGATCAGCGGCGAATCCTTCGGAGGTTCCACTGCAAATACGTCCAGCGCCGCGCCAGCCAGTTGCCCGGATCGTAACGCTTCCGCAAGTGCGGCCTCGTCCACCAACTCACCTCGCGCTGTGTTGATCAGGCTCGCGCCACACTTGCACTTTGCTAGCGAAACCGCATTGATGATCTTTGCCGTGGCGGGGCTGAGCGCCAGGTGCAACGAAATGTAGTCGGACTGCGCGAGGATATCGTCAAGCGGCAGGAGTTTTACGCCGGCATCGCGCGCTGCCGCTTCGCTTACGTATGGGTCGTGCGCGATCACGTGCATTTCCAGCCCGCGTGCGCGTTGCGCGACTTCATTGCCCACGCGGCCGAAGCCCAGCAGCCCCAGCGTCTTGCCGCGTAACTCGGTGCCTGTGCCGCCGGATTTCTCCCAACGTCCCGCATGAATCGCGGCGCTCAGTTGCGGAATACGCCGTGCCAACGACATCATCAGCGCCAACGCGTGCTCCGCCACGCTGACGGCGTTTCCACCGGGCGTGTTCATCACCAGCACACCACGCTGCGTTGCCGCCGCGAGGTCCACGTTATCCACGCCCACACCGGCGCGGCCCACCACTCGCAATTGCTTCGCCCCTTCGAGCAATTCTGCCGTAACTCGCGTTGCGCTCCGCACGATCAACGCGTCCGCATCGGCGATTGCCACGGCAAGTTCGTTCTTGCCCGGCGTTAGGACCTCCCAACCCTTCGCCCGTAGCAATGACAGCCCTTGCTCGCTGATGAGGTCGGCGACCACGATTTTCATAGTGCTTCGAGGTTACGGAGGTGCGTTGACGCTGTCAAATACGCTTCGCATAAGCGATTCCCTGCGCTTGCGTCCGCCGCAACTCTGGTTCCCGCCGGGCCCAAAGTACCTCGACCCGCGTGCTATAGTTATTTTCCCGCAGAGGTGAATTGCAATATGACAACGCTCGAACGCATTCAGCAGGACCTGGTTGGCGCGATGAAGTCCAAGGACGAATTGCGGCTGAGCGTCCTGCGCATGGTGAAATCCGCGCTCAAAAACAAGGAAGTCGAAAAGATCCGGCCGTTGGACGAAGCCGAGGCGATGCAGGTCCTGCAAACGCTGCTCAAACAGCGGCGCGAATCCGTCGAAATGTTTACCAAGGGGGGGCGCACCGACCTGGCGCAGCAAGAAACAAAAGAAATCACCGTGCTCGAATCGTACTTGCCCGCTTCGGCCGGTGCCGAGGAAATGGATTGCGCGATCGAATCCGCCATCACCGAAACCGGCGCGAATTCGGCGAAGCAAATGGGTGCCGTGATCAAAGCCGCCAGGACCCATTTGGAAGGCAAGACCGTCGATGGCAAAGCGCTCAGCGATCGCGTCCGCACCCGGCTCGGCGGAAGCTGATCTCCTCTTCTCGCGCTTTCTGAGACAGCCCTTTTCATTTTGACCTCGCTTCCCCTCGCCGGGTATTCTGCCCGCGTGCCCCTGCCCGAAACGATTCCGGCGCGCTACACGGAGGAAGAAGCCGACAATTTCAGCATCCGTCCGGTCAAGCGGCAGAATTTTCGTTTACGCGAATTGATTGACATGATTCTGCGTGTGACCGGCAAGGATCTGCCACGCGTGCAGCAGATCTTGCGGTCCGGCACGATCGTCTACCATTTTTACCGTTACTGGTGGCAGGGCTTTGACGCAGACGCCAGCGAACTCGCCGTCGTTCTTGCGGAATTTCCGGGAGATGACCCGGCGCGTCCTTTTCGGGCCGAAGCTTGTTACATGGTTTTGCTCGAGGGAAGTTCGGCGGTGCGTAAGCCGGTGGAGATCACTCGTGAAGCCGCGGAACGCAAGCCGCTCTTTGGCGCTCACAGCTTTTGGGAGTGTCTACTTTCGCGCGCGCAAGAATCGGCTCCCGTCTATGAGGGCTATTCGTTCGATCGCGCTGCCGATCTCTATCAGGTGGAACTAACGGCGGGGGAATCGTCGAGCCTACAACGTGACGCCTCGCGTCTCGCTCCCCGGGCGGTGCGTCTTTCGTTGGAACTGCTGACTCCCATCGTGCGGCTCATCTTCATTCTGCCGCGTATACGCTGAGGGTACGCACCTATTGCGAAGCCTTTCGCAGCACGACGCTCGAGGTTTCATCGGCGGCGACTTCGCGATTGAATTTGCGCAATTCGCCAAGCTGATCCACGGGCACTAGCACCTGTTTTACTTGGTAGGTCCGCGTATAGCGAATCTTGCCGTTATCCACCTGGATCTGGCTCTTGTAGCTTGCAAATGGTGCATCCGCCTGCATCGGACGTGGTGCGTCGTCCACCACATAGCCGGGCGGCAGCGTGATCTCAAAATCGTCGGTTTGCAGGGAAGCCTCGCCGAATTCCACCGGGAAGCGGCGCGATTCCTCCTCCGCGACCGCTGAGGATTTTTCTCCCAGTACGCGCGGCCGCACCATTAGTAACCCTCCTGCCGATTTCGCATATTGATCGGCGGTAAATTGATAATGCAAGCCGAGAGAATCACCCACGCGATCCAGGTTCGTTACCGAAGCACGCGTCAAATGAAAGCCTGCCAGGAAGCCGCCGAGAAAGTTTTCAAGCACTTTGGCCCGCTCTCCACCGGCTGCGGCAAGAAGCTGGGCACGCTCGTCGGATGCTTCAGAACCCACTCGTGTTTCGTCCACTGTTCCGGATAACGAGCCATCCGGATTGAGCTGCAGCGTTGCGTGGCGCACCAATTGGTTGGTAGCCGGGGCAAGTAGAGGCAACCGTACGAGCTCGCCACCCGCGGGTCCGGAGACAAGGACGTAGTTTTCCTGCAGCGGCGAAGGCAGATAACCCAATGGCACATAGGTATCGGTCGGATCGAAGAAAAGTACGCGCCCGAGCTTTGGATCGGTCACCGCGGCGAAAAGGTCCTGCGTGGGCTCGCCCTCGGGAATCGGAATCGCCACAATCACGTGGTTGAACGTAATGGCTGATGCGAAAGCTGGTATCACCACTCCGCGATCCACCTGCGCCAAAGCGTAATAGGATTCGATGCCCGCCTCATGCAGCATCACGCGCAGTAAAGTAGCTTTATCCTTGCAGTCGCCATATTGGTGCCGGAAAACATCTCCCGCATTGTGCGGTTGGAATCCTCCAATCCCAATTTCGATGGCAACGTAGCGAACGCCGCTCTGCACGTACGAAGTCAGCGCTTGAAGTTTGTCGCGCCAAGTTGTCTTTCCGGCGGTTAGTTCCTTTACCTTTTGTTGAATTCCTGGCGTGGGCTGTAGGGCTTGCGCGGCCAGACCCGCGTACCACGCTCCGATTTGTTGCCAGTTCGTGGGACCCAGTGCCGCGCTTTCCCCGGAGGGCGGGTGATACGTCACGCCCAGGCGGCCCACGACCGATTCTACCGGCGGCATGTAGTCTTCATGTTTAATTGCCGGGACATTAGCCACTTCCCACACCGTTTGGGTGGGTGTGGTACTGAGCGGCTTCTGCTCATCGTAGTGCATCCAAAAACTGCTGAATTCCCAGGAGCTAGGAAGATTCAGGGTAAAGCGCGCGCGGCGCACTGGAAGCTCACCCTGGAACTCCCATTCGTCCTGCAATATAAAGGGACGGCTTTTCTGTGTGTACTCATAGCCGATCACGTTACCTGGATCGGCGGCCGGAATTTGCAGGATCTTGTGGTGCAGGTCGGAATAAAACTCTTCGGAAAAGCCGATCTCCGCGGCGTCTTTTTCCTTGACGCTATATTCTTTTCCTTGCTTTGGCAGGCACCACGCCTTTATGGACGTGATTCGCGTTTGGCTATCAAACGGCACAAACAATTTGCCGTAATCGCGGCCTTCGGTTCGTTGGATCAAGTAGGCCCGGCGATAGAGCGTTTCGACCTCGCCGTTGTCCTTGACGGTGGTCTGCTGCTCGTCATATAGGATCACCGCTTTGGCGTCGGATTCCTTGCTCGAGGTGGCGTCGCGAGCCGCCTCACGCAACCAAGTGGGTACGTCATCAGCCGCAGCCGAAAATGTCGTCAGCAGTACCAATCCCAGAAGTGCAGTCGCGCTACTGCCGGCCGGCAGATACCGCTTGCGGCTGTAGGACTGCCTGTTGATCGTCGTCTGCCTTTGCGGTGCTGAAAAATTTGCGGATACCGGCATAGGACCCCACTTGGTAAAGAATGCCGCCCACTACCAGCTTTCGCTGAAAGTGAATGGTGTCGCCTTCCTGTTTTTCGGAGATTTCGTAGTGCAGCTTGCCCCCCGGTTCGAGAGTCTGCGGTGGGGGAATGGTTTCTACGCGGAACGTCTGCGGCAGGCGAATGGTTACGTCATCCGCTTCCTCATACGGGAAGGAAAAGTAGACCGGTTGTTGTCTGGAGGCGTGCTCGAAAAGCTGCGGCCGACCAGCATCGTAAAGTCCCATAGTCATCAGTACGCGCCGGCCCGCCGATTGAAACATTCCCGGTAAACGCAGATTGCCCTTTACCTCAATAGGCTCATCGGCCTTATCCCAACCCGTGATGCTGGTGATTTCAAACTTTGCGTTTGAGGGAAACCAATACTTGATTTCATTTAGGATGAACTTGCGTTGGCCCGCTTCGTCTTCCTGGCGCGTGTCTTCGCGGTACTGCAATGCGCGTTGACCAGTAAAGCGAGCATCGAAGGGACCTACCAGCCAGCCGTTGTCTTCGAATACAAGCTGCGCGCTTCGCTCGGTGGCAGATTTCTCTCCCGGTGTTCCAGGCACCGCCATCCAGGCCGCTCCTTGTTTTGTAGGACGAAAGCCGGTGACACTATCCTCGTACCAAGGCAGCATCCCAAAAGGACAAAGCGTTGTGGCCGGGTCAAGGAAATAGTCCCTTTCGCCCGCATGTACCCACGCGATGTCGGCTTGGAGTTCCTTTTCATCCTGCAAGCCTTTGTCAAACATCGCCTGATTTCTGGGCGCGACCCACACAATGCCTGCGTCGAAACCCGCCGCCTGCGCCAGCCCCACAAACAGGCGGTTGATGTCAAAGCCCGAACCCGCTCCGTGTTTCAGGACGTCCGCGACATTGGAATTGTCCTTGAGCTTTTCGCGCTTTTCTTCCTGTGCCGTCTTGTCGTTTTCTTCCTGAGTGGTGTTATGAATTTGCTGCGCTCGGGCATAGAGTTTCCGTAACCGCGTTTCGGGAGGATCATTCGGGCTGAAGGCTTGCTCCGCGGCTTGGCGCACCTCGGCATGCTTGCCGATGAAGTGATCGTTCTCGTCGGCCCAGTTCTTCGCGACCTTGTTCCAGAAATCGTCCGCGTTGTTCGAGCGTTCGATATCGGTGTATACGAATTCGATATGTCCCCGAAGGTCGTCCTCCGGTAAGCCGTATTCTTCCTTCGGCAGGCCGGCGACGTCGCTGACCTCCAGCGCATACGAGCCGTCTTTCTGCTTTTCGGGCTTTACATTGGCGGG
>Ga0209420_1000059_pt1 | contig 72046 bp, 67 predicted proteins | sample BlaSpr_A8_OM1_O1_FD_187972 | JGI IMG/M metagenome (GOLD analysis project Ga0209420, IMG submission 187972) | Forest soil microbial communities from Thunder Bay, Ontario, Canada - Black Spruce, Ontario site 2_A8_OM1_O1 (SPAdes) (version 2) | ecosystem: Environmental > Terrestrial > Soil > Boreal... | reverse complement strand
TCGATCAGCGCAATTTCAATATTGCACTTCTGATGCGAGAGACACGAAGTGATGCGATGCAGCAACCGCGGCCGGTCTTGAGCAATCACCTGCAACAGCGTGCTCGTCGAGGAACATTCATCGTCAAAATCAATCCTAGTCTCCACCGCAACTTTGACCCTCGCGCTCTTCTCGCTGCCTTGCCGATCGCGCAGCATCTTGTCCAAATCTGCCGCGCCCTCCAAGACCGCAGCCACGCTCTGCTTAAACCGCTCCCACTCTGACATGTTCAACTCCAGCGTGCGAAAGCGATCCGTAAAGTAAAGCGCGTCCACCACGGTTCCGGCCTGGTTCGAAAAGGCGTGGGCTTTCACGATGTTCATCCCCCATGCCGCCAGCACTCCAGTTAAAGTCGCGAACAACGACGCCCGGTCCTTCGTCACCAGCGTGAGCTCATACCAATGCCGCCCCCGCTTCAGATCTACCTGCACGGCGTCGTGACCGAACTCCTCCGCCATTTCCATGTGCCGCATCACTTCCTCGGCGGAGTGCACCCGCAAATATCTCTGCGGAAATCCCTCTACAAAGTCCTTGAACTTTGCGTTCATCACCGGAGCCAGGCTGCGCAGGCGCGCCAGTTTTTCTCCGTTCCCATCGTGCACCCGCTGGTCCGCACTGCGATTCAGGTAGTTGGCCGCGCCAATGTAGAGCTGCCAAACGTTCTCCGCTTTCCATGGCGTCAGAGCCTCAGGATTCACCGCCTTGATATCCGCATAGGTCAGCAGGCACAACATTTTCAACCGCTCTGGCGTGCCTACTTTCTCTGCGAAAGCCGCCACTGTCTCCGGATTGAAAATGTCCCGGCGCAATTGCGCTGACATTTCAAGATGGTTGCCAATCAGAAACAGCACCACCGCGCGTTCTCCCGCCTCCACGTCGAGCCGGTCCAGGCAGCGGCCGGCAATCTCCAGACTCCCTTCCACGTGATTGCCGCCAGGCACTCCTTTGCCGGTGTCGTGCAACAACAGCGCGAGATAAAGTAATTCCGGATCTTCCAGCTCTCCCAGCAACTCCGCATACCGTTTGTCCCATTCGGATCCTGATTCTTTCAACCGGTGCAGACTCTCAATCGCCAGGATCGAGTGCTCATCCACCGTGAAGCGATGATAAAAATCCCGCACCACCAGCGAATCAATGGGCTTCAGTTCAGGCAGCAACAAGGTGAGCAAGCGCAGCGAATGCATGGCCCGCAGTGCCTCCGCGGCATGGGGCTGCAAGAGCGTTTCCTGCAAGTAGAGCCAGAGTTCCGCCCCGCGCGGCGGCGTTACAGCCAAGGCTGGCAGCTCCTGTTCGATCCGGTGCTCCGTAGTCGCACTCAGCTTCAACCCGTGATGCGCCATAAAGTGAAACAGCCGCAACAGCATCTCGGGATCCCGCAGCGAAGAGGACTGCTGCAGAAAAATCATCCCATCCACCACGGAAAAGTCCGGACTCGTCGGCCGCGATCGCCAGCTCTGAAATTGCCGGCGCAACGAGGACCAGGCTTCCGGAATCTCTTCCTGCAACTGCATCACCGTGCGTTGCACCGCGCGGGCATGCCCGAAGTAAATCCGCATCCAATCCGCTGCGCTGAGTTCCGCCGCATCGGAAACCCCTATCTTCCGCGCCGCTGCTTCATCTTGCGCCTCCCAGCTGAGCGCGTTGTCGTCGCGCCCGTGGCGGAAGTGCAGAAAACACCGCGTAGCCATCAGGAATTCCAGTGCCGCGTCAAGCTGCCTCCGCACCGGCGCGCGCAGCGAACTTGCGTGTGGCCAGTCGCCCAGCGTGCCCATGGCGGAGATCAAAGCCAGCCAGCATGCGACGTTATAATCCCGCAGCCCGCCCGGCGTCTCTTTCAGATTGGGTTCCAGATGAAACACGGTCTGCCCGAATTTTCCATGCCGCTCCCGCGTAACTTCAGCCAACCCCTGCAGCAGCGGTTTCGCTTCCCGCATGACAAGCTTGGGTACTACTTTGTCGTGCAACCGCGCGAACAACTCCCGGTCGCCCGCCACGTAGCGGCAATCCAACAGAGAAATCGTGAACTCAGTATTGTTTGGATCGAAGCGGTCGCATTCCGCCAGCGTTCGCGATGCGGGACTCAGCTTGATCTTCAGATCCCACAGCTCCTGCGAGAACCTCCGAACCGCGTCTTTATGGGCTTCCTCGCTCCTGCGATCGGCATGAAGAAAGAGAAGATCGATATCGGAATAGGGGAACAGCCAGCCGCGCCCGAAACCTCCAGTCGCCACCAGAGCGAAGTCCCGCGGGCCCGCGTCGTCCCCCGCCACCAGGTCTCGCCACAACCGTGAGAGAAGGTCTTCGATGAGCCGCGTGCGTTGCGCAACCGCGGCACGACCCTCCCCCGTCGCCGCGAAGGCCTGCGCTATCCGCGCCGACTCCTCGACGAGAGAACCTCGCAGTTCACTGATCAGTGAAGACGCCGCCGTCATGACCATGTCTCAATGAATCAGCCATCGATGCATCGTCGAATCGAAGCCCGCTGCTCTCGCGCCGCATGTTGTTCAGGAGAGGGCTGGTGACGCGCTGCTGTTAAGATGCCGTCCGGTCGCGTCTTGGAATGTTTCTTTGCTTCCTTTACAAAGCTCCCTCGCCCCGCTCTTCATTGCGGATGCGAATCGCGTCGTCCACACGCGTCAGAAAAATTTTTCCATCTCCGATCTTGCCTGTCCGCGCCGCCACCAGTATCGCCTGCACCGCCTTCTCTACCATGGCGTCCGCCAGCACCACCTCCAGCTTGGTCTTGGGGATAAGGTCCACGCTGTATTCGCGGCCGCGGTAAACCTCGGTGTGCCCCTTTTGCCGCCCGTGTCCCCGCACCTCGATCACCGTCATACCCTCGACGCCAACCTCCTGCAGAGCACTCTTCACCGCCTCCAGCCTGGAGTTTTGGATGACTGCTTCAACCTTGGTCATGATGTTGTTCTAAACAGTCGTTTCCCCATGAAGAGCGCCTTTGCCCAAGTGACAAAAGATCAGTCCGGACACAACCCGGCACGCGCTCACTCTATCGTCTGCCGCCGCTTCACGGAAATCGAAACTATTTATCCTTCCTATCAGGATTTGTTATGCGAAACCAAGCAGTACAAAGCATTCACTTCGCGGGACCCTTCTGAGCCTCCGGAGGCGCCGGCGGCTTGGCAAACTTGGTATCATCCACCGGAACGTTCTCCTTCACTTCGCTCATCTGAATCGTAAACCGACCGGCTGGCCGCGCCAGCGTCCAGCGAAACGGAATCTTCACCCCGCCCGCGTCCCTATAATCTTCGTAATCGATCTGCGTGGGCATTCGGCCCAGCGGCGTCTCCCCGTATCGAATCAAGCGCACAAGCAGCCCAGACTGCTCGTCAATATACAGCCGCAGCGGCGTTTTGCCGTCGCGCTGCCCTATCACGAGGTACGCATCGTGATCACCAACCTTCTCCGTACCTTGCACCTGCACTTTGCTGAACATCCCCTTCAAGTGCGCCGCAAAGTGAAGATCTGCATCCATCGCCGCTCCGTCGAGGTCTGGCCCGTGCATCTCCCGCGCCGCATGCCCCGGAATCCCCAGCCAACCTTCGCGCCCGTCGAAAGCGGTCACGCTGTCTCCGTCAGGCGTGCGTGTGAATGACACTCGCTTGTCCGGATCCTTCGAGAAAATATCGATCGGAACATTCCTGTCGCCGAAACTGATCGTTCCCTTCATCACCCGGCTCGTAATCTTTTCGACTGCGGCCGCTCCGCCCACAGCCTGCAGATATTTGTCGAACAATTGATCGGCCAGCGGCCCACTCGCTTCTTTCCCGGCCTCCTCGCCCTTCGTTTCCTCGGCCTTCTTCGCTTCGCCCGTGCCCTTCAGCTCTGCCGCCATCACTAGCGGCGTCCCCACCGGATCGATGTTACCCCGGTGGCAGGAATAACAAGTCACTTCCCGATGTCCCTCGAAGTTATCCTTATTAATGGCGAACATCATCTCGATCATTTTCCGCGCAGCTTGCTTCGGCTTCTTGTCGTCTTTTTCAAACGCGCCCTCCACATGGCAAAACTGGCACTCCACGCCCAGCGAAGCTGTAATGAACTGCATCGCCGGGATCAATTGGTCGGCCGGAATCCCCCTGAACGTCTGAATGTTCTTGAACTGCTCCTCAGCTTTCTTTGGTCCCGCAGCATCAGTAGCCGGAGTTGCACCCGACTGCTCCTTCGCGTCGCCCATTAAGATTCCACCAACCAAAAGCAATGCGGCCACGGCAAAAGCTGACGCTAGTTTCTTCTTCATCGATTAAGCCTCAGTAGGAATGTTGGGAACAAGCCCGTTCACGGCTGATTACTGTACACGTACTTACCGGAAAGCTCTGCGATGACAAACTTCGCCGGTAAGAGTCCATCGACTCGTGCCTTCTCGTATGGAGGCACAAAAAGGAACACCCGTCCCTTCTCCGCCCAGTCCCGTTGAAGATCCGCGTCGCTCAAATAGATATTGGGCGCATCCGCGAAGGTCGACCCGAACCACATCGAAGTCGTACGTCCCTCCACCAAATCAATCGGCCGCCGCAGATAAAATAGCAGTGACGACCCGAACGCCTGATCGCCATAAATCATCACCTTGTCTTCGGGCTGCGCCCGCGTCGCGATCTCCTCGGCCAACTGCTTCGAAGAAAGATACGGACCAAATCGCCCCAGCGCAATATGCGCCGCCACCAGGAAGACCGCCAGTCCCACTCCCAAAACCCATGTCGCAGAATAATGCCGCCGGAACACGCGCAGAATGAATGACGTTAACGGAGCCACCAGCAGCACCACGGCAGCCAGCGCCGCCGGAAGCCGCAGCGCAGCGAACGACGCATAGCTCAAATCGAGAATGTGCGACATCGAAAGCTGGTACGCGCTTAGATCCTGCTTGCCGAGAACATTTCCGATGTCCGCCTCGAACGGCAGGTTCCGCGACTTCCACAACCCGATCCATAATGCGGCGCTAGCCGCAACTCCAATCAGCGCCAGAAATCCCGCCGAGGGTGTCAACCAACCCGCACGCACTCCGCGTTCACACTCGGTCCGCTCGCACTGCGCCACACCGTCCGCCAGCAACAACAGAAGCGGCAAATACGCGGGGAACGTGTAGTACTCCTGGTTGGTCGACAGAGCAAAAAAGATCAATACCACTCCCGCCCAGATCCAGCACAGCATCCGGGTCCGCGAAGCAAACTCGCCCGGCCCTCCGCCACTCTGGACTGTCCCGGAACTGCTCCGCCGGCCCCGCCACGCTTCCAGCGCAGTCGTCACCGCCGCTGGCAGATAAAGACTCCACGGGAACAGCCACACCAGATGCAGCGTCCAATACAGCGACGCCGGAAGCTTGCTGTAATCCCGTGGATACCGCTTCCCCAGAAATCTCAGGAAGTGTTCGTTCACAAAATAAAACCAGAAGAAGCCGTGATGATCGGCCGTACCGGGATTCCTCAACCCCGCCAGAATATGCCACGGTGCGGCGATCGCCAGAAATAACGCCAGCCCCGAAATCAGCCGGAACTCCCGCCGTCGCCGCCACCCTCCCGTAATCAGCAGAAAGAAAAATGCCGCCCCGCAGGGAAATACTAGCGCGATCAGCCCTTTGGTCAGCACGCCCAACGCCATCATCGCGTATCCCGCGTACCATCGCCAGGTCTCAGCAGCCGGCTCCAGCGCTGTGAGGAAAAAATACATGGCCGCCGCGATCAGCAGGCTCAGCAGAACGTCTGGAATCAGAATCCGCGTAAACAAGTACACGCCGGCGCAGGTGTACACGAACAATCCTGCATAAATTCCAATCCGTTCCCCGAACGCGCGACGCCCCCAGCACGACGCCAACACTCCCAGCAACATCACTGAGAGCACCATCGGCAGCCGGGTACTGAATTCGTTCGCGCCCAGGACCTTATAGCTGATTGCCACCAACCAATAGGGCAACGGTGGCTTCTCCAGATACCGGACCCCATTGATGCGCAGCGTGACGTAGTCTCCCGTCACGACCATCTCGCGCGCCGCCTCTGCGTGCGTACTGTCGGCGTCATCCAGCAGTCCCGGCGTAAACATCGACCCAACATAAACCGCAAGAAACACCACGGCCAGAGCCCAGTACGCAGCCCTGGACCCGCGCCCACCCTGCTTTTCCAATGCTGTGAGAGAAACTGGATTCGCGATCAAGTCGATGAGCCCAACACAGTCTTACAAATACCAGCCCAGTCAGCAACCGGCAGCTTCAGAACCTCATGCATGGACAGCCGCTTCGGCTGTCCCGGCGAGCACAACGAGCCGATCACTCCTTCTTTTCTTCCGCCTCACCGTGCCGGATAAAATACTGCCACTTGTCCACTCCCGCCGGCACCGCCACGTCGAAAAACCCCACCATCATTTCCTGCGACGTCTGGTCTCCCCACGTCACCATCTTCTCCGGATCAGGATTGTGCGGATTATTCTTCGAATTGTCATACCACGCCACCGCCCGCAACTTTGTCCCTGCCTTCAACTCGCGGGGCTCCGCCAGCTTGTAACTCAGCTGCCAGTGAAAGTGATAATTCACCCGCAGCAGCGTCTCCACGCTTCCGTCATCGTGCACAATGTCATATTCAAACCGCTTCCCGCGAAGATGCATGTGCGGGAAAAAACTGAGCAGGGTCGCATCGTTCGGCAGCGTACCCTGGACTTCCACGCGAAAATCGTCCGCCCCCGGCGGAATCAGCAAAGCGTGGTCATTCAACTGCAGCGTGATCACCCGCTGCTTCGGCGGATTCTTCGCAAACACCAGCCCCACGCTGGTCTCATCGCTGGCAGACTCGCCGTTGGTCGTGTAGTGCATCTGAAATACCAGATCCGATCCTGCCGGAACAAACTTCGCCATTCCGTCCGCCCACCGGTCTGGCGCACTCCCCGGCGCATACACCAAAAGCAGATCGCTCGTGGTCTCGTGTGCCTGCAGCCGTTCCTCCGGATCCGTCAGCATCGAAGCCGTAAACGGCTCGCCCACCGGCGCATGCCGCAGCCACGCCGACTCCGGAGGCCGAATGTACACCACCGCATGGTGCACATGCGCCGCACTCGAAGGCCGCACCTCCACCATCTGCACCCACCTGTCCTCGGTAAAATGTGCAGGCGCGATCTCATACGTATACTCCACTTCGCCGCTCGCCGGAATCCGCACCGCCTTCGGCATTTTCACCACCACGTCCGGCTGCGGGATATTCCACCCTTCGCTCCACGTCCGCGCCGCCGGCGCATCGCGCTCATCTCCCGCTGGTGCTCCCGCATTTGCCCAGGCCACAATGCTCGCGACCTGATCCGCACTCAACGACGGATCATTGGCGAAATGTCCGTACCGCGGATCGGCAAACCACGGCGGCATCATCCTCATCTCGACCGCCGCCGCAATCTTCGCTGCCCACGGCCGCGTCTGCTCGTAGCTCACCAGCCCCATCGGTGCAGCCTCCCCGCTCCGGTGGCAACTCTGGCATTTCTCCTGGAGTATCGGAACGACATCCTTATAAAACGTAGGCGCGGACGGAACCTTCCTAACCTGGTTGGCGGACGCGGGACCCACTCCACTCGAAAGCAGCAGCGATCCGCGGCCCACAAAAAGCATCACGGCCATCGTCACCCAGCCTAGACCTCTTCTCATCACTCTCTTGCTTCTCCGGTCAGCATCTTCAGTTTCGCACAGATGGGTTTACCCAGTGTTCCTCGGAGCCTGCCCTGAGCGAGGCCGAAGGGACCTCCGTGTTAAAGCTTTTGCTTGTCCCGTGAAGGGCCTGCGTCTCCTGCAAAAATGCTACAGTAGTCGCTTCATGTCCGCACCCGAGTCCATCTTCGTTCGCGCTTGCAAATCCCAACCCGTCGAGCGCACCCCGGTGTGGTTCATGCGCCAGGCCGGACGATACATGCCCGAGTATCGCGCCGTCCGCAAACGGCATTCCCTGCTCGAAATCTGCAAGAATCCTGCGCTCTCCGCCGCAGTCACCATCACCGCCGCTGAACTTCTCCGCGTCGACGCCGCCATCATCTTCGCCGACCTCCTGCTTCCACTCGAAGTCATGGGCCTGCCCTTTCATTTCGCCGCGGGAGAAGGCCCGGTCATCGAGAAACCCGTCCGCACCCAGGAGGACATAGCTCAACTCCGCATCGACCAGGCCGCGGAACTCGGCTACGTTTCCGAGGCCGTGAGCCTGGTCGCAAAACATTTTGCCGGAAACCTTCCGGTAATCGGCTTCTGTGGAGCGCCCTTCACTCTGGCCAGCTACATGATCGAAGGCGGCAGCTCCCGCCATTACCTCCACACCAAGAAAATGATGTACAACTCCCCGAATGACTGGGACGCCTTGATGTGCAAGTTGGTGTATGTCACCGCCGAGTACTCCGCCGCCCAGGTCCATGCCGGCGCCGACGTCATCCAGATTTTCGATAGCTGGGCCGGGTGCCTCAGCGCGGAAGACTACCGCCGCTACGTTCTCCCGCACGCAACAAACTTGGTCCAACGCCTGCAACAGACGGGCGCGCCCGTAATTTATTTCGGCACCGACAGCGCCACTCTGCTTCCAGCGATGAGTCAAACCGGAGCCGAAGTCATCGGCCTAGACTGGCGCATCCCGCTGGACCAGGGCTGGAGCGATCTCGAACATCGCTGCGCCGTCCAGGGAAATCTCGATCCCGTCCTTCTTTTCGCTGACTGGAAGGAATTGAAGTCTCGCGCTGAACACATTCTTCGACTCGCCGCCGGACGCCCCGGCCACATCTTTAATCTAGGCCACGGCATCCTTCCCGAGACGCCGGTAGAAAACGTGAAGAACCTGGCCCGTCTCGTTCAGGAATACTCTTTTGCAGCGAAGCTATAGGAAGAGGCACGCAGCAACGTGGGAGAGCGGTGCTCCAGCACCGCGTAAAGCGCCTGAAAGAATGGGCTTCAGCCCTGGTGGTCGCTTTTCTCGCGCCACCATTCAGCCGCAGAACAGTGAACCGAATTCATGATTCGCATCGCCATCATCGGCGGCGGCATCTCCGGCCTCACCGCCGCCTTCACCCTCGAAGAGCGTCGCCGCGCCGGCGCAGTCGAATACACCCTCTACGAATCCTCCCCTCACCTGGGCGGCGTCCTCCGCACGCAGCAAATCCAGGGCTGCGTCGTCGAAGCCGGACCCGACTCCTTCATCACCGAAAAGCCCTGGGCTGCCGATCTCTGCCGCGCGCTAGGCCTCAGCGATCAGCTAATCGGCTCGAACGACGCCGCTCGCAAAACCTACATCCTGGTCCGCGGCCAACTTATCCCTCTGCCCGACGGCCTTATGTTCATGGTCCCGACAAAAATCCTGCCCACCGGATTCTCCCCGCTTTTCTCCTGGACCACCAAGCTGCGCATCGCACAAGAATGGCTCCACCCCCCGCGCGCCGCCGAAGCCGACGAAAGCGTAGCGTCTCTAGTCGAGCGCCACTACGGCGCGGAAATGGTTGATCGCCTCGCCGACCCGCTCCTCTCTGGCATCTACGGCGGCGAATCCGCCAGCCTCAGCGTGCGAGCCGTCCTCCCCCGCTTCGCCGAGATGGAGCGCACTCACGGCAGTCTCGGCCGCGCCCTGCTGGCCGCAAGAAACAAAATGCCTCGCGCCGCAAACCAACCGGCCCCTCCACTCTTCACTTCTCTCAAGAACGGCATGCAGCAACTCGTCGAAACCCTCGTCCCGCGCCTGAATGCGTCATCCCTCTTGACCAACACGTCCGCGCAGTCAATTCACCTCGAGATCGGAGGCTGGACCGTTTCAGCCGGACTGAAATCCGATCACTTCGACGCCGTAATCCTCGCCCTGCCCACTCACGCCGCCGCCAAGCTGCTCTCCATCAGCAGCCCCGAACTCTCCACCGAACTAGCCGCCATCGTCTACAGTTCTTCCATCACCGTCGGCCTTGGCTACGATCGCAAAGTCCGCCAGTCACTGCCTCCCGGATTCGGATTTCTCGTTCCGCGCAGTGAAGGCAAGCGCCTCCTGGCCGCAACCTTCGTCCATAACAAATTCCCCCACCGCGCTCCCGAAGACCGTGCCCTGCTGCGATGCTTCTTCGCCGCATCGAACGCGGAAAACATCTGGCAGCTTTCCGACGACGCCATCATCGCTGTGGCCGGCAACGAATTGCAGCAGATCCTCGGCCTCCGCTCCGAGCCTCTCTTCGCCAGCGTCTATAGATGGAAGTCCGCCATGGCCCAGTACGGCGTCGGTCACCTCGAACGCCTCGACCGCATCGAGCACCTCCGTCAGAAACTGCCGAAACTAGCCCTCGCCGGCAACGGCTACCGCGGCATCGGCGTCCCCGACTGCATCCGCTCCGGGACCGACGCAGCGAACCAGGTTCTCACTCGCTAAAAGGGTTTGGTGGAAGTCTCAGGGCGTCTGTATGTTTTATGATTTGGTGCTGCCACGCTATGGTCCGCAAGCGAAAAATCATCATCTACATCGCCACCAGCGCCGACGGCTTCATTGCCCGGCCCGAAGGCTCCTTCGACTGGCTCGACGGTCCGCGACCGAGAAACTATGGCATGGGTGCGTTTTACAAATCGATTGACACCATCCTGTGGGGCAGGAAGACATGCGACCTGGCGTTCGACTTTCAAAAGAGAGGCGTAGCCGGAACGGCCTTCGATACGAAAGTCAACAACTATGTCTTCACCCGCCACCCGCAATCGGCGACGCCAGCGGGCGTAGAGTTCGTGAATGAACACCCGTCTGCGCAAGAAAAAGGGAAAAGACATCTGGATGATGGGAGGCGCCGGCATCATTGCCTCCTTTCTCGACGAAGGAGAGATCGACGAGTTCATGATCCACGTGATTCCCAAACATATCGGCGAAGGTATTCCATTGATCGCGCCCGGCCGGCGCACCGTGCCGCTCAGACTGATCTCCTGCACGAAGTTCACCGGCGGCGTGGTCAAGTTGCACTATGCCGCGCGTCGGTAATCTTCACGCCTCCAGTGAGCGCAGCGAAACGCCCCATCTTCCCGAGCCCGGAATTACGCTGGAACATCCACCTGGCTCACCCTCTGCTCCCGCCGCACCCTCGCCAAAACCAGCCGAATCTCGTCATAAGTAATCTCCGGAGGCAGAGCGTCCTTCAAAGGCTTCAGCCCGTTGATCCCAATCTTGGCGCAAGCCGCCTCAATCACAGCTTGCTTGTTCCGATCAATCCAAGCCGCCTGAAACTCCAGATCTCCTTTCTCGACCAGGTTGGCCACAGCATTCACCACAGTGGAGAGCTGCCGTCCGCGGATTTTCGCAATGTCCTCGAAGCTGTTGCCCGCAACCAGCAAACGCATCGTCTCCAGCGCGGGCGCAGTCTTCTTTTCGGAAGAAGGGACGGCCGAGGCGCGAGCCCCGCCGCGGTAGCGCTCGAGAGCGGTGAGTATAGCCTTCCCATACACTTCCGCTTTCCGCTCGCCGATTCCAGTAATGCTCAACAGATCGCCAATCGACGAAGGGCGCAGGCGGCAAACCTCCTCCAGCGTCGTGTCATGCAACACCACAAATGCCGGGACGCCCTGCTCCTTCGCCGTAATCCGCCGCCACTCCCGTAAATATTCCTGCAGCTCCGCATCCGCGCCGGAAACCCTCGCCCCCGGCGCAACCTGCAGTCGAGTCTCTTTCCCCGCATAACTCACGCCCCGCGCAGGCGCTATCATCCACTCCGTCACGCTCCCGCACACATCACAAGCCTCACAAGTCTCCCATTTCGGAGCCTCTCCAAAATGCCCGCAAATCTGCCGATGCCGGCACCGCTTCGACTCCACAAACTCCCGGATAATCCGGTACCGCTCCCATGCCCGCTCACGCTCCGCCGCATCCGTAATCTGATTAGCAAAAAACCCCAGCAGCCCCGCATCTTTTTTCTGCCACAACAAAACGCAATCCGCATTCTCCCCGTCGCGTCCCGCCCGTCCCGCTTCCTGGTAGTACTGCTCAATCGACTTCGGCAGCGACAAATGAATCACCGCCCGTACCGCCGCCTTGTTAATTCCCAATCCAAAAGCAATCGTCCCCACCAGCACCCGCACTTCATCCGCCATCCACCGTTCTTGATTGCGTCTTCGATCATCGCTTCCCATCTTGCCGTGATATCCGACCGCGGCAATATCCTGATCTCCCAAGAAATCCACCGTCTCCTCGACCCGGTTAATCGTCGGAGAATAAACAATCACGTTGCTCCCGGTATGGCTGCGCAAAGCCTTCACCAGCAGTTCCATCTGCTCCAGCCCGTCACACTCCCGCACCAGGTAGCGCAGGTTCGGCCGGTAAAAACTGGCAATGTATTTATCGGGATCGCGCAACTGCAGTTGCGCCAGAATGTCGTGCCTCACATGCCGCGTGGCGCTCGCCGTAAAAGCAGCAATGGGGCGATCCGGAAACTTCGTGCGTAACTTGTTCAACTGCCGGTACTCCGGACGAAACTCATGCCCCCACTCGGATATGCAGTGCGCCTCATCAATCGCAAAAAAAGTAATCGGCACATTCTGCAACCATCCCATGGTATCGCCGCGCGCGACCCGTTCGGGAGAAACATAAAGAAGCCGGTAAGCCCCGTCCCGCGCCCGGCTCATCACTTTCGCTTGTTCACTTTCGCTCAGAGTGCTGTTCAACACCGCCGCCGGAATCCCCATCTGCGCCAACTGCGCCGCCTGATCCTGCATCAGCGCGATCAGCGGAGAAATCACCACTGCCGTCCCGCCTGACACCACCGCCGGCAACTGATAGCACAAAGACTTGCCCCCGCCCGTCGGCATCACCACGCAAGCATCGTGGCCCGCCAGCAGGCTCCGCACAATTCGCTCCTGCAGCGGACGAAACGTGCTGTACCCCCAATACCTCCGCAGCAGCGTAAGCAGATCCGTTTCCGGGCGCATGAGAAAGAGTATAGGCCGAGGCGAACATTAGGAGAAAGGAATTGCAGATATTTCTAGAAGAACTTACCAAAGCGGGAACTATAGGGAACCGAGTGCGGGGACAGCCGCCTCGAGAGCCTGCCCCGAGCGAAGCCGAGGGATCCAGCGAGCGCAGCGAGCCGTCTTATACTCAACCGCACCGAACAGCTTCGCCCTATTTCGCCTGAATGGCGTTGTGTTTTTTTAGAAGATCGATAGTTTCCCGCAGAGGCAAGGCCTTGACCGTGTGCCCGTTCCCTGTCACGTCGTGGGCCTTGAACATCGAGTTGTAAATTGCCTCTTCCGTCGCCTCGATCACAGCCTCGAACAAGGGAGACATACTCTCATTACCCAACAACTCCTTTGGCCGATACACCGCGTCACCAGCTTCGATTCGCACATCCGGAGAACTCGAAAAGGCAATCACATAATCTCCGCTGCCATTGCTTTCGCTCGATCCTGTCCGCGCCAGGCCCATCATCGCTCGCGCCGCCAGCCGGCTCAGATTTCTATGGTCTAGCGGAGCGTCGGTCGCCACTACAATCATGCAAGAGCCATCAGGTGTCTCCTGCGCAGGACGTCCCAATGTACCGTTCTCCGCCGATGCAATCTTTGGATAGACCTGCCCCAGCTCCTTGCCAACCGGGACACCGGCGATCATGAGATTTCCGCCGAAATTCGTCTGCACCAGCACCCCCACGGTGTAGCCGCCAAGCGAAGCCGGCAGGCGCCGCGACGATGTCCCAATTCCTCCCTTCCAGGAAAAAGCAACCGTGCCGGCCCCCGCGCCCACTACACCTTCTTCCACTGGACCTTCTGCCGCATTGTTGATCGCGGCAAAAACATCGTCAGGCGTGATGGGGCGCGAACGTATGTCGCTCAGCCACCCATCATTCGTTTCTCCCACCAGCGGATTCACCGACAGTACATTTTCGTTTCCTTTGAGGTTGAACGTGTAGGTGATAACAGCATCTGCCACCCTGGGCACCGAGTCCGTAGCCGTCAGCAAAATCGGCGTCTCGATTTCGCCCATCTCATTCACCTGCGTCGAGCCCGCAAGTTTTCCGTACGCGTTGCCCAAAAAAACCGCGCCCGGAACCCTCTCCTTATATAGATTTCCTCCGTGCGGCAGAATCGCCGTAACCCCGGTCCGAATGTTGTCCCCGCGAATCAGCGTAGTCTGCCCAACCTTCACTCCAGCAACATCGGTGATGGCATTTAGCGGTCCTGGAGGCAACACTCCCACCTGCACCCCCAAATCCCGAACCCGTGGCCGGGTTTCTGTCTGGCTGAACACCGCCGCACCTGAGGCCGTCAACAAAGCAATGATGAAGAGAGATTTCATCGTCAGCACCTTTTGCAGATCCCATCCAAGCGAACTACCCTGCGATCCTCTGTGTCCCCTGTGGTGAAGGTCTTCCTGCCGTGGCAACCGTTTCGTATTTCACTTCCCGATACACTCTCGCAAACACCACCCACACCACAGCAATCACCATAAAGCAAAGCAAGCTCCCCTCCGGCCCCACCACCCCTCCCGTAAGCCAATCCGGCCCTCGAAACGCCGTCTTCAGCAGATGCCCCGGAAACACCGTCCCGCTGTCCGGCACCGAATAAACAAATGTCTCTCCCCAATCCCAGGAGGCGTGAAATCCCACCGCAAACCACAAGTTTCCGGTTCGCCGCAACGTCAAACAAAAGAACAGCCCAATCAGCGCCGCCGCCAGCAAGCCCGTCCATCGCTCACCTTCATTCAAGCGGTGGCTCCAACCGAAATACCCTGAGAGCAACAGCGCCGCCGGCCAGAAACTAGTTGCCCGGGTAAGCGTGAACTGCAAATAACCGCGAAAATGAAAGTCCTCGAACAACCCCACCAGCAGAAAGTACACTCCCCAGAACACCGCAAACTTCACGGTGCGCATGCCGTGGATCGCCAGATGTCCCACCTCAAACACCCGCAGCCCGTACATCGTCCCCAGCAGCAGCGTGATACTCGCGAATCCCCACACCGCACCCACCCAAAATAACTTCCCAAACGCCCGCCGCCCCGGCAACCCGTACGCTCCCCAGGTACGATTCTCAACTCTCGCCAGCACCACCGCCGGAACCACCGCCGCCACAAATACTCCAAACTCCGCCAGCATCATCGACCACAACCCGCTCGCACCCAGATCCACCGACGACGCCCAGCGCCCGGCCACATACTCCAGCACATAAAACATCGCGAAGTAAAATGCCAGCCCCCATCCCGGCCTCAGTCCGTCCCCATCAAGAAACACTGCCCACACATACGAGGGCTGCACCGACGATGCAAAATCCGGCGCAGGATCCGTCGGTTTCGGCGAAATATCAGTTCCCTCATCCATTCCAACCTGCCCTTGTCATTCCGAATCGGGCCGAAGGCCCGGTGAGGAACCTGCTGTTTCCCGGCCAGAAGTTTCTCCTAAACCCGCCCGGCCATGGTAAAACACTTGTCCTGCCTCATGACCCGTTTTTTCACCCGCGAACGTTTCGGCCGCCCGCAGTTTCTAGCCGGTCTCCTGCTGCTGGCTTTCCTGGCGCAGGCATCCTGGCTGGTCCATTCCGAGTTGACCACATCCACCGCCCCCGGCGTCTCCGAGGAAGTCCGCATTGCCGCAGGATGGTTCCAGCTTCAAGGCGGCCGCACTGCTGGTGCGCCTTTCCCCGATATCTCCTTCGGACTTCCTCTCGAGTTTTCCCAATCCGAAGGTTACGACACCGAGCACTCCCCACTTCTCTTCCTCGTAACCGCCGCGCCCTTACTGGCGTCGCCCCAGCCTCCGCTCGGTCCCCAATCTTCCCCGCACTGGCGCTGGCTCCCGCGCATTCCATTTCTGGCCTGTGGAGGGTTCCTCGGCGCGTCTCTCTGGTACGTAGCCCGCCGCCTCTGCGGCAACACCGGAGGATTCCTCGCACTAACCCTCTACTGCTTTTCCCCGGCCATGATCCAGGCCAGCGCAGTCTGGCACACCGAGCCTGAAATCCTCGCGGCCTGGGGATCCTTCGGCGCCATCTTCACCGCCATCGCCGTAGCCCACACTCTCTACGCTCCGCGCGAAGTAATTCTCTGGAACTGGCGTCGCATCGTTTTGCTGGGAGTGTCTCTAGCCATCGCGATGGGATCCCAGTTCTCCATGATCATCGTCGTACCACTAGCTCTAGCGTTCATGCTCTATCTAGCGCCCATCCGCCGCGGCGCAGCCCTCGCCATCTGGATCGCCGCGTCCCTCCTGGCGCTCATCCTGCTTTTCGCCACATATTTCTTCCATCTGCAGGCCTTTTCGGGAAGCATGCGGCACGCCTCTTTCTGGGGAGCCACCTGGGAGAGCTTCACCGTCCGCGCCGTCTACCGCCAGGTCGCACTCCAGACCCTCCGAGCCTGTCCGCCTCTAACCCTGCTGCTCCCGGTCTCGGTCATTACTTATGTCCTCTGGTCGCGCACCCGCTACTTCGGCAACACCGCTCCCGGCCTAATCGCCCTGCTCTTCGTCGGACTCGGCATGGCCCATCCCCACGTCGCCGGCGCAGGATTCCTCCTGGCCTCCATCCCCTTCATCCTGATCTTCGTCTCCGGCGTTCTAGCCGACCTGATGGAAACGTCCGCGCGCCCCTTAGTCACCGCCTCCGTCTGGGGGCTCCTCGCGGCCTACATCCTCTGGAGTCTCCAAGCCCTAACCCAAGTCCCCCGGGGATAATTACGCGCAGCTCATGTGGGGACGGCCGCCTCGGCCGCCCAACCCAGCGCAGCGAGGCGCGGCTGCACCAGCCCGCTAACAATTCTCTACAATTTTCCCGCACCAACCCCATCTCACCACGATCTAAACTGTAAGTAATAGAGGTGCGCCATGACCCTCCCGTCGGAGTATCCTAATGTCGTGAAACCCGCCGTGCAGCCCTCGCTTCCGGCTTCGCTAGCGCTTTTCGGAACGCTCTTGCTCCCGCTTATCCTAGTCTCCAGCGGCCCTGCTCAAAACAATGGCGCAGCTACTTCCGGTCACAGCGTCAGTGCAACCACCGGCGCCACGTCCGCGCGCGTCTCGTCCAACTCGGGCACCACTTCCTCCGCCAGCAAGCCGTCCCCAACCGCCTCCTTGCAAAACAACAATAACCGGACTCAACGCACCACCGCCAGCCCTCTGCCCTATTACTACTATCCCTACGTGTATGCCGTGCCTGTGCCCTACACTGCAGACGTCCTCGACAACGGCGCCTCCGACGACAATGATCCCAACTACCAAGGTGGCCCCACCGTCTTCGATCGCCGCGGTGACGGGCCATCCTCCTACATCCCCCCAGGGTACGAATCGCCCGCCGAGTCGAACGCCGCGCAGACGCAGGCAGAACAAACTGCCCCGCCCGAATATAATTCCGACTCCGAACCATCCCCCGATCCCACCGTCCTGATCTTCAAAGACGGTCACCAACTCGAGATCGGAAACTACGCCATAGTCAATCAAACTCTCTACGATCTAACACCGGGTCACCCACGCAGGATCGCGCTAGCCGATCTCGATCTCCCGGCCACCCAGAAGCTAAACGACGACCACGGCATCACGTTCGACCTGCCGTCGGCCCAGGCAAATTGACATGCGCGCACAAAAAATCCCGTCGCAGCCACGACTCGTGTGGGGCGGACACTCTTGTCCGTCAACTGCCGACAGCAAAATAACCCAAGCAGGAAACTTCGGTCGCTGCGTTCTCCTGGCGATCTGCACACTTCTGCTGGCTCCAGCACCATTCGCCGCAGCTCAAAGAACAGCACACGCAGGCGCCCCACACCCAATCCCGCATCTCAACTCATCCGCCAGCAGTTTCGCTCTCGGGCGAACCTACGCATCCAGATTCCGCCAGCCGTTCCCCTACAACTCTCTGCCCTTCCCGTTCTTCGCCGATTCCTTCGACCCCGATGACATCTACTCCACCGGCTACCCCGTAGCCTCGCAACCGCCACTAATAATGTTGCAGGCCGCGCGCACCATGGCCCGTCCCGACTATGCCGACCGTGAGCCGGCCATCCCCCAGCCACCGATACCCCAGCCACTAATGATCGAACTCCAGAACGGCCACTACGTCCGCGTCAAAAGCACCGCAGCCGACGGCGAAGCCCTGCCGCTAACCCTCGCGCCCGACCGCGCTCCTTCTCCGCCACACGATCTGGCATCCGTACAGTTGGTCTTTCGTGACGGACACAGCGAAGAAGTCCGCGACTACACCATCGCCGACGGTATCCTCTACGCCCGCGGCGACTACTACACCGACGGATACTGGAACAAGAAAATCGCTCTTTCCACATTGAACGTCACTCAAACACTGCAAGCCAACACAGCGCGTAACGTAAACTTCGTCCTCCCCGCATCCCCGAATGAAGTAATAACTCGCCCCTAATCGCTCTACCCTGTGGATCCTTGTGCCCCCTGTGGTTAAGGTCCTAAACGGCCGGCAAAGGCACCGAAGTCAGCCCCAGAATCAAGTTGACATTCTTGGATCGTCCCCGCCGTAACCGCCTCCGAAAACGTGCTACAATATTATTCGAAGAAAACCCATTAACCACTGCAAATGCAACCGTTTAGCCCAAACCTAACAGTCTCGGAAGCAAGCGGGAAAAAGCCAGAAGCCCAACTCCTAAGACCCAAGACCTAACCCATGCCAGACGATCAAAATCCCGAACTCCCCCTGACCCCACCGCCCGGCGGCGGCGAAGGCAGTCCCGGCGCTCTGCACATTCAGCCCGTCAACATTGAAGACGAGATGCGCAAGTCGTATCTCGACTATTCCATGTCGGTCATCATCGGCCGCGCTCTGCCCGATGTTCGCGACGGACTCAAACCCGTCCACCGCCGCATTCTCTACACCATGCAGCAGATGGGCCTCCAGCCCAATCGCGCCACCCGCAAGTGCGCCCGCATCGTCGGCGACGTAATGGGCAAGTACCATCCCCACGGCAATCTGGCTGTGTATGACGCATTAGTCCGCTTGGCGCAGACCTGGAGCATGCGGTACCCGCTGATTTTCGGACAGGGAAATTTCGGTTCCGTAGACGGAGACCCACCGGCAGCCGATCGCTACACCGAAGCCAAACTTGCGCAAGTAGCAACAGCGCTCTTGGAAGATCTAGACAAAGAGACCGTAGACTTCCGCCCCAACTACGACGGCAGCGAAGTCGAGCCCGACGTTCTCCCCACCAGAATTCCGAACTTGTTAATCAACGGCTCCGACGGAATCGCCGTAGGCATGGCCACAAAAATTCCGCCGCACAACTTAACTGAAATCGTCGACGCCACTATCACTCTGATCAATGACCCCAACGCCCAGCTAGCAGAGATTCTCAAATTCGTCCAGGGTCCAGACTTTCCAACCGCCGGCGTAATCCACGGACGCGCCGGAGTCTTCGAAGCCTACCGCACCGGCCGCGGCCGCTTCATGATGCGCGCCAAAGCCGCCATCGAAAACATCAACAAAGATCGCCAGGCCATCATCGTCACCGAAATCCCCTATCAGGTAAACAAAGCGCGCCTGGTCGAGCGCATCGCCCAGTTGGTCAACGACAAAGATATCGAAGATATTTCCGACATCCGCGACGAAAGCGATCGCGACGGCATGCGCATCGTAGTCGAATTAAAGCGTGGAGCCGAACCCCAAATCGTTCTCAACCAGCTCTACAAACACACCGCCATGCAGGAAGGTTTTTCCATGATCCTGCTCGCCGTGGTCAACGGCCAGCCCCGCGAAATGGGACTGATTCAGGCCATCAAGCACTTCATCAATCACCGCGTCGAGGTAGTCCGCCGCCGCACCGCCTTCTTACTCCAGAAAGCCCGGGACCGCGAGCACATTCTCGAAGGCTATCTAAACGCCCTCGATCATCTCGACAACGTAATCACCATCATCCGCGCCAGCGCCAATCGCGCCGACGCCCGCGAAAACCTGGTCGCCTACTTCGGCGGCAAGAAAATCGATATTAACACCACCGGCCGCGCTCCCAAGCTCAGTCCCGAAAAGCCTTTCACCGCGCGCCAGGCCGAAGCCATCCTCGAACTGCAGCTGCACCGCCTCACCAAACTTTCTATAGACGAAATTTCCAACGAATTGAAAGAAGTTCGCGGCCGCATCGAGGACTACGAATCCATCCTCGGCTCCGAAAGCAAGCTCCGCAAAGTCATCATCAAGGAATTAGAAGAAGTAAAAGAACTCTACGGAGACGAACGCCGCACCCGCATCGAAGACGAAGCCGCGGAAATCGTCCTCGAAGATCTAATTGCCGACGAGCAGGTCGCCGTGACCTTCAGCCACTCCGGCTACATGAAGCGCACGCCCATCTCCACCTACCGCATGCAGCGCCGCGGAGGAACCGGCCGCACCGGCATGAAGACCCGCGAAGAAGATTTCGTCGAGCACCTCTTCATAGCCTCCACTCACGCCTACATCATGATTTTCACCAACAAAGGCCGAGTCTACTGGCTCAAGGTCTACGAAATTCCTGACGTAAGCGCCGCCGGCCGCGGCAAGCACATCGGCAACTTAATCGGACTCCAACCCGGAGAAACCGTCCGCACCATGCTCGCCGTGCGCAATCTAGAAGAAGAAAATAAATACATCTTCTTCGCGACCCGCAACGGCCTGGTTAAAAAATCCGAGCTTCGCGAGTTCATGCACGTCCGCTCCAACGGCATCAACGCCATCAGCATAGAAGAAGGAGACGAACTAGTAGCCGCCCGCATAACGAACGGCAATCAAATCGTTTTCATAGCCACGCACGAAGGCGCAGCCATCCGCTTCGACGAAAACCACGTCCGCCCCATGGGCCGCGCCGCGTACGGTGTGAACGGAATTAACCTGGAAGAACGCGACTACGTAGTAGGCATGACCGTAACCCCAAAACCGAACGCCGAAGTGGGGACAACCACAGACCATGTGGGGACAGCCGCCTCGGTTGTCACGGGAGCTCAAGCGACCGAAGGCGAGGCAAAAGTCGAAGCCGAAATCCCGCCCACCGAAACCGTAGACCTAACTCAAAAAGGTACCCTCATCCTCTCCGTAACCGAAAACGGTTACGGCAAGCGCACCCCAGCCGAAGAATATCGCCTGACCAACCGCGCCGGCAAAGGTGTAATCAACATCAAAACGACGGAACGAGTAGGCAAAGTAGTAGCGATCGCCCTGGTAGACGAAAATTCTCAAGTGATGTTAATCAGCCAATACGGCAAAATCATCCGCATGGATTCCAAAACCATCCGCGAATCCGGCCGCAACGCCCAAGGCGTCCGCCTCCTGAACATGGAGCCCGGCGACCGCGTAGCCGCCGCCGTAGTCCTAGCCCCAGAAGAAGAACCCAACGGCACCAACGGAGGCCCGCTACTCCAGTAATCGTTTGATGTCTATTTACGACAACTCAGGTTTGTCACGAACTCAGAGTTGTCATGAACTCAGGTTTGTCGTCCCGAACGAACTGAGGGATCTTGGTTTCACCGGCATCACTACTGCCCCAAGCCTACCGTCCGGACCGCCGCCTCAGTCTTAATCCGTGTTGATCCGCGTAAATCCGTGGCAAAAGTTCCCCTCTACTTCACTCCCTGCTTCCGATTAATCTCCCGCGAAAACTCCGTAAAGAAATTCAGCAGGGTCCCCCACCCAATCTGCTCCACCGCAGCCTGCCCCCCTTCGGCAAACGCATTGTGCGACCCCGGTTTCCAGGTTGTCGAAATCATCCCACCGGCAAATGCCCCACCATACAACGCCCACTGCGGCCTCAAATGCTCCTCGCTGCGATCATAAGTCACCAGATTCCGGATAAACGCATGCCGCGTCCGCGCCCACTTCCCGCCGCACTTGCACTGGTCGTAACGCACTTCGTATCCCAGCTTCGCATTGCCCAAAGCCGCCAGCGTGTTGGCCGCGACAAACTGCCCTTCCCGCGACGCAAACCGTTTTCCATACCCTCCCCATCCGCCGCCCCACTGGTAAGGAGTCCCGCGCGCCTGGTCTATCAGCGCCGCAAACATCCGCTTCATATAAGCTTCGGGAGTAGTCAGGCTCTGCCGCAAGTAAATCTCTTTCCGCTCCTCCGCCGTAGGAGTAACCAGCTTCCGGTTCCGCCCCACATAGATTCCCGCAATCCACCCCGACTCCCAATCCCGCGCCTTCTTCAACCCCGCCGTAGCCGCATCCTTAGTCACAACGACCGGATTGTCACTTTTCTTCTTACTCTCATCTGGCGCATCCGGAAGCTCTTTCCCCGGAACTTGTCCGGAAGTCTGTCCAGAACTCTGCTCAGGAGTTTGCGCGGGCTCACTGCCCTGCGCCCGGCCCCGCCCCGCAATGGTGAACGCAAACACCACCAAGATGATTGTCATCCTGAACAAGCGTTCTTTGCGCGGCGAAGCATCTGGGCGAGGCGCGCGAGGCGTCGCGCTCTTTGCGACGCAATAATCGCGCGTTTGGCTCGCTTCCTTAGAAGCCTTTGACGTCACTTCCACCAAAACCTCCAATGCTGAACTCCCTTGGATGCCATCGCTCTACGCCCGCGTTGCAGGCTCTCTTGCAACGACAAGGAAGCTAAGAATTAGAAGGATTTAAACAGAACCAGAAAGATTGAAGACGTGCTCACCCGCAGCTCCATCCGTGCGCATCCGCGTAAATCCGTGGCGAAAACTTTTTCCTTACCCCCGCTCATACGCATGCTTCTCCTCCAACATCTCGACTGCACTCCGCATCGCACTCTTAAACCGTTCTGCCTGCCCCATCAACTTGTCAGTGGCGACCGCCCACTCCCGCTCCATCCGCAGCAATCCCTCCCCCGCCAGCCGTTCCGCAATTTCCAGCAAATGCCCCGGAGTACTCTCCAGATACTGCGCCTCAGTAGGATCCCCAATCCAAACGTGCTCGGCACTAGGTACCGGGTACTGCGTACTCAACCTGGTCCCCCAATAAACCTTCCGCTCCAGAAACTCCGCAATCGCCTCATCCCCAGCCTTCCCAAACACCCACTTCCCCCGCTTAAAGTCATAATGCCGGCTCGAAAATGCCACCGGCTTCAGCTTCCCCGACTTCACAAACTCAATCTGCCGATGATCCACTTCCTTGCGCAAAGCATTGATCACCGGAGCCTCCACATCCACCGGCTCCAACGACGCCACCACTTCCCGCACAGTAGCCGACAAATTCACGGCCACCGGCGCATGCAGCCCATCCGAATTCTCCAGTCGGATATCCCCATGCAGCACCCAGAAATCCGCCCCCGAAGTCGACCGGTGAAACGGCCACTCCAATTCAATCGTCAAAGGCAACCCGCTCAACGTAACCCAAGTCTTTTTCTCTCCACCCGCTTGCTCCATTGCCTCAACCTCGTGCCGAAAAAGGTTATCTGTCATGTTGAGCGAAGTGGGATCGTCTAAAGGACGATCTCACGCAGTCGAAACACCCCGTACCCGCCGTCACCGTCACAAGCTCGAATAGGAATTTCCCCTCAAAACCGCCGTGCGTTTACTGCCCTAGAAACCGAAAACTAGGCACTAGGTACCAGGTACTAGCTACTTCTTCTTAACCTTATCCCCCATCCGCAACAACTTCCTCACCGTCCCCGTAGGCAGTCGCTTCATCTGATCATGCAACTCCGTCACCGCCTCAAAAAACCCGGCCATCGCCGCCAGCCGCTCCCGCGTAAACTCCGCCCCAGCTTCCTTAGGATCCAGCTCCTCCAAGCTTCGCCGCAACATCTCCCGCGTAGGATCAATCTCCCGCCGCTTCCTCTGCTCAATCACTAGCCGGAACATTTCCCAAACATCTTTCATCGACTCATAATGTTCCCGCCGGTCCCCCAGAACATGCACCGCCCGCACAATCCCCCAACCCTCCAGCTCCCGTATCGAAGTACTAACATTCGACCGCGCCACGCTCAAGGTTTCCGCAATCTCCTCCGCCGGCAGCGCCCGCGGCGACAAATACAGCAACGCATGAATCTGCGCCACCGTCCGGTTAATCCCCCACCGCGTCCCCATCTCACCCCAGTGCAAAATGTACTGCTTCTGCACCCCAGTCAAAGTAGCCATATCAGTACTTTCAGTCAAATCAGAATCTACAGAACAAACGGCCCCCCCCCTGTCAACGCAAAGATTATCTCTTGTCATCCGGAATTTATTGTCGTTCCCGAATGAGTTGTCGTCCTGAATGAATTGTCATCCCGAACGAAGTGAGGGATCCTGGTTTCGCCGGCGCCAGTTCCGCCCAGGACTTTCGGAAGCGCAGCACAGCAGCACGCCGATAAGAGCCGGAGCTTCACCCGAGGGAGGCGTTACTAGGTACTAGGTACTCTTCCTCTCACCCTCAGCCGCCACCTTCTTCTTAGGAACCTTCCGGGCCGCCTCCGCCCGCTTCCGCTCCTGATGCCGCCGATCATGAAATGCCTGGTCCGACAATTGTTTTTTCATACCCCAGCTTGCCACACCCCCACCAACATAGCCAGCCCAACAAAAATGTGGGGACAGCCGGGTGCCCCACGGGCCCATCTGGCTGAGGACTCCCTATCCCCTGTCATGCTGAGCGAAGTAGGGTCGTCGAAAGGACGACCCTACGCAGCCGAAGCATCCCTACGCGCACGGTAAATTCGGCCTCTGGCTCCCGGCGTTCACAGGCAACCGCCGCCCACACTGCAATTTCCTGCAGATTGACAAGCTCCCAGCCAGCGAACATAATCCTCCGCAAGTTTGGGAGCGGTCTTTCCTTGCTTCTACAGCCCGAACCTATTTATTTCCTGTCGGCTTCTTGTTTAAGTATTTGGGCCCGCTGAATCCCCCGGCCTGCTAAATCTAAAGTTCGATTTCCTCGACGGAGAAAGTCTCATGAAGGTCCGCCTCGCCTGCGTGGTAATTGGATTCTTGTCCCTGGTTTCATTCACCGTTGCCCAGACCTCCACTCAAACTGCATCCGCCCCGCCTCGCCTGGTCCGCTTCGGCGGCACAGTGAAGGATGTCAACGAAAATCCCATGACCGGCGTGGTCGGCATCACGTTCGCCTTCTACTCGGAAAACACTGGCGGCGCGCCCCTCTGGCTCGAGACCCAGAACGCTACCGCCGACGGCGCAGGACACTACACGGTCCTGCTGGGCTCAACCAAACCTGAAGGGGAATTAAGGGAGGACGCTCTGAACAAAGCAAAGAAAAATCAACACCGATCCTCAAACGCGGGAGGGAGCATGGGGCGATGAGATGGGTGGTCCAGCCTTTCACTACGACGCTGCTGCCCCGTCCTTGTTTCTCCGTTCTTTGGAGAGACAGGGCGGGGATTTTGATTCCCTCCACTCGAGCTGGCAACTGCCAACTGCCCTTGTCTACAATCGGAAATCCATGCAAGCCTCCCGAATAGCCGAATTACTCCATCCCTTCCTATCCCCCGCCCAAAACCCTTGTCATTCCGAACCGGCGAAAGCCGGTGAGGAATCTGCTGTCCTGTCCGCCACACAACTCCAAAGTATATCGACGTACATCGATATACTTATCCACTGGAACGCCCGCATCAACCTCACCGCCATCCGCGACGAAGAAGAAATAGTCACCCGCCACTTCGGCGAGTCCCTATTCGCCGCCCGCCATTTGTTTCCGAGGAAGCAAGTTCGGGAAGGGCACGACTTCAGTTCTGAGCCTGCCCTGAGCAAGCGAAGCGCGCCGAAGGGTGCCGATGGAATGCAACAGAAAAAAGCCGGGGCTTCAGCCCCTGAGGGTTTAGGCGAAGCCCGAAGCCCGAAGCCCGAGGCCCGCGTCGCCGACCTGGGCTCCGGTGCCGGCTTCCCAGGCGTCCCTATAAAAATCTGGGCCCCAAACATCGCCCTCACTCTGATCGAATCCAACCACAAGAAGGCAACCTTCCTCCGCGAAATAGCCCGCTCCCTTACATTGACGTACATCAATATACAAAGCGCCCGTGCCGAGACCATCCCCCCATCCACCTTCGACGTAGTAACCCTCCGAGCTGTCGAACGCCTGCCAAAAGTTCTCCCCACAGCCGCCGAACTCCTGGCCCCCTCCGGCCGCCTGGCCCTCCTGATCTCCTCCTCCCAACTGGAACCAACCCGTTCCACCCTCCCGATCCTCACTTGGGATCCGCCGATCCATGTGCCCGAGTCGCAATACCGCATACTACTGGTCGGGCACCAAGAACCAAGAATATAAACAAGTGGGACAAGATGACCTAATTCTAACCAATAACGTAGCCCTGCTAGGACGACTCAACCCATTGAGACCACTAGAAGTGGTAAATGCTAATTACGATCAGGCAGTTTCCCAACCCACAAGTGCTCCAGGAAGCTCTCCATTGTTCCAACCGGAACATTCAACACAATGTTCCGGTTGGAACGTTTCGACGATGTGTTCCGACTGGAACACTCAACGCAATGTTCCAGTCGGAACACTGCAAGGGTTTCAAGCGCTGAATGTTCCCACCGGAACACTCAAGCGATTTTCGCACCACAAGACGTATTGGGAGACATCGAGAATCCGCATCAGTGTTCCAGTCGGAACATTGGACACGTTTTGCACATAATTCCGCTTGCAAGTGGTAATTCGACCTTGCATTCGAAACGCGAATAGCACTATTCTGCCAACAGCTCTGGCTCCTCGACAATTTATGGGACGCGTCATCGCTGTTGCCAATCAGAAGGGCGGCGTGGGTAAGACTACGACTGCCATCAATCTAGCCGCATCCTTCGCCGCGGCTGAAGTGAACACACTCCTCATTGATTGCGATCCGCAATCGAACACCACCAGCGGCCTGGGCCTGATGAAAGATCCGGAACGACTTTCCACTTACCATGTCCTGCTGGGTGCGGCGTCAGGTGAGGAGGCTCTGGCTGTAACTGAACTGGAACAGCTCTGGCTGCTTCCGTCGCACAAGAACCTGATCGGGGCAAACCTTGAGCTAGTAGAAGCTGAGCGGCGCGAGTATCGCCTGCGCGATGCGATCGCGCCACTTCGTGATCGTTTCCAGTACATCGTGCTCGACTGTCCGCCTGCGCTCGACCTGCTGACACTGAACGCGCTGGTGGCGGCTGACTCGGTGCTGATTCCCATGCAGGCGGAATATTTTGCGCTCGAAGGTATCAGCGAGCTGCTGGACACCGTGGAGCGGATCCGCGTGGCACTGAACCCGGGGCTTGAGATTGAAGGCGTGGTGCTGACCATGCTGGATGAGCGGACCAACCTGGCGCAGCAGGTGACGGCTGAGCTGAGAAAGTTTTTCGGGGACAAGGTGTGCGCGGCAACTATTCCGCGGAACATACGGCTGGCGGAGGCGCCCAGCCATGGCAAGGCAGCGCTGGTGTACGATCCGCGGTCGAAGGGGGCGGAGAGTTACATACGGCTGGCTAAGGAGCTGCTGGGCAGGCATCTGGCGGCTCCGGGGGATGCTCCTGCGGCGATCAGCGCTTGATTTTTATATCGATATGCATCGATATATTAGATTGATGTATATCGATGTTCGCTAAAGCCTTCGAGGCCTGGGTGCACGGTGACGGTAGGGGTCCTTCGACTACGCATTTGCATGCGCTTGGCGCGCAAGCGCATGCTTCGCTCAGGATGACAGAGCGGGAAAGGGAGCATTGATGACTACTTCGGCGGCGGAGAAATTGGCGGGGCATGGGGTCGAGAAGAAAGAGGATAAGGCGGATAAGCGGCGGGCTTTGGGGCGGGGGTTGGAGTCGCTGCTGCCGGGGCCGCGGGTGGTAAAGAGTACCGAGTACCCAGTACCTAGCAGCGGGGCCTCCGGTGTTGGGGATGGTGGCGGCGAAACCAAGGTCCCTCGCTTCGCTCGGGATGACAACGGTGTGGGAGCAACGGCTTCAGTAGAGCCGGAGGCAAGTCGGACGGGAGTGTCCGACCCACACGACGCGTTGACATCAGCCGCTCTTGGGGCTGTTCCTGCATTGGAGCAAAACGAGGCTGGGCAAGTTATTTCGATTCAGGCTGTGGCTATGCCGGGGAACATGGTTGCTAATATTTCGATCGACTTGATTGAGAAGAATCCTTATCAGACGCGGTATGTGTTTGATGAGGAGATGCTGCAGGAGTTGCGGGACTCGATTAAGGAGCACGGGGTGGTGCAACCTGTGGTGGTGCGTCCTGGGCCCGAGGAAGGGCGCTACATCCTAGTGCTGGGTGAGCGGCGGTTGCGGGCTTCGAAGATGGCGGGGAAGGACACGATCCCGGCCCTGGTGCGGAGGCTTTCGCCGCAGCAGGCGGCCGAGATGACGGTTTTGGAGAATATCGTTCGTGAGGATCTGAATCCGATCGAGCAGGCGGAGGCGTTCCGGGTGTTGAGCCTGGAGTTCCAGCTCACGCAGGTGCAAATCGCGGAGCGTGTCGGAGTATCCCGGGAGACGGTGGCGAATTACATGCGGTTGTTGCGGCTGCCGCGGAAAGTGATGGAGTACTTGCTTTCGGAGCGGCTCAGCTTCAGCGATGCTCGGGAGATTTTGCGTCTGGAGGATGAAAAGTACATCGAGCAAGTCGCGGAAGAAGTGGTGACGCACAAGTTGAAGTGGGATCAGATTGAAGACCGGGTGATGCGGATCAACGGGTCATTTGAGATGTTGCCGGGGCAGACCTTGCCGGGAGAGAAGAAGAAAAAAGGTGGAGCGCGTTGGATGGATCCGAATGTGCGGGCGGCGCAGAGCGATATGGAGCGGACTTTGGGGATGCGGGTTCGGATACGAGACCGGCATGGCAAGGGGAGAATTGTGATTGAGTATGCTTCGGTCGATGATTATGAGCGGGTCACTGGGATGCTGCGAGGGAAGAAGTGAAGTGAATAAGTGGCCAGTGGCCAGTTCATCGTTTTTCTTCTATTTGGGGGCGGCGTTGCGGCCGCCTTTTTTGTTTTCTGGACGGCCGGGAGGCGGAATCAAAGTGGTAAGAGTGGGAAGGGCTAGTGGGTTTTTTGTTTGCATCGCCTAGCTTGGCCTCTCGTTCTATCCAGGATTTGGCGGTAAAGTGGGCGGCAGTGGAGATGTTAACTATCTTGATTCTTGGGGTGCGGCAGGCTTGGCGGCCGAAGTCGCTAGTTTCTTTCGCCGCTTTGCGGCTGGTTCCTGCTTTTCTTTCTACCCAGGGCTTACGCCTCTTCGGCTTCGCTCAGGGCAGGCTCTGGGCTGCCTTCTTTCGCCGCTTTGCGGCTGGAGTCCGGTGATTTCTGCATAGGTGGCTTGGCGGCCAGAAGTAGAACGGAGCTTCGCTCCGTGGACAGCCTGGGGCGGCCGTCCCCACACATGAGTTGTTAGCGAATTTGCGGGAAAGATTGAGAGGTTGGCGATGACTTTGAATGAGGCGGAGAAGGCTTTGGGGTTGGTGGCGGGGCAGTTGATGAATGGCCAGGAAGTTTCGCTGGAAGGTGAAAAGATTCCGGTTAGGCGCGTTGGGCGTGGGCGATTGCGGATGGTTCAGTTTCGGCTGAATGGGCGGGTGTTTGAGGCGATTGAGCAGAATCCTGAGAAGCCTAGCAATTGGGGGAAACTGGCGCGGGAGAAGCATCAGGTGGTGCAGTTTCGGGATGTGGAGATGCATAGGTATGTGGCCGTCTCCGTGGATGGGGAGGTGCGGGAATATTAGTATCCAGCACCTGGTACCTAGTTGCGAGTTTCAGAAACCAATTCTGGATCGGATAGGTGCCTTTGGGCTGAAGCCCCGTCTTTTCTGGATCTTTTACGCGGCGCTGAAGCGCCGCTCTTCCACGGTTGCGCGGTGGTTCCGCTTGTGGCATGGCTGGTCCTGATACTGACCTCCTAGGTTAGCAGAACCTCAATCGACCGATCGTTCGCGACCGCTTCCTGCGGCCGGGCTTCGCCCCGGGCCTGGACGGCCGAGGCAGCCGTCCCCACACCGGCCCTTCCCCATACCGGCTCATCCCCCACAGGCCCGTCCGATAACACTAATTTGATTACTCGATTTGTCCTACTACATCGAACTTTCTGGTTTTGCCGTCGGGGAAGAGGAATTCGTAGACCTGGTAGGAGTCGTAGGTGGATCGGTGGTCGTCTTTGACTAGCTTCGCTTTGTAGTCGCTGATCGCCAGCAGCTGGCCCACGCCGAGCTCCGAGATCAATCCGTATTTCTTGCCGTCAATGATGACGTCCAGATCTTGAAAGCCGTGAGCGGCAAAGGCTATGCGCGAGGCGCTGACGTGGACGGTGATGGTGTAGTCAGTGGGTTTGGGGTCGGATGCGTGGGCGATGGCTGCCAGGAGCAAGAAGACGGATAGTGTGAGGTTTTGCCTTGGGCGCCTCGTTGGTTCGATTTACGACGAGTATAGCGCGGGGATGCCGCGGGGGCTGAAGGCCCGATCTTTTCCGGACCTGCACGCGGTGCCTAAGCGCCGCTCTTCCACGGTGGTGCCCGGCGCGGTGGGCAGAGCTCTTCTTTCGCCCCTTCGGGGCTGGCTCCTGCTCTCCTTTTTTTACCCACGGCTGACGCCCCTTCGGCTTCGCTCAGGGCAGGCTCTGGGCAGCATTCTTTCGCCGCTTCGCGGCTGGACCCGATGACTTCCCCCATCTGTGTGCTGACGGGACATAGCAGAACGGAGCTTCGCTCCGTGGACAGCCGAGGGCGGCTGTTCCCACATTTACACCTTTCGTCTCTTAAATTACTTGGCGAAGAAGTAGTCGAAGGATTTTATGGCGGTGAATTCGTCGTCTTTGATGTCGAAGACGGTGTAGAGCTTGGTGACCTGGACTATGTCGTGGACTTTCTTGGTGAGGCTGAGGAGCTTCAGTTCGCCGCCGGCGGTGCGAACGGCGGTGTAGCCGCTGACCAGTTCGCCTACGCCGGAGGAGTCGATGTAATCGACCTTGCCGAGATTGAGGATGATCTTCTTTTTGCCGTCGGCGAGGAGCTTGTGGATGGTTTCGCGGAGTTGTCCGGTCTCGTCGCCCAGGGTGATGCGTCCGGTGATGTCGACGATGGTGATGTGACTGACTTCGCGGGTGGTGATGGTCATGATGGCGCATTATTGTACCTCGGAACGGGCGAATCCACCACGGAGACACTGAGGCACGGAGAAACGCTTTAGCGGGTCCTTCTCGAAAGCTGGGAAATTGTGATGATGCCGGCGAAACCAAGATCCCTCGCTACGCTCGGGATGACAATTCTTCCATGAGGATGGGTTGGGAGTCGCGGATTTCCTGGATAGGCGAGGTGACGATTGGGTTGTCGTATTCGGGATGGTGAAATTCGAGGTGCATGCCGCGGCCTACGTATTGCAGCTTTAGCATGGAGCCTCCCCAGGTGGAACCGGCGATGGCTACTTGAACTGGGTGGGGACAGAATTCGGGATGGCCGGAGATCAGGGCGTCGCTGCCGCCTAGAAGAACGGCGGTGTAGCAGTGGTGCATGGTTTGGATTTCTAAAACTGTGGAGGGTGGGAGGTCGTGGAGAAAGACTCCGCCTTCGATTTCGGACTGGATAATGGCGTGGTTGACGGTGTCCGCTAGATTGGGGTGCGGGGTGAACATGGCCGGTGGCTACCAGATGCTGACTAAGGGTAATGGGTTTTGGGTGTGGGAGCAAGAGGGAATTGGGTTTCTTGGGCACGATGGAAGGTGAACTTTTGGGGGGTGAGTGCATCCTGATGGCCGGTGACGGAAACTCCCATCGGAGCCGCAGACAGCCGGCTAGATGAAAGGGGTCCTTACGACTCCGACACGAACCCCGCTATCGCGGGGCTCGTTTCTCCGCTCAGGATGACAGGGTGGTGGCCGGGATGACGGAGGACTACTGCTATTGGGCGCTGGCGGTTTGAGGCTTTGGGTCCTCGGCGTTGTTTCCTATGGCGTCGCCGGAGAGGATTAGTTCTACTCGGCGATTTTGCTGGCGGCCTTCGGCGGTGTCGTTGGTGGCTATGGGCTCGGTCTTGCCATATCCGTGAGCGTCTACGCTCGCGGAGTTAATTCCCTGTTGGACGAAGTAGTCGCGGACGGCCTGGGCGCGGTGCTCGGAGAGTTGCTGATTGTAGTCGTCGCTGCCTACGCTGTCGGTGTGGCCTTCGACGGCTACGTGCAGAGTGGGATAGGCGAGGACTAATCCGGAAACTTTCGCCAGGCGCTCGCGGGCTCCGGGCAGGAGTTCGAAACTGCCGCTGCGGAATAAAACGTCGGACATGTTGGCGACGAGGCCGCGGGCGGAATCGCGAGTCGCGAGGATGCTGTTGAGTTGTTGGAGAAGACGGGCGCGGAGTTCCTGCTTGTCATATTCCGCTTGCTCCTTTTCTTTTTCTGCCTGCTGACGGAGAGCGTCGGATTGGGCTGCGGCCTGTTTTGCTTTGTCGGTCTCGGCGGCTAGAAGCTGCTGCTGGGCTACGGCTTCAGCGGTGGCTTTTTCGGCTTCGGCTTTCTGGCGCGCGGCTTCTGCGGCGGCGGCTTCGGCTTCCTGCTTCATTTTCAGAGCGTCGGCTTTGGCTTGTTCGGCGTCAGCACGGGCGGCTTCGGCGGCGGCTCGGCGCTTGGCTTCGGCGTCGGCATCGGCGCGGGCTTTGGCTTCGCGGGCGGCGGCGGCGGCCTGGGCTTCGTCCTCAGCTTTTTGCTTTACGGCCATCAGGCGCGCTTCTTCGGCGGTTTCGGTTGCTTCTTTGGCGGCGGCTTCTACGGCGGCTTTGTTTTGCTTTTGGCGGTAGACATCTTCGGCGTGCATTAGTTGCTGGCTGGCTTTGGAAATGATGAAGGCGGCGTATTTGTCTCCGGCGGCGATGCGGGCGATGCGCAGGGCGTTGCGGGCTTCGAAAAGCTCGAGCGGAGTTTTGCTGTCGATGCCGAAGATTGCGTCCTGTATGTGGGTGTTCGTCGAAGAATATGTGCCGCGGCTTACCAGATCATATTTGGCTTCGATGTTTTCGGTTCCGGCGTCGTTGACCGGAGCGCTCTCCATAACGACCATGTTGCCGGGAGCAGTCACGGCGAAATAGGGCTCTGCGGTTACGATCATGCCGAAAGTCTGGAGGTCGGTTGCGGCTTTCAGGTGCGCGGTGTTGCTGTTGTGATCGATGGTGACTTCGCCCAGATTCACGGGGCGGCCTTGCGGAGAGACAGCCCAGAGAACATAGGTTAGGTATTCGAGTCCGAACTTGGTGGCGTCTTCGAGATTCTGGAATTTTACCTCGATCTGGAAGTTGGTCTTCTTGCCTTCTACGCGGGCTTCGCCGGATGCACCCTGGAGGAGATCGGTGCCGTGGAAATCTACTTTGGTTTGGCCGCCTTGGAGGCGGTAGTGGACGGCTTTGGTGGTGCGGGTTACGGTGGCGGCCGCGGCTGTGGTCGCGGGAGCTGGGGCGGTTTGCGTGGACGCGAGCGTGGCGGCACAGAGGAAGATGGATAGAGATATGTTTTTCACTGGGTTCTCAGTCTGGGGGAGACTTGGGGCTGTTTTGTTAGGATCGTTAATTATTTTCGTCGAAGAGGATGGGAGGAACAAGGACAGGAAGGACTATGGAGGGATGGGACTTTGGTCACCGAAAAACTTTCGGAAATGTGCAGTCCTGCTGGGTTGCAGACCCCGCTACTTGGCGGTGAAGTCGGCGAAGGAGGCGACTTTGCCGAAGTAGATGCGGAGAGTGCATTTGGAGCTGTTGTGGGCGAAGGCGACCTCAAGTGTGTCTGCGGATTCGGAGACCTGATCGGTTTCCATTTGAGCGCGGGCGAGGTCCTGCTTCTCGTCGTAGGCGGAGCTGGGGGTTACGTTTTTGTTGACGGCGAGAGTCCACTGTTTGGCGGGGATGGGGTAAACGGTGTAGGCGCCGAGGGGGATGGTTACGCCTCCGAAGGCGAGTGGGGCCTCGGTGAAGAGCGTCATGGGAGTGCCGCCGGGAGTCCAGGGCTTGCCGTTGGGGGCTTTGTCGTTCTTTGCGCTGACGGCGTTGTAGCGGATGTAAACCTGGCGTCCGTCGTCGAGATTACAGCTGGCGGTAGAGGGTTCGGATTGGGCCGAGCCGATGGCGGTGAGAGTCGGCAGGAAAAGAATGGCGACTACGAAGCGAGCGCGGAACATGGGAGACCCCTCTGGGGCAAACAGTGTAGCGCCGAAATGGGCGGAGGGGAAGAAGATTTGGAGTGATGGGTTTTGGGTGGAGTGATCGGCCCCGGTTGTTGCTGGTCTTCGGTGATGTACTCAGACGGGTGGGGCGTTGCTACCGTGAGTGGCGAGGACACACACTCATGGCGAAAGCAGCGAAGCTGAGAATTCTTTATGGTGAGGGGGATGCGGAGGCGCAGGCGGTTACGGCTGCGGCATTGGAGAAGGTTGGACACACGGTGGAGAAGGCCGTGGGGCGGAGGGCGGTGGAAGCGGCGATCGGCACGGGCCGGTTCGACCTGGTGGTGCTGGGTCCGACTTTGAGCCGGAATGACCGCCATCATCTGCCTTATATGGTGAAGAAGGCGCAGGCCGAGGCTAGCGTGCTGGTGCTGCACGCGGACGGAAGCCGGCATCCCTATGTGGACGCTTGCACGGATACGGGGGCCAGCGTGGAGAATGTTGTAGCGCGGATTGAAGGGTTGGCGATTGCTGGGGTAATTCCGGCTGCGGCGGGGGCGGCGGCTGGCAGATAGCAGCTAGTACCTGGTACCTGGTTTGATCGAGAGCGGCTTTGCGGCCGCTCTTTTTTATTTTTATTTAGGAAGAAGAACCTTTAACACAGAGGGACACAGGGTAACTCTGATTGATACGAATCTAGCTGGTCAACGGGTGGGATTCGATTTGGTTTTCGGCGGTTGTTTCATCACGTTTCTGTTCCTCGAACGGATTGAGTGGAATTTTCTGTGATTGGCTCGTTTGTATCTCTGCGTGAACCTGGTTGGTAATAGTGGAATTTTCTGTGACGTTTTTCGCCGCCTGCGCTGCCGAGTGATCTCCTCCGCTCGCTCGAAAGGGCTCCTGTGGGATACAGGAGCAGATTCGTACCGTACATGGCCAGTGAGTCGTGGCAAATTTTCGGGAAGACAATGGTTCGGCGGGTCATACAATGTGGTGTGCTGAGGCTTGACTTTTCGGGAGGGTGCTATGGGGGTTGGTGCGGAGTTTTTGCCGGAGTTTGATTTGGAGATGGCCGCGGCGCGGCGGACCTTGGAACGGATTCCAGAGGACAAGCTGGCGTGGAAGCCGCATGAGAAGTCGATGACGCTGGCGCGGTTGGCTGGCCACATTGCCGAGCTGCCGGGGATGGGAGTGAACGTGATGAAAGAGGATGCTTTGGATTTCGCCAGGCGCCCGGCAGGAGAGCCGGCTCGCAAGCCGAATGTGGCGGAGTCGCAGAAACATGCGCTGGAATTGTTCGATAAAAATGTTGCAGCGGTGCGGGCTGCGATTGCGGGCGCCAGTGATGAGCGTTGGGCTGGAACGTGGACGCTCTCGGCGGGGGAAAGAAAGTTCTATGAGGGATCGCGCATGGGTGCGATGCGGCGGATGATGATGAATCATGTGATCCATCATCGGGCGCAGCTGGGAGTTTATTTACGGCTGAATGATGTTGCGGTGCCGTCGGTGTATGGGCCTTCGGCGGATGAGGGGCGGTAGGGTCGGTGTTGCGTCATTGCCCGTCAATGAGTGCAATGGGGTTTATTGCAAATCATCCCCGGTCGGGTCGATTCGGAATCCGGGACAATCCACTTCTTAGAAACGGTCGAGGTTGGGGAGTATATATCGTGAAACCTTCCGTGTTCATTGCAGCGAGTGCAGCAGTTGTCTTGCTGTTGGGACTCATGCACCTGTTGTATACGTTTCGCGGACCGCTGCTGCATCCCCGTGACCCGGAGCTTACTGCCAAGATGATGACGGTGTCACCTGTCATCACCCCAGAAACCACAATGTGGCGGGCATGGATTGGCTTCAATGCTACCCATAGTTTCGGGCTTATTCTTTTTGGCGCGCTGTTCGGTTACCTCGCAATGCGCCACAGCGCGTTCCTGTTTCAGTCCTGGTTTTTGCTGGCCCTTGGCTTCGCGCTTTTGCTTAGCTATGCAGCTGTCGCCAAACTCTACTTCTTCACTACGCCGTTTCGCGGAATCGTGCTGGCGACGGCTCTCTACCTTCTTGGAATCGTCCTCAACGTGGCGCAGTCAAAGTCCTGAGGACCGTCGCAAGACAGTTACAGTCAAAGACGGTCAATGAGTAAGACGGCGATTTTCGTAAGAGTAGAGCGACTCCGCACTCTCCCCTGTCAGACTGGCCCGATGTAATATTTTTCTGAGGGCCGAAGCAGCATCAAGAAATGCGAGTCAAAACAACCGTTAGCGTGTTAATGGCCGGGATTTTCTGTGCCTGTGCCGCCACATTGATTTCGACACTATGGGTAGTTTTGTTCTTGGTTGTTCCGGCTCATGCAGTCCAGGGCTTTAAAGGGTTTCTCAGCGCTGCTTTCTCGATCTTGTTCTTTGCGCTCGTCCCTGCTGGTCTGTTTGGTTTCGTGTGTGGCGTCATTAGCCGCTTGTATCTCCTGGTGCGGTCGGCGCATATTGCGACTACAGTTGGCCTGGTCTCAGAATGCGGCATTATTGGCGTTCTGTTCAGTTTGTGCTTCTCTTTGTTTCTCCGGCTCCTTGCGTGGGGACCCGAAGAGTGGACCAATTTGAAGGGAACATTGTTCTGCGTCAGTGTGGGTTGTCCCGTGTCTATCCTGTACGCGATTGTCGATCGAAGGGATTTGCTTCGTCGAAGCTCATCCTCTCCAGCACCAACCGGCTAGGCTTACGGATGGACCCTATACCGGGCGTTGGTTGGCGGTCTGGTACATGTCCTATTTCCTGGCGTCAAGCGACGCGTCTCTTACCATGAAGAATCAAGAAGTTCTGCGGGGTAACCTGGGGAGGTGACGGATGGCACATTGCAGCGATCGCGAGCACACTCTAATGTCGCGATCAGAATGAACCTGAAACCTGCACATCCCCATCCGAATCCGCGTCCGAAATCGCACCTTCCGAACCTGGTTCCTAAGAATCTGGCCGCCAAGAACCCGGCTGTTAACGCAACCGCCGGCCGCAGCCAGATGGCGAAACGCCGGAGCAATCGCATGGCGCTGCACGCTTCTGTCGGATTATCCGGGGAAGATCGGCAGAAATGTGCCTTTACGATGCCGGCCAAGGCCACAAAATTGAATAAGCACGGCGGTGCCGTTCAACTCCGTCGCGAGCTTCTGGTGGGCTCGCTCGTCACCGTAAATAATAAGCAGGGTGCCGCGCTGTCGGCCCGTGTAGTTGCTCAGGTGGCGGCGCTGGAGGGCGTTTCCACGTACGCAATCGAGTTTGTCGAGCAGGGCCCACGGGCGGAAACTTTCTGGGGAATTATCTTCCCGCCGAACACCTCAAACTCCTGACACATTGGCTAAAGGCAGCTTTGGGCGCGGGAGGGGGGGTATTGCGGTTGAATTCACCCGCAGGGTTACGCCGCGTACCCTTCCTCGCGAGTTGGTTTCGGAGTGGCCTCTTCGTAGCTGTTGAGCAGGAGCTTCGACAGTTCAGACACCTGGTGTCGAATCTCAGGGACAGCGGTGGTTTCCCACAGGCTCCCCTTGCGAATTGGGCCGATCGCGTAAAGCACATCGGAAGCCACGCCGTGTACATCAATCAAGGCGCCATCCGGCGAAATATCCAAACCCAGGGATAGCGGATCGGGGCGGGCAATTTTCTGACGCAGGAGACTGGTCAGCAGAGCACTGCCTGCCTTTGTGCAATCACTCTCGGGACCTGTGCAATTAATCACGCGATCCACCCAAAGACGCTCAAGTTCGCGCGTCTGCCGGTCGCGGTATGTAACCGCGACTTCCCCAAGATCCTCGTTGCAGGCCGTAATCCGTCCGGCATGGATTTCAATCTGCCCGAGTTGCAGTTCGAAAGCAAGCCGAACACCGACTTCTGGGGCTACCCGGTGGCGATGAATATCCCAATAAGGGCGGAGGTGGCGCAGAAACCGACGCTGCTCCTGCAATGAGAGGGAACACCAGATCTCTTGGGTGAAAGGACGAAGTGCGTCGATCACGGCGCGCCAGCCACTCCCGGCTTTTTCCGCCGCCTCTACCTGGGTGCGAATCAACCGCAAAAGCCCGGGAACAGTTTTGGGAGATCGCTCGTCCCAGAATGACGGCCACGTGGCAGCCGGTTTGTGCGTGTGGGGCAGCAAGCCACGGCGGGAAAGAATGTGAATGATGCCGCAGAACCCTCGCTGTCGCAGTGAAACCGCCACATCCACACTGGTAAGGCCAGAACCGACTAACAGAACACTCTTGGCCTGCTCGACATCGCCGATCGCGCTCGCCGCCCAAGGATTCGAAACGTAATGCTGGCTGTGCTCCGTTCTTCCCGGCAGTCGCGGGTCTCCGGGCGGAAAATTGCCGAGAGCGAGCACTACTTTGTCGGCAAAGAGGGTCCGGCCGCTGCGAAGACAGATTTCTGCAGTGTCGCCGAGGGGGGCGACAGAGACGGCTTCGTCCTGGATGTGTTCGAATCGGCCGGGCTGACGTTCGATTTCCTGGCGCAACAGAGATGCGGTATAGCGGCCGTACACGGGCCGCGGGAGAAAATCGTTTGGGCTCACTTCAGGATCATGGTTGCGCCGCGCCCAGGCTAGAAAGTGCTCCGGATGATCGGGATAGGCGCTCATGTTCCTCACCGGCACATTCAGCAAATGCTCCCGGCATGGGGTACCGTAGGCGATGCCGCAGCCAACGCGTGCACCTTTCTCAATGAGAACTACGGACACGCTTCCGCGGGATCGGCGCAGCATCTGGGCGGCGAGTGTGGCCCCGGTAAACCCTCCGCCGATGATGGCGACCGTGAGGAGCGACAGCTTCCGACCCGAGTTGGTTCGATTCATGGCGAAGAAATCCCTCATTAATGTCTATTACATCCATCGACTATATAGCATAATGGACCGGTAAGGAATGGCACCTTCGTGATACTCGGGGCCCCGGCCGGTTTGTGCCGCATTTTCAGGCGGCCTGCCAGGAGAAGAGCGTGATTCCTTTTCTGATGAAAACTTGGCTTCTGTGGTGGATGCTCGCAGATGTGGTCATCCTGCGCTGGCTGCACGTGCTGTTCGCTCGGGGCAAAATGAGTGCTCTCAATGCCTCCGACGCCGGGGAAGAACAGACCTATATTCGTTCCTGGCGGCTGCTTCGAAGATCACACGCGATTTCTTTACGCTTTATCAGAGATTAAAGCGTGCGGGCGCGCCTTGCCGGGCCATGGGTGCATCTCAGCGGCCAGGGATCCCTGCGGCTTCCCCCGTCGGCTTCGCTCGGGGTTCCGGCAAAGACAGGGCAGGCTTTCGACTGTGTAGCTGTACGCCTTCACGAACCAGTCACTTCGCTCAGGATGCCAATCCAGAATGAACGCGGCGCTACAGTGTCATGTACGTTTGTCACTGTGAGCATCGATGCGCAGCCGCTAAGATTTTAGGATGGGGTTAGAGTGCTTGATCGTGACGTGTGACACTGGCCTGATCGGTCATGTGCAGGCGGGTTTGGGCATGCATGGAGCCTCGCTTCAACTCCGCCAGGATTGCGCGAGCGCGATCGAGCTGTTCTCCCGCCGGCATTTGGATGGAGTTGTGATCGACTGTGATGTGCCCGGAGGGGCAAAAGCGCTACCCGCGCTGCGGAACGCCCCGGCGAACAAGCAAACCACGATTTTGGCAGTGCTGAACGGATTCACGAGCGCAGGGGAAGCTCTCAATTCAGGGGCCGACTTCGCAATCAGCAAACCGATACAGCCGTCGCGATTGGCCAGCATCCTGGAAGTCGCCGTACCGAAGATGGAGCGCGAACATCGCAGATATTTCCGATACGAGGTTAATTTGCCGGTGCGGTTTCAGACTCCGGTTGGGCAATCTTTCACTGGCACGATGAAGAACCTGAGCGAAAGCGGGCTGGCGATCACGCTGGTTAGCCCGCTGCGAGTCGAGGGAGTGGTCACGGTGGAGTTCGAGCTTCCGAGCGTATTGCCCCGGACTTTTCGTGCGAAGGCGGATGTGATTTGGAGTGACTCCTTTGCAATGGGCCTCCGGTTTTTGTATGCCGATAAGGAACATGGAGTTGGGCTGCAGGCGTGGCTGAAATCGTTAGAGGCTCGAAACCACTTCCAGGAGCGGGCTCACCCGGAGCTGAGAGGGTCGCTGGCCACGCCTGTGAAATAGCTTCGTCGGCAATTCTTGATCTCACGCGGCGGCGCTACTGTTGCAACGCCACTTTCATGTCCAGGTTGTGGGCTAAGAAGGACCAGGTGTCGGCGGTTTCGTCTATCAGCTTGGTGATGGATTTGCCGGCGCCGTGGCCCGCTTTGGTCTCGATGCGAATTAAGATTGGGGCTGGACCGGCTTGATCGGCTTGCATGCTCGCGGCGAATTTGAAGCTGTGGCCGGGGACTACGCGATCGTCGTGATCGGAGGTTGCGATTAGTGTTGGTGGATATTTTGTTCCCGGTTTCAGATTGTGCAGCGGCGAGTAGGCGTAGAGAGCTTTGAAATCTTCGGGATTGTCGGAGGAGCCGTAGTCGCTGGTCCAGGCCCAGCCTATGGTGAATTTCTGGAAGCGCAGCATGTCCATGACGCCGACTTCGGGTAAGGTCGCGCCGAAGAGGTCGGGGCGCTGGGTTACGCATGCGCCGATGAGCAGGCCACCGTTGCTGCCGCCGCGAATCGCGAGCTTGGGAGTTGAGGTGTACTTGTTGGCGATCAGCCACTCGGCTGCCGCGATGAAGTCGTCGAACACATTTTGCTTTTTCAGTTTCATGCCTGCCTGATGCCATTCTTCCCCGTACTCGCCGCCTCCGCGCAGGTTGGGCTGGGCGTAGATGCCTCCCATTTCCAGCCACACTACATTCGGGACGGAGAATGCAGGCGTGAGAGAGATATCGAATCCGCCGTAGGCGTAGAGCAGGACGGGGTTTTGTCCGTCAAGCTTTAATCCTTTCTTGTAAGTCAGGAACATGGGGACGCGCGTGCCATCTTTGCTGGCGTAGAAGACTTGTCTGGTTTCGTAGAGGGAGGAATCGAAGTCGACTTTGGGCTGGCGGTAGACGGCGCTCTTGGCGGCCTCGAGATCATAGCGATAAACGGCGGCCGGCGAGATGAAACTGGTGAAGGCGTAGAAAGTTTCTTTGTCTTTGCGTTTGCCGCCGAAACCTGCAGCCGTGCCGATGCCGGGCAGATCGACGTTGTGGAGGAAGGTGCCGTTCAAGTCATAGACGCGAGCTTCGGTGCGCGCGTCTTTCAGGTATGCGAGGAGAAAAGAATTATTCACTACGTTCGAGAATTCCAGCTTGTCGACACCCTGGGGGACTACGGTTTTCCAACTGGTGCGTTCGGGATGGCGGGTGTCGATGGCGATCAGGCGTCCGCGAGGAGCGTCGAGATCGGTTTGAATCCAGAAGACGGGGCCGTCGTTATCGATGAATAAGTATTGGGCGTCGAAGTCGTCGAGGAGCTTTACTACCTGGGAATCCGGCTGGGCGAGGTCTTTGTAATAGAGGCGGTTCTTGGGCGACGTGCCTTCGGAGACGTGGATGATCAGATAGTGGCCGTCATCGGTAACGCTGCCGTTGAACATCATCTCTTTGTTGTCGGGACGCTCGTAGATCAGCTTGTCTTCGGACTGTGGAGTGCCGAGGCGGTGATAGTAGAGCTTTTGAAAATAGTTGGTGTCGCGCATGGCGGCGCCGGTGGGCTCGTCGTAGCGGCTGTAGTAGAAGCCGTGGCCGTCTTTGGTCCAGGATGCGCCGGAGAACTTCACCCACTTGATATCGTCGGCTAGATCTTTGCCGGTATCGACGTCGCGGACGTGCCACTCGGTCCAGTCGGAGCCGGAGGTGGCGATCGCGTAGGCCATGAGCTTGCCGTCGTCGGAGATGGCTTCACCGGCGAGCGCGACGGTGCCGTCCGGCGAGAGAGCGTTGGGGTCGAGCAGGATGCGGGGCTCGGCGTTGAGGGATTCGGCCACGAAGAGGACGTTCTGCTGTTGGAGTCCAGTGTTGTGCTGGAAGAAGTAGCGGCCGCCATACTGGCTGGGAGTGGAGAAGCGTTCGTAGTTCCAGAGTTTGGTGAGGTGGACGCGAATGGCCTGGCGGTAGGGGAGTTGATCGAGGTAGCCGAAGGTCAGTTTATTTTCGGCTTCGACCCAGGCGTGAGTTTCGGCGGAGTCGGTGTCTTCGAGCCAGCGGTAGGGATCGACGACCTTGGTGCCGTGGTAGTCGTCGACCTGGTCGCTGCGGCGGGCTTGAGGGTAAGTGAGAGGCGCGGTTTGGGCGGTGGAGAACAGGGTCAGCAGGGGAAACAGGAGCGTGAACAGAATTATTGCATGGCGCGCTAGATGCATGGGGCCTCTGGGAGTGAATGAGTGGTGCGATCTATTTTGCCTGTCCCAGTAGGTAAGACGCAAGAAGCGCCAACGTCGTAGCAGGGTTGGGGCCAGGGGTAGAGCCGGCAAGTTGCAGAGATCCTTCGCATGGTGGATCCCGGCGGCGCTGGAGCACGCTAGGCTCAAGATGACAACCTCAATTAAGAGTTCGCTACGGGAGGGTGCGGCGGGCGGGCTTGCTTCCGGCGGGTTTGTAGTCTGCGGGGTAGAGGACTACGCAGCGGTTGAAGCCCTCGCCATCGCTTTCGGTGCGGAGGTCGGTTTGGTCGCGCAGGGCGAGATGGACGATGCGGCGCTCGCGCGATGACATGGGGGCGAAGTGGAACGGGGTTCCGGTCTGGCGAACTTTTTCGGCGGCGACGCTGGCGGCCATGCGAAGCTCCTGGAGACGGATGGAACGCTGGTTCTTGCAGTCGAAAGAAATCTTCTCATGCTCGGCGGAAGGCAGATGGAGGATTTCGAAAGCTAAGAGTTCAAGGGCGCGGAGAAGTTCGGCGCCGCGATCGAGGAGGAGAGTTGAATCGGGGCCGGAGAAGTCGACGAAGATTTCCGGCTTCTCCCAGTCGGTGGTCGCGGGCGGATCGACTACGATGCGGTATTTGAGATGAAGGCCTCCGTTGGTGACTACGGATTGGAGGAATTCGTTGATGCGGTTGGCGGCGGCTAGTTTGTCCATAGGGCAGCTTTCCAGCTCTCAGCTTTCAGCCGTCAGCTACCGGCTTGACCGGCGTGATTACGGCAGTTTTCTTTTCCTCCGTGAGCAGAACCTTTCACCTCAGAGGGCACAGGGGCTCACAGGGTAAAGCTTTAATCGAAATCAAATTTTATCTCAATGCTGGCGCTATGCGCTCCAAGCTGACGACTCATAGCTGAGAGCTGACAGCTATTTTTCTTTCTTGCGGGCGCGTTTTTCCATCATTTCTCGCATTTCACGGCCTAGCTTGGTGCGGTTCATTACGGCTTGTTGCGCGATCGAAATCAGGTTGCTCTCGGTGTAATACAGGTTCAATCCCGCGGCTAACTTAAAGAAGATGAAGCCCATCATCAAGGGCATCATGACGGTCATCATTTTCTGCTGGGCCGGGTCCATGCCGGCTTGCGGGGTCATGCGCTGCATGATGACCATGCTGACTACCATCAAGAGCGGCAGAACCCAGTCGGAGGCGGACAGATCGGTGATCCAGAGCCAGTGGGCATGGCGAAGCTCGAGAGCTACGCCCAGCATTCTGTAGTAGGCGATTAGGAACGGGAACTGGATTAGGAGAGGCAGACAGCCGCCCGCCGGATTTACGCCTTCCTTCTTATATAGAGCGCTGATCTCTTCGTTCATTGCCGCCTTGCGCGGATCGCGGAGGCTGTACTTCTTGTATTTCTCCTGAATGTTTTTGATCTGGGGCTGGATGCGCTGCATCTTCAGCATCGACTTCATCTGCGTAATGCGCAGGGGAAGAAGAAGAATAGTGATAATGAAAGTTTGAATGACGATGGCCCATCCCCAGTTGTGGACGATATGGTTGTAGGTCCACTTGAGCCAGAGGAAGAGTGGGCGCGACAGGATGCCCCACCAGCCGAAATTGACGATGCCGCGAAGGTCGGGGCTGTCGTTCCTGATGGTGGGGACGGGGACGGCGTCGAGTACGGCGAGTTCTTTGGGGCCGACGTACATGCGCTCGGTGGTGGGGCCGCGGACGTTGCCGACCGCAGCGCCAAGCAGATCTACGTTAGCGGTGTCTTTGGAACCGGCGCCGACGGGATTGAAGCCGGGCTTCTGCGGAATCTCCATGGGATTGCGCAGAGTGACCATGGCGGCGGAGGTGGGATCGTTGGGAATGAAGATGGCGGTGAAATATTGGTCGCCGGTGCCGGCCCACTCGAATGGGCCTTGAATAGTGTTGCCGCCGCTGATCGCCTTGACGGTAAGGCGCGTCACGTAGGTTGGGAAAAAGATGTAGCCGCTGCGTTCGGTGGAGGCGTCGTTGTGATAGTCGATGCCAGAGGCGGCGTAGGAGGCAGGCGTGACCTGATCGCCGAATCCGGCGGGCCACGCGGGCGCGGCGAAAATTTCAGCGCCTTTATAGAAGACTGAGGTCTCGACGTTGAAGACGTAAGTGTGATCGAAATGGAAAGTCTTGCGGACGACGAGATCCTGATCGGCGTACTCGAAGGTGAGTTGAGCCGGGGCAGTGAGATTGCCTTCACTTGAGGCTACGTAGAGCGCCGAGTTGATACGGTTGTTGAGAGTTTCGTCGTAGGTCCAGAGTGAGAGCGGGTACCCGAATTTTTGAGCGGCGGCGGAGTGGACCAGTTCGAGCCGGCCGTTCTGGGCATCGTTGTCAAACTTTTTGAGGATCCAGGATTTGACCTGAGCGCCGCGATTGGTGAAGGTGATGCGGTAGAGATCGTTCTCAATAACGCTTTCGGTTTCGGTGGAGGCCTGTTTGGTAACCGTGGTGGTGGTGGATGGACGGATTGCGGCTTGTGGCACCCGCGCCGCCGCATGTGCAGTGGTCGCAGGCTGCGTCTGTGCGATTTTATTTTGTGGTTGCTCGGGCGGCGCAGGCATGTACTTCTTGAGCAGCGCTTGCGAGACAACGAGCACGACGAACGTCAGAAGAACGACGACGAGGAGCCGGCGCTCGGAGCCGGGTTCCTGTTGAGGATTTTGATAGTCGGCCAAAGTCTTCCTTTAATTACATTGGGAGCACGGGATCACGGTTTTCCGCAGCCAGTCGCGTGCTTTGCCACCGGGTCGTACCCGGAGCCAGCCAAGGGATGACAGCGGAGAATGCGGGTGCAGGCCATCCATCCGCCGCGCAGAACGCCGTAGCGCTCGACGGCCTCCATGGCATATTCAGAGCAGGTCGGCACGTAGCGGCAGGCTGGAGACAGGATGGGCGAGATAGCCCACTTGTAGGCCCGCAGCAGTTGCAGCGTGACGAATTTGGCGATGTTGGTCATTGAAAATCCAAAGCGCCTGCGCGTGCGCACGCAAACCTGTGCCATCCCTAACGGGTCTTGTTCGAATTCCTCCACTTTACCCGGCGCTTCAGCGCCGGGCTGTCACATGCCCCCCTTCGGGGCCGGGCTCGGGCGATTCCGTTTCGCCTCTTCACCCAAGACTCATTCTTCACGGCTGCTGCTTCCCCGACAGCTTCTGTTCGATTACGGCGAAGGCTCGGCTGACCTCGTTCTGTAATGCCGCGAAGTCGACAGTCAGCAATGATTGTTTCGGGTTGATGACTACATCGGCCGCGACGGCGGCGGGCGGAAGCGTCATGCGAACGGCTTCGCGCAGGCGGCGCTTCATGCGGTTGCGCTGGACGGCGCCGCCCAAGGCGCGGCCGACCGTGAATCCCACGCGCAGGCCGTGTGGCGCAGGCACTCCCGGCCGTGCTCCCTGTGCTTCCGCCTCTGGGCGCGGCCAGTAGAAAACGGTGATGGACGCTGAAAAGTGGCGGCGTCCTTGTTTGTAGACGCGCTCGAAATCGGCATGGCGCAGAAGGCGCGCGGTGCGGGGAAATCGGGCTGTTGGCTTTGACGGCATGGCGAAGTCGGGCCGAATTCCCAACGGGGCGCAAACCATCATGCCCGCATGCTGCAGCGGGCGGCTGAGGGTCTCGACTGTGGAAGTGAGCGGCACCAGAAAAGCTACTCGCGGAAGCCGGGTTTTACGGAGACCCGCTTCCGTCCCTTGGCGCGGCGGCGGGAAATCACCTTTTTGCCGCCCTGGGTCTTCATGCGCGTGCGAAAACCATGCTTCTTGCTTCGCTTGCGCCGGTTGGGTTGGAATGTACGCTTGGGCATGAAAGATAGCTGCTCCTGATTCCGTCGACAGTGTTATGGCAAACGGTAAGTATAAATGACGGGGAGGGGTGAGGGCAAAGGGCAAGCAGTTGTCAGTACCCAGTTGCCAGTTTCCAGTTCTTGATTCCCGCTCTTTGGATCTTTGGTTCTTGGATCTTTGAGATTGGATCTTTGATTGGATTCCGAAAAAAGATCGAAAGAAGAAGTGGAAGCATTTGCACTGCGCGCGTTGCAGTTACATCCTTGACACTTGACAGGTGCGTGTCTTGGGGTTCCGAATCGTGTTCGGGAAAAATTTGTGCGCGAAGATTTCCGTTACGACGAAAAATTTTTGTGCTACCATCTCGCACTGTCAGGTTTGAAAAGATCGTTTCACCATAGCAACCGCGCATGACACAAGTGGCGCATTCCGCAGTACACTAAGAGTTCCATCGGCGAGCACGTAAACAGCAGTTTTAACAGGCGCCCTCAGCCAGCCGCCGGGACGCCGCGGCGGGTATTTCATAATTATGTCAGCTCAAGGCTCACCACTCTCCCCCAATCCGTGGTCGCGCATTCTGGATGCGCTGGAAAAAAAGATCAACCGGCATTCCTATGACACATGGCTGAAACCGACGCGCTACAGCCACGCTAGTGGCGGAGTCTTGTTCGTGCGGGTGCCGACGGCGGAGTTCCGGCACGCCGGCGACAAATACGCGGACCTGATCCAGGAGGCGATCGACAACCTGGGGCTCGAGTTCAACGACGTGAAGTTCGTGACGCCGGAGGACGATCCGGCAGCGACGGCGGTGCGGCATAACGGCGGCCTTTCGGCCGGTCCGGTTCCAGTGGGGACGGCTCCCGCGCAGGCGCGGTTCGATTGGGATGGCGCGGCGCAACTGAATCCGCGGTATACGTTTGACGCGTTCGTGATCGGCAGTGGAAATCAGTTCGCGCATGCGGCGTGCCAGGCGGTGGCGGAGCGTCCTTCGAAAGCCTACAACCCGCTGTTCCTCTACGGCGGCGTGGGCATGGGCAAGACGCATCTGATGCAAGCCATCGGGCACGAAGTGAAACGGCGGCAACCGCAGGCGGCCATCTGCTACGTCTCGAGCGAGAAGTTCACCAACGACATGATCAACTCGCTGCGCTACGACAAGATGACATCGTTCCGCGACAAGTTTCGCAGCGTGGACGTGCTGCTGATCGACGACATTCAATTCTTAACAGGCAAGGAGCGGACGCAGGAGGAATTCTTCCACACGTTCAACGCGCTGCACGACACGATGAAGCAGATCGTGATCGCCAGCGACCGGTCGCCTAAAGAATTGGCCGAGATCGAAGACCGGCTGCGCAGCCGGTTTGAGTGGGGACTGATCGCCGACATTCAGCCGCCCGATCTGGAAACGAAGGTCGCCATCTTGCAAAAGAAGGCGGAGCAGGAAAAAGTGACGCTGCCGACCGACGTCGCGCTGTATGTGGCGCAGAATATCCGGTCGAATGTGCGGGAGTTGGAAGGAGCGCTGATCCGTCTGGTGGCGCATTCGTCGCTGATCGGGGCGGAGATCACTTTGCCTTACGCCCAGCAGGTGCTGAAGAACTTTATCGATTCGCAGGCGCGCAAGGTCACGATCGAGTCGATCCAGAAGATGGTGGCCGAGCAGTTTGGGCTGCGGCTGGTCGAGATTAAGGCAAAAGACAATTCGCGGGCGATTGTTTATCCGCGGCAGATTGCCATGTATCTGGCTAAACATATGACCGAGGCGTCGCTGCCGGAAATTGGGCGCCAGTTCGGCGGGAAGCATCACACGACCGTGCTGCACTCGGTAGAGAAAATTGAAGAGGCTCGCAAGAACGACAAGGATTTGAACAGGCTGCTCAATAAACTTACCGAGCAATTGGGCGGATAAGCGGCAGTTTTTGGAGTTTTGCACCGAATCGGTCAGTCTTCCTTTTTCCAGCTTGTGAACGAGATGTGGAAACTGTGCAACGGTCGGGGGGAACGTAAGAAGTGGGAAAGTTGTTGTAGGGTCTCCGCCCAGTTCGGGACCGATTTCTCACACGAAGGGACGCTCCCCAAGGTGGTGACAATAGGTCGGTTGTTAAAGTTTTCCACTTCTGCGAAGCGCCTACTGTTACTGCTGGTTTTATAGGTTTTGTATTTGATATAAGGGAAGTAATAAAAGTAGCACGCGGCAGGGGAGAAGAAGTCTATGCCGGTGGAAGCGGTGGTGGCAGCAGAGATGGCGGTGGGGACGATGGAGATTACGGTCAGCAAGGCTGAGTTGCTGCGGGAGCTGACGGCGACGCAGGGCGTGGTCGAGCGCAAGACTACCATTCCCATTCTTTCCAATTATTTATTCGAGGCAGCGGCTGGCGAGCTGCGGCTGACGGCCACCGATCTGGATCTTAGCCTGCGAACTTCGTGCAATGCGAAGGTGAAGAAAGAAGGATCGTGCACGATTCCGGCGCGCAAGTTGCACGACTACGTGAAGCTGCTGCCGGACGCCGATATCACGATTAAACTCCTCGAAAATCACTGGGTCAGTATTCGCTGCGGGCGGTCCAACACAAAGATGGTGGGGATGGCGAAGTCGAATTTCCCCAGCTTGCCGGTGTTTCCCACGGCTGGTGTCGTGAAGATTCCGGGGCAGGTATTGCGCGGGTTGATCGCGCGGACCGGGTTTGCGATATCGAGTGAGGAGTCGCGCTACACGTTGAATGGCGCGCTCATGCTGCTGAAGCCGGAATCGATCACCATGGTCGCGACCGATGGGCATCGGCTGGCGCATTGCGAGCGGAGTGGAGAGAAGTTTGAAGGCGTCTCGGGTGAGATGAAGACGCTGGTGCCGAAGAAGTGTATGGACGAGTTGAAGTCCCTACTGGACTCCACTGACGCGGAGACGGTAGAGTTTGCCAAGGATGAGTCGACGTTGTTTTTCCGCATTGGATCACGGCTGCTGACCTCGCGGCAGCTTACCGGACAGTTCCCGAACTTTGAGGCGGTTCTGCCTAAGGACAATAACAAGAGCATAGTGCTGAACAACTCCGATTTGAACTCAGCAATTCTACGCGTGGCGCAGTTTGCCGATGAGCGCTCGCGGGCGGTGCGGCTGAAGCTGGAAAAGGGCGAGGTGAAGATTTCGGCTTCGTCCACCGAAGCGGGCGAGTCGGAGGATTCGATTGAGGCTCCTTACGACGGCGAGACGCTCACCATCGGCTTCAACGCGGTCTACCTGGTGGATTTTTTGAAAGCTGCCGGGACTGATGAGGTGCGGCTGGAGTTGAAGGATTCGCAATCCGCGGGGCAGTTGCGGCCGGCCGAGGGCGATGATTATAAGTACCGGTATATTGTTATGCCGATGCGGATCTGACCGGCGTCCCTTTCCAGATTGTACTTTCCCCAATAGCCCAAATGTCCTGCTCGGCTTGACCTGCGAGTGTTCCTGTCATACATTTGCGGCCAATCTATTTGGAGGTATCTATGCTCGACGGATTTAAGAAGTTCATCCTGCGGGGAAATGTGGTGGATATGGCGGTGGGCGTGGTGATTGGAGCGGCTTTCGCCAGCGTGGTTGGCGGACTGACGTCAGCATTTCTGAATCCGCTGATCAAGCTCGCTACCGGCGGGGGAGAAAAATTCTCGTCGCTCGAGTTCGCGGTTCGCGGCGTTTCGTTCCCTCTCGACAACTTCATCAACTCCTGCATCTCGTTCTTCCTCATCGCGGCTGCGGTTTATTTCTTCGTTGTGCTACCGGTGAATGCGCTGGTGGCCCGGATGAATCGGGGAGAGAAGCCGCCTGATCCGACGACCAAGAAGTGTCCCGAGTGCTTGAGCGAGATTCCGATTGAGGCGCGGCGGTGCTCGCACTGCACGCAGCCGGTGCTGGGACGGGCGGCGTAGGGTGAAGGACGCGGGAAAATCGGGACTGGCGCTTGCTGCTCTGATGATGTTGACCACGGGAAGCGGACTGGCAGTTCAGCAATCTGCGGACCAGGGCACACCCGCGGCGCAGGAGCAGGCCACGCCTAAGCCGCCAGCGCCGACTCGGGTGCGGGTGTCGAAGGGCGTTATGCAAGGGTTGCTCGTGAAGAGGGTTCTGGTGAATTTTACGCTCGTAGGAAATTAGGGTCGCGTGCACTCGCGTAACATGGCTGTATGAGTTTCCGCCGGGTCTTCTGTTCGGGTCTTTGTAACTGGGTAGCAATCGTGCTGGCGGCGTCGGTGCTTTGGGCGCAGTCTTCCTCATCTTCATCCTCGCCACCTACTACTCCCTCGTCGAAACCGCTCAGAAAGTCCGCGTCAGGCGGCGCTTCTCCGCTGGACTTGGGTGCCGTAAGCAATGGCGTCTACCGCAATTCCGCGTTTGGATTTACGTGCAAGATTCCGGCTGCGTGGGTTCTGCGGACTGAGGAGTTGGATGCTCGGGATGATGTGGCGCCGGCGAAAGAAGACCGAGCTGCGGTCGATCAGACGGCCGAGGGCGGCTGTCCCCGCAGTGGTGGTTGCGGGCGCGTGTTGCTGGCGGCGTTTTCGCGCCCTCCGGAGGCTCGGGCGGAGGATGTGAACGGGTCGATTGTGATTGCGGCGGAGAGTGTGGCGGCTTATCCGGGGTTGAAGGATCCCGCGCAGTATTTTGGGCCCGTCAGCGAAGTGGCTCTGACGCAAGGTTTCGAGGTCGTCGAGGATCCTTATGCGTTTGTGATTGGGACCAGGAAGTTGGTGCGGGGAGATTTTCAGAAGGATGTGGGATCCCGGGTGATGCGGCAATCGACGCTGGTAGTGCTGGCGCGTGGGTATGCGGTGTCGTTTACGTTTATTGGCGGGACGGAGGACGAGGTGGAGGAGCTGGTGCACGGGCTGAGTTTCGGGGTGCCGCGAGCGAAGTAGAACTTCCTTGCCACGGATTCACACGGATCAGGGCCGATCAGGAAACTTAGTCCAGGGGTTCGGGTTCTAGGGCGATGTTGGTTTCGCCGGCGGCTTTTTTCTGGGCATATTTTTTCATCCAGGCTTCCCAGCTTTTTCCCGCAGCAGTGTCGCGTCCGGTGAAGGCAAGGGCAGCGATGTCGGCGTAGGAGATGAAGACTTTTTCGTTGCCATTCTTCGGAAAGAGTCGGACCACGGAGTCTTTCAACGTGGCGGCGGTGCGCCGGTCAAAGAGATAGCCTTCGATCTTTGATCCGTCTTTGCGGGTGATGGTTACGTCGCCGCGGTAATCAAAGGCCTTTTCGAGCGCGACGCGGATTTCTTCTTCGGTGGCCAGTTGCGGGATCCAGCCTTCCAGCTTCTCATGGGCGGTGCCGGGAGCGACTTCCAGAGTTTCAGGATTGGCGTGGGGCACGGCTTGGGCGGCTTCGTGGTCGATGTGGCCGGATTCTTTGCCTGTCATAACTTATGCGCGGGTTTCTTGCAGAGAGTCGTTAGTCGCCGCGATCTGGACGAGCGGGTGCACCGGGGCTTGGGGTTCGTCGAGCAATCGCAGCGCTTCTTCGTCGCGATACCCGTCGAACAGCGTGGCTTTCACCGTGGCCAGGAATCCTTCGAGCGAGCTGAAGGTGGCGTTTACCGCAGAGGCCTCGTAGCCGCTGTGGACCATGCAGTTGGCGCAGGCCGGGTTGCCGGACTCGGTGCCGTAGTTGCTCCAGTTCGTGGTCGACAGGAGCTCGGCGAAAGTTTCCGCGTAGCCATCCTGAAGCAGGTAGCAGGGCTTCTGCCATCCGAAAACATTGTAGGTGGGCATGCCCCAGGGGGTGCAGGGGTAAGTGCGCTTGCCCATCAGGAATTCCAGGAAGAGTGGCGAGAGATTGAAGCGCCAGTTCTTCTTGCGGTTCGACAGGATCGCGCGAAACATGCGGCGGGTGCGGGCGCGGCCGAGGAAATGCTTCTGGTCGGGAGCCTTGTCATAGGAGTAGCCGGGCGAGAGCATCATGCCTTCGAGGCCCAGTTCCATCATGTCGTCGAAGAAGGCGCGGACGGATTTGGGATCGGCGCCGTCGAACAGCGTGGTGTTGGTGGTGACGCGGAAGCCGCGAGCCAGGGCTTCTTTGATCGCGTCTACTGCGATGTCGTAACCGCCTTCGCGGCAGACTGCCAGGTCGTGCTCTTCGCGCTGGCCGTCCAGGTGGACGCTGAAAGTCAGGTATTTGCTGGGCGTGAAGAGTTTTAGCTTCTCTTTGAGCAACAGGGCATTGGTGCAGAGGTAGATGTATTTCTTGCGCGCGACCAGGCCTTCGACGATCTCGGCGATCTGGGGATGCATTAGCGGTTCGCCGCCGGGGATGGAGACCATGGGGGCTCCGCATTCATCGACTGCGCGGAAGCATTCTTCGGGGGAAAGATCTTTTTTCAGGATGTGGGTCGGGTACTGGATCTTGCCGCATCCGGCGCAGGCTAGGTTGCAGCGGAACAAGGGCTCGAGCATGAGCACGAGCGGGTACTGCTTGCGGCCGGCTAGTTTCTGGCGCAGGACGTAGGACGAAACGGTCCACATTTGTGAAACGGGAACTGGCATTTATGAGTTGAGGACTCCGGTGCGTCTATCTTATCAGGGTCAGGTGGTTAGATGGCGGCGAAGTGGTTCGAGGTGCCGGAAAACGAAACCTTTGCACGCGAGTTTTTCGGTGTTCTGGGCGTTGTCTGGTCGTTGTCGGGGAAGCGGCTGGAGCGAGCTTGGAACGGGTTCAAAATGGGAGGTTTACTGGGCCGATTCCCGGTCCCGGCGGGGTCGAAAAAGAGGCGTTTTCGTGGTATAATTTTGACAGTCGCCAAACGAACCTAAGTATAAGATATTTCAATCACTTGAAGTCGATTCGTGGGCGCAGTCCAGAGGCTGGGTTGGGGCGGCTGTTGCAGGCTGATTTTCAAAGCTAGCCGCACCCGGGTTCTGAGAGAAAGTCGGGGCATTCTCCCGCGGAGCGGAATGGCCACCAAAGAGATCAATACTCCCATCGTCGAAACCAAAACAAAAAACGGAGTTGTGACGCCGATTACCGCCGGGAACGGTGGAGGCAATAGCGACTACACTGCCGACTCGATCAAAGTGCTCGGCGGCATGGAAGCGGTGCGCAAGCGTCCGGCGATGTATATCGGATCGACGGGCGATCTTGGCTTGCACCATCTCGTTTACGAAGTGGTCGACAATTCCGTCGACGAGGCGCTGGCGGGATTCGCGACCAAGATTGAAGCCACGATCCACATCGACAACAGTATCACTGTCGTGGACGATGGGCGCGGGATTCCTGTCGATGACATGGTGATCGACGGGGAGAAAGTTTCCGCGGCGCAAGTGGTGATGACCACCTTGCATGCTGGAGGGAAATTTGATTCGTCGACTTACAAGGTTTCAGGCGGGCTGCATGGTGTGGGCGTTTCCTGTGTGAATGCGCTTAGTGAGGAGCTCGACCTGGAGATCTGGCGGGATGGGGCTACCTGGCAGCAGACTTATTCGAAGGGCGAACCTACGAGCAAGATGGCGAAAGCGGGCGCCACCAAGAAGCGTGGGACGAAGGTTCACTTCCTGCCCGATCGGAGCATCTTTACAGCGACGGAATATAACTACGACACGCTGGCGCAGCGTTTGCGCGAGCTGGCGTTCCTGAACAAGGGATTGCTGATCACGCTGACCGACGAGCGCTCGACTGACGCGAAGAGCGGCGAGGCCAAGCACGCAGACTTCAAGTACAACGGCGGCATCGCGGAGTTTATCAAACACCTGAACCGCGGCAAGCAGGTTCTGCACGACAAGCCGATTTACATGGAAGCGGAGCGCAGCGGCGTGGCCATGGAGATTGGGCTGCAATACAACGACGGATATTCGGAGTCGGTGTTCAGCTTCGCCAACAATATCAACACCGTCGACGGAGGGACGCATCTGTCCGGCTTCCGCATGGCGCTGACGCGGACGATTAATTATGCCGGGCAACAGATGGGCCTATTCAAGGACATAAAAGAAAACCTGACCGGCGATGATGTGCGCGAAGGGCTGGTGGCGGTGATCAGCGTGAAGCTGTCGCAGCCGCAGTTTGAAGGGCAGACCAAGGGCAAGCTGAATTCGGATATCGCGGGGATCGTCCAGGCGTTCATCAATGAGCGGTTGGGGGCGTTCTTTGAGCAGAATGCAACTGTGGCGCGGAAGATCATCAATAAAGCGGTGGACGCGGCGCGGGCGCGCGAGGCGGCTCGCAAGGCGCGGGATTTGACGCGGCGCAAGGGGGCGCTCGATTCGGGCGGCCTGCCGGGGAAGCTGGCGGATTGCTCGGAGCGGGATCCGAACCGGTGTGAATTGTTTCTGGTGGAAGGTGAGTCGGCCGGTGGGACAGCGAAACAGGGGCGCGACCGGCGGTTCCAGGCGATTCTGCCGCTTAAGGGCAAAATTCTCAACGTTGAGAAGGCCCGCTACGACAAGATGCTGGCGCACGAGGAAATTCGTGCCATGATCACGGCGCTCGGCACCGGGATTGCGAAGGATGATTTCGATCCTACGAAGGTGCGGTATGGAAAAATCATTCTGATGACCGACGCGGACGTGGACGGTTCGCACATCCGGACGCTGCTGCTGACTTTCTTTTTCCGGCACATGCAGGAGCTGATCAAGCGCGGCAACGTTTTTATCGCGCAGCCGCCGTTGTATTCGATCAAAAAAGGCAAGTCGATGCAATACATCAAGGACGACGATGCCTTTGACAAAGTTACGCTGAAACGCGGGGCCGACGGAGTGACCGTGCGTTATGGCGAAGGCGCGGCCAAGCTGGAGGGCGCTGCTCTGAATCGCTTTATGACGGTGCTGAAGGAGTATCTCAACTTCTTCGACAAAGTGAACAAGCGGCTGCGCGATGAGAGTGTTACTGAACTGCTGCCTAGACTCGATTTCTCGAAGCGTGCGGATTTCGAGGGGGACAAGAAGACTCCGCCGAAGAAGATCGAGAAGCTTGAGCGGGAACTGAAGAAGCTGCAGAAAGACCGGAAGTTCAAGAGCGTGGAGTCGCGCTTTGATGAAGAGCACAACCTTTGGGAAGTGCGCTTTGTGAACTCGCAGGGATCGGAGCATGTGATCAACTGGGAGCTGGCTTCGAGCGCGGAGTGCAGGCAGCTGATTTCGAAGTTCAAGCAGATTGAGCCTTATCTGGAGCCGCCTTTCATCGTTGAAGCTGTAGTCAAGGCCGGTGCGGCTGGCGGCAATGGCGACGAGGCTGCGGATGATGAGGCCGACAACGGGTCGGGTGAGTCGGATGGAAAGTCCGAAAAGAAAGGCGCCAAGGCTGCTCCCAAGCACAAGGCTGTGATTGAGCCGGTGGAGAAGGCTACGGCTCGTGAGCTGTTTGAGTATGTGAAGAAAGAAGGCAGCCGCGGGTATGACGTGCAGCGGTATAAAGGTCTGGGGGAGATGACGGCTCCGCAGTTGTGGGAGACGACGATGGATCCGGAACGGCGGACTTTGCTTTCAGTGAAGCTGGAAGATATTGCCGAATGCGAGACTATCTTTACTACGCTGATGGGTGAGGATGTGGAGGCGCGGCGGAAGTTCATTGAAGAGAATGCGCTGGATGTGAAGAATCTGGATATCTAGGAATTCTTTGCCACGGATTTTCGCGGATTCACACGGATCAGAAAGACAGAGGCGGCCTTTCTCAGGCCGCCTTTTCCCTTCTGCTCGTGAGTGCAAATCCAAGCTCGCGGGTGCCAAGAACAGCGCCGCCCGCTAGCAACTCCCGCTGACCGGCTGGCCGCATACTGTCCCGCTGACGGTGCAGCTCAGCGAAGAATTTATCGTGTAAGTTGCGTTGACCTGACAGCTTCCGGAGGGATTTGGGCCGTAGGAGATGCCTCCGGTTTCCGTGAAGTTTATGGGAAAGACCGGGGTTTCGTTGTTGGTGAAGTTTATTTGGCCACCGACGTTGATGCTCGGGTCGCCATTCAGGATCAGGTTGGACACGGAACAATTCGCCGGGGTTATCGCTAGTTGGGCGCTCAAATAGCCACTGCCGGTATTGGTCAGGGTACCGTCGACGCCGCCGGTGACGGAGATGGTGCCGCCTTGAGGGCCGCTGCATGGGTAGTCCGGCAAGGAGATGGGAATATTGCAGTTTTCGCCGTTCGAGGTTGAAGTGCATCCGGGCAGGGCGTCGGGGCGAATGTCTCGTACCACAGTCGAAAGGCTTGGACGGGCGTCGCTGGTCGCCGGGGACGCGGTCGCGGGAACTGCGCCGCTCAATGCCTGAACGACAGCCTGTGAGACTTGTTGTGCCACAGCCTGGGCCTGAGCCTGCGACATGTTGCTGTTCGTGGAACTGCTGCCGCCGCACCCGACGCACAGAATTGTCAGCAGGGTGGCTGCGACGATCGAGCAAAAAGATCCACTTCTCTTATTCCGAAATACGAATTGAAACATAGGAAGCTTCCTCCATGGCGAAAGTAGGCGGCGGCTCGGGCTGGGGCCCTTGCCCCATGGGCACGAGTCTCCTTTCCAGCATCGAGAACAGCACCATTTTATGCCTGTCCGGTTCATGAGATTGTAAGAACGCCAGTCGGAGATGCCTGGCTCCTGACCGCTGCGTTTGAGGGGCTGCGCCACCCCAGAATTCTTCGCTCCCAAAGCGGAGGGCGAGGACGCCCTCCGGACAGCCGCCGGGACGGTGGCGCTACACGGAGCCGGACGTTTTATCGCATTGATGGGAGCGCTCGGAGCCAAAATCAAACTCTTCAGGACCGGGGAGATAGTCTTTCGCCCCTTCGGGGCTCGTTCCTCTCCGGGTCTCGTACCCGCGGCTTGCGCCGTGGGCTGCATTCTGACGCCGCTTCGCGGCTAAGAGCTCGGCGCGGCCTTAGGGGAGACGAGGCTGCCTACGAGCGCGAGAACTGTGATCAGCGAGATGTCGCCCAGGGAGATTACGCAGTAGATGCACCAGACTCCCAGGACGTGGGCTTCGATGCGGGCGAGGTAGAGCGAGAAGGCTAGTCCTATGATGGCTGCGGCCAGGAGCAGGCCGTAGGCGCGGCGCCAGGCTAAGGCGCCGAGAAGAAGATATCCGGCGATGCCGAGGACGGCTACGGGGATTCCGGTGCCTTGCACGACGGCGTAGGGGCTTTTATTGACGATGCCGCAGTCCCAGCGCTCATTGATGCTGCAGGGGGCGTCGCCTTCGGTCCGGTAATGCTCGCGCAGGGCTAGGGTGGAGACTACGATTCCCAGAGTCGCTAGTAGAACGAATAGGTATTTCATTGGCAGTCCTCGTTCTCGATCTCTTTAACTTATTCTCCCACGAACTTATTCTTCCACGATCAGGCTACGGGGTGCGCCGCGGCGGCGATGTCCTGGAGCAGGTCGGAGGCCTGCCAGCCGGCACCGTGATACCAGTGGTAAATCTTTCCATCGGGAGAGATGACTGCGGTGCTGAGGGAGTGAGTGATCTGTCCGCCATCGTCGTTGTAGGTGAGAGCGAAATAGTCGGCAAACTGCTGCAGTTCGGCTTGGGGAATGGCGGAGAACTCCCAGTGGGTGAAGAGAGCCGGGTCTTTGGTTGCGGCGCAGGAGAATCCGTAGGCGCGCAGAACTTTGGGCGTGTCGTGGGCGGGATCGAAGCTGATGCTGAGCAGGTGAGTCTTGCCGTAGCGAGAGGGATCGGCGCGGAGCTGGCGATCGATGGCGGCAAACTCGTGGCTGATGCGGGGGCAGAAATCAGCGAACGGGCAACGGGTGTAGATGAGAGTCAGGAGCAAGGTCTCGCCGCGATACTGATGCAGCGACGTGTGCTGGCCGTTTTGGTTGACGAGCTGGAAATCCGGGACCTGGTCTCCGGGGGACGGGATGTGGATGCTGGAGGTGGGCTTGTCGGCGGCGGGTTGCGAATGGGCGACGACTTTGACGTTCTCGAGCCAGTAGGCGTTGTCCGGTTGGGCGTTATTCGGATGGACAACGACATCGGCGGTGATGGTGTCGCCGGGCTGGAGTTGATCGAGCGCGGCGGGAGGCTTGATGGTGTAAGGCATGACCATCGCGTCCATGAAGCCCGCGATGGGTTCGTTGTCGATGTTGGCGGTTCTGGCGTTCTTGTCGATGGAGAGGACTTTGCCCTTGAAGGCATAGCGCTTGGCCGAGGATTGGGCGTTCGCGGCGCCCGGCGAAGGTCCACGGTTGCAGGCGGCGGAAAAGCTTAGCAAAGCGCAGAGAAAGAACAATGCGAAACGCCGCGATGAATTGCGTGGGCTTTTCATAGTCGGTCTTTATTATCTCCGATATTATCTTCGACCTTAGTCTTTATCCCGGGCAACGATCAGAAACCGTCGAGCTGCGCGCGACGGACCCCTCGGCTTCGCTCGGGGCAGGCTCTCGAGGGCGGCTGTCCCCACCTGATGCTTGCGGCATCAGTAGTGAAAACGGTAACGAAATTCCACATAAATTTGCCGTGGGTCGTTCCAGTGAAATCCGCCGAAGGTGAGGCTGTTATCGAGTTGTACGCGGCGGTTGGCCACATTCAGAGCGGTCACGGAAACGGTGTAGTTCTCGGCGAAGGTTTTTCCGAGGGCAAGATCAAACGTGGTATGGCCGGGCAGGTAGTTGCCGGGATACTGCACGCCGGGCAAGCCGTTGGTAAAGCCTGAGCCGTAGTACACATTGGTTGAGGCATAGCTGTGACCGGGCAGGTTGGTGTTGAAGCCTGCGTTTAATGTGTTTCTCTGGTCGTGATCGACGGGGGAAAGTCCGGGGGGAATGTCGAGTCCGCAGGCCGAGGTTACGGGAACGGGGCAGACCAAGCCTCCGGTAATTGGCGAGGTGGCCTGCGCGATTTGATTCGCATAAGCAAGATGAAACTGGCTGCGGTGCCAGAGGTTGGGGGAACGAAGAGTGAGTTCCCAACCTTGAATCAGCGCGTATTGCCAGGTGATGGGCCAGAAGAGATTGGAGCCTCCGATGTTGTTGTGGTCAAGCCAGTTCTCGGCGCGGGTTTCGTAATTATCGGCGCTGAGGTTCCAGCCGTGAAACGGAATGGTGACGCCGAACTGCCATTCGATATCGCGCTCGCCATGCAGCGGAGCGAAGGTAAAATTTTGGCTGTTGGCCAAATCGAGGAGCGCGCCGGTGGCCGTCACGAGTGGCGGGGCTTGATAGAAGTAGCCGTAGAATCCACGGAAGACCCAATTCAGCCGCGGGATTTTCACGGCGACCCCGAAGCGGGGATCGGTTGCGCTCTCGGAAAGGGAGGAATCGAATTCGGTTCGGCGGAGGCCGGCGATTAAGGTCAACCACGGCGCGACTTTGAATTTGTCGTTGATGAAGAGGGCTGTGACGCCTCCGTTAACGCCGATGGAAGAGGCAGGGTAGTTGGGCAGGCCATTCGGCGGTTCGCCAAACACGGTGCAGTTTTGAGTGCACGTGAATAAGTTGTCGAAGTAGTTGTACTGATGCTGGCCGAATCCGTAGACTCCGGCCTGAAGGTCGTTCTTCCCGAGGGTTAAGCTGGCGGTCGCCTGCATCCCGGCATAATTGGCATTCTGATTGACGGTCGAGATGACAGGCACGTCGTTGGGGCCGCCTTTATAGTCGGCTCCGTTGTAGTGATAAAAGGGAGAGACGGTAAGCAGCATGTTGGGATTGAAAGTGTGCACCCAGGAGAAAGTGACGTAGCCGTCGGGCTCGCGCTCGGCGTCGCGCAGTCCGTAGCTGGGATAGTTCTGATTTCCGATTGAATTGGGATCGGGATCGATGGGGATCTGGTAGTAGTCCTGCCGCAGGGAGCCGACCACCCGGAACTGGTTTTTAGAATCGGAATTAAAAATGAATGAAGCGAATCCTCCGTAGCCGTTGTCGGCATCGTGAACGACTAGCGGAATGGGCGTCTGAAGGCCGTAATTGCTGCGATTTCCGTTCAAGCTGGCGTAGTAGGCGAAGCGTTGGGTATGTCCTCCGCAACTTAGCTGGTCGTTCGTCTGATAGAAATTCCCGGCGCTGAGCAGGAGATCGCATTCGCGGTCGCGTTCAAAGCCGGTGCGCGGTGCGATGTTAAAAATCCCGTAGGTGCGGTCTCCGTAGTCGGCGTCGTAGCTGCCGCGCTGAACTTCGAGGTAATCGATGTCCTTGGGGTCGATCTGCGGACCCAAATTGGTAGCGATATTCGTGTTGGGGATGGGGACGCCGTCAATCAGCCACTCGACCTGGTGGCCGCCTCGCATGTGCAGCATATCGTGGCTGACATAGGCGGCCGGCACGTAGTCTGTGATCATCTGCATACCATTGGTGCGGTCGGCGCCGGGAGTTTCCTGGATGTCGATGCGGCTCACCATCGTCGTGGGAGTGACGCTTTCCGTAGTCGCTTCTACCGCGGTGCCCGAGACTGCGATGGTTTCCTTCACGCTGGCGACGGCCAGCCTGAAATGCAGCACGGGACTGGTGTCGGACTGAACGATCACGGCTTGTTGCGTTGGCTGGAAGGCCAGCGAGGAGACTGTGACCGTGTAATTTCCGATGGGTACGGAATTAAAGTCAAATTCTCCATTAGCGTCGGAGTCCAGGGTCGTCGTCCAGTCCGAATTTTGAGCTTTCAGCGTAACCTGTGCGCCTTGAATAGGGCGGTGCTGGGGATCGTGAACGATGCCGCGCACGGAGCCGAAAATCGTGGCGAGTGCCACGGTACCCAGGAACAAAACCACGGCTGTCAAGGTAGCAGCTTGTCTCATAAGTGTCTCTATATGGCTAGGGCGGTTTGCGGTACGGAGCCTACGTTCGCTTTAGCAGCGGATAGCGAGACGTTCCGGCGAACAATGCACGCAAACGTTAGGAATTAAGAAAACGAAATTAAGTGGCTGGAGGTCAGCAGGCAGGCGGGGCGCGCGCGGACTGGAATTCTGCGGAGTCCGCGGCCGGGGGTTCCGGTTGGGTTGAGGCTACGCGAGCACTAATGGCTTGCTGGAAAAAGGCTGCCGCTTGCGACTCGGGATGAGCCCATTGGGCTGAGATGGTCGCCCGGCCGCAATCGTGGTTGCAGCAAGAGGCGTCGCGGATGATCGGCTGATCGGATTCGGAAACCGCCGAGTCGTGGCAGTGATGCGCTTTGCGGAGGCAACAGGCATGCGTCGGAGCAGCTGCAGCCGCCAGCGTTAGCGGGACAAGATTTCCCGCCAGCGCGAAGAACACGAGCAATCTGGCAGTCAGGCGATGCATGGCTCTTGGGTGTTTGAAGCTTACCAACTTGCGGTTGACGAACGCAAGAATGAGGTTAGGAGCAGTTGCCTGATGCCAGAGGTCGAAGATCCCCTGATCCGCGGGCGACAGGAAGATGGTTAGGGATCCCCTCGGCTTCGCTCGGGGCAGGCTCTTCGACTGCGCATGACCGCCTTTTAGGCGTTCATGCTTCGCTCAGGATGACAGATCCTAAGGCGAACCTCAGGCTTTGCCTCGGATCTTGGCCCACCACCAGCGGACGCCGACGAACAGGAAACGCCAGTCGCTGAAGAACTCCGGGGGCTTGCCTTCGAAGGCGTGGCCGATGAATTGGAGAATCCACCCGAGCAAAAACAGTGCTAGGGCGTAGGGCCAGAGGCGATGGACGAAGATGCTGGCTGGAAAAAGCAAGACTGAGAGCACGATGGTTGGGATGCCCAGGGTGTGGCAGAGCCGGTTCACGCGGTGCTGATGGCTGGAGGAGTACCGCGAGATCCACTGCTCGTTGGTGCGGTTGCCCAGCATGCGGAGGATGATACAACGGCTGCTGGTTCTTTGCACGACTCCAGCGGACTTAGGCTGGTGGAGCTTGCAGGGCGAGCTGTGCTCGACCGCACAGCCGGGGGCGGCTGTCCCCACATTAAGGCGGGTTGAGGCGGCTGCTGGGCGCGTGGTAGCATCCTAGGTTTTGGCAGGTAGGTTGGGCTGGCCTGTATACTGCGCTGTTCTTCATTTCTGAATTCTGGGCCTTCTCTCTTTCCACGCCTGCGAAGGAGCCTACTGGTGAAAGTCTATTCCGGAGAAAACATTCGTAATGTCGCGATGGTGGGGCATGGGCATGCGGGCAAGACCTCGCTGCTCTCGGCGATGCTTTACACGGCGGGGGCAACGCCGCGGCTGGGACGGGTGGACGACGGTTCGGCGACCACCGATCACGACGAGGAAGAGATTGCGCGGAAAATGTCGATTGCGGCTGCCGCAGGGTACGTGGAGTGGGGCAAGACGAAGATCAATGTAATCGATACACCGGGGTTCAACATGTTTGTCCACGAGGCTCGGATGGTGCTGCCGGTGGTGGATGCGGCGATTGTGGTGGTGGATGGCGTGGCCGGCGTGGAAGTGGTGACGCAGCGGGTCTGGAAGGATTGCGAGGAATACAAGACGCCGCGGCTGATTGTGGTGAACCGCATGGATCGCGACCGGGCGAACGCAGAACGCGTGCTGGAGTCGCTGATCAATGCGTTTGGGCGGAATGTGATTCCGATTGAACTGCCGATCGGGACTGAGAAGAGTTTGAGCGGCGTGGTCGACCTGGTGCGCATGAAGGCCTACACCTATGAACTGGGAGGGAATGGGAAGGGCAAGGAGACGGAGATCCCGGCCAACATGCGAGCCCAGGTGCAGGAATCGCACGAGCAACTTGTGGAATTGGTGGCTGAGGGCGACGACAAGCTGATGGAGGAGTTCTTTGAGAAGGGAACCATTCCGGAGGAGGACTTGATTCCGGCGCTGCATAACGCGATTCGTGAGGACAAACTTTTCCCGGTCGTCTTTGCTTCTGGGCTCGGGAACATTGGGGCCGACCGGGTGATGGATTTTATCGTGGACTACACTCCGGCGCCTTCCGAGCATGAGTGGGTGCAGGGTGAACCGGCGTCCTCGGGGAACGGGGACGCTCCGAAACGGCATGAGACGGATGCGGAGCCGATGTCGCTGTATGTGTTCAAAACGATTTCGGACGCGTTTGCCGGGCGGATTTCTTATTTCAAAGTTTTTTCGGGCGTGCTGAAGAATGAGGCCGCTGTGCAGAACTTCTCGCGTGGGTCGGCGGAGAAGCTGTCGCATATTTCCATCATGCAGGGGAAGGCCGCGGTGCCGGTTACGGAGCTGCATGCCGGAGACATTGGCGCAGTGGCCAAATTAAAGGACACGCTTACTGGCGACACGCTGGGAGACAAGGCGGCGCCAATTCTGTATCCGCGGGTGAAGCTGCCGGAGCCGGCGATTACGTTTGCGATTGAACCGAAGAGCCGTGCGGATGAAGATAAGCTGGGGCCGGGGATCCACAAGCTGATGGAAGAGGATGCGATGCTGCGATTCTTCCGGGATCCTCAGACGAAGGAGTTTCTGATCGCAGGGACCGGGCAGCAGCATATTGAAGTTATCGTTTCGAAGCTGAAGAAGCGATATCACACGGAAGTGGTTTTGAAAGCGCCGAAGGTGCCTTACCGGGAGACGATTCGCGCCAAGGCGGATGTGCAGGGGCGGCACAAGAAACAGACCGGCGGCCACGGGCAGTACGGCGATTGCAAGATCAAGATGGAGCCCATGCCGCGCGGTGGAGAGTTCGAGTTTGTGAACGATATTTTCGGTGGTGCGATTCCGAAGAACTTTATTCCGGCGGTGGAAAAGGGAATCAAGGATGCGGCGGCGCGGGGATATCTGGCTGGATTTCCCGTGGTCGACTTTCGGGTGATCCTGTATGACGGGTCGTATCACGATGTCGACTCGAATGATCTGTCGTTTCAGATGGCGGGGCGCATCGCATTCAAGAAGGCGATGGAAGTGGCTAAGCCTACGCTCCTGGAGCCGATCATGGTGGTCGAGATTACGGCGCCCGATGAGTTTGCCGGATCGATCATGGGAGACTTGAACAGCCGGCGGGGCCGCATCCAGGGCATGGACAACAAAGGCGGTAACACCGTGGTGAAGGCCGAGGTGCCTATGGCGGAGATGCTGACCTACGGCGTGGATTTGACTTCGATGACGCAAGGGCGTGGCAGCTTCAACATGGAAATGCATCATTACGATACGGTGCCGGGACAGTTGCAGGAGAAGATTATTGAGAAGGCGAAGGCGGCGCGGGGTGAGGTGAAGGAAGAGGAAGAGTAGACGAATGGCATTCTCTACGAGATTCTCATCCCCTGCGCCTTCGCCAGCTTCGCCTGCCGCTCATCGAACGTCCAGAAGCGTTCAGCCTTGAGTTCGAGTGCGCAGGAGACGTGCAGAGTGTCAAGCGTTCGCATGCCGAGCTTCGGCGCATAACGGCGGGCGAGATCGGAGCAAAGCTCGAAAGAGTTCTCGGGAAGCGGCACGGCGATCCAACGCCCGGCCGCAAGGTGTTCTTCCATTCGCGCGCTCATGCCCTGCGCTTCAGAAAGCGACAACTCCCCACGGAAGATGTGCTGGCCGACAGCATGCGCCCACTCGGAATTATGGAGAGGGGTAAACCAAAGTGGCGGAGCAGACATTATGCGTTGGCGGGCTTGGTGCGAGTGCCGGTCACTCAGATACAACGAAACTAGAAAGCTTGAGTCAACATAAATGCTCAATAGCGCCCTCGCTCCTCAATCAGGAGATCGGCTCCGGATAGGACACGATCGCCAATAATTTCTTTGGCTAAAGCTTCGAAGTCCGGCCAGTTGCCCTGAGCTACCGGGACGACCTCGGGGACGATCCGCGCAATCACGCGATCTCTCTCCCGGAGCTCCACGGTCTTTCCGGCTCGCAGCCAACTCTTCAGGCGGCGAGTGTCGCGAAGCTGACGTATGTTCACGGAAGGCATTTAACATAATGTGCCACATGTTGTGCCACATTGTCAAGACTGTTGAGAAGGTGCCACATCATGTGTCACAATGTCAAATGTTTACGGAGATCGCTATGAAACTGCTGCCGATTCTGTTCTGCACTCTTATTGCTGTGGCGCCGTTTGCGCGTGCCGCTGAGCCGCAAATCTTTTCCACGTCGGCTGGGCCGGTCAAGATCACTCCGCTCTATCACGCGAGTACACTGATCGAGGCGGGAGGAGAGACGATCTATCTGGATCCTGCGAAGCCTGCGAAATTGACGGGGCTGCCGAAGGCGGACTTGATTCTGATTACCGATATCCATGGCGACCACATGGACCCGGATTCGATCAAGGAAATCAGCAAGGCGGAGACTGAGATTCTGGCCGCGCCGGCTGTGGTCGCAACGGTTACCAGCGCCAAGCCCATTGCCAACGGAGAAACGAAGAGCTGGCAGGCGTGGACGATTGAGGCTATTCCTGCTTACAACCTGAAGCGCGGGCCGGGCCCGGGAAAATTCTTTCACGACAAGGGACGCGGCAATGGTTACGTGCTTACTTACGGCGGCAAACGCTTTTATTTTTCGGGCGACACTGAGGGCATTCCCGAGATGCGGGCGCTTAAGAACATCGATGTCGCGTTTGTGTGCATGAATCTGCCTTACACCATGCCCCCGGAAGAGGCTGCGGAGGCGGTGAAGGCTTTTCATCCGAAGATCGTTATCCCTTACCACTATCGCGGGTCTGATCTTGCTGTGTTTCAGAAAGGATTGGAGGGGGCTGGGACTGAGGTGCGGGTGCTGGACTGGTATCCAAAATAGCGGTTCAGATGCGGCCGTCTCACATGGTTTCTGGGGCCTCCGTCCCCAGGTGGTTCGTGGTACTATCCGGCGAGTGGCTACTGCTAGAAACAATCCCAACCTGAATTACAGCCCTGAGCGGCTCGTGTCTGCCGCGCCCGTGGAGGACGATTCTTCGTTTGAGATGAAGCTGCGGCCGCAACGGCTGGGCGAGTTTATCGGGCAGACCAAGGTCAAAGAAAATCTGGCGGTGGCGATTGAGGCGGCGAAGTCGCGCGGCGAGGCCATGGATCATGTGTTGTTGTATGGGCCACCGGGGCTGGGGAAGACCACGCTGGCGAATATAATTGCCAACGAGCTTGGAGTGCACTTTCAGCCGACGGCGGCACCCTTGCTGCAGATCAAGGGTGATCTGACGGCGATCATCACCAACATGCAGGACAAGCAAGTCCTGTTCATCGATGAGATCCACCGGCTGCAGCCCGTGCTCGAAGAGTTGCTGTATTCGGCGCTGGAAGATTACAAGCTGGACATTATTATCGGGCAGGGGCCTTCGGCGCGCACGCATACGCTGGAAGTGAAACCGTTTACGTTTGTGGGCGCGACTACGCGGGCGGGATTGATTTCCGCGCCGCTGCGGTCACGGTTCGGGATCGTACTGCGGCTGGAGTTTTATACTTCCGAAGAGTTGCGCGTGATCGTGGAGCGGTCGGCGGAGATTCTGGGAGTTGAAGTTGACGGCGCGGGGGCGATTGAAATTGCCAGCCGGTCGCGGGGGACGCCGCGCATCGCCAACCGGCTGCTGCGGCGGGTTCGTGATTACGCGCAGGTGCGCGGAGCGGGCAAGATCGATTTGCCGACGGCGCAGGCGGCGCTGCAGATGCTGGAAGTGGATAAATATGGGTTCGATGAAGTGGACCGGCGTTTGTTACTGACCATTATCGAGAAATATCAGGGTGGGCCGGTGGGTGTGAATACGCTGGCGGCGGTGCTGGCTGAAGAGCCGGACGCGATTGAAGAGATCTACGAGCCGTTCCTGATGCAGATTGGATTTTTGAACCGCACTCCGCGCGGGCGCGTAGCGACGCAACTGGCCTACGAGCATTTTGGGATTACGCCGAGCCGGCGGCAGAGTTCGTTGTTCTGAATCGACTACTGAGACACGAAGAAGCGCAAGTCAAAGCGGATTTCCCTTTGCGGGGCTCGGCGATCGTCTGCTGGCCGGCCGCTTGCAACCCAGCCCTGACACTGTTCGGTAAACCTTAGAGCAGCGCCTTTCTTTTTTTGGAGGCGTGCTCATGGTGTATCTTGCTGAATTCCTCGTTCGAGGCGGGGAACCGAGGGCACTTTGCGTTCGGGGCGAATTCGGAGCTTTTCATTCAAAAAGTTTCTTAGGTTTCTGCTGGCCGGTGTGTTGACTCTGCCGGGAATGGTCGAGTGTGCCCGGGGTGTGGCCGCACCGCAGCAGGCATTAGCGGCGCAGCAGGCGGCCTCGGCGCCACAAGACACCGCTGGACAAAATCCTCAACCAACTCCGCCACCGTCGGTCCAGTCGACGGAACCCGTCACCCGGAGCCAGCAAGCGCCACCGTCTGGCCACGCGCTTGCTCCCCCGGCGCTGACGATTCCGCGTTTGAGCCGCGCGCCCGCGCTTGAAGACTTCCTGGGCATGAAACCTGAGGGCGAGATCGCGCTCCAGATGGCGAAGGTGACGGGTTTCGTGCAACGCAACCCGCACGATGGAGAGAAAGCCTCAGAAGAGACCGCGGCCTATCTGGGCTACGACCAGAAGAATCTATACATCGTATTTGTATGCTTCGACGACCCGAAGAAAGTGCGGGCGCGAATGTCGCGGCGCGAAGACATTGGAGATGACGATGAAGTCGCAGTCATGTTCGACACCTTTCATGACCGGCGCCGCGCGTATGAATTTCAGACCACGCCACTGGGCGTGCAGTGGGATGCGATCTATACCGAGGCATCACGGGACGAGACTGGCGGCAACTGGGACACCTCGTGGGACACGGTGTGGGATTCGCGGGGCAAGGTAACCAGCCGCGGGTTTGTGGTGTGGCTGGCGATTCCCTTCAAAAGTTTGCGCTTTCCGGCGACGAAACAGCAGGAGTGGGGAATCATTCTGTATCGCGGAATCATCCGCAAGAATGAGGATTCGTTCTGGCCGGAGATTTCGTCCAGGGTGGAAGGGCGGCTGGGGCAGGCTGCGACGTTGTACGGGCTGGAAGGAATTTCGCCGGGGCGCGACATCGAGCTGATTCCCTATGGAATCCTACGCGGCTTCCGAGCACTGGACACGCGCGATCCGTACAATCCGTATTTTCAGAATGCGGATGTGCAAGGGCAGGCGGGCATGGACGCGAAGTTCGTGATCCATGACCACTTTGTGCTGGATCTGACCGCGAATCCCGACTTCAGCCAGGTGGAGTCGGAGGATCCGCAGATCACCGTGAATCAGCGGTTCGAAGTGTATTTTCCGGAGAAGCGGCCGTTCTTTCTGGAGAACGAGGACTACTTCCGCACCCCGTTCGATTTGTTTTTCACACGCAATATTCAGGACCTTTCCGCAGGAATCCGGCTGACGGGAAAGGAAGGGCCGTATTCGGTGGGGTTGATGGCGACCGATGATCGCGCACCGGGGCTCGCGGTGCCAAGCTACTGCCCGGATACTTCGCCGATTTGTTCCGACAGTCTCTCTGGCGTTCGGTCGTACTTCACGATTGCGCGGGTGAGCCGGGACATTTTCAAGCAGTCGACTGTGGGCGCGGTTTATACAAATTGGGAATGCCCCGCGACGGGTGAATTCAACCGAGTCGGCGGAGTGGATACGCGTTTGAAATTCAATGCCAACTGGACCCTGGAAGGTCAGGGCGTGGTAAGTTCGAGCGACCTGCAGGGGCTTAATGCGTACTTTTCGCCGACTGGCAACCCGGAAACTACCTGCGAGTACAACCTGTTCCCGTTCAGCTCAGGCAATGCCGGCAACGGCAATTATTATGCGGGCCCGGCGGACAAACTGGACCTGAAGCGCAATGGACTGCACTTCTCTTACGAGGGAATTTACGACGACGTCAGTCCGGGGTTCGTGACCGTGCCCGGATTCGTGAACCGCGTGGACATTCGCGACCTGTACCAGATAATCGACTACCGTTTTCGTCCGAAGCAGGGCTGGATCGTGGACTGGGGGCCGTCGCTGAACCAGCGCTACGTCTTCGATCACGAAGGAAACCGGCTCGACACATATTACGATCCTTACCTGGCGATTCAAGGGCGCGGACAGACGGTAGTCTATCTGCTTCCGTACCAGGAGTTGCGGGAACGGTTGCGGCCGCAGGATTTTCTTTTTCTCGGTTTATCCGTGAACCAGAATCAGGACTACCACGAACACCGCAGCGGGGCTTCGTTCCAGACTGGATACTTTCCGAAGGTGACGGTGGGCGCGAACTACTACTGGGGAGACGGAGCGAACTTCGTGCCAGCGGCGAACGCGCTGCCGCAGTCTCTTCTGTCGCGGCTGGATACGGGTGGTGCGACGCTGATCTTCCGTCCGGTCAAGCCGCTGAAAATTGAAAATACCTATCTGTTTGAGCGCTTGAGGGCGATGCAGAGCGAATATTTGTCTGCGCTCTCACAGGCGCCGCCGGGCGCTTCGATCGGGAAAGGTATTTTCAACAATCACATTGTGCGCAGCAAGTGGAACTGGCAGTTTACGCCGCAGCTTTCGTTGCGCGTGATTCTGCAATACAACTCTGTTCTGGCGAACACGCCGGGCAACACCTTTTATCCGTATACTTACCTGCCGACCGAGAAGGAGTTCAATGCCGATGTTCTGGTCACTTATCTGGTGCATCCGGGGACGGCGATTTATGTGGGCTATAACAGCGACTTGCAAAATCTGGACCACGAGTTTACGCCCGGCCCCGAAGGCCTGGCGGGGCTGTACACCGCTAAGGGTTACATGAACGACAGCAGGCAGTTCTTTGTGAAGGTTTCCTACCAGTTTCGCTTCTAGGGAGCTGACGGCTGAGAGCCTGAGATTGCTGAATCCCAGGGCATTCCGGTAGAATCTAAGGATTCGTGTCGAGGTCTGAACCCATATGAAACCCGCTATTCATCCCGCTTATAACGAAGTGCGCGTGCATTGCGCGTGCGGCAATGCGTTTGTTACCCGATCCACCCATAAGGGTGATATCAGTGTAGAAATCTGCTCCGCTTGCCATCCTTTCTTCACCGGCAAGCAGAAGCTGATGGATACTGCTGGACGGGTGGAGCGCTTCCGCCGAAAGTACGCCAAGAATGCACCGGCTAAGGCCGTCGAGACGGCCGCGAAGAACTAACCCCTTTGCCACGGATTTGCACGGATTACACAGATAGCCCAGAAAACTCAACCCTCGCCCCACCGGCGGGGGTTTTGTTTTGCAGAGGAAAGTAGACAGGGGCAAGTAGAATAGACCTGTGCGCAAGTCCTGGGACAACTCGGGTGGAGCGGGCACTGTTGTCCGTCAGATCGAGGCTTTGAATCCGGTCCCCGCCCGCCTGTCCATCGGCAATATCAGCATTGCTCCCGCAACTGTGCTTGCACCGATGGCCGGCGTTACCGATACGGTTTTCCGGCGGTTCATCCGCAACCTGGGCGGATGTGGGCTGATCATGACCGAGTTCACCTCGGCCGATGGCGTGCTGCGCAAGAAGGACGAGAAGGCTAAACGCTATCTTCATTTCTATGAAGACGAGCATCCGATTTCGGCACAGCTTTTTGGCAGCAATCCGCAAGTGATGGCGGAGGCGGCGCGCATGGTCGAAGGTCTTGGTTTCGACCTGGTCGATTTGAACCTGGGATGTCCGGCGAAGAAGGTCGTGAAGTGTAACGGAGGCTCCGGGCTGCTGCGCGATCTGCCGGCGATTGGGCGCATTTTTGAGGCGGTGCGTGCTGCGGTGAAGGTTCCGTTCACGGTGAAATTTCGCGCGGGATGGAATGATGACGAAATCGTTTGCGTGGAGCTGGCTCGCATGGCGGAATCGTGCGGGCTGGCAGCAGTTGCGTTGCATGCGCGGACTCGAGAACAAGGGTATAGCGGGAACGCGCGCTGGGAGTGGATTGCGGCGATCAAAGACGCGGTGAAGATTCCGGTGATTGGGAATGGCGATATCCGCACGCCTGAGGATGCCTGCGCCATGGTCGCGCAGACTGGCTGCGATGCGGTGATGATTGGACGGACTGCGCCGTCGAATCCTTGGATCTTCCGGCAGATTCAGCAGTATTGCGCAGGGACGGAAACCTCGGCATCTCCTAATACCTATGACGAGCCTAGCGAGGCCGACCGTTACCAGATGATCCGCACTTACTTCCAGATGCTGATTGAAGAGGAACTGCCGGACGCCGTCGGCAAGATGAAGCAGTTCGCTTCGTGGTTCACACACGGCGTTCCTGGTGGAGCGGCGCTGCGCAAGGCGATCTACGAGTCGAAGAGCGCGGTGGAAATCCTGGGGCGGGTGGAGGAATTCTTCGAAGCAAGATTGTGTGAGGCGGGCGCTCTCGTCCGCGAAGGTTGAGAGTCGCCCGCGCTAAATCGCACTATCTCCGGAAACGTCAGAGCACCGTCACAGCGATCCGAACGCCCGGATGCTTTAGATTGAACAGATAATATCCGCCGTCAACGAAGTCGATGTAGGTATTGTCGTTGTAAGACCATCCATGCGGCCATGCGTCCACAATTTCGAAGTTGTAGCCGCCGTAGGCGAAATGCGGCCTGCCTCCGACAACGGTGACGTGCCGGATGGCGAAATGGTGGTCGTGGCCAAAATGCGCGCGGAAGTGTTCGTCATCAATGCGGCGCCGTGCTTCTGCGTGCTGCTCGTGGTGCTCTTCCTGCCGCGCCTCATCGTGATGCTCGTGGTCGTCCTGGGCATAAGCGGCCATCGCCCCACCCAGAAGGAATGCTCCGCAGATCCCGCCGACCGCTAGAAATCGCTTCATAGTGAACCTCGCTCGTATTGATTTTGGAATGAGGAGCACGATTGCGCCCCCAGGTCACCCGCGTGACCTAATCCAGATGCGAATGACTGACCCAAAGTTGCCGTCCACAACTTTAAGCAGAACGGATGGCGCCTGCTGTAAAGATTTGTCATTGCCCCGTACCAGGTTTTATACCGCGCGCGCGAACATTTTCCCGGCTTCATCTTTCTCCACATAAGCCCACGGCACCTTGGGATCGTGTGTGAAAACCGTCAGCCATTTCTCCGGGATCGCCTTCGCGTAGTACTGCTTCTTGCTCTCGATAGTCTGCAGCGGGAAAAGATCGAAGGACATGCCCCAGGTGATGTCGATGTGCGCGGTGGTGGGGATCAGGTCGGAAATGTAACAGGCGGTGCGGCCGCCGCTCTCGACGATTATGGCTT
>Ga0209420_1000058_pt1 | contig 72555 bp, 59 predicted proteins | sample BlaSpr_A8_OM1_O1_FD_187972 | JGI IMG/M metagenome (GOLD analysis project Ga0209420, IMG submission 187972) | Forest soil microbial communities from Thunder Bay, Ontario, Canada - Black Spruce, Ontario site 2_A8_OM1_O1 (SPAdes) (version 2) | ecosystem: Environmental > Terrestrial > Soil > Boreal... | reverse complement strand
CTGTGTTAATATTGTGAGCGGTCAGTAGGCCCGTAGCTCAGTTGGCTAGAGCGCCACCTTGACACGGTGGAGGTCTGCGGTTCGAGCCCGCACGGGCCTACCATCTATCCCCTTGATTCTATTGAATAGTGGTAGGCACTCCCTCCGCAACTAAGGAGGAGGCGAGGAATGGCTAATCAGCGCGACGCTTTTGCGGTATCGGGGCCAGTTTCGCGTCAGTTGTACAAAAGGCTGCTGGACGCAATAAACCCTCTCGGGGAGTTCCGCGAAGAGATGAAGAAAACGTCGGTTCATCTGGTTCGTGGCTCGGCATTCGCCGGCGTTCATCCACGAAAGCAACACCTGTTGCTCACCATCAAGGCCAAGAAGCCCATCCGAAACGCCAGGGTCTTCAAGACGGAGCAGGTTTCGAAGAATCGCTGGCATGTGGAGGTGAAGCTTGCGACCGAGAAGGACATTGATGGCGTGTTACTTGGTTGGCTGCGCGACGCTTATGACCTCTGCCCGTGAGCGACTATGGAGAGACAAGTTCAATTCGTGACCACTGTGATTGTCACATTCCGGGCGGAGCTGAGCCGTGAAATGTCCTTGCGTGTCGTCAGACCGATCACCTAAGCGATTCGCAAATCCGGCTGTACGAAAACTGTACCAAAACCCTATGTACTTGCGGTCTCGGGGCGTACTCCGAGCGAGAAGCAGACTCCCCGAAATTGTTGAAAACATTGACAGCGCCCACTTTGGGTTCGTGTTTCGAACGGGTTAGACGGACGGTGGCTGCCTCGGCGACGCGACTATTTCGTGTCGCAGCGCATAATGAATTAACTCAGCAAGGGAGTGGAGGCCAAGTTTGTGCATGATCCTGGCGCGATGGGTTTCAACTGTACTGACGCTGATTCCAAGTTCCGCCGCGATTTCCTTATTTGCCTTTCCCTCCGCCAAGTAGCGGATAATTTCGATCTCACGGTCTGTTGGCCGGATTTCTTTTCCTTCTGCTTGCTGACGATGGTTTTTGGCCTTGAGGAAACCTTCAACAACAATTTCGGAGACCTTGGGTGTCAGAGATCGCTTGCCCTCAATGACATCCTTTACCGCTTTGATGAGGAGCTCCGTGAGGTCCGACTTCAAGATGTATCCAAGAGCGCCAGCCTCCAGCGCGCTCTGAACCATGTGGTCGGACTCGTGCATTGTCAGAACGAGAACTCTAGTACCCGGGAGGGCCTCTCGAATTTGGCGGGTTACCTGCACTCCGTCTTGCTCAGGCATACCGATATCGACAATCGCCACGTCCGGCCTAAGTTTCTTCGCTTTTGCTACTGCCTCCGTCCCGTTGGCTGCTTCACCCACGACTTTCCATCCACGCCGACTTTGAAGGACCCCGCGCGCTCCGCGTCGCATGAGCGCGTGATCGTCAGCCAGCAGAATCCGCAGCTTTTTCATGTTCCTCTCCAAGTGGTATCGTTACGCGAACGACCGTTCCACCACTCGCGGCGTATATCTCCAGTCGACCGCCGATCAGCTTCACTCTCTCTTGCATGCTCAGGATCCCAACGCCATATTGGTACGGCGACTTCTCAGAACGTCCCGTCGAATTCCGGGAGACTCCGGTGCGGCTGTCGATGATTTCGAGTGTAAGGTGCGAGTTACGGTCGAGTCGAATTGCTGCCTCACGATTGCCCGAGTGTCGTTGGATGTTTGTCAGGCTCTCCTGCACCACGCGAAATAGCGCTAGCTCGACATCTCGTGGCATTCGTCCAATCTCTGGTGCCAGTTCCAATGTTACTTGGATTCCACTCCTCTTGGTGAAACCCTTTACATAGTCACGGATTGCTCCACTCAAACCTGCCTGGTCCAAAACGGGCGAATGCAGTTCGTACGAAAGTGTACGGATGTCTCGAACGCACTTTTCTGCCAGAGCCTTGCATTCGGAAAGAAGTCGGCGTGATTTTCGCTCTGTAGAACCTAAGCCTTTTCCAAGTTGCCCAATTATCGTCGCCAAAGCGGCGAGGTCTTGACCCGTCGAATCATGCAAATCACGCGCGATGCTTCGCCGCTCTTCGTCCTGCAACTGGAGAAGTTGCATCGAGACATGGTGGAGTGCCTCTTCCCCCTGCTTGCGTTCGCTTATGTCCATCACCGTACCGACAAGCTCGGAGATCTCTCCCGAGCCGTCAAAAACTGGGCTGCCCGCGCCCCGGATATGCCTTACCGACCCGTTGGGAAGAACGATTCGATATTCTACTTCCCAGTTCGTTCTCTGGCTGAGTGCCGCGCTGATTGTCTGCTCATACCTCGAGCGGTCATCCGGGTGCAGGCGCTGCAGAAAAACTTCGCGTCTTAGTTGCGTGCTTTCAGGATCAAGGCCGAAGATGCGGCAAAATTCCTCCGATCCGACCATCTCCTGGGTAGACGGTTTCCAAGCCCAGGTTCCCATTCCAGCGATTCTTTGGCCCATCACCAGATAGGTCTGCTTCCGACGGACTTCCAATTCCGCCTCTTTGCGCTCCGTGATGTCCTGGGCGCTGCCAACCAATCGAGCAATCTGACCACTGGCACTACGCACGGCAAACCCGCGGCATAAGACCCAGTAGGTCGAGCCGTCCGGCTGGATTACCCTGCATTCGAGACCGTCAATTGCGACTCCCTTAACTAACCTTGATAATGCTTCTTTGAGACGCCCATGGTCATCTGGGTGGATGCCATCCACAAAGGACATGGGAGTTGCATACAAACTCTGGATCGTGCGCCCCCATATCTTCTCGTAAGCGCGATTGACGTAGAGAAACTCGCTGAGATCCGAGGTTGCCAGCGCAAGCACTAACGGCAAATTGTCCGCGATTTGGCGAAAGCGCTCACTTCTCTGGAGCTCCACAGCCTGAGAGGCCAGTTGCCGGTCCATGGCGGAGGTCACGATCGCTACCCCCTGGACTATTAGCGTGGCCAGGACTATTGCCGCGGTGCCGAGCGACGAAATGCTCTCCGTGTGCGCCAGTTGCACGGGCAGCCCGAACGCGAAGAAACTTGCTGCAGCCATCCCCGTGTAATGCATCGCCGAGATGGCAGCACCCATCAATGCTGCACTCAGGACCTTCGCAGCCGTGGTTCCTCTGAAATCCTCACGATAGTCAAAGCAGAACACCAGCGACACAAGACTCGCAACCACTGCAACGAGGATAGAAGCGACCACGAGCAGAGGGTTGTAATGGCACTCGGCTGGGAGGCGCATCGCTGCCATGCCGATGTAGTGCATCCCTGCAATAGCGGACCCCATAAGGATGCTTCCGATCAAGGCTTGAGCGCGGCCCATCTCCTCACGGCTCACGACACGGAGGGCCAGGGCGGAGCCGAGGATAGCAGCCAGAAGTGACAGAAGGACTGTGGGCCAGTAGTAAGCGACGGGGACAGGCAGGTGGAACGCGAGCATGCCCGTAAAGTGCATGGACCAAATGCCCAGACCCATGGCAGCGGATCCGCCCACAAGCCATGCGGTCCGGCTCCGACCGTGGGCAGCGGTTACGCGCCCGCCAAGGTCCAGCGCAGCGTAAGCCGCGGAAATGCAAATCAACACGGAGACGGCTGCGAGACGAAAGTCGTAGAAACCCGCGAGGGGTGTTCCGCTCTGGCCCATGGAAACCTCGTCGCAATCTTGCACGAGAGTGCACATCGGTCGGTCAACATCTGGGCCCGAGAGGCACAATTCCGGTCGATCGCAGAACCAGCGAAAGCAACCGCCCTCATGATATCAGCAATCCAGAAAGCGATATTGCAAACGATTCGTTCTTGGTTTCCCGGAAGTCCCGTAGCGGATTCCATTACCGATTCGGCAGTCTTGTATCAGCTGATCGCCTTAGCGAATAATCGCGTTTCATTTTTCGGTGCAGAAAATAGAAAGCCATGGAATACCCCGCGAACCTCTCGCGCGCAGCGGCTTCGTGCAAAAAACATTTTGGCGAACTCATCGGTGAGTCCGCAACGATGCTTCGTCTATACGCGCTGATATCAAAGGCCGGGGGATGCACTTCTCCAGTTCTCTTACTAGGCGAGACCGGCACGGGAAAGGAATTGGTAGCACGCGGCATTCATCTAGAGGGATTGCGCCGAGAGAAGGCATTTGTTCCGGTTGATTCTTCAGCGCTGACACCCACGCTAATAGAGTCCGAATTATTCGGCCACGTCAAAGGTGCGTTCACGGGTGCAGACCACTCTCAAGGGGGCCTCCTCCAGTCGGCTGATGGAGGGACGATCTTTCTGGATGAGATCGGCGAACTCCCAATGGCATTGCAAGCTAAATTGCTTCGCACACTGCAGGAAAGGGAAGTGAGGCCTGTGGGGTCCACCGCGCGAATCCCGATAGACGTTCGTATCATCGCAGCTACGAATCGAGATCTTGAAGTAGCGGTCCGAAAAGGGACATTCCGCCAAGACTTGTTTTACCGTCTAAACGTCATACAAGTCCATCTGCCTCCCCTGCGTGACCGCAAGGTCGACATCCCGCTGCTGGTCATACACTTCCTAGACAAATTCTCCGGAACTGTCGATTGCGTCCATGCAATCTCGGATGGGGCTCTGCAAAGGTTGATGTCCCACGACTGGCCAGGCAACATTCGCGAGTTGCAAAATGCCATTGAGCGTGCGGTGGCCCTAAGCTCACACAGCGTTCTGACAGCAGACGATATCGTATCGGTCCCCAATCGAGCATCCGCCACGGATGGTCCCAATAACAGCGAGATAGCGCCTCTGAGGGAAATCGAGCGTCGCGCTATCCTGCACGCTCTGCGGGAAACCGGAGGAGACAAAGTCGCCACCGCACGCCTCTTGGGCATCGGCAAAACCACCCTATACCGCAAGCTCAAAAAGTACGGCACCGCTCCCATACCAATGCAGCATGAACCAGAAGAGGAAAACTGAGTAATGGCGAAAAGACTCAGGATGGCCGCACCAGCCAAAGCGTGGATAGAGAGCACGGAACTGGAAAGACTTTTGCTGGATTCAGCCGGTGAAGCGATTTACGCAATAAACATGGCGGGCAACTGTACTTTCTGCAATCCTGCGTGTCTGCAATTGCTAGGCTATAACGACCCGGTTCAGCTCCACGGAAAGAACATGCACGCGTTGATTCATCATAGTCGCCCGGATGGATCGTCCTACCCAAACCATGAGTGCCGCATCTACTTCGCCTTTCGCCAAGGCGAGGGCAGCCACTCGGACGACGAAGTCTTCTGGCGCGCCGATGGATCGAGTTTCCCGGTTGAGTATTGGTCCTATCCCATACGCCAGAGAAACGGCCTGATCGGAGCCGTCGTAACTTTTGTCGATATCACCGAGCGCAAAAGAGCGGAGTACGCCCTGCGGGAAACTGCAGAGATGTTTCGCCAGCTGGCAGATAACATCCGGGAAATCATTTTTGTCGTGACGCCAGATCCACCGAGGATGGCTTTCATCGGCTCGGCCTACGAGGAAGTCACCGGGAGGTCCCGTCAGGAACTTTACGAGCGCTTTGATGCTTGGGTCGAGCTCGTCCATCCAGAAGATCGTGATTACGCTCAAACCGTTCTTGAGCAATCCATGCGCGGCGTCGCAACCGCAATGGAGTACCGATTGCACCGACCAGATGGTTCGGTTCGCTGGATTCACGCGCGCAGCTTTCCGGCTGAGGATTCGCGAGGCGAGCTGTGTCGCATTGTGGGTATTGCTGAGGACATTACTGACCGCAAAAAAATGCTCGAAGAAGCGGAATTGGCGAGAGCAGCCGCAGAAGCTGCCGACCGGGCAAAAAGCGAATTCCTAGCAAATATGAGTCACGAGCTCCGGACGCCAATGAACGGGGTCATCGGAATGACCGATCTACTTCTCGGCACGGACCTGACCGAAGAGCAGGCCGAATACGTTCAATTGGCAAGAACGTCGGCCGATTCGCTGCTGTTGATTATCAGCGACATTCTGGACTATTCGCAAATTGAAACCGGCAAATTGCAATTAGATCGCCTCGCATTCGATTTGCCAACACTCTTGGATGAGGTGACGAAAGAGTTTGCAATCAGGGTTCGCGCCAAAGGCCTTAAGCTGGTTTTGAAAGTACACCCCAGAGTGCCGAAGCATGTAGTAGGTGACCACATTCGGCTGCGACAGATCCTTCGTAAGGTAGTAGACAATGCTGTGAAGTTTACAGAGCAAGGAGAAATTCTTGTGGAAGTACGAAAGGGAAAGGAAGGTAATAACTCTGCCATCTTTCATTTCATTGTGCGAGATACCGGGATCGGAATTCCTCCAGAAAAACAGCGGCTGATCTTCGATGCATTCTTTCAGGCGGACTCATCGGCCACGCGCAGGTTTGGGGGCACAGGGCTCGGCCTGACCGTGTCAAAACGCTTGGTTGATATGATGGACGGACAAATTTGGGTTGAAAGCAAAGTTGGACGTGGCTCTACGTTTCACTTCACGGTTTCACTCGGAACGCGTTCATGAAGCGCACACTTCCTCTCTCCGCCTCCTGCTTTGCGAGAAGCCTTCGAGCTTGAGCCGACTTAGCAGCATTAGAGGAAGCGAGAGCCGGATGGTTTGTCGTTGCCATTAACGGCGTCTCCTCGCCCCATCATCGGTGACTTCCCATACGCCGATGACCGTGATCGTCGACCCGACCTGACCAGCCCGAGCTTTTGCACCACGGCGAGCGCGAGAGTTTACATTTGTGCCCAAGCTTTTGATTCTGACAACCGGTGGTCGCGGCACCTATCTCGCCACATTCCACAAGCACTTTCTCATCGATCACGATCTACGGAACCCGCCGCTTCGCCCGCGCCGAGGCTCGACGACTTCTGGCGGGCTTCGATCGGGTCCGGAGTCACCGGCTGGCTTATGACAGTAATTGCCGATGATGCCCATTTGAACCGTCCGTTGCTATCCGTCACTTCCTCCGCGATTTTCGTGAACAACCGATCTTGCATCGCAGTCCGCTTCGTGTAGTCCACGACATAGCTGACGGTGAATTCGAACGATCCGGAGATTACGGCTAGGGCGACGGTAGGTTCTAACGGAGGATTTTCGCATTGATAATTGTCGCTCACAGTTTTCCAGGAGGACTGTGCCTCCAACAGGTACTCACCAATCGCCTCTTTGGCTACCCTCAAAAGCATCGCCCTGGCAAATTGGGAGTCGCTGGTGCCTGTAAGCACAACTTTAATGTCGTCCCAGATAAACCGGAATCCCTGCGAGTAGTTGAAGACGGACCCTTTCAAGACGGTGCTGTTGGGGATGCGAGCGATCCGGCCGTTGTATAAGTCCTTGCTGACCCAGTTCCCCGTTTCCATCAACGTTGTTCGCAGGAGTCCGATGTCGATCACGTCACCGCGAATATCGCCGATCTGAACTCTGTCGCCCACGGTGTACAGTTTTGAAAAACCGATCGAGAAAGCACCTGCGATGCTGGCCAGCACGTCCTGGAGGGCCACGGCCACACCCGCGCCAGCGACACCCAAAGCAAAGCTGAGGCGACCCAAGCGGTCTTCAAAGAGGATGGCGAGGAATAGTAGAATCGCAAGGTATCCGCAAAAGACCACAAACTTGCGGACCTTGTAACGCGCGTCGGCCCGGCCAAAGCGCCTGGGCAGCGTTTGTTCGAGCACCCGAAACGTGGCGTGGATGAACAGGATCCCGGCAACTGCCGCAACGCACTTGCCGACGAGTGAAAGCGAAACAGCCTCTTTTAGGAAATCATCCATCCAGCCGCCGTGATACCCAGTCCGCCGCTCCAGGGCGAAGTGAGACTATCGGATCCTGTAACGCGTTCGAACGACCGCGAGTTGTGATTTATGGTCGCTTGCCTTATTCCGTCCAGTACTGTTCGTCTCGTATTGTGCGGGACGAACGCGGTTATCATTGCCGCCGTGCGATCTTCGACCGAGGGGAAACGTCCCGTCGCTCCGCCTCAATTCATATGCCGCATGGCGGTTCCGCGAGAAACGAGAATCAGGCGCAACAATCCGCCATGCGGCTCAGATGTTCGCCTCGTACTTTTGCGAATAGAGCGTGCGCCTTTGCAAGACGGTAGATTTCCAAACCAACCTACATGAAAGGGGCGCCGGCTGTGTTCAGTGCGATCTGCTCCCGTTTTCTTGCGCGATCCGACCCAACCGAAGCACTCCGGCGGCGGCTGAATAACGCACAACATCTTTCCTGTCTGACATTGCAGGAACGATGCCCACAAGCAGAGTTGTGTCACCGCGCTTGGCGATTGCTTCAATTGCCGCCGCCCGGACACTCCAGGCCTTATCGGATACGGCATTCGCAAGCGCTTGGCCGCTGCGCGGGTCCGGGTCGCCGGCCAATTCTCGCGCGGCAGCGGCCCGCGTTGGTGCAGTGCTTCTTTTCTTCCAGGCATGCAGGGCCTCCATCCCATATCCTCCGTAAGGCAGGAAACCAATTCCCTGATCAAACGCAAACCGGACGGCCCGCGAGGGGGTCTTCATTTGATTCATTTCTTCGGTAATCGGTGATGTGTTGCCCTTCCGCACGCCAACGAGAAGCGAATAATACACGTCATATCCCGAGTTGCTCTTGAGCTGGACAAGAGCGTGACCGACAGCGAGTGCGACCGAGATATCTTTATCCGTCACCAAGCTTTGCAACTTCGGTATGGATTGAGGGGAACCAAGTGCGCCCAGAGCCTTCGCTGCGGCAGCTCGCACGTACGCTTCTTTATCCCCGAGCGCGTCCTCTGCCAATTGCACCGCCGCCGGATCTCCGGAATCGAGGCCGAGCGCCTGGATGGCATTCGCGCGCTTGTCCATGTTTGAGCCGTGTGCTCCTTGCACGAGCATGTTCCAAGCCTGCTTCTGAGCATCGAGCTGCGTCGTTGATTGCTGCGACGCGAGCGGCAAGTCGATAGCCGTTGCCGTGAAACAGAGCAACGGAGCCAGAAATGCCATGACGGAACGCATTGTAGTGGCACCTTGCCTTTCTGAAGGCCATGCGAGTTAGTAACCGACAATCAGCCCGGTCTGTTGCCGGAAACTCAATCCAAGTTCTTTCACCACAAGGCGTGCCGCCAATGAGATCGCAAAGGCGCAAGTGCGTTTTGCGATGGCGTGCATATCTTCCCCGCAAGCGCTTCTCATTGCCGAGAGCCGGGCGATCTATCTCGGGCGGAGGCCGGGGTGCACTTCGACGCGAGGTCCTGCGCGCCAAACCCATGGATGCGCATACGGATGAACGTAGTAGCCGCGATTCACCCAAACCCGACTCCACGGGGTGCGATCGAAATAGATGGTGTGCGCGCCCCACAGAAAATACGGATGCACCCATCCAAACGGGAAAAATCCCGCGGTGATGATCACCGCCGGCCCCCACCGGATCGCTCCGCCAACGAAAAATCCCGGGGCGGGCGGACCAAACACCACGAACGGGTCGTAATAGGGCACATAGATGTATGCCGGATTGACCGGCAAGATTTCCACATAGCCGTCGGTTTCGACGACGTTGCAGTACGGATTCGTCTGCAAGTAGCCATACTTGCGCGCCTGTTTGCGCAGACGCTGCACGGCGTCCATGACGTCCCCGCGCTGCACGAGCACGGCGTTGCCGAGCTGCTCGGTCCACCCCGGATCTTTCGCCATCATGTCGAGCACCGACGGAAACGGGATCAACGCGAGTACGCTCGGGTCCCACTGCAAATTATCTTCACGAATCGCGTTGGCAAGCACTTCGCCTTTGAGGTTGCTGTGCGCGTTGGCCCACGCGGCGGCCTCGGGGATTTCGTTCCCATAGGTGGATGCCGTCAGGATTTGTGCAAGCAGCGGATCAGGATACAGAGCGATGCGGCTAACGAGATTTTCCAATTGTTTCTCGGTGAGCAGCGGGCCAGCCGGCGCTGGCTCGGGAGCGACCGGCGCTGCAGGAGGAGGCGGTGGCGGCGCGTTCTGCGCTGTCGCTTGAAATGTGAAGAGCGCGATGAACGAGAGGAGGACGAGGAGCTTCGCGAATGGAATTGTGCAAATCGAATCGCGGTGAAATTTGGGGCGCGTGGCGAGGCACGGGCGATCCTCAGCGACGTCATTTGTCGAAACACGATACTCAGCCGATCTCATACTGTTCCTCCTCTAAGAGCAGGTGGCGGATTGCCAGATCCAGTGCATGGCATCTATCGCTCCAAATGGGACGGAATTTGCTGGGGGGCGCTAAGTGTTCATGCACAAAACGGTTAATGAGATTTTCAGGCCATGGCGCGGCCACGAACGCGCTGGAAGAAGCCATCCGGTGTCACCCCACTGACAGTGATCCGTCAATTACGGGCCGGAAGATGCCAAGCCGGCGCATCTTGTAAAGCAGTGTCGTGCGTCTCACCGCGAGCTGCGCGGCGGCACCATGAGGGCCGCCGATCACCCACTCGGTATCCCGCAGAGCTTGCAATATATGCTCGCGTTCGGCCTCCGCCAATGATCGCGGTTTCAACGAGGCCTCTTTCCCAACGCGGTTCGCGTCAGGAAATTCGGGCGGGTGAAGAACTCGGTCTGACGACAGAATCACGCATCGCTCAATAACGTTTTGAAGCTCTCGGACATTCCCGGGCCAGGAATACCGAACCAGAGCTTCCATATCTTTCGGACGTACAACGTCGATTGTCTTATTCATCCGTTCCGCATAAGTTTTCGTGAAATGACGAACCAGAAGTGGAATATCCTCGAGCCGGTCGCGCAGTGGAGGAACTGTAATCGGGAAGACATTTAGCCGGTAATAAAGGTCTCTGCGAAATCGGCCTGTCTCGACCATCTCAAGGAGGTCTCGGTTGGTGGCGGCCACCAGACGAAAGTTCACGCGAATCGTCCGCGCGGTGCCCAATCTCTCGAATTCCTGCTCCTGCACGACTCGCAGCAGTTTGGATTGTAACTCCAGCGGCATATCGCCCACTTCATCGAGAAACATCGATCCCTTATCCGCCATCTCAAAACGGCCGATTTGTCGCGTGACAGCTCCTGTAAACGCGCCCCTTTCGTGGCCAAACAGCTCGCTTTCAAGCAATCCCGCAGGAATCGCAGCGCAGTTGGCGCTGACAAAATTCCGATCCCGCCGCGCGCTGAGGTTATGGATCGCCTTGGCGACGAGCTCCTTTCCGGTGCCCGTTTCGCCGAGGATCAGCACAGTCGAATCTGTCGCCGCAACGGTCTCCACTTGCCTCAGCACCCGTTTCAGGGTGCCACTCTCGCCGATGATCTCCGCTCCCCCACTATCCCGAAATTTGTCAATCAACTGACCGTTCGGCCAATCGGCTATGACTTCTATCATCCTGCCATCCCGAATGCTTCGCGTTGCTGTTGCCATGACATCCCCCAGTAATTTCTATTTCAAGACGGAGTGAACAGCATCCAGTAGCGCTTCAGAGTTGAAAGGTTTTTGAAAGAACGCGACGGCGCCGGCTTGGAGCGCCCGTTCTCGCACTCTTTCATCGGAGTGGGCGGTCATGAAGATGATCGGGACTGCGTTGGCGTCGCCGGAAAGCTGGCGCTGAAGCTCCAGTCCACTCATGCGTGGCAACTGGACATCCAGGACCAGACAAGACCTCTCGTTTGCCTCTCGGAAGTCCATGAACTGCTCAGCGCACGCGAACGTCTCGACGTTCAATCCGACCGACTCGAACAAATTGCCCAAGGCGTTTCGGATCGCTTCATCATCGTCAACAATCGACACCAAGAAGGGTTTGGAGCGCGTTCGCGTCATGGCCAAGATTTTCTCCGCCGCGTTCATGAAGGCCGAAGGGTACTGCCGGAGGGGGGCGCAGTCTATTACCTTGTCGGAAGGAGAACTAACACTTTTGGGAAGGGATCCCCAACCTTTCGGCCATGCGCACCAGATCCGGCACGGATTGAACTTGCATCTTGCGCATGACCTGTCCGCGATGAATTTTGGCGGTGGTTTCGCTGGTACCCAGTTGAGACGCAATCTGTTTGTTTAAGAGCCCAGCATTTACCAGCTCCATGACTTCGCGCTCCCGGGGCGTCAACGTATTAAATCGTTTGCGTGCCTCCATGACTTCCGTTTGTAGCTCGCGCCTGAGCCGATCGCGTTCCATTGCTCTTTGAACGGCATCCAGAAGGTCCTGGTCCCGGAAGGGCTTGGTGAGAAAGTCGACGGCTCCGGCCTTCATCGCTTGCACGCTCATGGGAATATCGCCATGACCCGTTATAAAGATGATGGGAATCTCGACCTTCGCCGCGGCCAGTTCGTTCTGGAAGTCAAGACCACTCGCTCCTGGAAGGCGCACATCCAGAACCAGGCATCCCGGTGCGTCCGCCCGCTCCGATTTCAGGAACTCCCGCCCCGACGCAAATGCCTCCGCCCGCAGCCCCACGGATTCGAGGACGTTCTTGATCGCAAGACGAACCGCCTTGTCGTCGTCAATCACGAAAACGGTTGGTTCGACAGTCACGCAGCGGCTCCCGCAGCCAGAGGCAACGTAAATTGAAACGTAGCGCCGTGAGCGGGGTTCGCGGTGGCCCACAGGCGGCCGCCATGCGTTTCGACAATCGTGCGGCTGATCGACAGGCCCAAGCCGATTCCTGCCTGCTTTGTCGTAAAAAAAGCCTCGAAGACATGGTCGATCAATTCTGGCGCGAGACCGCTGCCGCAATCGCGCACACTGATTAGAATTTGGCGTCCTTCGGTTGTCTTTGTCGCGATGGAAAGGTCTCGCAGCCGTCCCGTGACTGTACTCATCGCCTCGATGCCGTTTGCGATCAGATTCAGAATCACCTGCTCCAATTGCACGCGGTCGCCGAAGACGACGGGAAGGCCCGACTCCAATTCGGTTTCTAGAAAGACGTGATGTTTGGCCAACTCACCGCCGACGAGTCCGATGACTTCAAAAATCAATTCGTCGATCCTCAGCGCGGTTTTTTGCGGTGTGGCCTTCTTCGCGAGCGCGCGAATGCGTGTAATCACTTCCCCGGCGCGGGCGGCTTGTTGAATGATCGAAGCCAGTGATTCGCGGACCTTGTTCAGGTTCGGAGGCTCCGCCGCAAGCCATCGCAAGCAGGCATCGCCGTTCATCACCACCGCAGCGAGTGGCTGATTGACCTCGTGGGCAATGGAACTGGTCAACTCGCCCATGGTCATGACTCGGGAGAGATGAGCCAGCTCTGTCTGCGTTTTCAACAGGGCCTGTTCCAGCTGCTTGCGTTCCGTGATGTCCTGCGTCAAGCCGATCATTCGGACCGGCTCATCGCCGTCGCCGCAGTGGGTCCGACCCTTGCTGACGACCCAGCGTACTTGGCCGTCTGCACGGCTAATCCGGTACTCCACGTCCAATTCGCCGCCAGGTTTCAGAGCCGAGTTCGCTTCCGATTGCAGGCGAGTGCGGTCTTCCGCATGGACGAGCTGAAGGAAAGACTTCCACGGGCGATCTCGCTGGTCCGGCGCGACTCCAAAGATTCGAGAGTGTTCTTCCGACCATGAGACAACCCCTGTTCGAGGATTCCAATCCCAGACACCCGAACCGGAAGCCTTCTGGGCGAGGCGAAGCTGTTCTTCACTTTCCCGAAGGGCCTCCTCAGCGCGCTTGCGCTCCGTTAGGTCTCGCGTGATCTTCGAAAAACCAAGTAGATTCCCATCCCGGTCGCGCAGGGCCGTAATAACCACGTTGGCCCAAAAACGCGACCCGTCCTTGCGCACCCGCCAGCCATCCTCTTCAAACCGGCCTTCCGCGGCTGCCACCCGGAGCTGCATTTCAGGCTGGTTGATGAGTAATCTTTCAGGCGGATAAAAGCGAGAGAAGTGCTGGCCCATAATCTCTTTCGCATCGTAGCCCTTGATGTGCTCAGCCCCCACATTCCAACTGACGACGCGGCCGCTCGGGTCTAGCCCGAAGATGGCATAGTCTTTAACCGTCTCGACCAGCGAGCGCATTCGATCCTCGCTTCGGCGCAGCTCCTCTTCCGCAAGGTTGCGCTGCACGATTTCCGCGAGCAAGTCCGCATTGATTTTCCGAAGCTCGGAAGTCCTCTCTTCAACCCGCCGTTCCAGTTCGTCCTTCGCTTTACGGAGATCCTCCTGCGTGCGTTTACGCTCGGCAATTTCAACCCTCAGTGCCTCCGGGCTCGGTATCGCCAGTGCCTTGGGAATCAGCCCTACAAGTAGGATGGCGGTCGGGACCGAGGCTAACGCGGTCACTCCTTTGACCGCCCCTGATAGCCAATAGGTCGCGTGCCAAAGAGTCCACACTTCCATGGCGTGTGTGGCACCACACGTCAAGATGAATACTCCAAAACAAACGAACACCCAGTTGAATGGAACGTCCCGTCTCTTGCGGACGAAGTAAATAAGCGTGAGGGGAATCGAAAAATAGGCGAGCGCGATCAATGTGTCCGACACCACGTGAAGCCAGATCAGCGCAGGTTGCCACAGATAGCAATACCCGTGCGGCATGAAATCGCCAGAAGAAAACAGCTTCCTAAGAAACTCCATGCGGTCCTCCTCGCCTCTCTGGGAATCCAGGAGAGCCTCAAGAACACCACCGGGGCAATAGCGCCAGCGTTTTTGCGGCGCGGGAAGGAAAATCGGAGCCTTGCATAGAAAACGTGCCAGGCAGTCAACCGAGAGAATTAATGTTTGCCTTACTTGTGGGTACGGGCTTGATTACCAAGCCCAGCCGATGCTACGCCGCTACTGTACTCGCTTGTATGCGAATAGCAACGTAGAAAGTTTGAAGTCGAGTTCTGCGGGTGTCATGATTTCCAGGAAGAGGAAGGTCATCCAGTCGTTAATGCGGAAATGGCGGAGGCCGCAAATGATGGGGGTAATTAATGTGCGTGCGGGATCCCAACGAATCCGTTCACGCAGCCGCTGTCAAAGCACTGTCGAAGGACTGACGTAAATTCCCCGCGATCACTTGCCCCAAACCTCGCCCGCACCTGACATCCTGCGCTAATCCATTGCGTACAGCGAAGATGCCAAGAGTCCCAAGACTGTCATCGCGTTGGAACAAAAGATGCTTTGTTAGACCAGTGTCGGCAAGACTCCAACATTCAAATCGGAGAAACATTCTGTGGCGACGAAGCAGCATGAGATTAATTTCGGATTTGCAGTCGCCGAATGAATAGGTGGAAAGCCATATGAGCGTCACGCGGAGTCTTCCAACCGAGCCTCCTCGTCAAAGAAGTGAATTTGCGGTACGGCGAAATTCGTTGGCCGAGCCGGACTCCGGCAAGCGTGCGGGCCCGGCGCCGAACTAAGCGACAAAGGAGAGACGGCAATGAATGATCTGGAACTGAAGCGAAGTGTGGAAACAGAACTCAACTGGGAACCCAGCATTGATGCGGCCGAGATTGGCGTGGCGGCGAAAGACGGTGTCGTCACACTCAGTGGCCACGTCAAGAGCTTCTGGGAGAAATGGAGTGCGGAGCGCACCGCTTCCCGCGTGTCTGGCGTGCGAGCGATTGTGAACGAAGTCGATGTGCATCTGCCGACCTCGAGCGAACGCACGGACGAAGAAATCGCCAAGGCCGCGGTACACGCCCTGGATTCGTCCATCTTGGTGCCCTCGAAGCGGATCACGATAAAGGTCTCCAATGGCTGGATCACCTTGGAAGGTGCGGTGGACTGGCAATTTCAGAAGAGGGCCGCCGAATCGGCCGTGCGTCATCTGATTGGCGTCAAAGGCATCATCAATTTGGTGGAGATGAAGCCAAGTGCCAGCGCCGGCGAAGTGAAGGCGTCGGTCGACGCGGCGCTGAGGCGCAGTGCCGAACTGGATGCCGGCCGGATCAAAGTCGACGCGGATGGCGACAAAGTCACGCTTCGCGGCTCGGTGCGCTCTTGGGCCGAGCGGGACGTGGCGGAACGCGCCGCGTGGGCGGCTCCTGGCGTCCGCGCTGTGGACAATCGCATTACCGTAGGGGCGCTTTCAGCTTCGGCATAGCATTGACTGCACAGCCGATTCGAACGGGGCTTTTTTAAAACACGATGGAAAGTGCATGGGAAACATTCAAGGAGAATGACAATGGCAAATCTAGCTAGAAGGGAAAACATTTTCGACGGGTTGTTCGATTTCAGGCGCGACTTCGATGGACTATTCAACCGTTTGCTGGCTCACTCGTCGCAAGGGACGCAAAATCCGGCAGCGCTTTTTGCCACGGTTCCGGCGATCGAGGCCCGCGTAGATGCCAAAGACAACCAATATCACCTGCGCGTAGCCCTGCCGGGCGTAGATCCAACCGAAGTCCAAATCAACCTTCAGGGTAAGGACTTGACGATTAGCGGCGAGCATAAGAGCGAGCAGGAGAAAAAAGAGTCGGATTACATGCGCAAAGAATTCTCCTACGAACATTTCGAGCGCACGGTCACGCTGCCTGAAAGCGTCGATACGGAGAAAATCAACGCTGATTTCAACAACGGCGTGCTCGAAATTACGGCGCCTCTTAGCTCGAGTGCCTTGCCCAAGCGGATCGAAATAAAGAGCCTGCAAAAGGCCAAAGGCGCAACAGCCTAACAAGCATTCAGGACACGCTGTATCTCAAAGAAAACCGAAGTCGAGGCGTGCAGGCGTCCGCTTGCGCGCTTCGATCGATTTGGAGCGTAAGGTGGCGACCAGACAACTCATCGATAGTGACGTTGCTCCCGTCAGATGCTTCGCGTTCGGCAGTTTGCTTCGGACGCGCGCTGATCCTATTACCAGACCGCAGCCGGCTGCGGAATCGAAAATGCGGGTGCGCGCAGTGACAAAGGCAAAGAAAGAAGATTCGGCCGCGCGGGCGGCGTTCGACGACAAGGAATTGAGTGAATGGGTCATGGCGCTCGGCGAGGAACGCTCGGGGCGTTTCCTCTGTGCGCTTGCCGAGGCCGTGATGAAGGCGGATGCCGAGGACTATTCCATCATCAGGCCGGCACTCGTGAACCTAAAGTGCAAATATCCCGACGCAAACTCGGACCGCGAGCGAGCTGGCGCCGTAATCCCCGACAGGCGGCGAGCGAAGCGAAATTCGCCAAGCGAAAGGAGAATAGAGCTATGAACATTCTGAAGCGATTCAGCGCTGCCGCCCTTCTGGTCCTCTTCTCTGTCTTGATCAATAGCGCCGGGATTCTCGACGCACAGGAATCTTCGGGCGCAAACCAGCCATCCGGGCAGGAAGCACCGGTTTCCGTTCCCAATAGGGCCGCCAGCCCACTCTACGAGGGAGAACAAGGCACTCAAAAATCCGAGATCGAGTTCGCTCCACTCAGCCGCACCGTGACTGTCAAATTTCAGGTCGAAGACCCCAACGGGTATTTTTTGCCAAACATCCGACCGGACAACTTCGCCGTATATGAGGACGGAGTGCGGCAGAAAAATCTCACGGTGGATGTCGAGCACGCGCCCGTGACCGTGGCGCTGTTGCTGGAATTTGGCGGCCGTTACCACGAATTGAACCAAACCACCGGACGCGAGGTAACGCAAGTCTGCCGGCAGTTTCTAGACCGCCTCCACAGCGACGACAAAGTTGCGATCTTTGCATACAACGGGAAATTGGTGACGCTTGCCGACTTCAATCAGCCCCGGGATGCGGATAACACCGCTCTCGATCAGTTAGGAACGCCGCCCGAATCGGAATTGAATTTCTACGATGCTCTCATCGAAACATCGAATCGAATGCGGAATGTCAGCGGGCGCAAGGCGCTCATTGTCGTATCGAGCGGGCTGGACACCTTCAGCAAGACGAGCTACCAACAAGTGCTCGGCGCGGTTCGGGAATCCGCGACCACGATTTACACGATTGGTTTGATTCGACTGATACAACCGGATCTCTCCTTCTACGGGACTGCGGCGCCCTTTGCGCGCATTGATTGGAACAGCGCGGAAAATCAACTGGAAGCGCTTGCGAAAGGGTCAGGGGGCCGCGCTTACGTTCCGGGCGCCGATGGGGAGATAGCCGCGATTTACGACGACCTCATGGAGAACCTGCGAGTCCGCTATGTGATCACGTATGTGTCGTCCAACACAGCGACGATTGGACCGCCGCGGAATCTTCGCATCGAGCTGATTGACCCGACCACCGGTGGCCCAATGAAAATCCACGACGCCAGTGGCAAAGTAATCGAGGCAAGAGTCTATCTTCAGGCTAGTTACGCACCGAAGAACGCAAAAGGCGATTGACACAACGATTTTGTAGGTGCTCGGGGCTGGCGGTGCGACGGCCGGCAAGAAGTCTTTAACTAAATTCCTTCGGAACCACGAGGGTGATCGGCGACCTGTCATTGGGCTAGCGTAGGAGGGGAGAATGCGACTCGTAAGAATCATTTTTGGGCTGTTTCTTCTGATCATGGTGGCGAGCGGCGCGGCCGCGCAAAATGTATCTACGGACTTCGATCCGAGGGTGAATTTCTCGCAATACAAGACCTATATGTGGATCAGTCCTCCGCGAATCGTGGGGGATCCGTTCATGGAGCCACGTTTAAGGAATGCCGTAAATGCAGCGCTCGCGGCTAAGGGCTGGCAGCTGGTAACGGCAGGGGCGGACGTGAGCCTTGTTGCACACGTTGCCACGCGGGAACGGCACACCCTCGAAACGTTCTATGACGGACTTGGCGGTGGTTGGGGCTGGCACCATTGGGGGCTTGGATTCGGCGAAGCGGTTACGACGGAGCACCCATACGAGGTCGGGACGCTGGTGGTGGATTTGTTTGACACTCGGAGCAAACAACTCGTGTGGCGCGGAGTCGCGACGGATACTTTGTCGGAGAAGCCGGACAAGAACGTCAAAAAGCTCAACAAGGCCGTCGAGAAGCTCTTCAAGAACTTTCCGCCGAAGTAATTCCAAAACATTCGCTGCGCTAGCGGGCGCGGCAGTCGCGGTCTGGATGATCAATCCTTGACGCTCTGAAAGCGTCGCAGGAGGAGCCGTTATGAGCGTTGCAGCAGCTTCTGTTCCTACATTGCTAAAAAAATCTTTAACTTGGTCAATCGTGCTCAGTGTTCTGATGATTCTGGCCGGCATCCTCGCCATCGCGGTGCCCCCGATTGCTGGAATCGTAGTGACCGTGTTTGTCGGCTGGTTGCTGGTGTTCAGCGGCGGTGTGCATCTAGTTTTCGCCTGGCACACGCGCGCCACGCGGGCGGCAATTTGGGAGGTACTCGTAGGCATTCTCTACGTTGCGGTTGGCGGATACCTGCTTATAAATCCCGTTCTGGGGATCGTCTCCCTCACTCTCGCCCTCGCCATCTACTTCGTCGCGGAAGCGGCGCTGGAACTTATTTTGTCTTTCCGGCTCCGGCCAATGCCCGGGTCCGGATGGCTGTTGCTCGATGGAATCATCACCGCGATCCTCGCCATCATTATTTGGAGAACGTGGCCGTTGAGCTCCGCGTGGGTGCTTGGCACTCTCGCGGGTATCAGCATGATGTTTAGCGGCACAGCACGCTTAATGCTCTCTATGGCGGCGCGGCGCGCGCTCACCAATTGACCTGAACCGGCGGGAAACCGACCGATTCTCGATCGTGTGGACGCTGGGCGCGGCAGTCCGTCTGCGACGAGATGTCATTGGCGCAATACTGCAAGTGAACAATTATGACGGCCGAGAACGACTCTCGAGATGTCCAGCCCGCCATAGTGAAGGTCTTCGGGCGGACCAGGTGCGCCGCGGCTTATGTGGTGCGCGACTTCCTTCATCGTTTCGATGTGCCTTTCGAGTGGAGCCGCGAATTTGCAGGATGCGCGCGAGGACCAAGCTCCGAGCCCGGCTCCGACAATGGTGACGTGCGGTCTCGGCACAGCGACTAGCCCGCGGCGCTGAGGAACAGCGGCTTTACCAGCGCTTCGATCTTCGCGGCCATTTGTTCGGCGGGAATGCGGTCGGCGGTTTGAAACCACTGGCGCGCGGCTCCGAAGACGGCCCAAGCCGCAGTGGTCGCGAGAAGCGCCGCGTCGCCGCCCGGCGCCCGGCCGTGGCTCTCGAGCCCATGCCTGAACATGCCTTCGACCACCGGGATGATCGAGCCCTCAAGCGGGATGAGCGCGCCTTTCACCGGGCAGTTGGTGACCTCGGTCAGATAGTCGCAGACGCCGAGGGCAATCGCCCGAAGCGCCTGATCGCAGTCGGTAAACGAGATGCCCCGGCGATCAATCAGCTCGCGGAAGCGAGACTCGGTCATGGCCTGCAGCAGCGTGGCCTTGTCCTGGTAATGAAGATAAAAGGTAGCGCGATTTAGAGTCGCTTCGTCGGCGATCTCCTGGACGGAGATCTGCTCGAACTCCTTCTGGGTCAGCAGCTTAGCCAAAGCGTCCATCAGCATGCGGCGACTCCGAAGTATGCGCGGATCCGTGGTATCCAAGGCGGACTGGGTTTCCGGGGTCATACGGTCCTTAAATATACCCTTATTTGACGCCTCCGGGGCCCAAAACGACAGTTGTTTATTTTCTTTGAGTCGACATGTGATTACTAAGCATCAGTTGTTGTATAGGAGGATTTATCTATGACCAGACTGCTGCATATCGATTCCAGTCCGCTCTACGGCCGCTCGGTGTCTCGCGAGCTGACCGCTACGTTCGTCACCGAATGGAAGGCTTCGCACCCGAATGGAGAGGTGGTTTACCGCGACCTCAACGCGATTGCGATCCCGCCGGTGTCCGCGGAATGGGTCGGCGCGGTCTACACGCCGGAGGATGCTCGCACTCCGCTGCAAAAGCAGCTGCTGTCGCTTTCCGATTCGCTGGTCGCGGAGCTCCAGCGCGCGGATGAATACGTGATCGGAGTTCCGATGCACAATTTCGGCGTGCCATCGGCGCTGAAGCTCTGGATCGACCAGATCGCGCGCGTCGGAAAAACATTCTCGTACACGGGCGGAGCGCCGAAGGGCCTGCTGACCGGCAAGAAGGCAACGTTCCTCATCGCAACGGGCGGGATCTACGACGCCCAGACCCAGATGGCTTCGTTCAATTTTGTGGAGCCCTACCTACGCTCGGTTTTCGGATTCCTGGGCGTGACGGACGCGAAGTTTCTGACCGCCGGCGGCACCGCGGCCCTGAATCAAGGGGGGGACCGCGAAACTTTTCTTGCGCCGCATCTGCAGGCGGTGCAGACACACGTGCAAACACCGCAGGGCGGCCACGCATGAGAATCGCGACGATCATCGCTCGCCTTTCGCTCGGGTTGATCTTCACCGTTTTTGGGCTGAACGGATTTCTGAATTTTATCCCGCACCCGCCACCGACGAATCCGCTGGCCGTTCAGTTTTTTGTGGCAGTCAGCGCGTCGCACTTTGCGACGTTCTTTTTCGCGCTGCAGGTTCTGGGAGGATTGCTGCTGCTCTCCGGCTATTTCGTACCGCTGGCGCTAACTGTGCTCGCGGGCGAACTCTACAACATACTCGCGTTCCATATCACGCTTTCGCCGGCGACGATCGCTCCCGCGCTGGTGGCCTGCGGGCTGTGGGTGGTGGTCTTCATTCCGTACCGTGAAAGTTTCAGCGGCATCTTCACGGCGAAGCCGGCGACGACGGCACGGGTTGCATAACAAGCCGCTAATAAAAAGACAGGCGACCCGGCCCTCCTGCACAAAGGAGATTGGATCATGGCAGCCAGCGACATCGAAAGGGTTCTGACTGTATTTGAAGGCATCGGCAGCAGGCACCCAGAGCTTGCGGTCAAGTTCATCGACTCGGCGAAATACAAACAACATAATCCGCAGGCGGCTGGTGACATTGATGGAGTGCGGACGTGGATCAACCATCTGCCGCGGATGAAAAGTCCGCTGCAGACGATTCGCGCGTTTCAGGACGGCCCGTATATTCTCACGCACTCCAAGGGAGACCTGCTCGGCGAAAAAGTTTTCTTCGAGATTTTCAAAATGGAAGAAGGCCTGATCGTCGAGCAGTGGATCTTCTCCGAAAAGGCGGCGCCGGCTGCGAACAAAAGTGGCCACACCCAGACGGACGGTCCGACCGAGCCCAAAAATCTCGCGGACACAGAGAAAAACAAATCGATCGTTCGGGACTACTACCAGACCGTGCACATCGCGGGAGACCACAGCAAAATTCCGCAATACGTTTCGGCAGACACCATCCGCCACGAACTCGGCGTCAGCGACGGACTCGCCGCGTTCCTGCGCGACTTGGAAGCAATCCAGGGCCACCGGACCATCGACGAGATCAAGTTCGTGCTGGGCCAAGGCGACCTTGTTTTCGTCGCCGCCAAGGGAACGCATGAGGGCGCCCCGTGCGTCTATATCGACCTGTACAGAGTTGCAGACGGGAAGATGGCCGAGCACTGGGGATTCCCTCAATCGATTCCGCCGCAAAAAGAATGGAAAAACAAAAACGGCATCCTCTAAATCAGCTCCGCTTCGCTGGAGGCTATGCTTCGTAACTCCTAAAAGCGACAAACCGCTTGTGAACTCATCGAATGTCAAATCTTCAAAGTCTTTACTCCGCTCTTGTAGTCCAAGCTTCTTCTCAGCCTCGGCAAGCGCAACCATGTCAGCTCCCAAGGCTGGAGGGCTAATGCTCGCTTTCGCGACGTATGCTCTGATCGCCCCGGGAAGCTTCTTACGGACGTCGGCGCAACGGTCGGTAACTGTCGCGATTGCAGAACACAGCCCATCATCATCGTCTGCATAGACCGCACGGATCGCGTCTTTCACGCGCGATTCGATTCCTTCGATCAGCATCAAATCCTGCGCATACTCGCGGAAGAATGAGGCCATATCAGCGGTAGAAGTGCCTCCGTAAAACCGCAACTTCGGTCCTGGTGTAAACTGATGCCATTGGAGTGACACAAATGGCAGGAACAATTTCACTCGAACCGCCCGCACCAGCTCGGACCGCCGAACGAGCCTACGCCGAAGCAGCGTCAATTCCCTGGTACATATGGTGTTGCGTGGTGTCGGTGCTGTCAGCAGTCATTGGAAGCGCGTGGGATATTTCTTGGCACGAAAGCGTCGGGCGCGACACGTTCTGGACTCCGGCGCACATGCTGATTTATTTGTCCGGAGTCCTGGCCGGGATTTCCTGCGGGTACCTGATTCTTTCCACGACGTTCGAGAAAAAATCAGCGCTACGTGATGTTTCCATTTCGATGTGGGGCTTCCGAGGTCCGCTCGGTGCGTTCATCTGCGCCTGGGGCGGGGTGGCCATGATTGCCTCGGCGCCGTTCGATAATTGGTGGCACAACTCCTACGGGCTGGATGTAAAAATTCTGAGCCCGCCGCACGTACTTCTGGCGCTGGGAATGATCGGAATCCGATTTGGCACCTTGGTGATGGTTCTCGCAGAGATGAACCGCGCGCACGGAATATTTCGCCAGAGGCTGGAACGCATTCTATTTCTCACCGTGGTTTTTCTGATGGGAATGACGGTTGGGATCGTGCAGGAACTGACTAACCGCGTGTTCATGCACGGGGCAAAGTTTTATCTGGTAATGATGATCGCGGCACCAATCTGGATGGCAACCGTATCATGGATTTCAGGACATCGCTGGGCGGCGACAATCATGACGGCCATGTACACGGCGATGCATCTCTGTTTTACCTGGATCCTTCCGCTGTTCGCGGCTGAGCCGAAGCTGGGACCGGTGTATCAGCACGTGACGCATCTGATTCCGCCGGATTTCCCGATGTTGTTGATCGTTCCGGCAATTGTTTTCGATCTGTTGCGGCGGCGCACGGCGGGGTGGAGCCGGTGGAGGCAGGCTGCCATTCTGGGAGCTGCGTTTCTGGTTAGCTTCATCGCCGTGCAGTGGCCCTTCGCGAACTTTCTGATGTCTCCCGAGTCACGGAATAGAATCTTCGAAACCACGAATTATCCCTATTTTGTGCCGTCCACATCTCCCTGGGTACGCAACGTTTTCATTCACACCGAACACACGGCCGGCGAATTCTGGCTGCGCCTGGCAATTGCCCTAGGCGTCGGGATCTTGATGATCCGCATCGGGATGGCCTGGGGTGAATGGATGCGGCGGATCCGTCGATGAAAAAGGAATTCAGGACACGGCTACTCCTATTGGTGGTTTTGTCGCTCAGCGCTGCGATTCCTGCTGTGGCGCACGTGGGCAGCGCGGATGTTTATTACGAGGGTGATGCGGGCCCATATCACCTCTTTGTTACGGTACGGATGCCGCAGGTGGTGCCGGGTGTGGCCGAGATCGAAGTGCGATGCGAAAGCGGCGACGTGAATGCGGTCGAAATCGTTCCTTTGCGGCTGAGCGGGCCGGGCTCCAATCTCCCACCCACACCTGATCGAGCCGTGGCTTCCAAGGACGATCCGCAATTCTTTACCGGCAGTCTTTGGATGATGGAGTTCGGCGCGCTACAGGTCCGCGTCATCGCGGATGGGACGAAAGGCCAAGGGGAGCTTTCAGTGCCCGTGGCTTCGTTTGCGCAGCGCACGTTCCCGATGGGAAAACCGCTCGCTGGACTGCTGGTGGTAATGATGCTGGTGCTCGGAATTGGAGCCGTTTCAATTGCACGCGCGGGGGCGCGCGAAGCCAGCCTGGAGCGCGGTGCGGTTCCTGGTCCCTCCAACGCGCGCGGGGCCAAGATCGTGACGGTGGTGACGATCATTTTGGTGGCCGGCCTTGCTTATCTTGGGAAATCCTGGTGGAAGCTAGAGGACGATAGCTACCAGAGCCGCGTAGCTTTCTACAAGCCGCCGACAGCGGTAACCACACTGGAAAACGGGAGCCGCCTCATTCTTCGGGCGAAAGGGCAAGATCCCAAGTGGTCAGAAAGAATCAATATGGGCGAGTTAGTTCCCGATCACAATCACCTGATGCATTTGTTTCTGATCGAACTCCCTGGGTTGAACCGGATGTGGCATCTTCATCCAACTCTTGCCGAGGGCGGCGCGTTTGTGGACGATTTGCCGACAATGCCGGCCGGCCATTATCAGGTCTTCGCGGACGTGGTGGATGCGCGGGGATTTCCCTGGACGCTGGTCGGGACCCTCGATCTGCCGCAAATACATGGCGACGCTCTAAGCGGTGACGACTCGGCCTGGTCGGGTGAAGGGATCGCGCCGGGGAAAGACAGCAGTATTTCGCAGCTATCAGACGGCGGGCGGATGACTTGGGAGCGCGGGCCGCGTCCGCTGAAGGCCAATGCAGCCATGGATTTCAAGTTTATCGTCGCAAACAAGGACGGAGGTCCAGCGCGCGACCTCGAACCCTACATGGGCATGGCGGGCCACGCAGAATTTGTGCGATCAGACTTGAGCGTATTTGCGCACGTGCACCCGGCCGGTTCGGTACCGATGGCTTCTCTGGAGATGGCTCAGGCCGGCCTTATGGGCGACACGTCCTCGATGCCGGGTGCGATGGCGATGGCACCGGCATCCGGCACATTGCCTGCGGAGGTGAGTTTCCCGTACGGTTTCCCGAAGCCAGGAAACTATCGGATTTTCGTGCAAGTGAAGCGCGCTGGAAAAGTAGAGACAGGAGTATTTGACGCACTTGTGCAGTGATTTGCAGGATCCTTCCCCGAGAACGATCGTCGCGCCGTTCCCCCATCTGGCCATGCGCAAAGGACAAACACGCAGCTAGCGACGAACGAGAGTGGACAGCGTCGCTGTGCACCGAGCGTGCACGAATCCATCGTTTTCAACACATGGGAGTGAGCTTCGAGCGAGAAACAGATTCCCCGATTTGTTGGAAACGTTGGTAGCTGGCAGTGATGGATGGAGTCGAGTCTCGTGCCTTGCAAACAGGAGGTCACTGGGTCGATCCCGGTTGCGCTTACCATTGCTTTCCCGTCGTAAAACTCGTCACCAATTCGTCACCAAGACTAGCCGATTTCACGCCCTTTTCGGGCCGGTCAGAACCGGAAAAGCAAGACAGGCGAAGGGATTTAGCTTTCTGACCACACAATTGACACGGTGGAGGTCTGCGGTTCGAGCCCGCACGGGCCTACCATATTTTTCAATCGCTTCCCAGACTGTCTTCCGACTCACATCATGTTTTGTGTCGTAGCCCGTCTCTTTGCGCACTGAAATGGGCATTGGTTTCTCGAGCAGAACACGAGCTTCGGCCCTACCCATTGGGTACGGTCTTACAAAGCGGCACACGAATCTGATAGGTTGGGTTGGGTTGGGTTGGGTTGGGTTGGGTTGGGTTGGGTTGGGTTGGGTTGGCTTATCGGAGAGTGCGTATGCCGTGCCTCGTACTGATAATTTTTCTCGCGTTCCCCAGGATCGCGCTGGTCTTGTTGTTCTTTTTCACAAATTACCTGCAACGCGCGTATCATGGATTTGTCGTGCCGTTGTTAGGATTTCTGTTTCTTCCGTTGACGACACTAGTGTATGCGTGGATGGCAAATACAGGACAGCCTATAGCTGGCATCAATTTACTATTTCTCGTCATTGCCGCCCTTGTCGATTTGGGCGGACTCGGGCACGGTGCCTCTCGCGGGAGAAACGAGTGAAGCTTGTTCAACAATGCTGACCAAGGCTGAAATCAAGAGCGGAGCCCGAAAAGTTCGGAATTTTAGTTTGCTCGCGGTCGGCGCGATATTGCTTGGGCTGATCGGAACGATTTGGCTAATCGTCGCAATGGTTCACTTTTTCTGGAGGCACTCGTAACTTCTTCTCCCACCCGTAAAACCACATCTGTTTAGTACAGCGTTGGTGGCCAGTTTGGGGACACACGGAGTGTCAAGAAGAGGTCTCAATTTGTTGCAATTTTATGATCAGCGATCCGCTCGCAACCGAGTGGGCGCGGCCGAATAGGAGCAGCTCTTCCACGCAAATCCTTACTGTTGGTGACTTGCAAGCAACATTTTGGCCCGCGGCTGGAATGCTCGGCGCTTCTCTTCGCTTCGGTGGAGTTGAGCTTCTGCGCCGCGTCGACGATCTCGATGCGGCCCGCATCAAAGGAAGCACCGCGGGCATTCCACTCCTGTACCCTTGGGCAAATCGCCTCGGCAGCTTGCAATATCGCGCGGCTGGCCGTCAGGTTTTGCTGGATTCCTCTTCGCCGCATTTGCATTTCGATGATCAGAAACTTCCTATGCACGGTGTTCCCTGGTCTCAACTGCAGTGGAACGTTGTTTGGAGCCACGCGGATGCACTAACCGCGCGTTTGGATTGGTTGAGCCAGGAACTGCTCGCGATTTTTCCATTCCCGCATCACGTCGAGATGGCGGTGCGGCTGCGGCCTGTTGATTTGGAGATTCAAACTACAGTCTTTGCAGATTCAGGTTCACCGGTTCCGATCAGTTTCGGTTTCCATCCCTATTTCGGCCTTCCGGAAATCCCGCGGGCAGAGTGGACGCTGAACGCTCCTGCCGTGCGCAAGCTGGCTCTGGATGCGCAAGGGATTCCCACCGGCCAAGAAACTCCGCCGACGCCCATCGCTGCGCGGCTTGGAAACACCGGCTACGACGATGGCTTTGCGCTTTCAGGTGAGCAGGCCACGTTCTCGATCGCCGGTAACGGCTACTCCATCGCCATCGAATTCAAAAGCGGTTTCCCGTTCGCCCAGATCTTTGCTCCGAAGGATAAGGAGTTCATCGCCATTGAACCGATGACTGCGGCCACAAACGCACTTTGCTCGGGTGAGGGTCTGCGCGTGATTGCGCCAGGCGAGAAGTTTATCGCCGCATTCCGAATCGAGGTCCACCACCACAGATGATCGGCGTGTGGGGTTTCTGGAGATCGAGGAAAGCGGGCAAGTAAAATTGCCTTGCGGCAGCAAGACCTGGCAATGCGGGCCGGAGGCAGGGGCCTGGAGGACGGCCGTTGGGACTTCACAAATTAGGGATTTCTATTCGGTCTTGGATGGCTCCCAAAGCTCGATCGGATTGCCATCTGGATCTTTAAGCCACGCAAAGGTCCCCATGGGGGGATATTCCTCGGTCTTTTCGATTACCACGCCTTTACTCTTGAGATGGCTGAGGACTTCTCCCATGTTCTTCACTGTGTAATTAATCTTACCCGTTCGTGGCTTATCCTTGATGTCTTGATCGGTGGGCATGATCGCCCACGCTATCGTTCGCTTAATCTCCGGGTTTGCAAGATCCCTATATTCGAACGATGCATAGATTGAACTGCACTCAGCATCTTCGCCCTCGGGAACTATTCCGAGGCAGTCGCGATACCAAGCTGCTAGTCTCTTTGTATCGTTAGAAAACAGAAAAGCGCCGCCAATTCCGTCGATCATAAGTTCCTCCGTTACGCAGAGACTCGTTTATTGCCCTTTATTCCGATCATCCCAGATTTTCGGCTGCCAGAGTTCAAACTTCTCATCGCTGCCAGCTTCCGAACCGGCAGGCAAAGTTCCAATTCAAAATGCGACCAATCCGTCGCGTTTTCTTTGTCTAAGAAAACCTCAAGCGCCGGCGCATGCTCGGGCTCGTGGACACTATGGATAAGCCAATCTCTGTAAAGGTAGTCCCAAGCCGTTGCTACCTTGTGAATATCGCCGGACACCTTTACGACGGCGTACCGCATGGCTGGCATTTTCAATTTCGACATTCCTTCCATGCACTGGAAAGGAAAAGACGACGCAAGACAGACTTCATATCGATAAAGATGCTTTGGGGTCACGTGTGGATCGTCTACCGTCATTCCGAAAAGAGTTCCTTGCGAAAAAATATGTTGGGATTTGGCCCATTCGATCACTGTCTTGAGGGCGGCAAGTACTCTGTCCAGTTCGAAGGCATTCGTAACCCGAATATAGGCGACTTGCCTTTCGGGAATGTCGATCAATCTCACTGGAAAAGCAGCTCTCTTTTCTTCCGCGGTCATGGGGAGACCATATTCCTGTTCCGGGAAGAGTTCTTTGCAAATCTTGCTCTTTTTGATCTCGCCGCTTTTTCGAAACTGACTAGGCGAAGTGTCGTAGCCGGATCGGAAGGCACGTGAAAACGCGGCCGACGACGAAAAGCCGCAATCTAAGGCTATATCGGTGAGGCTTTGGTCGGAATAACGAAGAAGACGAGCGGCCTTTTCAAGACGAAGCCGATTCGTAAAATTATTCAGGGTTTCGCCGGAAACCGCTCCAAAAATCCGATGGAAGTGAAATTCCGAGAAGCAAGCAACCTGCGCAAGCTCACCTAGCTTCACCGGGCGATGCAGATTCTCGCGAAGATGGTCAATGACCCGATCAATTCTTCGGGAATATTCGCTGCTGCCCTGGGTCTTTTTATTTGGCACGGACTCTACTGGCATTGTGGCATAGAAATACCACAATTGGTCCTAACCTTAACAGTCGAGTCGGATCTTGCGGATTCTGGCTTATCGACGACAGCCGATTCCGGGCCCGCACGTCGCAGCGGTGTCTCGCGGGCGACCGCCGCGGGAACCGAAGCGGATGCCTGGGAAACGAACCTGGATATCCACGGCCAGGGTCGCCAGGCGTTTGCCCGCCTCTTCCGCGCGACGAACAAGATCGCCCACCTCGCGGACGACCTGTCAATGTGATGCTTGTCTTCGCCGCGCCGTTAATACCAGCTCTGGATCGTTGATCGTCATTACGATGTTGCCTTTGTCTTCGGTAAAACGAATACGGACAGACTGGGCTCCTGCTGGATAAAAAACAAGATCGCCGAGATGAATGAGAGGACGGCCCATCATACCGTTGCGCGTCCACGTCAGCGGACTGTAGATGGACAACGCTCCTGGACGCTCATCAACCGTCAATTCGATTTGCTGGCTCACGCCCAAACCAAACACGTATGTTCCCGCTAGAGCGGCGATCTCCTTATCACTGAGCGGCGCCGGCGGCTCGGCGTCGGCGTCTCCCAATGACTGCAAGAACTCGAATACTGGGCGGGCGGTTTCGCCGCCTGCTTTTGCATGAGCCAGTAGACTGATGCTGTGCGGTCCGCGGATTCGTTGGACATGCGGCTGTGCGGCTACGAATGCTTTGACGACGTTCAATTGCCCGAGCATGGTTGCGGAAAATAGCGAGGGACGCGCCCCCTTTGAGATGAGGTACTCGGCAATGGGTCGGTTGCCCATGTGGGACGCGGCACCCAGTGACGTTTCCCAATCACCAAAGCCCCAGTCCCAAGCTGCGCGAGCGAGCGATGGACGCGCATCAACAAGCTCCTGGACGCGCTTGAGATCGTAGTGCGCGACGGTAACCATTTCGCGCACAAGTTCCGCTGGTTGCGTAGGGAAGATATCCGCCATCGGCGCAGAGAGGTCTGGCTCCCCAGAAAGCGCGGTAGGTTCGCCCCGGAATCCCATCCGCTTCGGCGGCTGCGCCGTCGCTCCGATTGGAACGATGATTGAGACCAGCTGCAACAGGCTTCGCCGTGAACAGATGCTGGTCAACTCGAGCTCCTCAGAATTCCTAAACTAGACGCGAGGATGCTCCGGGGCGGTTGAGAAGCGCAAGTGAGATCAAAGCGTCCGCCGCCCAGAAAAATGTAAGGCCCGATCTGTTGTGGAGTCAGTGACTTGCAGTCGGGAGTAAGTCAGTTCGTTGAGAGCTCTCCGGCAGGCGCACCGAAAACTCAGCGGCAATCTTGTGGGCCACGTCGAACTCAACGCCCAGCGGATCCCCCAGCGTACGATCCGACCGTACCACCCAAACGTGAGTCTGGTCCGGCAGCCGAATCAGGTGCGCGAGAATACGGATTTCAGCACCGTTCGACTGCACTTGGCCAAGCACCACGTAAGCGGCATGGAGCGAAGTTGCGATGGCGTTCAGGTCGCGATGTTCGCGCGGCCCTCGCAGGATGAGCGCGTTGCCGATCACCTGGTAGCGACCGTCACTCTGCGATGTCAGCTGTTCCACAACCGTGTCGGTGAGTGCGTCGCTGAAATGGTCCATGGCCGCATTGCCGGTCTCGTTGTCGAACCGCAGGACGGCGACGACCGGTATATGCGATGAGCTTTTCCCTTGCAGGAGCCGATAAGCTGCCGTCAGTGTGAGCAACGCGAGAATGACGACGGCGCATGCCAGCAAAACCGCTCGTACGTTAACACCCCGCGCAGGGGTCACACCTTCTGGATGATCCGGCGCGCTCGGAAAAATCTGCGCGATCGGTGCGATGAACTGGTATCCGCGCTTCGGAATCGTCCGAATGTAGACGGGCTCCGCGGAATCATCGTTGAGCGCCGAGCGAATCTGCGAAATGCAGAAATTCAGGCCGCGCTCGAAATCTACGAAAGTCTCACAGCCCCACAGAATTTTGCGCAATTCTTCTCGCGAGACGACTTGACCGGCTTGCCGGATGAGACAAGCGAGAACTTGCGCCGGTTGCGACTGCAAACGGACGAGCGCTCCCTCGCGCCGCAACTCCTGGGTTGCGGTGTCAAATTCAAACAGACCAAATCGAAAACGTGTAGACTCCATTTTATTGATCACGCATTGTCGCACGATGCCGCCCGAGTGAAGGGCGACTCAAGACGATTGATGCGATCTCCTCGGAAAGACGCCCTGATGCCATACCAGTGGCCTGGGAATATCCGCGAACTGAAAACGTGGTCGAGCGTGCGGTGATCCTGTCGCCCGGGTCTGCTCTACCTCGATGAGTGCTCGATCTCCACTGCCCCAGCAAAGGCCGCAGCCACAGGTCGTTTCTGCGCGAGTGTCAATGATGATTCGTCATTCAGTCATAATTTGGATGGTGGTGTTTGCGTTGACTTCTGCTGCGGCGTAGAGTTCAAGCATGGGCCAGATTTCGCCGGCGGAGTTTTGCACCCTGCCGCTTCGCGCGCATACGCTGCTCGCCGACGTCCCGCTGCACGACGTGTGGGCGGTTGACCTACCTAGACACCGCGATGGCGTCACCCTTACTAAGGTTCTTCGGCGGGCAAATCAAGTCGGAATCAACAAGCTTCCGCCAGTGGCGCGAGCGCTTTTCCGTCTTCGGTTTTTTCTGGGACGCATTTTTCGACTGGAGGCTGAACCGAAGGATGCGTTGGCAACATCGTTTGTAAGCCGCCTGACGGCGGAAGATCGCGTTCGTTCTTTGGTGGCGCCGGGAACGCCAGAAGGAATGTTCCGCGTTGTCTATCGCTTCGACAACGAACAGCTGCTTGAAATGCAGAATCGAACCGCCCATGCCGCGGCCCTCAGTGTCCTTACGGAAAAGTCCGATGGCTATCGATTCTACTTTGCGGTGTACGTATGCAAGAGAACGTGGATTACGCGGTTCTACATGGGATTAATCGATCCGTTCCGAAGATGGATCGTCTATCCTGCGTTGCTAGACAAAATTCGAACAAGCTGGGATCAGAATATCTGACATAAATTCGCCGAGCTGTGAAAGTAGAACAGTCGAAGCCATTTCGGCCGCCTGTCGTCCGCGCGCAAACCCTCCTTGGAAAGATGATTTTATGGAGGTCTGCGGTTCGAGCCCGCACGGGCCCTACCACCCCTTTCCGTTCAACACACGCAAGTTAATTCACCAGAACTTCATTCTTCGCGTCAGTCTTGGCGAAGCGCCCCGGCGGGGTCGATAAGCAAGACTCGAGCGGCGGGGATAGCACTTGCGATCGCTGCGATTGCGAGCAAGAAGAACGCCGCACCCGTGAAGGTGCCCGGGTCAACCGGTGAAACGCCGAACAGCAGGCCTCTTGTAAGTCTCTGCGATGCCCATGCGCCAAACAGTCCTATGACCGCGCCAAACGCTGCCATTCCCATGGCTTGCTTCAATACAAGCCAGAGAACATTGAAACGGCTCGCACCGAGTGCCATCCGCACCGCCATCTCCTGCTTGCGTTGCGCGACGAGAAAGGAGACCACGCCATAGATGCCCACGACTGCGAGCGCCAATCCTGCCACCGCGAACGACGCCAACAAAACGGTGGTGAAGCGTTGCCCGCCGGTCTGGCGTTCGACCAGTTCGTCTATCGTCTGTACCTGGGCGAAAGGCATGTCGGAATCCAGCGTACGAAGTTGACTACGTATTTCGGATTCCACTAAATGCGGTTCCGAAGCCGTGCGAACCAGAATATCCTTGAACCCGCCATTCACCAGAGGACTCTGGGAATACAGCACCGCAATCTGTGGTTGCGGCGCGACAGCCAGACCAGCATTTTTGAAATCGCCCATAACGCCAATGATTGTTACGTCCACGTCATCCGTTATATTCTCTTCAACAGCGATTCCCATAAATTGCGGAGGCCCGATGTGAATCTTGCGGCCGATGGGATCTTCTGTTGCGAAATAGCGCCGCTTGAATTCCTCGCTAATCAGTGCCACCGGAGGGCTCGTGGCGCCGTCCGACTCCGCGAAATCCCTTCCGCGAACCAGCGGAATTCCCAAAGTTCGAAGGAAATGTTGGTCTACAACTCCAAACTGGGCCGACGGAATATCTTGAATTCGTGTGACGGGATGCCCGGGAATAACCAACATCTGAGTCCACCCGTTATTGGGCGGGTAGACAGTGGTCACCGTCGCCTCAATCACACCTGGCAATGCCCGGACCCTCGTTGCAAAATCATCGCAGAAGCGCGTTCTTACGCCGGGATTTGTATAGCGGACAGGCGGCAAAAAGATGCGGCCCCTCAATAAATGGTCCTGACGGATCCCCAGATTCTGGCCCTGCAAACGCAGGATGCTTTGAACCAGCAGGCTCGCTCCCACCAGAAGCATCAAGCACATCGCCATTTCCGTTATCACTAGCAGGCTGCGCACATGCTGACTGGAACGTCCGGCCGTCGCGGATCGCCCGCCTTGCTTCAATGCATCCATGAGGTTCAACCGCGTGCCCATGAACGCCGGCGCGAGCCCAAAAAGCAAACTTGTGACAAGAGACACCAATAAAGTGAACGTCAGCACTCGCCCATCGATTCCCACCGAACCAAGCTGGGGTAGATTTTCCGGGTGCATCCTTGCCAGAGTTCTCAGTCCAATCTCCGCACAAGCAAATCCAACGGCTCCGCCGAGGAGCGACAGCAATAGCGTTTCCGCAAGCAATTGCCGGACAAGGCCGCCTCGTCCCGCGCCCAAAGCCGCACGCACCGCCAGCTCCCGTTGACGCGCCGAGTTGCGCGCCAAGAGCAGATTGGCCAGATTCACGCAGGCTATCAGCAGGATCAGGCTCACGGCTGCCATCAACATGTACAGCATCGGCCGCAGCGCTCCTACCCGGGAGTCGGCCAATCTCTTCACGGCTACACCGACACCTTGATCCAAGGGATGTTCGGCTGCGAGCGCAGCGGCGATCACCGAGAGATCTGCCTGAGCCTGTTCGAGCGACACTCCAGGCTTTAGCCGTGCCAACACTGCGTAGCCGCGCTCTGCTCTCCCACTTTCCGACCACATGTCGGGCGAATAGGGAAAGGGAGTCCAAATTTCGCTGTGCCGCCCAGGCTCCACCCATGCCGGAATCGTGTCCGGCATCACGGCGACAATGTTGTAGGCCTCCCCATTGATACGAATCTTGCGGCCCAGTACGGACGGGTCGGCATCGAACCGGTTTCTCCACAGCTGCGCGCTGATTGCGGCCACGTAGTTTTTGCCTTCCCGATTTTCCTCCTCGGAGAAGAGCCGGCCGATGATGGGTCGAATATCGAGGATTTCGAAATACGCTGCTGGGACCAATCCGACCTCCATCTGCTCCGGTTGGCCCGCGGACTCACCGAAACTCACGTTCTTGGCCCAGGTGTCATAAGCCACCATGTTCTGGAAGCTGCGACTTCTCTGCGCGAAGTCGCGAACGTCCAATGCCGAAGGTCCATCCGGATTTGCAAAGGTATTAAACATGCCTTTCTGAATGGAGTAGATACGCACGAGTTGGTCCGCAGCAGTGAAAGGCAGCGGCCGGAGCATCAGCGCATCAATGGCGCTGAAAATTGCGGTGTTGGCGCCAATGCCCAACGCGAGCGTGAGAACGGCAACCGCGGCAAAACCGGGGCTTTTGCGTAGGGAGCGGGCGGCGTACCGCACATCGCGCGCAAACCGCTCCAGCCAAACGGCATTCCAAACCGCGCGAACGTCCTCGCTCACGATTGCCTTGTTTCCAAAGGCTCGCCGGGCAGCAAATTGTGCCTCGTCGGGCTGCAATCCAGATTCCTCTCGTTCCTCCGCTTCCAGTTCGAGATGCGCCTCCATCTCCCGGTCAAATTCGTTCCCCCGGTTGTGCCGTTCGCGGAACCAAATGCGTCGCGAGCGAAGCCAGTTCCAGAGATTCACGACCGCTCTTCCTGAACGGGCGCCATAACCATCGTCACAGCGGCCGCCACTTGTTTCCACCTGGATTCTTCTCGAACAAGTTGTTTCCTGCCGGCAGGCGTAAGCCTGTAATACTTGAGTTCGCGCTTCCGTTCCTTCGCCATCTCCCACTTCGCGACGACCCAGCCCTTGCGCTCCATGCGATGCAGAGCCGGATACAGCGATCCGTGCTCTACCTGCAGCACGTCTTCGGTAGTACGCTGTATGTGTTTTGCGATTTGATGGCCGTGAGCCGGCCCGAAGAGCAGCGTGCGCAGAATCAGCATATCCAGAGTGCCCTGCAACAGTTCGGCTCGGCTGGGTGAGTTCTTAGGTGTCATGATAGTAGGCATTCTACCCTAATGAGGGTAGACGCGCTACCCTTATTCAAGTTAGCAGACGCCTCGCTGCCGCTCCCATTTCCGAACCTAAAGATCCCGCTTGCAACTCGCCGCAGCGAGTCTTCTGGCCGCGCCCCAGTGCCGGCCTCGTCGGAAGTAATTCACATGCCTAATCGTGATGTGAAAGTTACAAGTGTTGTGTAAGGCGGCCTCCTCGGCTGTTAACCGGCAGGCTGCAGGTTCTTGTCCTGTCCGGAGAGACAGCTTCTCAGCGAATTTAACTGTGCAGGGAGATTCGGTTCTGAGCTGAAGGATTGTTAGGCCGATCATGAATCGTTGGGGAGCCCAAACCGTTTGCCTTATCTCATACGACATCACCTTCACAGAGAAGAACTATATCCGGAGGTGTTGCGTCGACCTATTGAGACCACACGCTGGTCGGGCAAGCGGATAGGACCGCGGGCTCGCATTCAAGCGTCGCCCGTTGACTTCGAGTTCAGAACCCTCCTAAGATGACGCCAAATGCAGGATTCGCAGACTCTGATCGGTCGCACGATCTCGCGCTACCGCATTATTGAAAAGCTCGGTAGCGGCGGGATGGGTGTCGTCTACAAGGCTGAAGATACCCGGCTGCGCCGCTTTGTTGCATTGAAATTCCTTCCCGAGGAAGAGTCCAAGGATCGCGAGACGCTCAAACGTTTTGAAGGCGAAGCCCGCGCCGCCTCTGCCTTGAATCATCCGAATATCTGCACTATCTATGAAATTGATGAGCATGATGGCCAGCCATTCATCGCCATGGAATTTCTCGACGGCGAGACGTTGCACACCTTGCTTGCGAATCACCTGCCACTGGAACTCCCGCGAGCCTTCCAAATCGCAATCGAAGCCGCCGACGCTGTCGCTGCGGCACATGCAGAAGGCATCATTCACCGCGACTTAAAGCCCGCCAACATTTTTATCACCCGCCGGAAACAGGTCAAAGTGCTTGATTTCGGTTTAGCCAAGATGGAGACCCAGCTCGCCTTGGACGACGCAACCGCCGCCCGGTCGATCAACCCATTGACCGGAGCGGGTGTAATTCTCGGCACGATTGCCTACATGTCGCCAGAACAAACACGCGGCGAACCGCTCGACGCGCGTTCCGACGTTTTCTCGCTTGGTGTCGTGCTCTACGAACTCTTCACGACGCAGCATCCCTTTCGTGCCAGCAGCTCTCTGGCTTCGATGCACGAAATCGCCACCTTGAATCCGCCGTTGCCCAGCACCCTCCGGCCTGAACTCCCGCCGGAGCTTGATTTAATCATTGAGCGAGCCTTGGCAAAGGATAAACTCCGGCGCTATTCCTCCGCCTCAGAGCTAAGCGTCGCCCTGCGTGAAATTGACGGGTTGGCCTTTTCCAGTTCATCCGGTTTCGGCACGCGACCGGTGGCAGCCGAAGAGGCTCTCGAATCAGAGGTATTGTTTGGCCGTGAAAAGGAAATTGCGAGGCTCGAAGAATCACTTCGCCAAGCGGCGGCTGGATCCGGCAAGATCATTTTCGTCACGGGCGAACCCGGAATCGGAAAGACAGCGCTTGCGGATGCATTTTTGGCCCGGGCTACCCGCGATTTTCCCGGCCTGCTGGTGAGCCGCGGCCGCTGTATAGAACAGTACGGTCCCGGCGAGGCCTATCTTCCTTTCCTCAACGCGCTCGGCGCTCTGTTAAGTCGGCCTGGCCGCGAGCGGGTAGCAGTCGTGCTGCGCTCCTTCGCACCCACTTGGTCGCTTCAGTTTCCTGTTGCCTCCGATTCCAGCGGCGCACTGCAACAATTGCAGCGCGAGACGATCGGTGCAAGCAAGGAGCGCATGCTCCGCGAAATGGGCGACGCCCTAGAGACTTTGGCGTCCGCTTCGCCTGTTGTCGTGCTACTCGAGGACCTCCATTGGGCCGATCCCTCTAGCATTGATCTTCTGCGGCATCTTTGCCAGCGCATCGGACGCCTGCGCTTGCTCATCGTTGGAACATATCGCGCTGCCGAAGTCGAAAGCAGTAAGCATTCTTTGAAGGGATACAAGCTGGAAATGCTGGCACACAATCTTTTTGAGGAGGTCGCCCTCAGCCTTCTGAAAGAAGAACATGTCGCCAATTACCTGAACGCCCGCTTCGCCCCCAACGATTTCCCCGGCGAGCTGGCGGCTCTGATCCAGCGCAAGACGGAAGGCCATCCCCTTTTTGTCACTGGGCTTCTGCAATTCTTGAACGAACGCGGCGACATCCGGCGCGTTAACAGCCACTGGTCATTGGCGCGTCCGCTTTCCGAAATGGACCTCGAGGTGCCGGAAAGCGTGCGCAGCATGATCCTGAAAAAAATGGAGGCGCTCAGTGACGACGACCGCCGTGCCCTGCAATTTGCCAGCATCGAAGGCGAGGAATTCACTTCCACGTTACTGGCGGATATTCTCGGAGTGGACGAAGTTGCGCTTGAAGAACGTTTGGATCGCCTCGACAGGATACACCGTTGGATTCAGAGCTATGGCGAAGAGGAACTCCCCGATGGTTCTCTTGCTACGCGATATCGCTTCAATCACGCCCTCTACCAGAATGTGTTGTACGGTGAGCTAGTGAGCAAGCGCCGTATCGCGCTTCATCGCCAGCTGGGAGAACGATTGGCCGAGCATTATCGGGGGCAGACCACGCGCATCGCGGCGCAGCTTGCCGTCCATTTCGAGCGTGGCCGAGATTTCGCGCGCGCGGTGACGTGCCTCCTCGAGGCCGGGGGCAATGCCACACATGTGCATGCGAATTCTGAAGCTGCAGCGCACTATTCCCATGCCCTGACGCTGGTTGAGAAACTTCCACAAGGAGAACAGCTGCAGCAATACCTGATACTTTTTCAGAAGCGCGGCTCCGTCAACATTGCACTCAGCAGGTTTGAGCAATCGGCTGCGGATTTCCGGCAGATGCTGGAACGCGCCCGTGAAGCCGAATCGCCATCGCTGGAATGCGCGGCGTTGATCGCACTCTCCACTACGCTTTTTTGGTCGCACAAGATGGAGGAAATGCCGCTCCGAGCTGAAGAAGCCCTTCGGGCAGCGGACCGCGCCGGCAGCGCCACCCTCCGCATCGAAACCTCCGCGCTTATTGCCCTGAAACACCTTTGCTACGGCGAATTGAGCGAAGCAAGCGCCGGCATGGAAGAGAATATTCGCAGCGCCCGTGCCATCGGCCACAATCCGGGCTTGCTGGGTTCCCTCGCCTGGCGCGGAGCACTCCACTTTTTTCAGTCTGAATACGAGCGGGGAGAATCGTTGCTCACGGAATCCCTCAAGCTGGCTTCGGAGCTGCGGGATGGTTTCTCTATACTCGTCTCCTTATTCTTCCTCGGGCTCATCCGTGGAAACCTTGGCCGTATGTCGGAAGCTCTGACCACACTCGAGGAAGCTATCGCTATGGCCGGGCGAAACGGTGATCATTTCTGGTTTCCGCGCCTTCCCAATTGCATCGGATGGATTCATCGCGAACTCGGGGATTTTAGCGGCGCCTTCCGGCACGACCAGCACGGCGTGGACGTCGCCCGAGAGCTTCACGTTCTTGAGGCCGAAGCCAATTCGCTCATCAATATCGGAATTGATTACACCCACGAGCGGGCTAGCGAAAAATCAGTCGCCGCCTTCGAGCGGGTTGAGGACATCTTCCATAGTGATGCCTGGTTCCGCTGGCGTTACAACATTCGGCATCAGGCGGCTCGCTCCGAACATTGGCTTTCTCAAGGTGACCTGAAGCAAGCGTCCGAGTACACCAGCCGACTGTTCGAGACGGCCGGCCAGTACAAGGCGCGCAAGTACATCGCCGTCGCACACAAACTTCGCGCCCAAATCGCTCTCTTAAGGGGCTCGGCCGTCGAAGCGGAAACCGAACTGCACTCCGCGCTCGAACTGCTTCGCAGCTATCCCGTCCCGGTAGTCGAATGGAAGATTCTTGCCGCGCTCGGTCGTCTGCATTCCGTCGGGAACGATCCTGCGCGCGCACGCCACGCCTTCTCCCGATCGGCCGCTATTGTGCAAAGGATTGCGGGCAACTCCCCCGATGAGAAGCTTCGCGCGACTTTCTTGCATTCCGACGAAGTACGCGAGGTTTTTGCAGGTTCAGCCCTATAGCTTCTGGCAATGCCTTTTGATTCGTCGCGCCTCTCTCTGAAAAACTCAAGAGACTCTCATTTCATCGAATTGAACCAAGAACGAGCTTGAGATGCCCCAACCGGAACTCGGCTTGTTCCGCCGGTCCAGAACCGAGTCCCACAGCCCGGCTCGTCGTCGGTTCGGACGTGGTGTCCACAAACGCGCGCGAGCGATGCGGCGAGGCCTCTGAGAATGGGGAGTAAGCGTTTGCTGCCTTTCGTATTTGGCATTCCGAAGATACCGCGATCGTTCGCTTGCCCCATTCTGATCTGACCGGAAAGAAAATCCACGTCCGTCCGCCGCAGGCCGAGACTCTCTCCCACCCGGATCCCCGTCAGTATGGGTTAGCAAAATACCGCTCGCGGAGGTGAGATTGCGGAGATGGCTGGCGGATTCCTAGCTCAGACGCTTTGCATCTTCTGTAGTACAAACCGTTGCAGGTCGATCGTGCCCTGCATGGAAGACGCATGGTAAATATGCAGCGCGTCTTCCGAACCTCCTAGATAAACAACTAGACAAATATGTATGTACAACAGCTTATTATTGATTTATAATCCATTTTGCATACATAAATGTTTGCCGTGCGGCCACGCATGAGCAGAATAGCTACGCGGAGCTCACAAACATAAGTGAATCTAGCCGAACAATTGGAGAAGTCGCGCGGAAAGGGCTTCTCAGAAGGGCGAGCCCGGGTCATCGCTTTGCATCTCCTGGGGGATCTGCCTCCCGTCGAGCAAGTCTCAGACGTCCTGCGCCAAGGCTTAGAACCGTTGGCGAAACTGCTCGAACAATATCCATTAGGAGTGAACGAGTTTCGGTCCGATCAGGACTTTCTCAAAATGGGCGTGTCCTCTCCGGAAGGTGGAGTCTTATTTACGATCGACCTCAATCGCATGGGATCCGTGATTCAATCCGGAATCGACGAGCAGGTGATGGAGGGCCTGGGAACACCCGACACGGCGAATGTCAAATTTGTATCGAGAGACCATCTCCTGCTCCAAAAGGCGGAAGCGTTTTTGCTCAGGAGGGTTGTAAAAGCCAGAGACGCATACGACATCCGATTTCTCCTCGATCGAGGCGCCGCACTCGACGGGCACCTACACGACCATCTGGCGGATCTCCTTTTAGGAAATATCGATCAAGAACAAATTGCCGAGCGCATCGGAAGTGTTACGGACGGCCTTTGTCGGGCCGAGCTAAAAGGATTTTTGCCGAACGACAGATACGAAGCGCTCGAAAAGGCACACTTTCAATCCCTGAAAGAAGGTTTGTCGCAACTATTCGGAGAGTGGCTATGAAAACTCACGTAGATTGGGCCTCTCTCTTGGCTTCCGAAGCCAAGACTCAGGCAGTCATCCGTGCCGATGAGATCGCGAAGAAACACAACCTCGTCTACAATTCGGTCATCGCTGCGCTCGTGCGTCAAGACCGCAGAGGGCTAACAGAACGTGTCTTTCGGAATGTTTATCTGAATAAGCTTGCCGTAGGGTACAGCTCAAGAGACTTTGTCGCGGCAATTGACTCACACTCATACATCTCCCTTGACTCGGCACTGCTCGAATGGGGAGTTTCCAATCAAAGCCCGATGGGTTTGACGTGCGTGACAACCTCCAAACGACGTACGATCCGAACTGCTTCCATACTGATCGAATTTAGAAGGATTAGTGAAGGTCTCTTCTGGGGATTTGTGGAGCGAAAGAGTCGCTATGGCAATTATAGGATCGCTGAAGCCGAAAAAGCTCTATTGGACTGGGTCTATCTTGGACTGAAAGGTGATGTTCCACCGCACCTGGACGAACTCCAGTTCGGGCAGCTGAACATTCCCAAGCTGCTCGAGATCGGAAAAAAGTTTCCGCGCTCGGTGCTGGACACCATCCTTCCGACCGTGCTTGAAAAATGCATACCGAATCAATCTGTTCTACAGAAGGCCTAGACGGTTGGGCAAGCCGCCCGACCTGGTCTGCGAATATGGTAGCAAACCTCGTCACCAAAAGTCGGCCATTTAGTCGCATTTTTGAGATGGTCAGAACCGGAAAAGCAAAAGGCAAGACCGGCAAATAGATTTAGCTTTCTGACCACACAAGTGGCGCTCTCGTCTGGAAATGGAGCTCGTTGCTCTGAATGCCTTGACTACACTGTAGGGATGCAGCGGTCGGATTTCTCCTGGATAACCGCTGACGAATCTGTTCTCGACAGTTATCGGTTCGGCCTGAGTCAGTGTCTCCGGTGCACGACGACCTTTGTAAAAACTTTACGAAGTCCTGATACCTTCCTAATGCGTGGTGGCCAACCATGCATGCTGCGGATCCGATCCGACTCTGGAGGAAACACCAATGAAATCGATCACTCGGTTAGTCACGGCAGTCGTGACAGTGATGTTCGTCGTCGCGACCTTGTGTCCCGCGCAAGACGTCGAGCCGACCGACCTGGGCAAGGGGGCGGCGTTCACTGGCAAGAAGATCGAGATGAAGGACAAGGGAGAGGTCGCTTACCTCCTGTCTTTCGCGGCGGGGAAACAGTTCGAGGCCACCACGGACGGCCCGAGGAATACCGACGTGCACCTTTTCGTGTACGACTCCTCCGGTGCAGAAGTCGCTAAGGACGACTCGCCCGGACCGAAGTGTTCGGTCAAGGTCACGCCGACCGAGGACGGGCAGTACAAGTTCGTCATCACGAACGCTGGCGGGGCCAACACGGTGACCTTCAAAGTAAAGGTCGCCAAATGATGATTCGCCGCTGGTCAAAAAGACACTAGGATTCGAAATGGCCGCGGCCGCCAAGACCCAATCCGAACGTGCTCCTGACCTTCCGATCGGGGATGGCCCCACACGAGACATTGGCAAGTTACCAGGTCACTCGGTTTCCTGTGTTCGTGGCCACTGACAAATCGCGGAGGATTCGCGACATCGGGCCGGAAGGATACTTCGATGCGGATGAATCCGTCGACCGCTTGGTGAAAAGGCTCGTCACGGAATAGCTTGCAAGAAGGTTTCAGACGCTGGGAAGCCCCTGGAGGCGCCACTATCCCCCGGCAGTCACTTCCAGTCGTCGGGCCATTGACCAAGCGAGACTTGCCGGCCTCCGGTGTCCAGCGATGGACACCGGAGGTTGCTAAGTCTGCTTACAGCAAGGGTAGAGACTGAAGCTCAAGACGGGCCGTCGAGAAAACCATCAACCTCGTTCTTTGCAGTCCGGCAGCCCATAAACCAGCGCTCTAAATTGCTCGCGTTCTGCGGCGAATTCACTGCCTTGTAATCCAACAAGCGGTCGCAGGTCGTTCGTAACAATTATGGTCTCATCTCCGCTATTTACATCGCGAACGCGGATTCGTTGCGGCCAGCCTTCAAAATCATGATCCAACCCGCACAGTAGCGCGACAGTTTCTCCGTTCTTGGTCAAGAAATGAGTTGTCATGCGGGCCTACAGCGAGGAGATGCAATTGGCCGCGGACGATGAAAGCAGTCCCGGGCTCGTTGTTCCTCATGCAAAGGGATTTGCACTAAGTGGGCCTTGAGGTCTTTCAGCGTCTCTGAGAGGTCATCGAATGGCATCCCATTCCTCCAGTCCTTTCTCATCGGGATTACGTAGAAGCGGGAAGTGGAATCTGAAATCAATCGCCGCGACCGAGCACAAATGGTCGGGCGATAAGCTTTGCTTTTGTGGGGCTTCCACAGTTCTTTCGATGAAGCGAGAAGCCCAAGCAATTAGGAGTCGTGGACTTCAGAAGGAGGAGCACGCCCGGAGTGCGACGTTAGGAACGAATCGGACGGGAATTCTGCGCCGGAAGCCAGAATTAAGCTCGCTGGCGATCGGTCAAACCCTGAATCATTTTCATCCGGCCAAATGCCAGCGCCTGGTTGTGGCAATGCGCCTAGAGCATCTGTCGCCGGGTCCGGGCCGGAAACCAAATTCGTATCGCATTCGCTAAATGCTCTGGGAAATGCAGCGAGTTCTGCTCGTGAAAAAGTGCCGTGGCCGTCGTTAAGAAATATGGCCACGGGCTGTTTGCGCCATGCCGTCGAGACGACCAGATCGACCGTGCGATCTCCATCGACGTCCCGCGCCTCGATCAGCAGGCCGCCTATCGGGCCAACCAGGTGAATCGATTGTCGTCCGACGTCGGAAAGTTGTATTTGAATCGAGTAGTCGGAACTGCCGGACCTGTTCTGTTCCGCTTGAATGCTGGCGAAATCTGGACGACGGTCGCCGTCGAAATCGGCGATCGCAAATGTCAGTCCGGGCCCAAGCGAAGTAACATGCGGATTCTCAATCTCAGCAGGTGCCCGCGCCGCCGTACCGCCATAGGCGAGGCCAAAAAACAGAAGAGAAATTACAAACCGAAACAACAAGTCCGGTCTTTTTGCGAACCGCTCCCTTACCATGGAGCGGAGGCCAAGCTTGCGACCGAAGTCGTCCACGACTCTTATTACTAACCTCTTGGGCCTGACGATACCATCCGTTAATGGTCTTGGCGACGAGAAATTTCGCCGGCGCTACGCTCTGATCGTACTTTGCTCAATTGAGCCTTAAATTCGATCTTCGCTAAGGGCGGTACCTGTGATTGGTAGGATTTACTGCTCGTCCCAACATCAAGTTGTCGCGGATTGTGCACCGAGTGCTAATTCCCCGCACCGTGCACCGGGGATTGTCTTCCTCGCGCCTGCTGCCTTAGGCGGGTAAGACCGTCACCGGCTCTCCCCGCTTGACGGTATAAGCAATCACGAAGCGCAGCGGTTCGGCCTTGCTAGCGTTTCGGGAAACCGTATGAATCTGGTGCGCAGCATCCACAAAGCTTTCGCCTTCCCGAATAGCGACCGGCCGCTCATCGCCGAATGCCGACAGGATCGTGCCGCGCAGCATGTAGCCCAGGCCAACCACCGGATGATGATGGCCGCTGCCGTCGGCGCCCGGTGCATACTCAATCAAGTACAGCCGCGTCTCCCATTCGGGAAGGCCCTCCACGGGAGACGAACACAGAAGAGTTCGTCGGATGTCCGTGGCCCTGTTTTCTGCTTCTGCGTTCATAGCCGACCTTTCTTGAAATACACCGGATGATGCTCTACTGCGCCCAGTGGATTCAAGTGTTGAAAGCCACTCGCGCTGAACTTTGTGTGTCTCCGTTGGATGAAAGATCGACGGCAACCGTCGAACGGCAGGGCGTGATGGTCCAGATGGTCTTTGGGGGATTGTCAGCCACTCGGAAGCACATGGCATTCGCAGGGCGCCCCTCCGGGCGCGCGAGGTATTGGCCCCGGCCACAACTTTCTATTTCAATTGGTGTTAAACTTCACGAATTCAAGTGCGCTCCCAGCCACGCTGATTCGAATTGAAGAAATACGACTAGCAAACAACTTCGGCCCCGCAAATGTGATTACAAACGCCAAAACTAATAGGAGCTATGTGTGAAGATGCGACTGACAAAATCAAACAGAACCTCGTATTTCCTGCTCTCGTTCATGGCCTGTGCCCTGTTTCTTGTGTTGCCGGGCGTCACTGCCGGCCAAGACGACCCACCTATCCGTGTCGCGCGGCTCAACTTCCTGCAAGGCTCGGTCTCATTGCAGCCTGCCGGTACGGAAGATTGGGTTGAAGCCAATCCCAACCGCCCTCTTACCACGGGGGATCAGCTATGGATCGATGAGGGTGCGCGCGCCGAACTTCACCTGGGCAGCACCGCGATTCGCGTTTCGGAGACGACCGGCATCTCGTTCCTGAACGTCGGCGATCAAGCCGTGCAAATTCAAGTGGCTCAAGGCTCGGCCGATTTTCGCATTCTGCATATGTGGGAAAGCGAGATCTACGAGATTGATACTGCCAATCTGGCGTTCACGATTACGCGTCCCGGGGAATATCGCGTGGACGTGAACCCCGACGGCACACAGACCCTGGTCACCGTGCGCGACGGCGCCGGCGAAGTAACCGCGGGTGGTCAAACATATGAGCTGGTTGGCGGCCAGCAGTACGCATTTCAGGGCACCGACCAGATAAACTACAGCGCCGACTATGTGCCTGATCCCGATGATTTTGATTCTTGGTGCACGGACCGCGATCACCGCGAAGACAACGCGATGTCCGCGCGTTACATTTCAAGAGAAGTGATCGGATATGAAGACCTCGATGCGTACGGCAGTTGGCATACGGATTCGACCTACGGTCCCGTGTGGGTTCCAACGGGCGTCGCCGCTGATTGGGCGCCTTATCACACCGGCCACTGGGCTTTTGTCGGTCCCTGGGGATGGACGTGGGTCGACGATGCACCTTGGGGTTTTGCGCCATTCCATTATGGGCGGTGGGCTTATGTGGGCGGCGGATGGGGATGGGTTCCGGGTCCGGTCGCGATAGTCGGACCTCGCCCTGGAGTGGTGGTCGTCGCGGGCGGATGGGGCGTTCGCCCTGTTTACGCTCCGGCGCTAGTCGGCTTCGTCGGCGGCGGGGGATTCAGCGCGTCCATCGCGATTGGCGGCGGAGTTGCCGGAGTTGCATGGGTGCCGCTCGGACCGCGCGACGTTTGGGTTCCCGGATACAGGACGAGCGCTGCGTACATGACGAACGTCAACGTTACGAGCACGACCGTGATTAACAGGACGGAGATCACCAACGTGTACAACACTACGATCGTCAACAACACGACGAACGTGACCAAGATCACTTACTCGAACCAAACCGCTCCCGGCGCCGTTACTGCCGTTCCGCAAAAGGCATTTCAAGGCGGACAGCCTGTCGCCGCGGCGTCGGTTAAGGTTTCGGCGGAAGAAGTCTCCAGTCCCAAGGTAATATCCGCAAAGCCTGTCGCGCCAACTGCGCAGAGCGTCAGGGGACCGGCGCCTGCGGCACCGGCTTCTGCGCGACCGCCTGCAGCGCTTGCGAGCCATCCGGTGGTGACGAAGATGGCTCCATCGCCCAAGGCGATACCCGTGGGGCATTCGGCGCCGTTGACGCCTGCCTCGTATAAACCGGCTACGAAGCCCAACGCGCATCCGAATACCAGCGTCAAGCCTGCGACGCGACCGACCATTGCGGCAAAGCCTGCGGGAGCGCCAGGTGGTAAACCTGCCAACTCACCGGCAGGTAAGCCGGCAAATGCAGCTACAGCTCCGCCCGCTCACAACGCTTCGAATCCGAGCCCCGCGGAACAGCCCAAAAAGGTAAATCCTCCGGCGGGCAACCCGAATAAGGACGCGGGCGCTAAGCCCAATCCTGATACGGAAAGGGGAACGAACGGCGCGACGCAGCCACCGAAGAAATTCACGCCTCCGCCATCCCATGAAAATACAAATTCGCACGAAGAGGCAGCTAAACCACCTGCTCCTGCGAAGCAACCACCGGCCGTCAAGCCACCGCCGCCAGCCGCACCGAAACCGGATGCTGCGGCGAAGCCACCTGCGGCCGAAAAGCCTGCAGCGAAGCCAGCCGAAGCTCCCAAGAAGCCGGCTACTGAGGCACAGGCACCGCCCAAGAACCAAAACAAAGAACCAAAAAAGGACGACAAGAAGCCAGCAAAAGATCCGAAAGAACAGGAAAAACACCCAGAGAAGCAGTGAGCGGCTTCAAGTTGTAGAGTGGACCAATCGCCGATCGTTTTTCGACGGATTGACGGCGCGCTGGTCCGGCTAATTCAAACTCGCAACCGGGCGAACGGCCCCGAGCAATCGGGGCCGTTGCCGCTTCGCTCTGCCTGAGTCTGAATCCAAACGTCCGCATGTACTATCCCTCGTCCCGAGACTGTTCCAACGCGACGCGCATCCATTGACTGCGCGTTCTCATAGCTGTTTTGGTGAGGAGTTGCTGTAGGCAGGCTCTGACAGCGCTTTGTGAGATGTCTCTTCGCGACATTCACACCAGACCCCTCAGTAACCGCCCTCCCCGAAGCACGGCGCGAGCTGTCAGCAACTGCCCAGCTCAACTGCTCAACTGTGGCTACTTCGTCTGCTCTGCACGATTCGCTTTTCCGCCATACCGGTAGGCCAGTACCACGATGCCTGCTGAATCCGCATCGATCCCCGCACGCCTTCCCGGGATGAAACGCCACCGCCGCAACGCGGCGAGGGTTTCAGTCGTCAGCGATTCCGATTGACTGAAGACTCTTACAGAACTGAGCTCGCCGTCGGCCGCAACAACATCGTAGAGAATCACTTCGCCATCCCGGTCCATCGTAGATGGAAACAACGGCTCAACGGTGACAATCGGCAGTGCCGCTCGTTCGGGCCAAACGGCCGACGGTTCATCAAACTCGTGGACCGGTGCCGCCCGTCCGCGCTCATCCGATTGCAAAAATTGAAAGGTTATGCCGATTCGTGCTGCGACGGGATGACCGTCAAGGCGAGCGGGATAAAAACTCCACGTTTGCACCGCGGCAAGGGCCTTTTCCAGCAAAGGAGATGTCCCGCGCACCACACGTATTTGCATGAGCCTTCCGTGACTGTCGATTAGAGAATCTAGAACCACCTCGCCCCCAAAAATTGCTTCCGACGGGAAAGAGCAGGCCACAAGGGAAAGCGGAGTAGGTGGCGAAAAACCTTCGGCTGGCGGCGCCGGGCCGCTCGAGGAATTCGAATCTCCGGAAGTGGTGTGCCACGATATTTCTTTTTGCTTCAGAAGTGCGATTGCGTAATGGATCGGCACAGCCGCTCCGACGCCCGGCGTACCCGATTCCGCAGCTGTTGGAATCGAGACGGAGGTCGGTCGTAGCCATTGTCCTTCGATGAGGCCCACGACTTCGCCCGATCCGGCGGCAACAACCGGGGCGCCGCTTTGGCCCAGCCGGACTTGATGGTTGAACAGAAACAATTCCGTGTCACCCCGCCCCTTCTCCAATTGGGAGAATGTGAAATCGAACACCTGTCCCGAGGAGCGATCGGCGACGCTCCCGTCCAAAGTGTAGGCGTCGAGCGGCTTGGGAGGACGTGTGGATGGGACAACGACATCCTGGCTTTCGACGACCCAGTCCGATGAAAGCGCTAGATATCGAACCGTGTGTGGACCGTCGAACGGATTCGGTGTGGCGCGGAGGATCGCCACATCGTGAGACCGATCCACGATCACCAGATCGGCTCGAACAAACCGGGACCGTGCCGAGGGATCGTGCAGCAAAATATACGCCTGGCCACCGTGCAGCTGACTTAGGACGTGCGCCGCCGTGATGAGATAGCCCTGTTCGTTGATGAAGAAACCGTTTCCGTAGAAAAGGTAGTGATATCCCCTGTCGGAAGAAGATTGATCCACGGGATAGACGATCGGGAATACGGCGTCTGACAGGACGGTGTCATCTGCCAGGTTTTCGGTCGCTGCGTGAATCGTTGAAAGCGAGAAAGTGCACGTCAGGGTGAACAGTGCTGTGATAATCGTTCCGGTTATGAGTTTCAGTCGCACGAGTGCAGGGCATCTTCTCCACCTAAGCTTAGCGCAGCGCCGGAACCGTACAATTGACCTTTGGGACAGTTCTGCCGCAGTAGGCAACTCAGTCATCTGTCCGGAACAGGATGTTCCCTGGCGATCCAGTTGAACTCGGCCGGCAAGTTGGAGATGCGGTAGTGCGCGGTGACGTTGTTTTCGACCAACGTGATTGCCGGAAAAGGATGCGGATGAGTTTCAAAGGAGAGCTACAGCGCCCGTCTGATGCCCGCATTGTCAAAGCAAGGCGATACGACGATTGAAACCCAGAGGGATGTTCGAAGTAACCGTGCTGTGACCCCGGTGCGGCTGTTGCCGTGCGAGGATTGCGACCGGCGGTTCTATGGGTTTGTCTGGCCGACGGGCAAAATGCAATCCCACGGTGAAACGTTGCGCTAGATCGTCGTTCGGCAGTGTGAGTCCACTTCCGAACCATCATCACAGGTCATGCACGTCAGTGCTTCGGTCGTTGGTTCAAATCCAAGCTCTGAAGCTTTTGCATCTAACTGACACAAACGCGGATGCCGCCGGGCGGCCCGATCTCGTTCGGTTTACGAATTTCAGCCCCACGACCCAGCACAACGCACTGTCAGAACTGCCAATCTAACGTCCGATCTGCGTTCAATGAGATTCTGCCAACTTGGCCTACCATGCTGGCGGCCGAAGAGGTAAGCAGGTCAAGCGTTCTGGCGTTGCTCCGATCTACCTGAGCGAGTACGCGCGATTGATCACTTGTGCGAGCAAAGACTACCGCGCGATCTGCGGTCCCTTCGCGGTCGTATAGGACCGTGTAAGTTTCTAACCTCGCATCACCAACAAAGGATTCATCGATCCGCGGAGCCTCACCACTGAAATGACCGCCCGCGGCCGTGAGGAGATAGCCTGGTCGCACTTCGGCAACCGGAGGTGTGGACGCAAGAATCAATGAATGATGCTTCGTCGCAAATCCACCCAGTCCATACAGCAACCCAACATGTTGTTTGCGACGCCGAAGCTCGCGAGTCATCGCGGCTGCGGCATGGGTCATATAATTATTGTAAGGGCCACCGAAGAAACTGAGTCCTCCCGTTACAGTTGCAGATTTGCAGAGCGTCCAATCCACATTTCTTCGTGCCATTTTCGGAATACACGGAAAACAGCTATACAGTTCGACGAGCTCAAGCTCACGGTTATTTGCGGCGCACAGTTCCTGTCCGGCCTTGAGGGCGGTTTCCATGGCGATCGATCGCTGGTATTGACTGCGAGAAACGAAATCGGCATGTTCACACGCCGCGGCGCCGCCCCACACGTACACGAGGTGCTCCTCGGTTATGCCGATCGCTTTTGCCTTCGCCAAGCTCGTGACGATTACAGCCGCACCCTGGTTGACCTTCGGATTTGCCACCATCCGCTTTGTGTAGGGACCCGAAACCAACCTGTTCTCCGAAGATGGAGTGAGGATGTCCGAGGGGGTATAGAAATGGCGATCCCAAGCGTATACGTTCTCCCGAGCGATACCAGAAAATTGTGAATAGATATCTGCCGTCTCGGCTTGGGCCTCCGCGAAGTTTTGGCGCCACGAGGCTCTCGTCGCATATTCGTACAGCGGATAAACCGTTAAAGGCCGGTCGAGGCCAAATCGCAATGCGAGTGGATGAATAATTCCCTCGCGTTTCGGTTTTGAGGGTTTTGGAGATCCTTCGCTCCACGGCAGCCGTTGCTTCGCTTTCTCTGCATCGAAAACCGATTGAGCGGACTCGGCGCCGCATATCGCTGCACATTCCAGTTCACCCTGAGCCACGCGCACAGCGGCATCATGTATGTACCGGACAGGAGTGTCCCCCCCAATTTCCCCGTACTCTTGCCTTTTGGGTGATATTCCTAACACACGGGAAAGCTGCTGCGGAAGGTTGGCATACCCCCAGGACGTGGAGTTGACGACGTCCAACGATTCAAGCTCTCTCAGAATCGGTGCACCCGAGTCTTCCGACGCGCGGCGCAGAGCTTCGGCCATTAGGATAAGCGGTTCTTTAGCATGATCGACGGACTCTGGCCGATCAACGACTTCTCCAACTCCGACGATGACGGGAGTGCGTGGCAAGAAGCTCATAGAAGAACATTTGAAAGGACTAAACTCACTCACTGTGCCCGAAGTTGCGCGAAATCGTCACTACGAGCGCGCCTCACTCACGGTGGCGAGCACAACTGCGCACAGCGTAAATATTATCACGAAGCAACTGGCGCCCTTGCGGCCTCGACGAAAGCTAGCGAGGCGTACGAGCCGAAATCTGGATCAGCTAACCAGCCAAGAAATTTTCGGTCCATCCATCTCCATTTTTAGCAATTCCCTTTTCGCCACCAGAGATCGCCGCACGATTTAATCAGGCTCTTGCGGTCAGGAACTCAGTAACTGGTTGAACGAATGTCATGCGATTCTCGCCCCATCGTGCTCCAGGGGACTGTCTGCCCTCCGCAGGACGAACATCGCGAATGCATTTTCGGAAAGTCGGCGGTGTGCAGAGCTGGGACGCGCGGGGTGTTCTTTTCCGCACATGAGCTACGACCCTGGCGAACCCTCTAAATCTCCGGACGTGCTGCAATACGCAACACCTGATCGGAATTTGGAATCGCTCCTTTCGCAAGTAGAACGACAAGCAGTATCAGCATTGGGGCGTTCATTTCCGATCCTCATTCGATCAGCGGCAAACTCGTCTAGGAATCCAGAACCTCAGCGCTCTCGGGTATTCAATCCGATCGTTAGAGGTCATTTGCTGCTGCGCTGATTGTTCGTCGATGACTGAATCGGACCTCGCTCAGTCTTCTCGCGGTCAGCACCCGGCGGCATCTCAATTCCCGCCAGCCGCATTGCGTACTTAACGGCTCTCGTTGAATCATACGCGCGCAACATCGCGAGTTTTTCGGCTTCGATCGAGCCTTCGGCGTGAACAGCAAGTACGGCTTGGTAACCGCCGTAAAGACGGGTAGTCAGGTCTGCGACGAGGTTGAGAAGTGCTAGGCGTTGATCGCTCGGCCAAGCGCCCCGGAAATACTTTTCGAGAACTGGCCTTATCTGGGCTGACTCCCAGTCGGCGCCACACGGTCCGGTTACCAGGAGCCCGCCAGCCAAATCTTGAATCGTCTCGATCGCCCGGTGGAAGTCACGAGCGAATGTCCATTTTGCCATGTTGGTTGTGAAGACGTGGGGATAGGCAATCTGATCGTCGAGCTGACATCGTTGCGCGGCAAGCTCGGTCAGTGCTCGAATTGTCTCGGTGTAGCCCGCCAGCCAGGTCAGCTTTTCACGAACGTGTGCCGCGCGCTCTATGCCGTTCGCCTTAGCAATCGCGAACGCTGCACCAACCATTGCGTCAAGCAATGGAAGCTTGTAACTCACGGCCGTGAATCGGTGGTATTCCACGAATTTCAAGGCAACGCTACCCGCCAGATCAGGACGATCGTAGAAAAATACCCGATCCCATGGCACGAATACATTGTCGAAGACGGTTAGCGTCTCGACCATTTTGTGCGTCGTGGAAATCGGGCGTGTGAATGAATCTGAGCCGTGCAGGAAATCGGACGTGTACATCCGCAGACCTTGCGTGTCCGGCGGAACAGCAAACGCAACGGACCAAGCGTCGTCCCCCTCGCCCATACTTCGGCTAGGCAGTACTATTACCTCATCGACGTACGGTGTACAGGAAGTGTGAACCTTCGCGCCGCGCACTATAATGCCGTCCTCTCGTTTTTCGACGACGCGGACGTACATGTCGAGATCCTGCTGTTCGGATGGGCGTTTGCTTCGGTCACCCTTCACGTCTGTTTGCGCGACCGCCAGCGCGAGGTCCTTATCGCGGCAAGCGCTGTAAAACGCATTAACTCTCTTGAGTGCGTCAGGTTCTGTGGTTGGGGACAAGGCTCTCATCAACGCAAAGATCGCATCCGTGCCGATTTCCTTGATAAGCAGGACAAGCGTAGCTCCCACGGTGGTACCGGCTTCTATGAGCTTGCTGCGCTCCGACAAATCCTGGGCGCTCTTGGGTATGCGGTAGTAGGCTGAGTGCACTTCCCCTCCGTCACTATAGACGGCGAGGTCGCGAAACTGTGATTGCTCTGCCAAATGGAAATCAATTGACGCGTGGCGCGCCGCGACGCCAAGTTCAGCGTGTTCGGTCACCGAGCTCACCCGCTCACCTTGGTAGTAGACTTCCCGACCATCACGCAAGCCCGTTAGAAATTGTTCTGGTGTCCTGAGCCCCATCTGATTCCGCTTCTCCTCTGGTTTGTTCGGCACGAAGGTTTCGAGACGCTGTGTTTCGACAAGAGCGCTTCAGGCAGTACCGGCAAGCGATGCTCGAAACGAATACCAACTTCGTTCACAGCTCTACGAAGACGTCGAACTCCACCACCGCAACAGACTTACAAACACTTCGTCGTCCATTTCCGGAAGTTTCCGACCCAATGACCGTTTTTTAGACCTCAGTCGTGCTCTTAAAAGTTGTACTTCAGTGCAAACTGTATCAATCTCGGATTCACCGCTGAGCTAGTGATCTGGCCGAACGCGGCAGAAGCGACGTTCGTCACCGGATTTGAAAACTGTGGGTGATTGAAAGCGTTGAAGAATTCAGCTCGAAACTGCAGTGTCGCGTCCTCGTGGATGCCGCCCACCGGGGTGTTCTTAGTTATCGATATATCCCAATTGTTTTGTCCGGGCCCGAGGATGGTTCCCAGGCCACCATCTCCGAAACCGGTTGACCCATCAGCGCCCACTGCAGGTGGCGTGCAAAAAGCGGACTTGTTCAAGTAGCGAGACCGGACTCGGGAATCAAGGCTCCCACCAGTCGCGATGTTTCCTGGACCCATCCCGCTGCAATATTGTGCTGTCGAGACTGACAGGCCTGACAATCCATAAACCGCGCCGCCGCGGGTGTCCACGAGGTTTAGCGGAGTTCCATCTTGAATAATCGTAACGCCCGAAACTCCCCAACCCTCAACAACGCGACGCTCGAACCCGTGTGGATTTCCAAAAGTTGGAACATTCCACACATAGTTCAGAACAAAACGCTGCGGACGATAGAGTGGATTCAAACCGTACACATACGAGGGTCCGAGACAGCAAACGGAACTTGAGGAGACAGCAGCGCTGGGCACACCGAATGGTTGAGCCTCAAACGCCCGGCTCCATGTATATGAACCCTCAAGCTGGAGCCCGTGCGAAAGTTGCTTGTGAAGCGTCGCCTGAAAGCTGTTGAATTTGTAATCGCCGGCAGCGGCTGCTTGTGTGGCTTGAGCGGACATGCCAAGATTGGGCACTCGGGACGGAACGTTTGCGGCAGTGCTGGTGGTTATGCAGTCGGTCGGAACGCCATCGTATCCACATGTCAGAGGGTTTGCTGGGCTGGCCAGAGGCGCAGCATTGTAATAGATCGTTGCGTTTCCGTACGGCTCGTGAATGCCCCTCGAGCCGACGTAACCAAGACTCAAGACCCAGCTAGGCTTGAATTCATACTGAGTGTTCAAATTCCATTCATACATCAAAGGCGTCTGCCAAATCTCAGCGACGGTCGGATTGTTAATGTTCGAATTCGTGTTATTGACGAAGTTGATCCAGCGAGGTGTGAACCCGGGCGTCCCCGGGGGGCCAGGCACTGTCGGTGGAATATCGAACGGATTTGCCAGCGTCAGTGTCGGAGACGGAGTGGGCGATATTTCAAACGGCTGGGCGTTGTAGAGAACTTGGGTATCTCCACCAGCCGCGCGATCGTAAAAATAGCCAGCGCCGGCGCGAATCACCCACCGAGTGTTACCCGCAAGCGGTTGCCAAGCAAAACCGAGTCGCGGAGCAAAGTTATCCAGTGGCGGCGTATTGCGAGCTGGGGTCGAATGGATGTTGCGAATCACGCCGTTTGGAACGGGGCCGACATAATTCTTCGGTACGACGAACCCTAGCAGTGTCCCGTCGGCTGCCGAGTTGCCGGGGTATGGCCCGGCTTGGATAAGGCTCGGCCAAATGCTGCTGAACGCTCCATTGATATCGCTTGGAAGTCCGTCGTATTCCCACCGCATGCCGAGATTTACGGTCAGTCGCGAGTTGATCTTCACATCGTCCTGGAAAAAGGCGTTGAAGTCCCATACACGATAGTTGTGGGGATATAGTCCGCCATCGGCAACGGCATTCGTAATGGTTGAAACGCCCGTTACGTTACTCAGAGCGGAAGTCCCGTTTGAATTGCCGGGATTATTAACGTTGCATTGACCAGCTGCGGGGCCGAACGTTCCCGGAGGGCACGCAGCACGACCGATTAGAAAATCGGCGAATGACCCAAAGGTAGGCTCACCGATCGCAAGTCCGGGAATTTCGTTGTCGGCTTGTATGCGTTCCGCTTCGAAGCCGGCGCGGATGGTTTGTTTTCCGTGGGTCCAAGAGATCTGATCTGCCCACTGGAACTGATTCTCTGTTTGAAAGTAGTTATAAATAAAGTTACCGACCGCGAAATCCGTTCCTGCCGAAATAAGCGAGAGAATGGGAGTTGCAGTCGCTAGAGACGTGATGCCAACCTCGGTGTTGGTAAACGGGGAGTTTTGACTGAGGAAGGATACGTTTCGCTGATAGGAGGCACGCACTTCGTTGACGAGATTGTTTGATACAACCGATGTCAACCTCAAGAGCGCCACCTGATTGGTGTACTGCGTGGTGAAGGAGAGACCGGGCAGCGAACTGCCAGTAGGGAAATTGCCGATCGCGGGGTCTGTTGAATAGAAGTAGCGGCCCGAGAGTGTGTTCTTGTTGTCGACGAGGTAATCGAAATTGCCCATTCCCTGGTGCTCTTCGTAAGTTGCGGGATCGGAATAGGTTTGCAGTGGATAGGGTGCCGAGGGGGAAGCGCCCGATCCCGGAACGTAGTAATTACCATTCTTGAGTTGAAGCTGAAGAATCTTAATTGCAACGGGATTGATGTTCGAGCCGTCGCATGCGACCTGAATGCTATTAGGAATCGTAACTAGGTTGAAGGGATTTGCACCGGTGTTGGCAGGACAGATCGCGGCGCCTAATGCGGGAACGAACGCCTGGGCTGCGGCGTCGCATTGGGTGAGCGAAGTGAAGTTTACCGGACACGTTCCGCGATTCCCGGATGGAATGGGGGGCAGGTGGGCCACGGAGTAGCCGCCGGTGATATTTACGCCCGACTGATTCAATCCGTTCTTTTGTCCAGTTTCTTGGTACGACACAAAGTAGAAGAGCTTGTCCTTCCTTATCGCACCGCCAAACGCCCCGCCGTATTGGTTCTGGTTTAGAACAAGGCGCGAACCGCCAGTAAAGTTGCGGAACCAATCGTTCGCGTTAAGCACGGTGTTACGGAAAAACTCGAAGGCGGTGCCATGAATTTCGTTTGTGCCGGACTTGGTCACGACGTTGACATTTGCGCCGGGATCACGGCCGTATCCAGCATCGAAATTCGCTGTTTGAATTTTGAATTCGGCGATGGAGTCCGGATTGGGAATTGGCTGAGCACCATAAAAGCCGCCTTCCAGACCGGTACCGTGGCTGAGGTAATTGTCAACCGCTACCCCATCCATTTGGAAATTGTTTTGGGCCGTATCCGCTCCATTTACCGCAGTGGTTGTTGTTGATTTGCCGAGACTGGTCGCATTTGGAACTGCAGCGTTCGCGCCAGGTGAAAGGCCGATGAGGTTTTGGTAATTGCGAGTCGTTAGGGGGAGATCGACGACCGTTTTGCCACCAATAACTGAGCCGATAGCCGCGTTTGTTGTCTGTACCGCCTCTACATCCGCTGTGACGGTGACCGCCTGCGTTTGCGATCCGACCGTTAGCGTTTCATTTAGAGTGCCTGTTTCTGTGACCGTCACTGTGACGGAGGGAACTTCCAAAGGTGTGAAACCGGGCGCTTCAAAACGGACACGATATTCCCCTGGCGGCAGCAACGAGATACTGTACGATCCGTCAGAGCTAGAGGTGGCCGTACGCGTCTCGCCCATCGAGACATTGGTGACCTTGACCGTGGTACCGGGAATAGCAGCCCCAGACGAATCGGTAACAACGCCAGTCAGTCCGCCCGTTCCTGAGGTCTGAGATTCGACACGCGGAACTAGGAGCATGAGCCAACTGCAAGCCATGACCAAGCGTAAAGTCCGAAGGAGAAATCGATTTCGCAACATTCGCCCCCCTGTCTGATGCGCGTCGTGGCGCAATTCAGGTAGATCCCTCATTGTCCGGGCTGCCTCGAAATCTCAGATTTCTCGGCATCTTCGTCGCCTCCGCGAACGATCACGTCTTGGGGATCGCCTCGCGGTTGCGAATTGTAGGAACGAAACCATGCTCGTGATTCGTGCAACTACCGTCGGCGGCGCAAACTACTATGCTATTTTGGCCGTGTCAATTGATCGGGCTCGGCTGTTTGAAATTTTGTTCTAGTCCTAACCGGCATAGTTCGCCGTAATTTCGCAAGAATCCTTTCAGTGAATCAACCGCACTTCGAGGATCTCTCGCCAAAGCGATCGTCCGTTTTTCTTCGGATTAATGTGGACAGCGCTTCCCGGCGATCGGGGTGCCCTCAGCTGACATCCGAACTACAAAATAGCTGCAAGAGCCGGAGAGCTCTTGAGAAAGGAACTGAGTCTTCGGCCGCAAACGAAGGCTCGATGAACGAAGGAAGCTGGCTATGCGCCCTTTAGGTCTGCAGCACTCATGTAATTTATTTTGTGCAAAATCTTGGCGAAGAATTGCACTTGACTGTAAAGCAGATCAGAATCCAGTTTATCAATGCATCCGTTCGGCGGGCCGGCAAGTAAATAATTTGGTTGTGGGATGTACTGAATTGTTGGGATCCCTGCCAAACCAAATGGAGTACCCACTCCGAACCAACCGTTATCGTGAAGTGGATTCACCACACCGGTGTTGTGCACCTCGCTTTTTCCTTTTAAAGCTTCCATCGCCAGATCAGCCATAGCTTTATGTTTAGTGATCGTTACGTCCCACACGTTTTGGCCCGAGGGTCTGTAGTGCTCAAGGTTTGGGTCGTCAATCCATTCTTTACATGCGAGATGCTCGACGGTGACCGCGGCGACAGTCCTCTTGATTAAATCGGGATGCTTTTCGACGACGCCCCGAACATCTGGAACCCAGGGCAGAGCGAAGTGTCCTGTGTGCATGGGAAATACGATGTCGCGTCGCCGATCGTTCTTTGGGATCTGCGAGAAATATTTAGCGAGCGCGAGCAGCGCTACGCCTCCATTTTCCTCGATGGCATTGGGTCCGTCGGTGTGCGTGTTGCAAATCACGGCTTCCTCAGACGAACTGCCCTTCAGGGTAGCAATAAGCGTATCGGTCGGCGTGTCGGGCGTAACGGTCGCCTCTAGGACGATGGTCGCCTTCGCTCCCGTGCTTGCCAACTGGCTCAAGCGTCTACCTGTTTCGCGGCCGACGTACAGTCCGGGGATGCCCTGCGGCGGCCGTGAAAACGGAGTGTATTGGTCTTGGGCGTTTTCATCCGAAACGTCAGCCCAAATGAGAATGACGGCCACAGCACCCGCGTCCGCGAACTGCGAGAGGTTCAGAACGGCCCCCCGCGCGGGGCGATAGGCTTCCGGAAACTGTGCCTCGCGAGGACAAACGCCCCACGGCGTGTACATCATCTGCCACTCGCGCGATGCGCGAACGAAATCGATTAATGCCACCTTGCCCTTCAAGTTTTTCAGATTGAAAAACGTCGGATTGCTTCCGACGTATTCAAGTTGCCCGGAAACACCTTCCGGCGGAGTCTGTCCTGAGTATGGGTAATACGAGGTAACCTTGGGCCTGAAGGCGTCTCCGGCAGCAGATTGAACGACAATTTCCCAGCGTTTCGCCTCCCACATAGGCAAGGTATAGCGATCTCGAGTGACGTCGAGCCCAATTTTTTCCATGTTCGATTGCAGAAAATCGATATACGAATTATGAGCTTTATTGCCAGTGAGTTTGGGTCCGAGCGCCGCCATCCAGGCTAGGTTGTCCCATACCTCTTTCTGGGGAGGCAACAGATCGGTTCGAAACCCAGGGGCGTCACCGCCGCCGAAGAGCGGAACGAGATTGGTCGCGTGAGGTGATGCAACGGCAAGCGTTGAAACTGAAGCTGCCCACTTCATAAAGCTACGCCGAGAAAACGTCATGGTTTCCCCCTCTTTGATTTGGAGTCCGGCCGGCTTCGGAGGCGACCGGATCGCTAGTCACTCTTGCGTTGCGTTTTCGCCCGCTCTCACCCTTCAGTCAAGAAAGCCCGGCTAGACAACGTTTTCGTTGTGAAGCTTCTGAATTGCCTCTCGATCTTTGTGGAGAACATTCGACAAAACGTAGTCGGTGTCTTGGCCAAGGTCCGGAGGTGGTAACTCATACGATACAGGCGTCCTCGAGTAACGGATTGGATTGCCGACCACGCGCCTGGCTTCATATTTGCTAGCCGGAAATTCGACCGTGAGATCTCGTGCCTTGACTTGCGGGTCGTCAAAAACTTCACCCATTGTATTCACAGGCCCGGCAGGAATTTGCTCGCGATCAAAATCCGCGCACCATTCCGAAGTGGTTCGTTGCAGCAGCCTTTCTGAGATCGCTGGCAGAAGTTCCCCACGGTTACGGACGCGTTCCGCGTTAGTGCGAAACCGCACATCCGTACCCATTTCGGGGAATCCAACGATTTTCGCGAACCTTATAAACTGCGCGTCGTTTGCGACACCAATTATCATGCTTCCATCTCTGGTCTTAAAACTCTGATACGGCACAATGCTCTCGTGGGCGTTTCCACGCCTTTGGGACGCGACTCCCGTCGTAAGAAAGTTCGCGGCTTGGTTCGCCAACGCAGCGATCTGAACATCGAGTAGCGCTAAGTCGATATATTGTCCCAGGCCACTCTCAGCCCGCTCGCAGAGTGCGGCGACAATCGCGTTCGACGCATAAAGGGCGGTAAGTATGTCGGCGATGGCGACGCCTGACTTCATCGGCTCGCGATCTGGCTCCCCGGTGATACTCATGAAGCCGCCCATTGCCTGAATCAGAATGTCATAGCCCGGACGAAACCGATGGGGACCGGTTTGGCCGAAACCGGTGATCGAGCAGTAGACAAGTCCGTGATTCTTTTCTGCGAGGGCCGCATAATCCAGGCCCAGTTCCGTGAGTTTTCCGACCTTGTAGTTCTCAACGAAAACGTCCGACACTTCAGCTAGTTCCCGAACAAGGGACTGTCCGGACGGATTCGCGATATCGATCGTGATCGAGCGCTTTCCCCGATTCGTCGAGGCAAAGTAAACACTCTGAGGCGTCGCGCCAGACCGTGAATTTACGAATGGCGGACCGAAACCTCGGCATTCGTCTCCAGTCCGGGGACGCTCAACTTTTATGACCTCTGCGCCGAGGTCCGCGAGCAATTGAGTCGCCCACGGCCCGGCGACGACGCGCGTAAGATCCAAGACGCGCTTTCCGACGAGCGGGCCCGACATCGGGGTGATGTAGCCTCCCAAGAAAACTCGTGCGCCTCATGCTCAACCGCAAAGTGCTTTGAGTAGCAACTGTTTACCAGACTCAGCAACCTAATGTCGCTCGAAGTCCATGTCAAGACCGATTGGCATAGGGCGTACATATTTGTTCTAGCGCAAATCGTCACATCAACAACGCGTTTCACGGCGGGTCATGAGTCAAGTGCTGCGGCAACGTGTCAGAATGCCGTCGGAAAACCAAGCGCCGCGAACGTGGCGGCGTATGATTCGGTACGTCGATGTCAGACGCAGCACTGCGACAACCGAAAGGTGTATAACGTGACCTACGGACTCAGCCTACAATCAATGGTTCCAAGAGGTCCAAATGCGAACAACCGCCGCCTCCAATAATTTGCGGAAACAATCACTAATTTCCTCCGATCTGCTGACCGCGCTTCGTGCGGACATCGATTCGCGACAGATCGATCACGGTACGCATCTGCTTGCAAGTTGCACGAATATCATTGAGTCTTTTGATCCCACCGTTGAGAACGCCGCTGCGTTTCTCGGGATCTTGGCGGAATGGATCGACCTCGGCTTCGGCAACCTTGATCTGGTAAAAAAATTGATCGCCACGTACGGGAAGCACGTGCGCACAAAGCTGACGGTCCTCGAATACATTCCGTTGCGTATGGCGGAAGGCATGGTCGCTATGAGCACCGAGAGGCTCGATAGCGCTATTGAACATTTCTCGGTCGTACTCCAGCTTGCTCGCGAGACGGATGCTTGGGATGTGCTGGCGATCACGAATTATTGGGTCGCGCGTTGCCAGCGAAAAAAAGGTCAATACACGGAAGCACTGGCGCATCTCAAGAAAGCGCTCGACTTCCAGTCCGCACACGGGCACGCCCAAAACGAAGTTCCAGCTCGGGTCCTTCAGAGCTTGATCCTGTTCGAGCACGGGGACATAAAACAAGCGCTCGCAGGATTGCGAGAAGCAGAATCCATTCTGAGCGCTGCAGATGATTACGTGGCGCGCGGGAACATTCAATCGACCTACGGTCGAATCTTCGAGCGCGAGCTCCGTTTCGGTCAGGCGATCGAACACTACGCACGAGCGATCACCGAATATAAGAAGCGCGATGCGCGCCACGTTAACGTTGCTCGAACGATCGCCGATATGTCATTCACGCGGATACTTGTCGCACGCGATCTGCGGCGAAATATCGAGACGTACCCCGACCAGCAAAAGAACGCGCCTGGATCGCCCACTCGCGCTGCTCGCGTCAAGGAACTATCCAATTTATACGCGACGATTCTCGCTGATCTAGACCAGGCGGCAGAGATTTATTCGCAGCAGCCAAATGCCCGCGGAATTGCCAGGGTATGGCTTTATCGCGGCTACCTGAATCTCGATATGGGAAAGTTGGATCTGGCTTCGGACGAGGCCTCCGAAGCGTTTAAAGCCGCAGAGTCCAAACACGATTACATTCTACTGGCGTCGGCCAGAAACCTTCAGTGCATGATCGACAACGCGCGCGTGGACGAAGAAGTCGAAGGATGGATCCACCACGCCGTTGCCTCGCAGGACTATGCAAGAGAGGCGGTGGAGTTGGCAAACAACACTCAAAACAGAAGGCTGCTGGCCATCGTGCACACTTGGGAGGGACTCACGCTATCTAACAGCTTTTTTCGCGCGCGCGATAAAGCCAGAGAATCATTGGAACGGGCGGCGTCCTACATCGAACCTGGCGTGCGCGATCACATTTGGCAAGACTTCCAGATTTTGCGGAAACGCCTACTTGAAAACACTTCGCTTGAGCCGAAGCTGCTTCAGTGGGCGCATGGCGAGATTGGCGAAAAAACGTTCCGGCAACTTGAGGAAGATTTCGCAGACCTGGTGATTCCACGCCTTTGGGAAGAAGAGAAACGCAAGGTCTCTCGCGTCGCGTCGCGGTTGTCCGTGTCCCCCAGGAAAGTTCGCCGCGTCCTGACGCGTCTGGGTCTCATGGACGAGGCTGAAACCTCCCTTGGATCTATTTCTGAGATTCCGGCACCCCACGACGATCCGCGTGCAATTGTTCCAAAGAGTTCTAGGACTCTCCGGTCAAAGCGAGCCGCACGACGAATAGCGCATCGACGGTGAAGAAGCCATAGCACGTCTGATCGGCGTCGAGCTGGTTCGGGTCGCGATTCAGCACAAGGTACTTTTCCGGCACCAAACGTGGGACCTCTATAGCACGCAGTAAAGGCTTCACTGCAAGACAGATTCAACGAACGAACACGCGAGCGGCGGTGTATGGAAAACCATGACAGATCCGGGGCGGCGTCCACTGGAATGCGGTGGATCCCGTTGATTGGCGGATTCCTTTTGACAATGGCTCTTGGTACTTTTTATGCAACGAGCGTTTTTATGTTGCCACTTGAAAGAGAATTTGGGTGGACAAGGGCGCACACATCGTGGATTACAACGTTCGGAGCTGTGATGGTTGCGAGTTGGTTTCTCGCTGGCGGGTGGCTGCAAGATCGGCTGGGCCCGCGGTTTGTAGCCGCTCTCGGAGGGATTCTGTTCAGCCTGGCTTTTTTTTGGGGAAGCAAAATTCACTCGTTAATTGGATTTTATCTCAGCATTGGCGTTTGTCTGGGAATGGGAGTTGGCTTTGGGTACGTCGTGCCGATGACTGTCGGTGCAAAGTGGTTCCCGGACAGACGAGGCTTGATTGTCGGTCTGATGGTAGCGGGCTCCGGATTGGGTTCCGGTATTTTCGGGCCTCTCGCGTCTCACCTAATCGAGCAGTTCGGCTGGCGTAATACCATGCAGGTTTTCTCTGTGATCTTCTTGGCCATGACCGTGGTTGCCACGCTGCTGCTCAAGGATCCGCCGGACGGCTACCGACCCGACGGAGGGCCACTGTCGCATCCGGAGGCGGCGATAACAAGTGGTTCCTCAACAGCGGAAATGATCCGCAGCGGCAGTTTCTGGGTCATTTGGATTGCCTACTGTTTCGGCGTGACGTCGGGCTTGATGGTTATCAGTCAACTTGTTCCGTTCGTTCGGTCCGCTGGAAGGACGGCAGCTATTGCGGGCTTCGCAATTGCTATTGGTGCTTTTGGGAATGCTATGGGACGGATTCTCTCAGGTTGGATGTCGGACTTAGCGGGTCGGATTAACACTCTTCGGTTTGTTCTTTTGCTATCAGCAGTCGCCATGCCACTGCTTTTCGCGTTCCGAGAGCGATTGCTTCTCCTGTCTGTACTGCTCGCCATCGTTTATTACTGTTACGGTGCACAGTTCTCGGTGTATCCCTCTCTGAGTGCGGATTTCTACGGTACAAAGCATATGGGCGTCAATTATGGGGTGCTGTTCATGGCGTGGGGGGTCGCAGGAGTGCTTGGACCGTTTTTGGGTGGGCAAATCTTCGTGCGAACGGGAAGTTACCGTGACGCGTTTCTAATTTCTGCTGCGCTTTCCCTCGTATCTTTAGCGTTACTGTCATTCTCGCAGTTTGCCTCAGTTAGAAAGGTCGTCGCATCGGATTGATGCGCATTACGTTCTTGTCCGCGCGAGAGGATGGGAATGGCAGCAGGCCGTGCGTGCTCCCGGGGGCAACTCCGATTTGATGCTCAAAGGATTCGTACGCAATGGAAAAGGTTACAAAGGGACTGGTTGAGATCGGAGTCGCGGAAGAGATTGCTGTCGTTACCATCGACAACCCGCCGGTTAACGCGCTTAGTCCTGGAGTTCCTGAAGCAATCATCGCAGCTATCGCATGGGCAAATGACAATTCACAAGTGAGGGCCGTTGTTCTGGCCGGGGCTGGAAACAATTTCGTTGCAGGCGCGGACATAAACGAATTCGTAAAAATGACCTCGGGATTACGCGATCCTGGCAACTTGCAGCCATTCCTGCGGGCGGTTGAGGACAGCCGAAAACCGGTTGTGGCCGCGGTCCAGGGGTTCGCGCTGGGCGGCGGCCTTGAACTTGCAATGGCGTGCCACTATCGCGTCGCCCTCTCGAACGCGCGAGTGGGCCAGCCCGAAGTTAAGCTCGGGTTAATTCCAGGCGCGGCGGGGACGCAGCGGCTTCCGAGACTGGTTGGGATCGCCAAAGCCTTAGAAATGTGCACGACCGGCGAGTCGATTCCATCCAAGGAGGCCCACGCAATCGGAATATTCGACCGGGTGTTTAGCGACGACATCCTGAAACAGTCGGTTGCTTTCGCGCGCGAGAAATCTGACCAGGACATAGTCAAGACTCGCGATAGATGCCAGAAGCGTGGCCCCTTAGCTGATAGCACTGCACTGTTTGCTGAAACGCGCAAGGAAATCGCGCGTAAGCAGCGCGCGCTGCAGGCGCCCCTCGCTGCCGTAGAAGCGATAGAAGCTGGACTGTCGCTCAATTTTGATGACGCCTGCAAGAAGGAACGAGAGATTTTTAAACGCTGCCTATTTTCAGAGCAATCCAAAGCCTTAGTTCATGTATTTCTCGCCGAGCGTGAAGCCGCAAGGATCTCAGGAGGGTCTAGAGAATTGAGGCGACTCGGAGTCTTTCGATCTCCACTATTCAACAGTAAGATCGTCGCGGATATCGTTGACGCCGGGTTCGAACTTCTCCTCTACGACGAAGATCACGCTCGTGTCGATCGAGAAATTTTTCGGATCAAGCAGAATTGTCGTGACGCCTTGGACATTGACACGCTCTCGGAGAGCAAGCTTGAAGAGCGACTCAAGTGCATTGAGCCTGCATACACGCTGGGCGAATTGGCAAACGCCGACCTATTGCTTGTCCCGGGCGCTGACAATTTCTCGGCGAGTGCGGGCGATTTGGGCGGTGCTTGTAACGCGTATGGAATTTTGGCCCCGCTCGACCTTTCCGTCAGCGTCTCAGAGGCGCCGAGCTCTGCACCCGAAAGGGTGGCTGGCCTACATTTCGTAGAACTTGGGGACTCGTCAAGGCTCGTCGAAATCGCATGCAGTTCAAAAACTGGCGTCGCAGCTGTCTCAACCTGCGTGCGCCTCGCAAAGGGGATGGGTAGGGTCCCGGTCGTCACTGGTGATTGTGTAGGCCGGGTGGGGGACAGAGCGTTCATCGCTTACCTTGACGAAGCCGAAAAGCTCGTCGAGGAAGGGGCTGATTTTGAGCGCGTTGACGGAGCGTTATCCGATTTCGGCATGAGCCTTGGACCATTCACTGCCGCCGATTCTCTTGGGCTTAAGACGGTGGAACAGCTCCGATTTACGATGAATAGCAACACGATCTCCAAATCGCTCCTGGCTCTTGAAGATTCGCTTCGAGAGCGACATCGCAACGGAAAAGAGTCTGGCAGGGGTTGGTATGACTACGACACGAAGGGGCTCGCAACTTCGGGACCGGAAGTTGCTGAGCTACTGGCCGCATGGCGCGCTCGGTTACTGAATTCACCGCGAGATATCCAAGCGGAGGAAATTGTTGAACGATGTGTCTTCCGGGTCGTTGCCGTCGGCTGTGAAATACTCGAGCAAGGGTGTGCGCGTAGTCCGGGCGACATCGATACCGTTTGGATAAACGGCTACGGTTTCCCTGCCTACCTCGGCGGTCCGATGTGGTATGCGGATGTCCTGGGCCTACAACACGTGCTGCGACGCATTGAGCACTGGCACGTAACAAGCGGAGCGAGATATATCATCAGTGACTTGTTACGAACTTACGCGAACGAGAATAAGAAATTGGCGGACTTCCGTACCGAATTGAAGGAATGTTTGGCCCTAAACCGCTAACTCGAACGCTTGGATGTCCTGCAAGAAAAAGACCGAGCCTCCTCCTAAAGTGAACTCACCAGATGGCCGCCATCAACCGCCAGCACAGCGCCAGTCATGAATCGAGATGCGTTGGAGGCGAGTAATAGGAGCGGACCATCCAGATCACGAAGCTCCCCCAGTCTACGTTGCGGCACTCGCTTCACTAACGCCGAACCGGCCTCGGTCTCAAGGAATTGTCGATTGAGTTCGGTCGCGATGTATCCAGGAGCCAGCGCGTTCACTCGTATTTGATATCGTGCGAGCTCCAACGCCAAGCTACGGGTTAGCTGGATCAACCCAGCCTTCGACGCCGAGTACGCGCCGACCTGTCCGGCAACTCGAATGCCGAGGATCGACGCAACGTTAACGATCGTCCCAGATTTTCCTCCCGAGATCAGCGCTCGAGAAAATTCACGAGAGCATAACCACGCACCTTTGAGATTCGTGTTCAAAACTGCGTCCCAATCACGTTCTTCGAGGTTCAAGAGCGATTCGGTCGTTGCTATTCCCGAATTGTTGATCAACAAATCGATGGGACCGAGTGCGGCCTGCGCAAATGAGAATGCGCCGGCAACGGCCTGCGCATCCGTGGTGTCGAACGGGACGGCAATTGCCGCTCTGTCCGCGCCTCTAATCTCGGCTGCGAGATCCTCGAGCGGTTTCGCCCGCCGGCCAGAAAGCACCACGTAAGCCCCCGCTCTCGAGAGAACATGCGCGAAATGTCGGCCAAGCCCCCCTGACGCACCGGTGACGAGTGCGTTCGTACCTCGCAGCGAGAACAAATCACGATCGTCCATCGCCATCCTTGGGAGTATTGGTGTCGACGCAAAGCGCCGGTCATCCGCCGAAGCGCCGTCATAGGGTTAACGGAGTCGTGGTTCGCTAACGGACTGTACAACTTCGTGAGTCACGCCAGCAGCCAGTTCGCGCAAAACCAAGCCCTGAGCGGTGACGCCGATGACAGCCAATTCGGTGATAATCGTGTCGACTACCCGAACTCCAGTCAAAGGCAGCCTACACCGATTGACGATTTTGGGGTTTCCCTCTCGAGTTGTGTGCTCCATAGCGATGATCACACGCTTCGCGCCCGACACGAGATCCATGGCGCCGCCCATCCCCTTCAGCATCTTCCCGGGTATAGTCCAATTCGCCAAACTTCCGCTCTCATCGACTTCTAGGGCTCCTAGGATTGTCACATCAATATGGCCACCTCGAATCATTGCGAAAGAATCTGCGCTAGAAACATAGCTGCAGCCAGGGATTTCGCTCACGGTTTCTTTGCCGGCGTTGATAATGTCGGGATCTTCCGCACCACTCTTGGGAAATGGTCCGACGCCGAGCATTCCGTTCTCTGCCTGAATTACAATCTCGATGTTCGGTGGAAGAAAATTCGGGACCAGCGTAGGAAGCCCAATTCCCAGGTTCACATACATTCCGTCGCGAAGCTCTTGTGCTGCGCGACGTGCGATTTGTTCACGAATATCCATGCTACGCCGCGTCCTGACCTTGGACCCTCCTGCGCTCGACGCGCTTTTGGTATTCAGCTCCGCATAGAACGGCATCCACAAATATCCCCGGAGTGTGAATGGAATTCGGTTCGAGGTCGCCGAGATCGACAATTTCCTCCACTTCAGCGATCACGTAGTCTGCAGCTGTTGCCATCATCGCATTAAAATTCCCGGCCGCCTTCCGGTAGATTACGTTTCCCCAGCGATCCGCTTTCCAGCCTTTGATGAAAGCAAACTCGGCACGAAGCCAAGGAACGAGCAGGCACGAACGGCCGTTAAACTCTCGAACCTCCTTGTCCGCTGCGGCAATCGTGCCATAGCCAGTGGGTGTATAGAACGCCGGGATTCCGGCACCACCTGCACGGATTCGTTCGGCAAGCGTGCCCTGTGGATTCAGTTCGATTTCGATCTCGCCGTTGAGTACAAGCCTCTCGAAGGTCTTATTTTCACCGATATAACTCGATATCATTTTTTTCACTTGTCCGCTGCGAAGTAGGATGCCGATACCGAAGTCGTCGACCCCGGCATTGTTGGAGATAATGGTCAGATTCTTGGTACCTTTACGGTGGAGCGCTGAGATGAGATTTTCGGGTATGCCACAAAGCCCGAACCCCCCCATCATAATCGTCGCCCCGTCTGGGATATTCAGGACTATCGGCTCTGCACTCGCAATTCGCTTGTCCATAAGTTGACTCCCTCCCGACGAAGCTCGTTTCGAACAATCAAACTGTCCGAGCAATATTCACACGTGTGGGGGCTGCGGCAATCGGATCGTCTCATGATTCCGGCTCGCCCGCGTCGCGATGTACTAGTACAGATTGACCATCGCAACGACGGAGTCATGAAGTGGCAGGAAGAGCGATAGGTTATTCTTTCGGCAGAAAACCGAGTGTTCGTAAGCGATTCAATTCACTGAGAACAAACAATTGGCCGACTTATCAGGCTTTGATACAGCTCTCCGGCCAAGTATGCCCTACTGTTAGTTTTGACAATCGTTCGTCGTTCGGAAGGCCGGCAGGTCTGATTCGCCCTCGGTTTCAAGAGAAGTTGCACTCGTCTTGGCTCGGTCGATAGCACGGCTAGAGGAGGACATACTGAGAACGCTCCGCTTCCAACGTCGATAGTGATCTCGGTTCAAGAGCTTCATTCAAACTAAGAACTCTTACTTACTTGCGCGCTGAAATCGTGCGACTCGTTAAACTGCCGAGCGTTTTATGCTCATTTGCCTCCGGGTACGATTTCGCAGGGAGGATTTGAATGCTTATCGGCGAAAAGTTGAAGGCGTTACGAACGCAAAAAAATATGTCCCAACGCGACATCGAGAAGCGCACGGGTTTGTTTCGCTGTTATATCTCTCGCGTCGAGAACGGCCACACCGTTCCGGCCATCGAGACGTTGGAGAAGATGGCACGGGCAATGGAAGTTCCGCTGTACCAAATTTTCTACGACGGCGAAAAGCCTCCGGCCCCGGAACTTCCGAAGATTAGTGGCAGCGGTTGGGGCAGCTCTGGACGCGATGCCCGGACACTCGGCAGGTTTCGCAGACTGCTAGAACGGACGCGTGAGGCTGACCGACAACTTTTGTTCTCCATCGCGCAGAAAATGTCGGACAAGAAGGACTGCAAGGCCCGTCGAACGCAGCGCTCGTGAAGATCGCCAAAGTTACCAGCAAAATCGCAAACGCAAAATTGAGGCTATCGTGCCCCCTCGAGCGCTTCCAGCTGCGAGCGTAGGTGATTCCCAACCTTGCGAGTTTGTGCGCATGCTCAGCGAGGAAGGGGGGTCGCGCATTTCGCGCGAATGAATCCTTGATACAGGCCGTCGGAATCTTCGTGCTCAGAACCGAATGTTCTAAGATCGAACCGGTCACCCCTTGTTGTAAAGCAAGTGCTCTTCTAGCCGGACTGACTCGGACGTTGACGCCTTGTTTCCGGCGTTAATGTCTTCAGCACCGCGAATGGCTTTGTAATCCTCAAAGCTAGATTTTCCATTTCCAATCTAGAATTCGGATCGCAAGTCGGATTTGACAACTGTGGTATAAGTCTCGACTCAAAGTGTCTGGACAGGACAAGGCGTCCGGTATCGAGCGGTACTTTGTAGTCAGAGACTTTCACGATGACCACTTCCGCCAATGGCGGTTCACCGACGCGCCGCGTTCTAGGTCTGCCATGGCCGGCGCAAGTTACCGTCGCAGAGAAAAATACTCTCATTGCCGGCGGCCTCGGATGGATGCTCGATTCGCTGGACGTAACGCTCTATGCACTGGTCATTGCGCATCTGATGCGCGATTTCGAAATGACCAAGGCAGTTGCCGGGGGATTGAGTTCGCTAACTTTAATCGCCGCCGCGATCGGCGGCGTAATGTTCGGCGTGATCGCCGACCGGCTTGGACGTACGCGAGCGCTGATCGGCAGCATCCTCGTCTATTCCCTGGCAAGCGGTGCGTCTGGATTCTCGTGCTCGATTTTTGAGCTGGCTAGCTTTCGATTCATCCTGGGACTCGGCATGGGTGGAGAGTGGACGACGGGTGCTGCGCTGGTCGCCGAAACGTGGCGCGCCGAGCACCGAGGCAAAGCACTCGGCCTGGTGCAATCAAGCTGGGCAATTGGTGAAATTCTAGCCGTGGCAGTGACGGCCCTGATTCTTCCGCGATACGGATGGCGCGCCGTTTTCTTTGCCGGTGTGGCACCCGGTATCGCTGTTTTTTGGATCTTGCGGCATGTGCCAGAATCTCCGCTTTGGCATCGGGCTCTGCACACGGGTTCGGGATCACTCCGGCTGCTCTGGCGCAAAGATATCCGCAGAAATGGCCTGATCGCCACGGCGATGAACGCTCTAACTTTGTTCGGGTATTGGGGGCTTTTTACCTGGATTCCCGCCTATCTGTCCTTACCAGCTTCCCAGGGCGGGCGCGGACTGGGCGAGACGCAGACGGCAGGCTGGCTGATCACAATGAGCATCGGCAGATTCTTTGGGTTTGTGCTTTTCGGATTTCTTGGCGATTGGTGGGGACGCCGCAAAAGTTACATTGGATTTCTGCTGATGGCCGCATTCTTGGTTCCCATTTACGGATTTACAAAAAACGCTACCTGGCTGCTTATTCTGGGACCGTTTGTCGCATTTTTCGGAAGCGGTTATTTCTCCGGGTACGCAGCCATCGCCTCGGAATTATTTCCCACGGAGATTCGCGCGACGGCCATGGGGATCAGCTATAACGTCGGACGAGTTTTATCTGCTCTGGCACCCTTCGCGATCGGAATGCTGGCTGCTCGATACGGTCTCGGACCAGCCTTCTTGCTGCAGAGCTCTGCCTTCCTGCTCGCTGCTCTGCTTGCTTTTGCACTTCCTGAAACCAAGGGCAAGCAACTGGAATAGCTCGTTCATCTGACCGCATTCTTTGCCTAGAGAGCGACTCGGGCGAAAAAACGGGTTGCTGTTTTAAATCATCGGGAGCGAATGTTCGTGCGGGAATAGCTTTTCGCCGCGCAGCGCTAGGTCCTCGCCGCGCAACCATTCCGACATCGGCATTTACGATCCGGAATTGGAAGGCGGTTACAAGAGATGAAGGGGAGACCACGCGGGCTATCCGTTCGACGGTTCTGCACCGACCACACGAGATGCAGTTCCGCCCAAATGCTTCACCGCATGGGGGATACATATTAAGACGGAAACCAACATGGCCATAATTCCAGAATAAGCAGCCCCAGGATGTGGGGGTCCATTTTTGCCGATTAATAATGATACGGGACGTCGGACGGCGGCTGACGGAGGTGAGGGTGACGTTGTGGCAGAGGAGTCCACAGCGAGGGTGAGTCTTTGTATTTCCCCGATCCTGATGGCCACAAACTTGAGATGGCAGCGTCCGACCTGAGCGCACGCATTCGGGCTTTGCGCGCGGCTGCTCCCGAAGGACTTGTCATGTTCGAGTCAGGCAATTTATTCGGCTAACGGTCATTTTTCGCGGGTGGGGTCGTGACGTTCCGGCGAACCTTCGCCCACAATGCACATCGCCACTCCAGTCACTCTGCCGACGATCTCTGCTTGCGCCGGGTAATCGAACACGCGCACCTCGCGACGCGAGTGTGCGTGAGGAATCACCATCAACCTTCCCCTGTCAATCTCGCACCAGCTGCAGACGTACCCATCGCGCAGCTCGGTGAAGTAAATCGGCCGCTCGAATTCGGTTTTCCATGGTGCAGGGCTGATCTTTCTCTGGCTTGCGTCAATCTGCACCAAGGAACCAGGACGGATTAGGGGATAGAGGGTGAAGTCCTCAACCCCGATATAACCATACGTCGACGTGCGAAGGTCCAGATGTTGCAATAAACCGACCGGCACGGCCTCCCATTTTTCGACCACTCTCGCGAGTAGATTGGTCTTTTCGAAACGAAAATCGGGTTTGAATTCGACCGGTAACGAGACGGTGTCGGTTTCCGACTCACTCACGCTTTTCAGCAGGTGAGTTCTTGGCAGATGGATTGACGCGCTGTCTCGACGCAGATCCGCGATCTGCAATCCAAAATAGGAAGCGACTTCCGTATACCTGAGGTTGTAGATAGCGCTGATGGAATACATGCGGAACATGCCGGGCCGGAACTTGCCGTTCTCGATGTCTGTCACCCAGTTGTGCGAAAGGTAGAACTCCTCGTTTTTCTTTTCGGTAGCGATTTGCCGGCTCATTCGCTGGACGTCGCGCGTCGACAAACCCAACCGCTCGCGCAGCAGCTTGAGTCGCTTACCGCCAAGTGTATTCACTCTGCTTGCGTCCATGGGCGGGCATACTACTCTCTGATTCAGTTGATGTCCAGCTACGTTACCATCTTATCTACAGTCAAGTGCTGTCCGAGGGAAGGAAAGTTCCGAGTTGGTCGCAAGTGCGGCCAGCGC
>Ga0209420_1000057_pt1 | contig 72830 bp, 65 predicted proteins | sample BlaSpr_A8_OM1_O1_FD_187972 | JGI IMG/M metagenome (GOLD analysis project Ga0209420, IMG submission 187972) | Forest soil microbial communities from Thunder Bay, Ontario, Canada - Black Spruce, Ontario site 2_A8_OM1_O1 (SPAdes) (version 2) | ecosystem: Environmental > Terrestrial > Soil > Boreal... | reverse complement strand
TCGAGGTCCTGGGCTTCGTAAACAATCCCCATCCCGCCGCTGCCGAGCTGGCCGGTGATGCGGTAATGCGAGATGGTCTGGCCGATCATACTTGTTCGATCGTAGAACGCTTGGGGATTCATCTTAGGAGGGATAACAAAGGCAGTCAAACGCAAGAACAGCGTCCACTGACCCCTGGCCACTGTACTTGATAACTATGCGGAAGCTTGTTCGGCTGCAGTCACAGAATCGAAGAAGCGGAAGAACTGCTCGACCCGGGTGACGCTGAGCGCGTCGTGAATACGCTTGCACACCCCCACCAGCGCGAGACTTCGCCCGTCCTTCTGCCGGGTGACGTAGGCTCCCACCAAAGCCCCGATTCCCGCCGAATCCACATAAGGGACGTTGGTGAAATCGATAATCAGAGCGCGTGAAGTGTCGGCCCGCACCGTGGCCTGGAACTCAAACATCGTGGTCATGACGAGCGCACCATTCAGTCGCAGAATGCGCTGTCCGGGCTGCGTTCCGGGCTGGTCTTCAATGCGAAGAGACTCTTGCGGCATGGGGGAGATATTAACTCCTGCGTAATATTCAATTGTTAACGCAACGTTAATTTCGGCGTGACGGGGATAGGTCTCAGGTCTTTGGTCTTGGGTGTTAGCGATCCGCGCAGACAGAAATCAATCTCCTGCCGCCTAAGACCCAAGACCAAAGACCTGAGACCCAAGATCTAGATCGCGGCGGCCTGTTCGCGGCGCCTGGCCTGGATTTCGATGAAAACGTTGACCAGTGACACCGCTGCCGGGGTCACTCCGGGGATGCGCGAGGCCTGGGCCAGGGTACGCGGCTGCACATGGGTGAGCTTTTCCTGCATCTCACGCGAGAGCCCACTGACCGAGCGGTAGTCGAACCAACCAGGAATGGACCGCTGTTCCGATTTCTTCATGCGGTCCATGGCGCGCTGTTGTTGCAGCAGGTAGCCTTCGTACTTGATTTCGGTTTCCACCGACTTGAGTTCGTTGCGGACTTCGGAAGAAAGCGTGGCCGCGAATTCGCGCGGATTCGCACGGATTTCTTGTCTTTCTCTTGGTCTTGCAAAGAACGCCGGATCCAGCTCACGAAGAATGGGCGCCAACTTCTCGATGACGATTTCGGGGCGCTTCAGCAACTGGGCACAGGTCTGGCCGACGGCGGAACTCCAGTCGCGAGCCAGGTCCGTTGCACAGCCGGCGACAGCAGATTCCTCGTCGCTGCGCTTCTCGGAATGGCAAGGTGTAATGGCGGAATGATTATGCGCAACGGTCTCGAGCATCGCTGAGGTCAATCTGGTGCGTTCTAGCAACTTCTTTATTGCGTCAAGACGCTGCTGCTTGGCTTGAAAATCTCCCCAGGCATTATCGGAGATTAGGCCCACACGGCGGCCGTGCGGGGTGAGACGGCGATCGGCGTTGTCGATGCGGAGATGCAGGCGGAATTCCGCCCGCGACGTAAACATTCGATAGGGCTCGTTCGTGCCCTTGGAGATTAGGTCGTCGATCAGGATCGCGGTGTAAGCCTCGGTGCGGTCGAGGATCAGCGGAGGCTGCTCTTTCACTTGCAGCGCCGCGTTGATGCCGGCCATCAGGCCCTGGCAGGCGGCTTCTTCATAGCCTGACGTGCCGTTGATCTGGCCGGCAAGAAACAGGCTGCTGATTTTCTTGGTCTCAAGCGTGCGATGCAGTTCGGTGGGGTCAATCGAGTCGTACTCGATGGCGTAGCCGGGACGCAGCATCTCAGCGCTTTCAAGACCGGGAATCGACTTCAGGATCGCGAGCTGGACGTCCACTGGGAGCGAGGTGCTCATGCCGTTGACGTAGATCTCGTGGGTGTTCAGGCCCTCGGGTTCGAGATAGAGCTGGTGCGTCTCCTTGTCAGGAAACTTGACGATCTTGTCTTCGATCGACGGGCAATAGCGCGGTCCGATTGACTGAATCTGTCCGCTATACATTGGCGAACGGTGCACGTTCTCGCAGATGATGCGATGAGTTTCGGGCGTGGTCGACGCGATGTAGCAGGGGACTTGCGAGTCGTGGTGCGCAACCCGCCTGGTGCGGAAGCTGAACGGAGTGGGGTCGGCATCTCCCGGCTGCTCCGCGAACCGGGACCAGTCGATGGTGCGTCCGTCGAGCCGCGGAGGCGTTCCGGTCTTGAGCCGGCAGCCGCGCAGGCCCAGCTTCTTCAGAGCTTCTCCGAGGAGAACTGCGTTCGGTTCCCCGGAACGCCCCGCGGGATACTGCTGCTCGCCGCAATGAATCAGGCCGTTGAGAAAAGTTCCCGTGGTGATGATCACCGCCTGCGCGCCCACGGTGCGGCCGTCGCGGAGAGCGACGCCAAGTACCAAGTACCTCGAACCTGGCGGCGAGTGATCAGCTTCACTCGGTACTGGGTACTGGGTACTGGGTACTTCAAGAATCAGCTCCGCCACTTCCGCCTGCTTGATCTTGAGATTCGGCTGAGACTCGAGCACCTCGCGCATCTTGAGCCGGTAGGCTTGCTTGTCGCATTGCGCCCGCGGGGACCATACTGCCGGGCCGCGCGAAGTGTTGAGCAGCCGGAATTGGATGCCGACCGCGTCGGTGATCTCGCCCATGATTCCACCGAGCGCGTCGACCTCGCGAACCAGGTGTCCCTTGGCGATGCCTCCGATTGCCGGATTGCAACTCATCTGCGCAATTAAGTCGACGTTGAGAGTGTAGAGGGCGGTCTTCATCCCCATGCGTGCCGCGGCCATCGCGGCCTCGCATCCAGCATGGCCGGCGCCGACGACGACTACGTCGAATTGTTCCGTGAACTGCATCGATCACTGGACCTGCGGACCTGTGCTTATTCTACCGGACAAGCTGTAACGACTGCGCGATTCGAATAGAGAGTGAACCCGAATCGAGCCGTGTCTTGGCGCATCTAAACGCCTCATGCGCACTGTCACATTAGAAGAACACTTCGTTACCGAATCTTTTGTGAAAGCCACCGAAGGCCCCGGCCACAACGTTCCCCCGCCGATCGCTCAACTCCGGCCCAAACTCCTCGATCTGGGCGCCGGCCGCATTGCCGCCATGGACGAAGCAGCCATCGACTTTCAGGTTCTCTCACTAGCTTCGATGGGGATGGATGCGCTCGCTGCGGACGTGGCCACTCCTCTGACCCGCGACGTGAACGACGAGCTGGCTCAAGCTATTAGTGCGAATCCCGGGCGGCTCGGCGGTTTCACCACGCTGGCATTGCAAGATCCAGAAAAAGCGGCGCAAGAGCTGGACCGTTGCATCACCCGGCTGGGATTCCTCGGAGCCTTGCTCGACGGCACGACGGGCGGGCTCTTTCTCGACGATCCCCGGTTTCTGCCGGTATGGGAGGCTGCGGCAGCCTTGCGCGTTCCAGTCTATCTGCACCCCGCGCCGCCGCCGGAGAAAGTTCGCGAGGCCTATTACTCCGATCTGCCCGGCGAATTGGGCATGCTCCTCTCGATCGCAGGATGGGGATGGCACGCCGAGACCGGCCTGCACACGCTCCGCCTCATTGTCTCCGGCCTTTTCGATCGGCTACCGGATTTGCAAGTTATCATTGGCCATATGGGAGAGGGGCTTCCCTATGCGCTGGCGCGATCAAGCAGCGTTCTTTCTCGCGCTGCGCCACATCTGCGGCAGCCTGTGTCAGATTATTTTCGATCGAATATTCACGTCACCACCAGCGGCTACTTCACTCAGCCGCCACTGCGCTGCGCGCGGGAGGTGATCGGCATCGATCGGCTCATGTTTTCGGTCGACTATCCTTTCAGCCCCGACACGAACGGCCGCGTGTTTCTGGACAGTCTTGCGAGTATTCTGAGTCCCGAGGATCATGCCCAGCTCAGCCACAGGAATGCCGAGAAGTTGCTGAAGTTGCGAGCTTCATAGAGGGCATAGACAATCCGTAAATCTCGGGGAACTCGGAGAGGAACAAAAGGAAGATCGATATGCCGAAAGAGGTTCCTATCGGCGTGCGCGGCGACACTCAACAGACGGTCGAGTTTAAACACACTCTTACCGCGCATCGTCCCGAGTTGCCGCCGGTTTATTCCACGCCCCACATGATCGGCCTGATGGAGACTGCCGCGTTTCTGGCGCTTCAGCCCTACTGCGAGGGCGACGAGATCTCGGTGGGGACTGCAATCAACATTCAGCACCGTGCCGCGAGCGGCATTGGCGCGCACATCATAGCCGAGGCTGTGCTGGAATCGTTTGACGGCCGCTTCTACATTTTCCGAGTGACCGCGCGCGACGATGTGCAGGAAATCGGCCGGGGCACCGTGGGAAGGGCGATTGTGAGTGTCGGCAAGCTTCTTGAGAAGATGAAGAAGTGATGAGCTGAAAGTCGGCGGTTCCGTTCCCTGTTTGAATAAGTCATCTGCAGATAAGTGATGAGCGATCGGATTTTGATCGAAGTATGCGTCGATTCTGTTACCTCCGCGGCCGCCGCCGAGCGCGGCGGAGCCGGACGTGTGGAACTGTGCAGCAATTTGCTCGAGGGCGGCGTGACTCCCAGCGCGGGATTGATTGAACTTTCGCGAGCCAGAACATCCATCGGCCTGCAGGTGATGATTCGGCCCCGCGGGGGCGATTTTTGTTACACGCCGGAAGAATTCGAGACCATGGGACGCGACATTATGGCCGCCAAGAAGCTGGGGGCCGATGGCATTGTCGTGGGCATCCTTGACGCAGACGGCAGCGTGGACACGGAGCGTACGAGGGAATTAGTCGAGCTGGCGCGGCCTCTCAGTGTCACTTTCCATCGAGCGTTTGATATGTCAGCAGATCTCTTACGTGCTTTGGAATGCATCTGCGCAACTGGAGCGGACCGGCTGCTGACCTCAGGCGGGGAGAAAACCGCACTCCAGGCTGTTGAGCAGATTGCCCGGCTGGTTGAGGCGGCGCGCGGACGTATCGCGATCATGGCTTGTGGTGGCATCAACCATCTCAATGCCGCGAGCATCATTGAACAGACTGGAGTGAGAGAAATTCACGTTGGCCTGAGGAGCCCCGTTGCCAGCCCGATGCTCCACCGCAATGCAGAGCTTTTGATGGGAACGGCTGCCGAGTGTGAGTACCAGCGCTTTCAGGTGCTCGAGGAAAATGTTCTGAGCCTGCACCGGTCGGTCGCGCTGGCTCGCACTTGATCGAGACGATCGCTACCTGTGAATCGGTACCTGTGATCTGAGAATCTGAACCTGAGGCGCGATGCCCTCAATCCTGATCGGCGTCATCTCTGACACGCACGGCCTGTTGCGCCCCGAGGCCATTGAAGTTCTGCGCGGGTCCGAACACATTATTCATGCTGGGGATGTCGGCTCGCCCGAGATTCTCGAAAAGCTTTCGGCCATCGCGCCTGTGACTGCGGTGCGGGGCAACATCGACAAGGGCGCATGGGCCGGGAAGCTGGCTGAGACCGAGGTTCTTGACCTGGCCGGCATGACGATCTATGTGTTGCACGATCTGGCGCAGTTGGACCTCAAGCCGAAAGCAGCCGGGTTCGCGGTGGTGGTCAGCGGCCACAGTCACGTTCCCAAACAAGAGACACGCGACGGAGTGCTCTACTTCAATCCCGGGAGCGCGGGGCCGCGAAGATTCAGACTGCCGGCGAGCATTGGCAAACTTGCCGTAGAAGCCGGCAGCGTGCGCGGCGAACTCGTGACTTTGCCGGCCACCGACCGCTAGAAGCCACAAACCTGACCCGGCGTCGTCTTCAGTCACCAAACAGATGCTTGGCCATGGCATCTGCGATATCCCTGACCGGGGAATCGTCCTCATTGGCCAAAACGATAATCACGACATGCTGATCGGGGTAGCGCGCCTCGAAAGCCGCGAACCCAGGGTCCCCGCCTTCGTGATAAATCTTGCGGCGCGGTGAAGTTTCGACAAACCAGCCGTAGCCGTAGTTGCCGGGTGGGTGTGCTGTGAACATTAACTCGAGCGCATGCCCGGTTAACAACCCCGCTGAATCCAGAGCCTTGTTCCAGCGAAGTAGATCATCCGCCGTCGTATAAATTCCTCCGGCGCCAGTCTCCATGCTGCGGTCAAAATATTCCCGGCGATGCAGAGTGCTGCCCTCAAGCGTGTATCCCTCCGCCATTTGTGGCACGATGGCGGACATGGTTCCGAACCCCGAATGAGCCATCTTCAACGGTTCGAAAATATGATGAGCCAAATACGTTGCGTACGACTCTCCAGAGATCTTTTCGATGATGAAGGCGAGCAGGTAGTACTCGGTGTTCCTGTACTTCCATGAGTTACCTGGCGGGAAGCCCAGGGGACGATCGCGAAACGTCTTAACCTGTTCATCCGTCGTGTAAGGCGTGCATTTACCTTTGGTGAAGTTTTCCCAATCGTTCTCGGGGAGCCCGGAAGTGTGAGTCAGAAGATGATGGATCGTCATACCTCTCCAGCTTGGAGGGCTTTCCGGGTAGTACTTGCTGACCGGATCGTCGACACTCAATTTGCCGCTGTCCACCAGCTGCAGAATTGCAGTTGCCGTGAACTGCTTGCTCAGTGATGCAATCTCAAATTTCGTCTCTAACGAATTGGGAATCTGCCATTCCTCGACTGCCGCGCCATAACTCTTGGCGACGAGCACTTGATCGTTCCGCTCGGCCACGATGGTCCCACGAAAGTGTTTGGCGGGAGCGAGGCTCTTTACATACGAATCGGTCCATTGTCCCAAGTCCTGGGACGAGGAGAGAGCCGTGAAGCTTAGGGTGCTCAGGAGGACGAGAAACCATTTTGAGCTCATCGCGTGCCATGCTCCTCTTCAAAATTTGCCTTCGCTTGTTCCCTTATTCGACTGTCCAATCCGCGGAATGGTAAGCCGAGGCCTCCTTCTTTTCAAATGGCCTGCCGCCCAGACTGTTTTAAAGACTCGACTTCCGGCCGGGGCAGGACCACCAGACAGGTTGCTACAATCGCAAGGCGAATACTTAAGAACGAATGTCCATCGATTTCCACATCGAAGCCCGCGCGGGAACAGGCCGCGCCGGTCGCCTGATCACACCGCACGGCGAGATCCAAACGCCGGTGTTCATGCCGGTCGGCACACTCGCGTCCGTCAAAGGTGTGCCGCAGGACATTCTCGAAGAACTCGGGGTTCAGATTCTTCTCGGAAACACTTATCACCTCTACTTGCGTCCCGGAGTGGAAACCATCCGGCGGATGGGCGGCCTGCATGGTTTTATGGCCTGGCCGCGCGCGATCCTTACCGATTCCGGCGGCTTCCAGGTTTTCAGCCTGAATGAACTGCGTAAAGTGACCGACGAAGGCGTGACCTTTCGCTCGCATCTTGACGGCTCGCCGCACTTCTTCAGTCCGGAGAGCGCGATGGAGGCGCAGATAGGGCTCGGCGCGGACATCATCATGGCGTTCGACGAATGCACCGAATATCCCGCCGATCGCGCCCGCACCAAGGCGTCGATGGAATTGACTTTGCGCTGGGCGGAGCGCAGCAAGAAGTATTTTGAAGAGCATAAGCGTGAAGTGCCGTGGAGCGGCCGTCAGTACCCAATACCTGGTGCCCAGGGCTTGGAGCAAGTCGTTGTGCGCACTCAAGAGAATGCGGGGCACGATAACTGGGTACTGGATACTGGGTACTCCACGCAGTCCCTCTTCGGCATCGTTCAAGGCGGCATGGATCTTGAGTTGAGGAAAGAATCGGCCGAGCGCACCATCGAAATCGGCCTTCCCGGCTATGCCATCGGTGGGCTCAGCGTGGGCGAGCCCCGGGAGCGCACGCGCGAGGTGATCGCAGCCACTCTCGAGCACCTTCCTGCCGACAAGCCGCGTTATGTGATGGGAGTGGGCACGCCCGAGGAGATTGCCGAGTACGCCACCCTGGGCGTCGATATGATGGATTGCGTCCTGCCTACGCGGGCGGCGCGGCATGGGCTGCTATTCACTTCTGAGGGCAAAGTTTCAATCAAGCAGGCGCGCTATGCTCGGGATGCCGGGCCGCTGGATCCCAATTGCGGCTGCCGGGTTTGCCAGCGCTATTCCAGGGCCTACCTGCGGCATCTTTATGCTTCTAATGAAGTGTTGGCTCAGGTCTTAAATACCCTGCATAACCTGAGTTTCTACCTTGACACCATGCGGCGAGTGCGTCATTCTATTCGACTTGGGGAAGAGTCAGGTTTTTCACCTAGCTTCCGGTCTCGATCGGAACCCTAGACCTTACCTGTGACGACTCTCCCCGGATTCAAGCCTGAGCGGTAGATGATTCGGCCGGAATCGATCAGCACTCCCGTCGTGAAATGGCAGGTCCGCGGCGTTTTGCAGGCGTGGGCGGTTGTTCGCGGGTTAGGTCTCGCAGATTGAAGCTTGCGGATTGAGTGTGGGAGCCGGAGAAACACGGCTTCGTGAATAGAGCCTTGGTGAATATGGAATTCTTGTTAGCGATGCAGTTACCGGGAGGAGGTGGCTTCTCCTTCCTGATCACGATGGGGTTGATGGTCGGGGTATTTTACTTTCTCGTAATTATGCCCCAGCAGCGCCGTCAGAAGAAGTGGCAGGCCATGCTTGAGAGCATCAAGACCGGCGACAAAGTCACGACCAGCGGCGGCTTGCGTGGCACCGTCGTGGCTCTGAAGGAGGACTCGATCCATCTGCGGGTTCCTCCGGACAACCTGCGGCTCGAAGTGACCAAGGCTTCGGTGGCGCAATTGACCACTGCGGACGAAGAAGCCAAAACCAAGTAGCAGCGGCGACAACCTAAGAATATTGGACTCTGTTTTCGTTATGAACAAGAATCTTCTCTGGAAATTGGCAGCCATCGTCGGGATTCTGCTGGTCTTTCTCTACGGCATATTCGGCATTCCGCAGAGTTTCTCCGGCCAGGGCTTGCTCGCGGCTTTGACTAAGAACATTCATCTCGGGCTGGATTTACGCGGCGGAACCCACCTGATCTTGCAGGTGCAGGTCAACGACGCGATCAACATTGATTCCGACAATGCGATCGAAACCCTCAAAGAGCAGCTGAACAAGCGCAAGATTGCTTTCGCCGATATCTCCAAGCCCGATCCAAAGAACGCTCCCGATCAGGTTGTGCTGAAAGGCGTGCCGCCGGACGGGCGGAAAGACCTGCTCGACATCGTGAACGAGCGTCTCCCGGAGTACAACCTGAATTCGGGAGCCGACAATACCTGGACCCTCTCGATGAAGCCGCAGATGCTCAGCGATCTGAAGAGCAAGGCTGTCACCCAGGCAATCGAGACCATCCGCAACCGAATTGACTCGCTGGGCGTGAGCGAACCGACTATCCAGGAGCACGGACTCGGCGAATATCAGATTCTGGTCCAGTTGCCGGGCGTGGACGATCCCGGCCGGGTGAAGGACATCATGCAGTCCACCGCCATGCTTGAGATCAAGCAAGTATTGGGCGGACCTTTTCCGAGCGAGCAAGCGGCGCTGCAGGATAAGGGCGGGATCCTGCCGGCGGATGCGATGCTTTTGCCGGGACACGGCGCTCCCGGAGCGCCGGCAGACGAGCAAGCCTGGTATTTAGTGTCGCGGGTTTCCGCCGTCCGGGGAAAAGACTTGCGCGATGCGCAGCCCAGTACCGACCAGAACGGCCAGCCGAACGTGCGCTTTACGTTGACGGGCGAAGGCGGACAGCGCTTTTACGGCTTTACTTCCGCACATGTGGGCGAACAACTCGGCGTGGTGCTCGACGGCAAGGTGCAGGAAGTTGCCAACATCAAGGAAGCCATCCGCGATCAAGGCGAAATCAGCGGCGGCAGCATGAGCCAGCAACAGGCCAAGGATCTCTCGATGATCCTGCGCTCGGGTGCGCTGCCGGCGGGCATTAAGTATCTCGAAGAGCGGACGGTTGGGCCGTCACTCGGCACCGACTCGATTCGGCACGGCGTGAATGCCGCCATCATCGGCATGGTCGTGGTGCTGGTTTTCATGCTGATCTACTACCGCGCCGCCGGCATCAATGCCGATATTGCCCTCATTCTGAATCTTGTCATCCTGCTCGGCTTCATGGGCTACGTTGGCGCCGTGTTAACGCTCCCCGGAATCGCCGGGGTGATTCTGACCGTCGGCATGGGCGTGGATTCGAATGTGCTGATTTTCGAGCGCATCCGCGAAGAGCTGCGGAATGGAAAAACGCCGCCTTCAGCGGTGGATCAGGGTTTCGGTCACGCCTGGATCACGATTGTTGACACGCACGTTACGACCATCGTTTCGGCGGCGATCCTGTTCATCTTCGGCACCGGTCCGGTGCAGGGATTTGCAGTCACACTCACCTTCGGTTTGCTGGCAAACCTGTTCACGGCGGTATTCGTTTCGCGGACGATCTTTGACTGGGTTCTGAGCCGCAAACAACGCGGTGAGGCACTGAGCATTTAGAAATTGAGTTATTGAGCGATTGAGCGATCCGGCCACTGAAAGCAGCGGAAGGAAGGTTTTCAATCGCCCGATCACTCAATCACCCAATCGCTCAATTTCGACGAAATCGTAGATCGGATAAGGGGTAAGACTGGTGGAGTTCTTTCGCAATACCAACATAGATTTTCTCGGCAAGAAGTGGTATTTTCTCGCCTTCTCCCTCGTGTTCAGCGTGGCGGGCCTGTTTTCCATATTGTTCTGGCACCACATCCCGTACGGCGTGGACTTCCGCGGCGGCACTCTGGTGTATGTGAAGTTTTCGCACACGCCCGACGACAACGCTCTGCGCACCGCTTTGGACCACGCCGGCCTGCGCAACGCGAAGATTCAGCGTTTCGGCCCGGTTTCCGACAACGAAGAGCTGATCGACCTCGACGTGCAGGAAACCAGCGAACAAGCCCTCGACCAGGGGAAGACGAAGATCATCAACACGCTGGCGACCGCCACTCCGGCAGGCAAACAGGACCTGAACAACTCCAGTTTTTTGACGATCAAGAATTATTTGCTGGACAAAGACCCCATGCACCTGGGCTCGGATGCCGACCAGAAATATAGCCAGCAAGCCCAGGCAGTCGTGGACACACGCGACAAAGTGCAAGGCGGCGTGCTGAGTTCGTTCGATCAATTGAAGAGTGCGGTCGACCCGGCGGTCGCGGCTTCTCTGCCAGATGCCTTCTTCCTGTCGGACTACGGGGTTTTTAACGTGGAGATCGTCGGGCCCCAGGTGGGCGCGCAACTGCGCAAGCAGGCCCTGCTGGCGACCACTTATTCGCTCGCCGGAATGTTGATCTACCTGGCGCTCCGCTTTGAGTTGATTTACGGAATCGCCGCCGTGGTTACGGTGTTTCACGATACGCTGATCACGGTGGGCGCATTTTCCCTGCTTAATAAGGAGATTTCACTCACCGTCATCGCCGCCATTCTGACCCTGATTGGTTACTCTAATAACGACACGATCGTGGTATTTGACCGCATCCGGGAAAACATTAAACTTATGCGGCGTGAGAAGCTCTCGGAAATCGTCAACCGAAGCATCAACCAAACCCTGAGTAGAACCATCTTGACAGCCGGGCTAACCTTCCTTACTGTACTTGCTCTCTATTTGTTCGGCGGCGAGGTGCTTCGCGGGTTCAGCCTTGCGCTGGTAATTGGCATCTTAATTGGGACGTATTCGTCGATCGCGATCGCGGCGCCGATTCTGGTGGCCTATCAGGATTGGAGGATCGAGAGGGGCAAACGGCCGGGTGCCGCTGCCCGCCCGGGCCAGGCCGTGACGCGCTAGCGCGGCGGCTGAGGATCCTCGGTTAAGGCATTTGTTTGCAGGTGGTTAGAGGGAGCAGTTCGATGCCAGGGGATTAAGCGGCTTTCCTTGGCAGTGGAATGCGTTTTTGGGAGCAAAGAGGAAGCGCTCGGTGTCTAAGCTTACGTAGGCTCTGTAGTAGGGAGAAACCTCTTATGTTTGAAGATAGCCTTCTGGAATCCGGCGGCAGGCTGAAGACGAAACGGGGACGAACCACCACTTTCGCTATCATTCTGGAGATAGCATTGGTCGGCCTCATGGTTCTGATGCCCCTGATCTTTACCGAAGCCCTGCCCAAGCAGCAATTAATGACTTTCCTGGTAGCACCCCCGCCCCCGCCCCCGCCGCCACCCCCCGCAGCCGCCCCCGTTAAAATCGTGAAGCAGGTTCAGACCGACATCGTAAACGGGGCCCTGCGCACTCCCACCAAGATTCCTAAGACAGTTCAGATGATCAAGGAAGACGAAGCTCCGCCGCCGGCGATGGCCTCGAGCGGCGTAGTGGGCGGCGTTCCGGGCGGCATTCCGGGCGGCCAGATGGGCGGCGTGATCGGCGGCATCATCAGCTCGACTCCGGTAGCCGTTCCCAAGGTCGCTACCCCGCAGCGCGTGCGCGTGTCCCAAGGCGTGTCTACGGGTCTGTTGATCCGCAAGGTTAACCCGACCTATCCGCCTCTAGCGCGGCAAGCCCGCATCCAGGGAACGGTTGTGTTGCACGCGGTGATCAGCAAAGACGGCTCGATTGAAGGGCTGACCCTGATCAGCGGGCATCCGATGCTAGCGCCTGCGGCCATCGAGGCGGTAAAGCAGTGGAAGTACAAGCCCTATCTGCTGAACGGCGAACCAGTCGAAGTGGATACGGAAGTATTGGTCAACTTTACCCTGTCCGGAGGCTAGATCCCGGCTGGTGCAGCGTGACGCGGCAAGGTGAGAAAGTGTATAAGCAGGATTGCCCTCCCCTCCCACCTAAAAGCGGTGGCTGGGAGAGCCCCTTTTGCCGGGCGCGGCCGCCGTACCTCTCATCTCAGGTAGGCGGATGTCGGCGGATAACGTTTGCCGTCAACCGTTGCGGGTATTCGATTTTGCATCAAAGAGTCTAGAAAGTTCCGAGGAGGGAAAAGCAACTCATGTTAGCTAATGTGGCAGCAGCAGTTCTCGTTCATGTGCCCAGGGCCGCCGCCTGGATTGTTCAGGAAGGTGGCGCAGTGGGATGGGATCCGATTTCGCTATGGCGGCAGATGGGTATCATCGCGAAGATCGTGGTCATCATTCTGTTCATCATGTCGGGCTGGTCGATCGGCGTCATGATTGACCGCGCCATGGCGTATAACGCGGCCCGCAAGCAGTCCCGCGCCTTTGCCCCGGCGGTTGCCGGAGCGCTGCGCGACGGCCGCATCGACGAAGCCATCAAGGTCGCCGAGCGCAACAAGAAGAGCCATCTGGCCAAGGTTGTCACCGCCGGCCTGATGGAGTTCAAAGCTCACCAGGATAGCCCCGGCGCCATCCCCGGCGAGACCATTGAAGCTTCCAAGCGCGCTCTTGAGCGCACCGAAGCCATTGTCCATGCCGAACTGAAGCGTGGCTTGGGCGGACTGGCTACCATCGGTTCGACGGCTCCCTTCGTGGGCCTGTTCGGTACGGTGATGGGCATTCTGAACGCCTTCAAGGGCATTTCCGAACAGAAGGCTACCGGTCTGGGCGCAGTCGCAGGCGGCATCTCGGAAGCTTTGGTGACCACGGCTTTCGGGCTGCTGGTGGCCATTCCCGCCGTCATGATGTTCAACTACCTCACCGGTCGCGTGGAAGCGTTCGATGTGGAGATGGACAACTCGTCGAGCGAACTGATCGACTACTTCCTGAAGCGCCGGGACGTTCGCCGGTCCTAGAAGTTTTGGCCGCAAGTCCGCATGAGTTGCTGTCTGGCGCCGGGAACCTTCCCGGCGCCGGGCTTCCCAATTCAGATGGACCAATCCGGCTGAATAGATTCTGCATTTGGAAGTCGCCGGCAGAAGGTTTTACTGGCAACTGGCCACTGACAACTGGCCACTGCTCTTGGGAGACATTCGTTATGGCATTAGCAAAAAGGAATGAAGGGGCTAACGTAAACTCTGACATCAACGTTACGCCCATGGTTGACGTGATGCTGGTGCTGCTGATCATCTTCATGGTGATCACGCCCATGTTGCAGAAGGGCATCAGCGTGGATATGGCCAAGGTAAACAATCCCACGCCGATGCAAGACGCAGACAAGGAAGACGCGCTGCTGGTTTCAGTGATGCGCGATGGGACGGTCTATTTCGGCGCGGATAAAGTTCCCCAAGTCGACCAGCTCACCGGCAAGGTGAAAGATCGCCTGACTAATCGCACGAACAAGGAAGTCTATCTAAAAGCGGATGCCCGCGCCCACTTCGGCAATGTGGTCCAGGTAGTGGACGCTGTGCGCGCCGCTGGAGTGGATGATCTAGGCTTGCTCACCGACCAGAGGAAAAGCACTCCAAACGCTCCGCCCGCCACTCCGGCGCCTGGGCAGTGAAGCGAGTGAAATAAGAGGAGAACCGACCATGAGTATGGCAGTTGGAACCGGCGGAGGCCAAAGCGCGAACATCAACGTTACTCCGCTCATTGACGTGCTGCTGGTGCTGCTCATCATTTTCATGGTGATCACGCCTTTGACGCCGAAAGGTCTGGATGCGCTGGTTCCTCAGCCACCACCGCCCAACGCGCCCAAGAACAATACGCCCGACCGTACCATCGTGGTGCAGTTGATTGATCGCGGCGCCGGTCAAGATCCCGGCCTGAAGATCAATCAGGAAGACGCCACCTGGGACAACCTGCAAGGGCGTCTGGCCGATATCTACAAAACCCGCGCCGAGAAAGTCATGTTCGTGAAGGGCGATGACGCCATCCCCTTCGCCGACGTAGCCAACGTGATTGACATCGCGCACGCTGCGGGAGTAGATAAGGTCGGTCTGATTACCGCGAAGATCGAAGCGGGCGGCTAAGGACGGCCCAGGAATTGGACGCTGGAGCGCCCGGAAGCCGTGTGTCGCATTCAGTCCGCGCACGGGAGCCACGGTTCCCGTGCCGCTTCTTTTAAGAAACGCCTGGCCCGCACTTGTCAACCCGCTGTTTCTTGGCCTAGGATTCTGTGTGGCAAGGGAGACTTATACGGCAATGAATAAACATATTCGACTGCTAACACTGGCGGCCGCTATGCTGGCACTGTTTTCTTCCGTGGGCTGCGGCAAGCTGCGTGCGCGCGACCAGCTCAACAAGGGCGTCACTGCTTACAAGAACGCCAAGTACGAAGAAGCGATTGACCATTTCCAGCAGGCCGTCGCTTTGGACCCCACTCTGATTAACGCCAAGATGTATCTGGCCACGGCCTTCGCGCAGCAATACATCCCCGGAGCCGACACGCCGGACAACAACAAAATGGCGGAGCAGGCCATTGAGCAATACCAGAACGTCCTCGCCATGAATCCGGCGCGCGATCAGAAAGTAAATGCCGCCAAGGGGATTGCCTACCTTTACCTCAACATGAAGAAGTTCGACGATGCCAAGAAGTATTACCGGATGGCTGCCGACATCGATCCTAACGATCCCGAGCCCTACTACTCGGTGGGCGTGATTGACTGGACGGCTTGCTACCAGCCGCGCATGGAAGAGCGCGCCAAACTCGGCCTGAAGCCGGACGAGAACCTGAATCCCAAGAACAAGGATCAGAAAAAAGTTTGCGAGGAATTGAAAGAGAAGAACTCGCCGTCGATCCAGGAAGGCATCGACAGTTTGAACAAGGCCATTCAACTTCGCCCTGACTACGACGACGCCATGGCCTACTTGAACCTGATGTACCGTGAAAAGGCCGATGTGGAATGCGATGACCTCGCCGCCCGCCAGGAAGATCTGAAGACCGCCGACCATTGGGTCGACCAGACTCTGATCACCAAGAAAGCCAAAGCCGAGAAACAGCCGGGGACGCAAGGCATCACGATGGATCAGCCAAAGTAGTTCGAGCGCAACCGTACAGAGTCCAGCCCGCGGCGCAAGCCGTGGGTTTTGCTTTTTGGTGCGTCACAGCAGTGAAGGACGACGGAATCCAGATGATATTATTCCAAGAACACTCCACAATTCAGAGGGTTTCCGCAGGATGAGTGTGGCATCGCTCGAGACATCGCCGCGTAACGCCGCCGCATCACCGGCAAACGACCGGTGGGCGGGATGCGTGTCGGTGATCGTTCCCGTCTACAACGAAGTCTCGCACGTGGACGAATTGTTGCAAGCCATCCATGCCTCGCCGGTAAAGAAGGAAATCATCATCGTGGATGACGGTTCCACTGACGGTACCCGCGAAAAGCTGCGGGGCATGCCGCTCGCCAACGACGTCACGGTCGTCTTCCACGAGAAAAACTGCGGCAAGGGTGCAGCGATCCGCACAGCGCTCGCGTATGCCCGGGGAGAATATGTCCTGATTCAGGATTCCGACCTGGAATATGACCCGCAGGACTATCCCGCCCTGCTGCGTCCGCTCGAACAGCGCCAGGCGAACGTAGTCTACGGCGTGCGCCCAGACCGGCCTGAGCGTGGCCTGCGGTTTTTTCTGGGAGCGAAGCTTCTGACCCATCTAGCCAATCTGCTCTATGGCGCGGGTATCCACGACGAGGCCACCTGCTACAAAGTTTTCCGGCGCTCGCTGATTGTGCAAATTGATTTGGACTGCCGGCGTTTTGAGTTTTGTCCTGAAGTTACAGCCAAGCTCTGCCGCATGGGCGAGAAGATCGCCGAAGTGCCCATCGCTTACATGCCGCGCACTGCCGGAGAAGGCAAAAAGATTCGCCACGCCGACGGCTGGCTCGCCATCTGGACCCTGATCCGCTACCGCTTCGCGCCCCGCGCAAGCTGGGCGAAATCAACTCGCGAGGCCGCCGCTCCGTTTGCAGTGAGCTTTTCCCGCGTTCCTTCTCTGTGATATCTGACCTTGCGGCCAAAACGGCATGAGCTGAATATGGTCAAGGCGGAGGCAGCGTCGTCCCCTTCGCCGCAGCAGAGCTAAGTGCTTCGCTGTCAAGATTTTGCCCGTAAGCTATTTGAAATAAAGATGCTATGGATGCTTTGTGCAGCTGAAATCGCGGGAACCCCCATGAGCACTGGTGATGAGCAGTATAGGGGGAGGGGGGCTACCCGCTCTACCAGGGCTCAGACCCGAGAACCTGCTTCCACAAACAGCGGCAAAACGCACCTGCCGGAATATTTTTCAGGCAGATATCCACAAGCCCGAGTCCCGAAACGATGCCTCCTGAATCTCCGCTAGAATTGAACGTTCGCCATCCAGTTCGAAGCGCCACACTGCTTGAGACGAAGGAAGCGCCCGATGCGATTCATAGACCGCGAAGAAGTCGCTCGTCGGCTCACATATGAGAAGTGCATTCCGATTGTGCGCGATGCGATGATCGCGTTCTCGCACGGCGAAACCCGCCAGCTTCTGCGATCGATGATTCCGCTTGCCGAAGGCCGATTATTCGGCGTCATGCCCGGTGCGATGGGCACACGCGCGACGTTCGGAGCGAAGTTGATCAGCGTCTTTCCGGAAAACTTCGCCCGAGGAACACAGTCGCATCAGGGTCTGGTCATTTTGTTCGATCCCGAAACCGGCGCGCCGGTTTGTGTGCTGCATGCGGGCGAGATTACCGCCATTCGTACGGCAGCGGCCAGTGCGGTCGCCACGTATACCCTGGCGCGTAAGGGCTCCCGCCGGCTGGCGATCCTGGGCTATGGCGAACAGGCCGCGACCCATGCTCGCGCGATCAGCAAGGTGCGCAGTCTCGAATCTATTTCGATCTGGGGACGTTCGCCCGAGCGTGCCCAATCCTTCGCAAGCCGGATGCAAGCGGAACTTGCCGTGCCCGTCGCCAGCGCTGGAACCGCACGGGAGGCAGTCGCGGAGGCCGACATTATTTGCACGGTCACATCCGCGACCGAGCCAGTCCTCAAGGGCGCGTGGGTGCGGCCGGGTACGCACCTGAATCTTGTCGGGTCAGGCCATGCCGGGCCGACGGAAGTGGACAACGATCTGGTCGTCCGCTCGCGCTTCATTGCTGACAGTCGCGAGGGTGTTCTGACGCAGGGAGCGGAGTTTCTCCGGGCTAAGGCTGCAGGGTTAATTGGTGACGACCACATCGTCGCCGAGATTGGCCAGGTGTTGGCTGGCGACATTGCAGGCCGCCGCTCGCCGGAGGAAATCACTGTCTACAAGTCGCTGGGTCACATAGTCCAGGATTTGGCAACCGCGTGGGCGCTCTACTCACAGCCCGAGAAGCCTCTTAAAGAGACGGGAAAGCATTAGCGACATAGAGCGCAGACTGACGACCAGGTTTCCGGTAGAATCTTGGGTTCGCCAGCATGGCTCACGCAAGAAAAGCGATGTTCAAGAGAATTCTCATAGCCAATCGCGGCGAGATCGCGGTGCGCGTGCTGCGCGCGTGCCATGAGATGGGAATTGCCGCGGTCGTGGTTTACTCTGACGTGGACCGCGCCGCGCTCCACGTGCGCAAAGCTGACGAAGCCTATCCCATCGGCGCCGCTGCGGCCTCCGAATCTTATCTCAACATACGTAAGATTCTCGACGTCGCCGAGCGCTCTGTCGCCGACGCCATTCATCCCGGTTACGGATTCCTTTCGGAGAACGCGAAGTTCGCTCAAGCCTGCGCCGATGCAGGAGTGAAATTCATCGGTCCAACTGCAGCCGCGATGGAAGCCATGGGATCGAAGACGCGCGCCCGCCAGGCCATGGAGAAAGCCGGGGTTCCATTCGTGCCGGGCACGTCGCGCGGTGTCGAGTCATTCGAGGAAGCAGAGCAGGTGGCTGCGAAAGTTGGCTATCCTGTAATGCTGAAGGCAGCCGCGGGCGGCGGCGGTAAAGGCATGCGGCTGGTGCATGCTCCCGAAGAACTCAAATCTGCTCTGGAAGCGGCGCGCAGCGAGGCCGAGCGTTCGTTCGGCGACAGCGAAGTTTACATCGAGAAGGCGATCGTTAATCCCCGGCACATCGAGATGCAGGTGCTCGCTGATGAGCATGGCAACACGGTCTACCTCGGCGAACGGGAATGTTCGCTGCAACGCCGCCATCAGAAGGTTCTGGAAGAAGCGCCCTCGCCGATTGTCGATGCTGACATGCGGCGGCGGATGGGCGAGGTTGCGGTCCGTGTGGCGCAAGCCGCGAACTACACCAACGCCGGCACGGTCGAGTTCCTGGTTGATCACGAAAAGAATTTTTACTTCCTGGAGATGAACACACGCTTGCAGGTCGAGCATCCGGTGACGGAACTTATCGCCGGACTCGATCTGGTCCACCTGCAGATTCGCATCGCGGCCGGGGAAAAACTGCCCTTCAAACAAAACGACGTGCGCATCCGCGGCCATGCCATTGAATGCCGCATCTACGCGGAAGATCCCGACAACAATTACTTCCCCAGCCCCGGCAAGATCACTCTGTTGCAGGAACCTGCAGGTCCCGGAATCCGCATCGACAGCGGCATTTACGAAGGCTGGACCGTTCCGGTCGACTACGATCCGCTGCTGGCCAAACTGATCGGCTACGGTACTGACCGGGAGCAGGCCATCGCGCGGCTGACGCGGGCTCTCAACGAATACTTCGTGGGCGGAATCGAGACGAACATTGCGCTGTTTCGGCGCATTCTGCGCGACTCTGATTTTCGTGATGCCATGCTGGATACGGGATTCCTTGAGCGCCTGCTAAAGCGGCCTGAGGACAAGCCGGCTGACTCAAGGGCTGCGGTAGTGGGCGCGATCGCCGCAGGTTTGTTCGCCGCGCTCGGTTCGGCTGAGCAAGGCACGGGAAACAGCGCGGGCAGCGGCTCGCCTGCGGCTGAAAAGCTGAGCTCCAACTGGAAAAGCGCCAGCCGGCACGAAGCTCTCCGTTGAGAAAGTATGATCGCAAATTGAATAACTGGCCACTGATCACTGATTACTGATTACTCGCCACTGACCACTGATTTTCTCATGCTCTACGACATAACTATCAACGGCAGAAATTACCGGCTTGAACTCAACTGCGCCGACGGACGGTGGTCCTGCTGCCTCGATGGCCGCGATTTTGAGGTCGACGCCGTGCTTGCTCGCCCGGATGTACTGTCCCTGCGCATCGGGAATTTGGCCTATGAGGTGAAGTCGGAGCGGGTGGCGAACGATTTGCATTTGTGGGTGGGAAGTACGCGGTTTGCGGTGGAAGTCCGCGATCCCCGCTCGTTGCGCGGCCGAACTCGCGCCGGAGATCATCAGGGGCCCAGCAAGATAGTCGCCCCAATGCCCGGCAAAGTCGTGCGCCTGCTGGTGAGCGAAGGCGACGAAGTGGAACCGGGCGGTGGTGTCGCTGTAGTTGAGGCGATGAAGATGCAGAACGAGATCAAGTCGCCGAAGCGGGGAACCGTGCAGAAAATTCTGGTGAGCGAAGGTGCGGCAGTGAACGCGGGCGACGTACTAGCTATCGTCGAGTGACTCCAGCCTAGTTCGTCAGCCCGTTACTATCCAATATCTTTTTGGCGTAGTAGTTATCCACCTTGGCGGAGTCGCGCAAGACTTCATAGTAAGCGGCCTTCAGCAACTGCTCGCGCCGGTCATGGAGCTGCGAGCGAATGGCTTGCTGCACACGTGGATCCGACAAATCGCGCTGTCCCGCAGGCTCTTTCGACACCAGCTTCACGATGCGGAAGCCCACCGCCTGCTTGGTCGCGGGATTCATCACCGTGATGATGGGGCTGTACTGCCCAGGCTTCAGCTTCATCACCGTGTCGCGGGTTCCGGGGTCGGTGTTGCGCAGAGATGACTCAGGAAGCGTTCCCAGGTCTCCGCCATTGCCGGAAGTTTCCGGATCCTCCGAATAATTCATGGCGAGCGTGGCGAAGTCGTCGCCGCTGTCCAGCCGATTGGCAATCGTCTGAATTTTCTTGCGAGCATCGGCCTCGTTCTGCGCCTTGTTGTTCTGATTGTGCACCTGCGGGTTCGGCGTGGGAGTGACGAAGACCTGCGCCAGGTGGTACTGCGGTTCGATGAGATTGAATTCCGATTTGTGCGCGGTGAAATACTCGTTAATGTCCTGGTCGGTTACATTGATCTTGGACGCCACTTCCTTGTTCATTACCTTGTCGACGGTAATGGAGCGGCGGATGTCGCGTTTGAAATCCTCCAGGGTGATCTTTTTTTCCTGTAACCGCTTGTCGAACTCCTCCTGCGTGTAAGGCGACTTGAACTCGTTGAGCTTGCGGTCGACTTCCTCCTCGGTGGCCAGTAGACCCAGCTTTTCGGCGCGGCGCATTACCATTTCGTCGTCGATCAGTTGGCGCAGAATGTTCAGGCGGAGAATCGTGGCCTGCTCCCCGACGGGCGCTTGCTGGGCGCTGGCCACTGAATTTTCGTAGTACTTGCCGACGTCGGAACGGAAGATCTTGCGGCCGTCCACCGTGGCCATCACGTCGCCGCTTACTTGTGATTTACAACCTAGCAGTGCTGCCAGAATAACGGCAGCTGCCAGCAGAGCTGCAAGCCGGGCAAATTCAGCTTTTCTTTTCAAACGAGTTTCCCCTCCAAACCCACGGTATGGGGCGCGAGTGCGCCGGCACCAATCGACATCGCTCGATTTCGTAATATCACTTGGCGGCCGGCACCGGCGCTGGTGCCGCGGCCGCGCGCTCAGGCACGGGCAGGTTGGCATCCTTCAAAGCGCGATCCAGTGCGGCGCGTACTTCGCTGATGGGCACGGCGCCGTCGACTTTTTGTCCGCTGATGAACATCGTGGGCGTGGCCTCCACCCCAATCGCATCGCCCTCTTTCATGGACGCCTTCACTGCACTTTCATCTTGTGCCTTGATGCAGGACTGCAACTTCGCCACATCAAGATTGTGTTTCTGCCCCTGCAGCAGGGTGATCCGGTCGACCGCCGCCAGCCGCGCTTCTGACGTCTTTTCATCGTTTACTTCATGCTGGTTGCTGTGAATGTAATCCGCGAAATCCCAATAGGCGTCGCTGTTCTGCCCAGCCAGGCAATTGGCGTCCACCGCAGCGTGCACCGCCCAGGGATGAATTTCTACCAGCGGGTAATCCTTATAAATGAAAGTGACCCGGTCGCCGTACTCCTTGAGGATCTCCGGAAATAAGGTCTGGTGCAGCCGGGAGCAGAACGGGCACTCGAAATCGTCGAAGTTCACCACTACGACTTTAGATGCCTTCACTCCGCGCGTGGGCCGCCCGTTGACGTCGATCTTGCTCATGAGTTCGGCAAATGGGTCCTTGTTCAGGTCGAACTTGATCGTCCGCACCAGCGAAGAACCGTCCTTGGAAACCACAAACTGAAGATCCTGTTTCTTTTGTCCGTTATCAACCGTTACGATCACCGAGTCGTAGTTAGGGAACTCGGCACTGGGCGAAGGCACGCCTACCAGCACCCGCGCCTCGGGGGGAATATTGTAGTAGGAGCGAACCCGGTGCTCGATCTTCCGGGCTACATCGGGCGAAGCAGACTGGGCCACACAGCCCAGACAAACCACCAGCAGAAGAATAAAAGAGCGTCGAATTAGATTCACTAAGAACCGCCTCAACATCGCAGATCGCACCTTGATTATCTCACAGCGCCGGGCGGGGCGCAGGAATGCCGTGGCTGCGAACGTGCGCAAAACGGAGCGTCCGGCGCGGTCGGAGGCAGCTCCCTCTTCAACCAGTCTGCCGGATTAAATCCTCTGCCGGCAGCAATGCATTCATCGATCCCGAACGGAAGCCTTCCAGATCAAGGGTTACAAACTTGAAACCGAGAGCTTTGAAGATCCTGGCGAACTCTGCGGCCACTGCGGGGTTGAGCGCCCGATCGAGCTCCTCGCGCGCGATTTCTATGCGGACGATTTCGCCGTGATGCCGCACGCGGAATTGCCGGAACCCGAGCGCGCGCAGGGCGTCTTCGCCTTTTTCCACCACATCGAGCGCCTCGCGCGTAACCGGGCGGCCATATTCAATGCGGGATGACAGGCAGGCGGAGGCGGGCTTGTCCCAGATGCGCAGGCCAGCGCTCCGCGCCAGCGCGCGAATTTCTTCCTTGGTGAGCCCTGCATCCAGCAGCGGCGCGACAACGTCGTGCCCGATCGCCGCCTTCTGGCCGGGACGGAAGTCGCCCTGATCGTCGAGATTTACTCCGTACGCAATAGCGTCGAATCCGCGCCCCACCCGCAGTTTTTCCATCAGCGTGAATAGTTCATCTTTGCAGAAGAAGCAGCGCTGCGCATCGTTGCGCACATACTCGGGACGATCAAGCTCAGAAGTCGCGACCACTTCCAGCGGAAAGGCTTGTTCCCGGGCAAAAGCGATCGCATCTGCAAGCTGAGTGCGCGCCAGGCTGGGAGAGTCGGCGATGATTGCCAGCATGTTATTTCCCAACGCCTGATGCGCTGCCCACGCGAGGTAGGCGGAATCAACGCCGCCAGAATAGGCGACGAGGGTGCGGCCCAGCCTGCGCAGGCGGCTCTGCAGCAATTCGCGTTTCGCCTCGATGCTCGTTACTCTGCCTGACATGCCCACCATGTTAGCAGGATCAGACGCCGCCGTGAGGCCGAGCGTCGCTTGGCACAGACGCTAATACAACCGTTCCTGCGGCCGCATACTGCCGAAGCCGGCGATGTTTGCCAGGGTGAAGGTGAAGCGGAACAGGTTTTCGTTTTGTACGTTGGCCACGGTGTAGCTGCGATATTCCATGGTGACGCCGCAGCAATCCCAATTGTAAGTGGTCTGGACGTTGAAGAATTGCAACTGCCGGGCTTCCGCGTCAAAGCCAAAACTGCTGGCGGCACTAAATCCGCGCTTGGTGGAGCGTCCGTATCCCAGGGCGACGCGAAACTGGTTGAAGCGCGCGGGCGAAGCCTCGGTCTGCACGGGTATCTGCAGGAATGCATCGCCACCGCCGATGGTCACCTGCCCAAAGTGGTAGTTGGCGATCAGAGTGCTGGCGTTGACGCGACTGTTTCGGAAGTCGTAATCCAGATCCCATTCAGCGTCGGTACGCTGGCTGGTTTCCACACGCAGCCGCGAAACCAGCGGAGAAAGGTGGCGCGGCTCGGTGAGAAAGGCGATACCGGTAAGGTCAACCGTCGTGGTGAACACGTTGCGCTGGCCGGGAATCAGGGCTCCGCCGAAGGTGGGATCGAGAAAGTATTTTTGTCCTAGTTCCCAGGTCACGACTTCGCGTACATCCGGCTCTGGCGGGCACTTGTGATTTGCCAGCGTGTTGATATGCTGCCACGGTACGTTCGATTCCGGCGCCGCGCCGCCTACCATCAGCGCCGACATGATGGGATCGCAATCCTGTGGCTTGTCCGAATTGCGCTTGGCATACAAGCGCGTCACAAAGCCATACTCCACTTCATGGGTGTCCGTGAGGATGTCGCGTTCGTCGAACTTCAGAACATTGGCGTAGTTGTTCACGCCGGTCACAAAGCGATAGACCGCCAACGGCTCGATGACATGTTTCCACTTTCTCCCAAGAAAGTTCTTGTCGAACACGCGTTCCAACGCGGGTGGCCGCAGTTCCACCGCCGTTTCCAGGGCCTGGCGGTTAATGGCGTCACTTACTGCCTGCCCCGGGTTTGCGCCGTTTTCTCCCACCAGTCTTTCGCTGTAGTAGGTTTCATGCAATGTCAGCTCGGGACGCAAGGACCATCCTCGAAACAACAGCGGCAGAGAGATTTCGGGGTTCAGATCGAAGCGTTCGACCAGATTGCCGGTGCGGAAAGCCGGGATGCAACTCTGAAAGAATCCCGGGCACGTACCCTGCTGGGGTTCGCTGCGTGACAAGCCGGTGGCCGAAGAGTCGACCGACCAGTAGAGCGGCGTGTGCCCCAATTCGTGGTCGTTGCCGGAGAAATCAAGACTCGGGGCATGCAAGATTGTGATCACTTGCCCGGGCGTCGTGCTCAGGAAGTTCTGATAGCGCTCCGCGAATCCATTCAGATTGAAGCCATCGGTTGATTTCGACAGGAAGGCCTGCGATTTTACTTCCGAATACACGGCCTGACTAAAAACCTCGTTAAAGGCCAGGCGAAAGAGAAATGAACTCAGGTAGTCGATATTGGCCACGGCGCGGAAGCCTTCGAAGCTCCCCACTGAGTTCAGGCGCGCATTTTCTCCGCCTTCTTTGAGCGGAGGCGAGCCGATACCGCGATCTATCACGCCAAAGTAGTTGAGGTCAATGTAGGAAGTTTCGCTGGGCCGGACTCTCAGCTGGCCTCGCTGCGACCAGCCGCGCAGGGAGAAGTATTCGGCGCCCAGAGTTGCGTCCATCATGCGATTGATGACCCAGTAGTAGGCGTCGCCCACAACGTTTCCTTTGACTGACGACCGGGCCACCGACGGCATCAGAAACCCGGACTGCCGGGATTCTCTCTGTACCGGATGGGTGGCGTACGGGAAATAAAGCATCGGGATGCCGTGCAGAATAAAAGCGCTGCGGTAGATTTGAGCGTTGCCGCCCACGTCCACACTCACCTTACGCGCGTCGAACTCCCACATGGGATGAGGCAACTCGCAGGTGGTAATGGTGCCGTCGTAGACCAGGTAATGATCGGGGGTGGTCTTGTCGACAATCTTGCCGGTAAAGGCGAAGGGAGCGGTGGAAGTCAGGATCACCTGGTTGCCACGAAAGACCAGCCCCGTGGTCCCGGTCACATCGTAGAAGCGTCCAGTTTCGAGATCCAGATTATAGGTTCCGTGAGATGCGCGAATGTGGTCGTCATTGGGACCGCCGTCGAGCGCGAAGTGGCCGGTTCCGGTCGCCTCCTTGGTGTCGGAGTTGTAGGTGGCCTCGTCGGCTCGGAGTATGTAGGTTCCGTAGTGGATTTCAACTGCCCCGTGCAACTTGTAGACCGAGCCTTCCTCTTCCTGCTGGATGGCGCAGATGGTGCGGACGTCTCCTTTTTCTTTTTGGGCCGCCGCCGCCAGCGCGCAAGGAGTTGACGGCGCAGGCGCCGGCTTTTCGGCGGACGTCTTGCCGCGCGCCGCCGCGGCAGCAGTACCTTCAGGCGGTGACTGGCTGGTAACTAACGGCAGCACGAGAAGAAGGTGACAAAGCACCGCTGCCGTGATAAGGAATCTGTTGCGAAGAGTCATCGGAACAAGATCGCCGGAAAAAGGCCGCCGGAAAAAAAACTGCCGGAAAAAAGATCGTCGGAACCTGACGATCCGACGCGCCTGGCGTATTGCATATTTAGAGATGCGCCCGGATGCTTCTACCGGCAGCAGTCGTCGTGAACTTAGCACGGCTGCGCCCCGGGAGGCAAAGCCGTCTGCAATCTTGGATTCGGTGGCCGGTTTCATGGTTATCTGAGCCGGGCAATTGAAAGGCGTTTATCCGGGTGACTCTGGATTCTGGCGTTCTTGCAAGACTGTGATTCATGCCTTGTCCGCTTTGTGGTGACATCTGCCGCTGCTCTTCCGACTCGCATTCTGCCGCTTTGCCGCGCTGGTTGGCCGATGACGACGCGCACCTGGCTGCCACTCCGCCGCATGACGAGCCGGAGACGCCGGGAGCCGATGCCGCGAGCCTGAGCTCGGTGGCCGAGGCCTCGGCGCTCAATCATCACAATGGTAAAGACGGCAACCAACCCGCGCCTGAGGGTTCTGCTGTGTGGCGTCAAGAGGTCGCGGCCCGGCTGAACCGCTATCAATCGCGCCGCAAGCCTCGTCCGCCGCGCTATCCATCGCTGCAGCTGCATTTCGAGGAGGAGGATTCTCCTCGAACCGCATGTGACATTTCGGCCGAGCCCTCCACGTTGCCGCACAGAATGCCACAGTCCAACCAGGCTCTGGCCCTGGATAGTTTTGCTGAAGACGCCGCTCATGCCGTTGGGGGCCCGGCGCCGCTGGCGTTGCCGGCAGAGCCGCCGCAGCCTGCGGCTCCGGCTACAGCTAGGACTGCTAGCCCGGCCACAGGCCCGACCACATCCCAGACTACGGGAAAGCTCATCGAGTTCCCGCGCTCCTGGGCTCCTCCGCCGGCACCATTCGACGAATTGGCCGAGCCGGTCATCGACCGCGGCCGCCCTCGCATCCTGGAAGCTCCGGAAGCCGTCCCGCCTCCGCCGGCTTTGGGTGGAATCACGATTGAGACGGTCCAGCACGCCGAGACCGAGAAACGTCCCGGGATCGACATCCCGTTGCAGAGTGCGCCTCTCGCGCGGCGCATTTTCTCCGCTGCGGTCGACGGGGTCATGATCGCCGCCGCATGCGCCCTCTTCGCCTTCATCTTCTGGAAGGTGACCGCGATCCGTCCGCCGCGACTCGAGATTATCGGGCTCGCCGCCGGACTCTTCGGCCTGTTCTGGGCCGCGTACCAATACCTGCTCGTGGTTTACTCGGGTACCACGCCGGGATTGCGCCTGGCGGGCCTCGAATTGACTCGCTTCGATGGAAGCCAGGCCAGCCGCCGTCTCCGCCGCTGGCGCGTCCTCGCTTCGTTCCTCTCGGCCGCTTCGCTCGGCATGGGATACGCCTGGGTCTTCCTCGACGAAGACTCGCTCTGCTGGCACGACCGCATCACGCATACGCATCTCGCCCCGAAGGGGCAGACGCAGCGTCCAGGAATCTGACCAGCTGACCACAGAGCACTCTGTTGCCTGAGCTCCCTTGTCGCGCCTTTGTGGACACCACCGGTCAGAACCTCCGGTCAAAAGTGGAAAATCAGATCGCTCGCCACGGTCATCTGACTATGGCGTAGACCATTGTCGTAGGCCTTCATGTCCCAGGCACGTTCGAAACGCAATTCCGGACGCAACTGTACCGTGCTGCCAACCCAATGACACCACATGATCGTGTTCTCTGAGTATTTGGTCGCGTAGCCCGTGCGCTGGCCTTTCTTGTCGTCGAGAAAGTCACTGCGAAACGACAGGAAGTCATGTGCTGAGAGTTCCCTCTGCAGAAAATTGACGACGGCATATTCGGGAGCCGTGCAACGCTGTTGCCCCGGCAGGCAATACGCGGCATTCGCGCCGGTTTCCGGCTGAACCGTGCGGCCGAGCGCCGGTACATCGCGCTCGTACATATACCAGGCCTCCGTGCCCATATGCACTGTCTTTGAGAACTTGTGATACCAGGTGCCGTCATACTGCTGCAGATTGTTGAAGGCGTACTTGCCGTTGTTGATCCCGTTGGCGCAAGCGTAGAAATTGTTGTTCACCGACTTCGTGGTGTAGCTCAGGCACGCCGTGCTGGAAGGCTTCGCATCCGGCGTCCACAAGGCAACATCGTGGCCGCCGGTAATGCCGAGTTGCAGCAGCCACTGGTCGCTCAGCTTGATCGTCGCAATCACACCGGTGTCGGTAAATGGGTCAATCGCATACAGCAGCGAGTGGCTGAAGATGTAGTTGTTGGGCGCGAGTTGAGCCTCGATCCCGGGGATCGAAATAAACCGGCCCACCCTCACATTCATCCCTCGGGCCACCTGCGGAATGTAAACATCGAGATATTCGAGCGCAGGATCAAAGCCATATTCGCGATGATCGTTCAGCCACTGCCCGCTCACATAGCCCTTCGCCGTGGTAAAGCGATAATCCGTGCCGTAGAGTGCGGTGAGGTGGTAGCCCCAGTCGGTATGATCGCGTTGTACCGAATCCGGCAACCGCTCGGCGTAGAGCACAAATTGGTTTAGCTCAAAACGATTTGCGTAGACGTCGTTCGCCTCGGGCGCATTGCTATGTGCGGAGGTGCTGAAGTTCAACGACGGATCGATCCATCCATAGAGCTTCGTCCGACTTCTGGCCTGGTTGATGGCGGTCATCAGCGGATAGCTGTTCGTGTCGGGCTCTCCAATCACCGGAGAACCGCCATACGACCAATCTGAATTAGGAAATGGCGGCGAATCGAGTGGCGACGGAGGCCCTCGCCGCTGTGGGGCGGGCGAGGAAGCAGCAGTCCCCGACCAATCCTCGCGGTAAAACTCCACCCAACGGGCGAAAGAGCCCCACGACTCGGCAGCGCCGGGCTTCGGCGCGTCGGGTGACGCATCGCTGTTTCTATCCGCCTGTTGTCCCGAAGAAAGAGAGTGCGATAGGAGCACGACGCACACCATCAGGGGAACGAAGCACTTTCGGCGGTGCGAGTTATTCCTTGCGAGCATAGAAATGGCGTGCCACGCAAGTCTACAAGCTCTCGTTCCAATTCTTGTGCGCGGGCCCCGTTGAGAGCTGCCTTTCTGTCCGAGTCACCGCTAAACCGGAAACTGACCCACTACCCGCATCCCCCTATGCTATCTTCAATAGGTTTACCCTGATAGGCAGTCCGCGCGTCCTCGAAGCATGGCTACATCTGTGGGAAGCTCCAAACCGGCCATAAAGGTCTTCGTCGCCACCACGGTGATGCTGACCTTCATCTCGTTCTGGCGTGCCTCCGCCATTGTTCTCTCCGACCTGGCATCTTCCGCTTATTACGCCGGAGGTGACGCCGAGAAAGTGATCGGCAAGAGCGCTCCCTGGTTCATTCTCGGCGTCATGCTGTTCAGCTACTGCGTGCGGGCGCTTTATATCGAATCCAGCAGCATGTTCGTCCGCGGCGGCGTTTACCGCGTGGTCAAGGAAGCCATGGGTGGAACCCTGGCCAAATTTTCTGTGTCGGCGCTGCTTTTCGATTACGTGCTGACCGGCCCCATCAGTGCCGTCTCTGCCGGCCAATATCTGGCGGGATTCATCAAGGACATGGGCGTCTACCTGCACCGCCCGCTTCATTTCTCTGATGACCACTTCGCCGCGGGCCTGGCTGTGATCGTGGTGGCCTACTTCTGGTGGAAGAACACTCAGGGCATGCACGAGTCCAGCCAGAAAGCCCTGCAGATCATGCTCATCACTACGGTAATGGTCGTGATTCTCATCATCTGGTGCACCATCACGGTTCTGCGTACTCCAATCCAATTGCCGCCCAACCCGCTGCACGCGGGCGTGGTGCCGCTGAATAAGGAATCGCTGGGCTGGTTGGATACAACGTGGTTCAGGCACCTGCCTCTCGGGATTCTCACCAGCCTCATCCTGTTCGTCGGCTTCGGACACTCTGTACTTGCCATGTCCGGCGAAGAGACCCTGGCGCAGGTCAATCGCGAGATCGAACATCCCAAGCTGAAAAACCTGGAGAAGACCGGGCTGGTGATTTTCATCTACAGCCTGCTGTTCACGTCGCTGGTCTCGTTCTTCGCTGTGATGATCATCCCTGACAAAGTGCGGCCCGATTACTTTGCCAACCTCATCGGCGGCATCGCAGTGTACCTGGTCGGACCCGAGAGCCTGAAGCTGCTGTTTCACGGCTTCGTAGTGCTGGTAGGCGTGCTCATCCTGGCGGGGGCGCAGAACACTTCCATCGTGGGCGCGAACGGAGTTCTGAATCGCGTGGCCGAAGATGGCGTGCTCACTAGCTGGTTCCAGAAGCCGCACAACCGCTACGGAACCAGTTACCGCATCATCAACCTCATCGTAGGACTGCAGGTGCTGACGATTGTGCTCAGCCGCGGCAACGTCTACATGCTGGCCGCGCTCTACGCGTTCGGCGTGATCTGGAGCTTCGCCATGAAGTCCGTTGCAGTGCTCGTGCTGCGCTTCACCGAGCCGGGGAACCGGCAATGGAAAGTACCCGGCAACCTGCACTTCGGCAAGACCGAAGTCCCACTGGGCTTGATCCTGATCTCGGGAGTGTTGCTGATTACCGCGATCGTGAACCTGTTTACGAAGTACCAAGCCACCATCGCCGGAGTGATATTCAGCGCTGTGTTCTTCACCATCTTTACGCTCTCGGAACGCCACGTCACCAGGGAGCGCCACGGCAAGCCGGAACAGCTCGACCAGTTCCGCGTCTACGGCAACCAGGAACTGGGCAGCGGCGTCATGGGCGTTCGCGAGGGAAACATTCTGGTTGCGGTGCGCGATCCTCGCAACCTGTATTACCTGCGCCAGGTGCTCGCCCATACCAACACGGCCAAGCAAGATGTGGTCGTGATGAGCGCGCGACTCTACCATCGCGAGCACAGCTTCAGCGGCAGTTCCGTCATGGAGGCCAGCCAGGTTTTCGACCACTACGAGCAGGAACTCTTCACCGCCGCGGTGGCCGTCGCCGAAAAGGAAGGCAAGCCGATCTCTCTGCTGGTGGTTCCGGCAACCGACGTCTTCGAAGCCATCATGGTAACCGCGCAGCGGCTAGATTCCGCCCGCGTCATCTGCGGCCTGTCGAACAAACTCACCGCCGACGAGCAAGCCAAGCTTACCGGCGACGCCTGGGAGCGCATGCCCGAGCCCCGTCCGCGCCTATGCCTGGAGGTCGTCGCTCCCGATGGAACCGCTCGTGAATACACCATCGGCCCGCACACTCCGCGTCTTCGCCCGCAGGATGTCGAGCTCATGCACAAACTCTGGCTCAACATCACCACCGATCCCAAGTTCGCCGGAGCACACCATTACCACATCGTCGCCCTGGCATTAGAAGAACTGCAGCGCGAATTAAGCACCGAACAGCGCACCCAGCTTCTGCAAAAGCTGCTGGAAGAAATGAACCGCTCGAAGGACGCCTCAGGTCCGCCGAACTAGATCCGCCACGGATTCGCACGGATTTTCGCTGATAAAGACCGTGTTGATTCGTGCAATCCGTGGCTAAGATTATTTTCGTTGCCCCACCAGCCCCTCCAGAGAAGCCCTCAACTCCCGATACCGAAACAAATACCCACTCGCCATCAGCTTCCCCGGCTCCACCTTCTGGCTGCCCAGCAAAAGTTCTTCGCCCATTTCCCCGAATGCCAACCTCACCGCAAAGGCAGGCATGGGGAAAATCAGGGGACGCCGCAGTACTCCAGCCAGCGTCTTCGCGAACTCCGCGTTCGTCACTGGTCCAGGCGCGACCATGTTCACGGGCCCACGCACTTCGTTCTTCAAAATGTGCTGAATCGCACCCACCATGTCCAGCACATCGATCCAACTCATCCACTGCCGCCCGTCGCCGGTTCTCCCGCCCAAGCCCAGTTTGAAAGGCACGAGCAGCGCTCCCAGCGCGCCACCCTTAGGGCTGAGCACAATTCCTGTCCGCAGGCTCACCGTACGAATACCGGCCTGCACCGCGGGCGCGCCCGCTTCCTCCCACTCCCGGCAAACCTCTGCCAGAAATCCCGCACCCGGCGAGCTTTCCTCCCGCAGCACTTCATCGCCGCGGTTGCCGTAGTAACCGATCGCTGACCCGCAAACAAAAACCTTCGGCTTCTGTTCGGTTCGCGCCAGAGCCGACGCCAGATTCAAAGTCCCGGCCACGCGGCTGTCACGAATTTTCCTCTTCTTAGCGGCAGTCCATCGTCCAAAAATGCTCTCGCCCGCCAAGTGAATCACGGCATCAAACTCCGAGACCGTCTCGGCTGCAATCTGCGTCGCCGGGTCCCACGCGATTTGAGCGTTGTCGGGAGATCTGCCCGCAGCCGTTCCGCGCGCCAGCCGTACCACGGACCATCCCTCATCGCGAAGTGAAGGGAGAAGTGCCGCCCCGATCGGCCCCGATGCACCGCTGACGAGGATTCTGAAACTCATAACTGACCGGACCCAACTCTACCAGCGGCCGCCGCTTCCCAACAAACTACAGACCGTTTTGAAACCTTCGTAATGGGTGAAATGCGAGAACGCCGTATAAGCTGTGCTCAATAGCTAGGGCTGCGGCAAATTCGATGAAATAGTTGGTGTAATCTCAAAGTACCGATTTCTTCTAACGCATAACCATTTCCCCGCATCTAAACCGGAACGGGTCCGGATGCGAGCGTTGGGCGGAAAGCAACTTTATTGATGGCCTTACAATTCAAGTCTGGACCGATACTTCTGACCTTTGCCTGCCTGGCCTGGGCCTCGCTCTGCGCAGCACAGGCCGCCCCTCAGTCAACGCCCGTGCCCGGAAGCATCCATGGAACCATCGTCGACCAAAGCGGTGCCGTAGTCGCCGGGGCCCAGGTGAAACTTAGTGTCGGGGAAACTCAATCCCAAGATCAGCAGGCCCAGGACCAGCAGGCACTGACAGGCGACGACGGGGCATTTTCCTTTGCCAACGTAGCTCCCGGCGCTTTCCGGCTCACCATTGCGGCACCGGGCTTCGCCACGCAAACCTCCTCTGGAATCCTGAGTCCGGGAGAGATCCACCTGGTCCCGCAGATCGCGCTGACGGTCGCTTCCAACGTCACCGACGTGCAGGTCGCCCTCTCCCCCACCCAAGTTGCCCAGGAACAAATCAAGGATGAAGAGAAGCAGCGGGTGCTCGGCGTCATTCCCAATTTCTATGTCACCTACGACCCCCATCCGCTTTCACTCACTCCGAAGCAAAAGTTCGAGCTGGCCTGGAAGACGACAATCGACCCTGTCACCTTCGCAATTGTTGGCGGCATCGCCGGAGTTCAGCAGGCGCAAAATACCTTCAGCGGATACGGGCAAGGCGCACAAGGTTATGCCAAGCGCTACGGCGCTTCCTATGCTGATGTTGCAATCGGCACATTCATCGGAAGCGCCATCCTGCCCTCGGTCCTGAAACAAGATCCCCGCTATTTCTACAAGGGAACCGGCAGCAAAAGCTCGCGAATTCTATACGCGATAACCTTCGCAGTAGTCTGCAAGGGCGACAACGGGCGCTGGCAGCCAAACTACTCGAATATTCTCGGCAACCTGGCCGCCGGCGGCATTTCAAATCTCTACTATCCCGCGCAGAATCGCAACGGAGCAGCACTAACCTTCGAAAATGCCGTCATCGGAATCGGCGCCACGGCCGCCGCCAATCTGGTCGAAGAATTTCTCATGCGAAGGTTGACGCCGAACATCCCCAAACACGACTAGCGCGTGTAGAGCGGGCGCCCTCGCCCGCTTCTTTCCAGGTCCACGACGGCCGAAAATCTCCATCAGCCGCGAAGGTTCTCAGGGTTTTGTACCCTCCCCCGCCAGCGCCGCCGGAATCATGTACTGCGGCATGAGTTCCGACTCCCACGGAAAAAATTTATCCCGCTCCGCGTAATCTCCTCCCGTGATTCCCACCACCATATCGAGATCAGGAAGCACCAGCACATACTGCCCTCCGTTACCCGCAGCGTAGTAATCACGAAACTCGCGCCCACCCGCTTTCAGAAGACGCGTGTGCCAGGCATAGGTGTATCCGTGGTCTGTGTCCGAGGTGATGACCGGCGGAAACCCCGAGTGCCGCGTCACCGAGTCTTTTACCCAACCTTCGCTCAGGATGCGCTTTCCATTCCACACTCCGCCCGAAAGATAAAGCTGCCCCAGCTTCAGCTGATCGCGAGCCCGCAGGTAAAGCCCTCCGCCCAGGTAAAACTCCCCGGTGGGCGTAAGGTTCAAGTGGTAGGAGTTGATCTGAAGCGGCCGGGCAAAATCCTGCTGAAACAATTCGGGCAGCCAATCTCCCGTGGCGTTCTTGACGATGCCTCCCAGCAGGTTGATATCCGAAGCGCAGTAGACCGCATGTTCGCCGCCCGGCTCGCGTGCCATCGGCAAATCCAGCGCGAACTTGTACCAGTCGTTCTGCGCGGTCTGCATCTGCATGGGATCTTCGGCGCCGGCAGACGACGGATCATGGTCATCGCAGGCCAGGCCCGAAGTCATGTCCATCAGATCCCGCACCGTGATCTTGTTCTTGCGTTCATCCCAGTTCGCGAAAGGCTTGTATTCCGGGAAGAACGAAAAGACCGCCGAGTCCAGCTCTATCTTTGCTCCATGCTCGCGCGCCAGCCCAACCAGCAAGGGCCCGAAAGTTTTCCCGGCGGACCGCATATCGTGCGGCCGGTCTTTGTCGAACCCATAAAAATACTCTTCAAAAACCAGCTTGCCATGCCGCGCAATCAGGAGGCTCTGAATGTTGACCGGATTACTGAGCGAAGGCGGAGTAGTGAGGATTCTTTGAATCAACTCCGCGATCGGCCCCAGTTCCAAATCCACGTCTGATAGCGATGCCGTAGCCCAACCGTCATTCTCCGCAACCGGCTTGCGGTAAACATAAGCTCCAGAGGGCGCCGGAACACGGGAATAAAAGCCAACTGCATTACTCCGGTCGCGGCGCGTGAACTGCACCAGCGGATAAGAACCAACCACCGGCAAAGATAGAACATCCGCCTGCGGATCGTAGCTTCCCTGCAACTGTACTTCACCCTTTTGCAAAAGGGTGACGACGCCACCCTTTAGTTCCACATCAAGGGTCTGGCCCCGAAAACGATTGGCCTCCGGATTCCGCAGAAATGCTTTCAGCGAGCCGTCGGGACTCTGCTGAATCGAAACATAAAAAGACGCCTTCTCATCGAGCGGGACCACCTCGCCCCGCCAAACCCGAGGTGCCACTTCCGCCAATTCCACCGGACTCGCATAGCCCGAGTAGTTGTAGAAGGCAACCCCAGTCACCTGTATCCAGTGTCCAACGATGCGCTTGCCGCTCGCGCTGAGATGAAGACGTCCGCGAAACTTGCCGGCGTCCCCGGGCAAAGCAAAACGAATCTCGCCGTTCGTGTGATCAAAGCTCGTATGCTGAACCGGCACGTCGTATCCCGCAATGCGCGCCCGCCATTCGTCGCCGCGAGCATCAATCGTAAGCTCGCCCCGAACCAACGGACCAAACGACTGCTCACTGCCCCACAGCCCAACTAAAGCAGGCGCGGGCTGGCCGGCGGAAGCAGCTCCAGAAGGCTGAGTTTGAGAAGAAGAGTGCAGCGAACCCAAGAAGAAAAATAACAGCGCGACAAAGGCAATACCGCTCATTCGCATAAGCAAGACCCCGCGGCAATACTATGGCCAACACCAGTAGGACGCCAATTCCACTATTTAGTGAGCCGCATCCAGCCAGTGTGGCAAGAACCTTGTCATTCCGAAGCGCGCCGCAGGCGCGCGAGGAACCTGCTGTTTGCATGTAGCGCCTCAGCTCATATAGAGACAGCCGCCTCGGCTGTCAGCGGAGCGAAGCGACGCCCAGGCGGCTCACACGCGACCGGCCTCACAAACCCCCAGCCGGCTCCTTGCTCTCGCCCGCCGCCGTGCCGAATCCGCAACGTCCACGCATCCCTTCCCGGAATTTCTCGCGCTCATCGGGCGTCATGCGCTCCCAACGCTGCCCCGTACGCCCGCGAAAGCGGGAGCCGCGGAACCTCCGGCCGCCAATGCGCCCGAACAGGATTCGGCACAGTGCCAGAATCCCAATCGCCTGCCAGAAAGTAATCAGGTGCCAGCCGAACAGCCCGGGCAGCAGCCAATTCCACAGCCTCATCACCAGCTCGCCGCCGATGAACATAAATAGCGCAATCCCCGCAATTGCCGCCGGAGCAACGAAATACCATCTTTTTCTCATATTCACTTCCTCACGCTTTCGTAAATTCGTCGTAGACGCTTCGTAATTGCTCGCGCAGATGCAGCACCGCGTGGCGTTTGCGCGCGAGCAGCGTATTGATGCTCACGCCGCTTTCGGCCGCCATCTCCTTGAAGCTGCGCCCCTCGATCTCGTGTCCCACAAAAACTTCGCGCTGTTCAGCAGGCAGCTCGTCGAGCGCAAACTCGAGCTCCTCAAGCAGCACGCTGCGGGCGAAAAGAGCATCCGGGCCGGCATCGGGTGAAGGCAGCAAGTCTTCGAAGTGCAGCAACTCTTCGCCGTCGCCCGCAACAGCCGCATCGCTGAATCTCTCCGGCTTCTTCTTCCGGAAAAGATCCGTGATGCGGTTGCGCGCCACGCGAAACAGCCAGCCCGTAACGTGCTCAATCGGCATCAGCAGCCGGTTCGCCTCCACCAGTTCGTAGAACACCTCCTGCAGAATGTCTTCCGCATCGCGCGGGTCAGGCACACGCCGGCGAATAAAGTTGCCCAGCCGGGACTGCTCCCGCTTGACCACCTCGGAAATCCGCCGGTCCTGTTCGAGGCTCATCCGCTTCAGACTAGCCGCATCCTTCATCTAAGGATGCAGACGAATGAAGGACACAAATATTGTATGGGGAGGGCGGTGTGGAGCTGTGGAGCGGGCGTCCCGCCCGCTGCCTTTGACGTTGACCTGCGCTTGACGCTGCCTCTGTCCTAAGACGTTGTCATTCCGAAGCACGCCGCAAGCGTGCGAGGAACCTGCTGTTGCATGCAGCGCCTCAACTCACGTGGAGACGGCCGCCTCGGCTGTCAGCGGAGCGAAGCGACGCCCCCTCATAGGGGTCCCGGCCCACAACCGCACGGTTTGATCACGAAAATACGAGACCCTCTCGCAACTCCATGTAATTAGCACTCACCCGCCCTGACTGCCAGCTCCGAGCGCCGATTTTCGTCGCCTTTCCTTCGCCCCGCGATTTCCCTGCCGATATACCGGCACTTGCGTAAACTCAACCATCCCAATCACCTCCAGCCAGCAACTATAGCTTTAAGGTGGTTTTCCGAGATTTCCGAATTTTCCACAGTGTATAGGTAAAACCGCTCTGATGTTCCAACTGGAACATGCGCTCGATGTTCCGGTGTTCCAACCCCGGGCTATAATCTTTCATGGCGAGCTTGCGCCAACAGATCGCGACCACGACTCTCACCCTCACCAAGTTCCGCGATCTGATGAAGCGGATTGAGGAAAACCGTCCGCAGGACGACCTCTCGATCGTCAAGAAAGCCTACGACTACTCCCTGAAGCACCACGAAGGCCAGAGCCGCGCTTCCGGCGAGCCTTACCTGGTGCATCCCCTCGAAGTGGCGTTAGTGCTGGCTGAAATGAAGATGGACCCGGTCGCCATCGCCGCCGGCCTGCTCCACGACTCCGTCGAAGACACCTCGGTCACCATCGTCGACATCCGCAAGGAATTCGGCGAGCAGGTCGCGCACATCGTCGAGGGCGTCACCAAGATCAGCAAAATAGATTTCGCCACGCGCGAAGAAGCGCAGGCCGAAAACCTGCGCAAGATGATGCTCGCCATGGTCGATGACATCCGCGTGGTGCTCATCAAGCTCGCCGATCGCCTGCACAACATGCGCACGCTCGAACACCTCGAGCCCGAGCGCCAGCACAAGATTGCCCAGGAGACGCTTGAGATCTACGCCCCCATCGCCCACCGCCTCGGCATGGGAAAGATTCGCGGCGAACTCGAAGACCTCGGCTTCCTCTTCCTCGATCCCGCCGGCTACGAGCAGGTGGAAAAAGCTGTGAACGCGCGCCGCAAACAAGGCGAAGCATTCCTCGCCAAGATGCAGGGGATCATCAACGACAAGCTGAAAGAGGCAGGCATCCAGGCCAAGGTGGAGAGCCGCATCAAGCGCCTGTTCAGTATCCACAAGAAGCTGCAGCGCCAGCGCATTTCTGTCGATCAGGTCTACGACCTGTTTGCCATGCGCATCATCACGCGCTCATTGCAGGATTGCTATGCAGTGCTCGGCATTATTCACAACATCTGGCGGCCGGTGCCGGGGCGCATCAAGGATTTCATCGCCATGCCCCGGCCGAATTTCTACCAGTCGCTCCACACCTCAGTCATCACAGAAGATGGAACGCCCTTTGAAATCCAGATTCGCACTGAAGAGATGCACAAGATGGCCGAGGAAGGCATCGCGGCGCACTGGAAATACAAAGACGGACCTGTCTCGGCGCAGGACGAGCAGCGGCTGGCGTGGTTGCGGCAGGTGGTCGAGTGGCAGCGCGACGTCAGCGATCCCAACGAATTTCTTTCGGCGCTGAAAGTCGACCTCTATCCCGAAGAGGTTTACACCTTCACACCCAAAGGCAAGGTCGTCGTGCTTCCGCGCGACGCGACGCCGATCGACTTTGCCTACACCATTCACACAGAAGTTGGACACACCTGCGTGGGCGCCAAGGTTAACGGGCGCATGGTGCCGCTGCGTCACAAGCTGCATTCGGGAGACATTGTCGAGATACTTACTCAGGCAGGACATAAGCCCAGCCGGGACTGGCTGGGGCTGGTCAAGTCGTCGCGCTCGCGCAACAAGATCAAGCACTGGCTCAACGTGCACCAGCGCGAGCGCTCCATTGAAATTGGGCGCAAGCTGATTGAGAAAGAGGCGCGCAAGTATCGCATCGCTCTTAAGGAAATCAAAGACGAAGCGCTGCTGAAAGTTGCTGGCGGGTATGGGCTGGGCAAAGTGGACGACCTCATGTCGGGCATTGGGTACGGAAAATATTCAGCGCGGCAGGTGCTGGCGCGGCTGTTGCCGGCTGGCGCTACGCCTTCAATGGCTGGAGACATTGAGGCCGACGGACTCTCGAACCAGCCGGGCGCGATCGCGAGCGTGGTGCGGCGCGTGTTTGGCGATCACAACGCCATCATGGTTAAGGGCCAAGGCGACATGCTGGTCTACCGCGCCCGCTGCTGCAATCCGATTCGCGGAGAGAGCATTGTGGGTTACATCACTCGAGGCAAGGGCGTTGCGGTGCACGCAGTGAGCTGCCCGAACGTGACCAACCTGATGTATGAACCGGAACGCCGCATCGATGTGGAGTGGGCTCGGGATGAGACAACGCCTACGGCATATCCAGTGAAGCTTACGGTTTATTGTGATGATCGTTTTGGTATGCTTAAAAGCATTACGAGTGTTATAGGAGATGCTCAGAGTAATATACGAAACATCGGGGCACGAACTGAGAACAGCCAGGCGAGCGTGGAGATCGTGCTCGACATCTCCGACCTCAAGCATCTGGAACAGATCATGGCTGGGTTGAGGAAGATTCCGGGCGTGCATGAGGTACAGAGGCTGCAGAAGATTTAGAGGCAGTGGCCAGTGGCCAGCGATCAGCGGCCAGTACAAAACCAGCGTAACCTGGGTTATTCAGGGTTTTCGGGCAGGGTGTACTCGAAGTCGTAGGAGTGCTTGCCGTTTGTGATGATGATGGCCATGGTTCCTGCGATGCCGGCCAGCCCTCCTGCACCCGAGCCGGGGACCACGGTGACGGTGAGCTGAAACTTGCCTTGGTCCATGGTGCCGGTGTGCTGGAGGGCGAAGGAGCCACTGCGGCCGCAGAGGGTTCCGGTGACACGCTCGATGGCCACGTAACCGGCACTCCCTTTGGCCGGGTCTCCGGCGCCGAGCATCTCGCCTTTGCTCGCGGCCTCGAGAGCGCCGTGGAATTGCTTGTCGAGCGCATAACGGCCGATAGTTGTGCCCCCGGTGGCGTCATCGGGCGGGAGCGGGGTGGTTTTTACGTCGAAGGCTCCAGTGGCATGGAGTGTCATGGGGCGTCCTTCCGAGAAATTTGTGAAGCTGGAGCCTGGGCGGCGGCCAGCGAGCAGAGACATGCGTAAAGCATGATGAGAATACCAGTTTGGGCGCGCGAACGATCTTTCAACATAGCCCTCCACCTGGAGCGGTCAGCGTATCAGATTTAGAGGCAGTGGTCAGTTGTCAGTCGTCAGTAAACCGGATCTGGGGCGGAGGATGATTATTTCAAGAACTTGTTATTTCAGGCCCAGGCCGCTGTTGAAGTGCTGGATGACTCCGTAGCATTCACAGGTAGCGGCTTCGAGATTCTTGCGGTTCAGTATTTTGACGGTGCCGCGCAGATTTTCAATCAGTCCGGCATTTTCCAGGGCCGATGCCGCGAGACTGACGCTGGGACGTCCGGTGCCGAGCATCTGCGCGAGGAATTCGTGAGTTAAAGGAAGCAACTGGGAGTCGACGCGGTCCTGACACATCAGGAGCCAGCGGGACAGGCGCTGCACAATTTCATGCAGCCGGTTGCAAGCGGCAAGCTGGGCAACCTGCATGCCGTGCATCAAGGCGAAGCGACTGAGTTCTGACCGGAGCGTCGGAGCGTACAGTAAAAGTTCCTGAAAAACATCCGAGGGCACACGCACCCCCCTTCCCGACATTTGCATGATGGCGCGAAAGGTTCCGCGCCGCAGGCCCACGGTCAAGGGCATTCCCACCATACCTTCCACGCCGACGATACCGACTTCGACACTTCTCCCGTCGCGGCTAAGAGCCACGAGAGAGGCCATGCCGTCGTTCAGAAAATAGGTGAAATCGATCTTTTCCCCGGGCTCGTGCAGGATTTCGTACTGCGGCAGGTCCGCTGGGATCAGGTTAGGTCTAAGCAACCTGTACTCCTCATCCGGGAGCGAAAGCAGGATTACATTGCTCACCGCCTTCCCCGCGGCATCAGAGCGAGCGCCGGGATGCAGGGGAGCTTTCTTAACCTGCCCTGTAGACCCCTGCCCTGTAGATGTTTTAGTCCTAGCGATTATGCTCTCCCCTGCCAAAATGCCCATGCCGATTGGATGCCATCCGGCGTTTCGGCTTGTTTCAGGGAGACTGTAGTTTCGGCCATAATTTTACGGATGCTAAAACAAATATCAGCAGCGAAGATACTGAGAACACCTACATTGGTTCTACATGGAGAACGCTAGAGCGCATGCTTAGTTTTCTTCTTAACCGATACCTACGCGTTGACCCGGCGCGTACACGGAAATTAAGCGCTTATTTGTCGTCCGGCTTGTTCTGTTGGAGCCGCTCATCTTTCGCTCCCAGGATACGGTTTAGCTCCTCGACGAGTTTCAGGAACTTCTGTCGGTCTTGCTCCACCGCGATTAGTGAACAGAGTTCCTGGATGCGGTCGCTGTCGGCTTTCTTCATTAGTAATCGGGATTGATTAACCGGGCAGTATCACAATATCCAAAGGTTATGTATGTTCGATGTCGAACGCTGGCCAGTGATCGGTCATGGAGCAGAGCTGCGGCCCGGACGTCGTCGATACAATCCTGGGTAAATCCCATGCGGGTGGCGATAGAAGAGGCATACAGCGCGACGCGGTAGGAACGGTTGTGCGTGTATTTGTCGTTCGAGATGAACTGCTGCAAGATCGTCAAGAGGCCGAAGTAAGTTCGGCGGAGTTCTGCCAGATGGCGTTCGGTGCGGTCATAGAGAGTTCCCATGGCGTAGGCGGTGATGACGAGCAGGCAAGCCCACGTGACGAGTTCGGACCATTCGTCGAAATTGAGCACGAACGGAGCTGAGCCCGCGAACAGGCCGGTGTTCCTCCATAGAAGGATGAGGACCATGAAAGATGCTGGCACTGGCGGTGAGCACGGCGTGCCTATGGCCGTAGACATATGCGGAGAAGATGGTGGGCAGAGTGTACAGACCCAGGATCATGCGGTGAGAAGCTACCAGCCAGTTGAACAGGCCGGCGATAACGAAGAGGGAAAGCACGAGCCATAATTCCTGGTTAATTTTGGCCAGGCCGACTTTGAACCTGGATTTGGAGTCGGGAGCGTCGCCGGCGAGGCTTCCCCGGCTGCCCAGGACGCGTTCGTCAATCAGCGTTGACTTCATGCCCATGTTTTCTTCCATTGGTTCAACCTCGCAACCGGGGCTCGATGCCTCGCGAACGAGGAAACCCCTGGTCTCTCTATCGGCTGGTTGGTGTGGAACTTGAGTCTTGAGGCGGTGGCCAGTGGTCAGTGATCAGTGGCCAGTGAAGGGCAACATCAATCATTTGACCTCATGAGTCGAAGAATACGCGTGAGAACTCGTGCCGTCCCCTTCGGGACTCGGTGGGCTTCCGACTGCTACCCGGCACTTCCGTGCCGGGCTTTCACATACCGTTCCTCCGGCTGGATGTCCTCGGCCTGTCGGGGCGCCGGCCACTGAGCACTGGCCACCGACCACGACTTTCAGCGGGTTGGCGCGACTCGGCTCTTGTTGGCTTCCCTTGGTTTGACTTCATCCGAGCGCATCTGCGTTAATTAACGGCGGAGGGTTCATGCGCGAAGTTGTTTCCACCAAAGATGCTCCTCAGGCGATTGGGCCTTACTCGCAAGCTATCAAGGCTAACGGGTTCGTATTTACGTCCGGGCAGATTGCGATTGATCCGGCTACGCAGCAGGTGGTTACGGGAGACGTGGCCGCGCAGACCGATCGCGTGCTGCGCAATCTGTCGGAGATTCTGGAGGCTGCGGGCAGCGGGCTGGGGAAAGTTGTGCGGTCGACTGTTTTCCTGAAGAGCATGAACGACTTTGCTGCCATGAATCAGGTTTACGGACAGTATTTCAGTTCTGATGCGCCCGCTCGGTCTACCGTGGAAGTAGCGCGGCTGCCTAAGGACGTGCTGGTGGAGATTGATGTGATCGCGCTGGGGTAGGGGAAATCTTAAACACAGGGGGCACGGGGGATCACAGGGTAGACCAGGCAACCTGCATGTACGTTTGTGCCGTCTGTTTTAAAGTGTTAATCGTAAGGAGAGACAGGAATGACTAAGTATACTGCGGCGGTCGTCGTCATGGTCGCGTTGGCGGCAGTGGTCGTGCTGGCGCAGAGCGCGGCTCGGAAGTCGGCGGCTTCGAGCACAAACTCGCCTACCAAGGTTACGGGCGACGGGGTGAAGACCGACTCTGGGCTGATCTATTGGGATATCCGGGTGGGGAACGGCGCGGAGGCGAAGGAAGGTAGTCACGTTCGGGTGCACTACACCGGCTGGCTTACTAGCGGCAAGAAGTTCGACAGTTCGGTCGATGCGGGCAAGCCTTTCGATTTCACCATCGGCAACGGCGAGGTCATCAAGGGATGGGAAATAGGAGTTGCCGGAATGAAAGTGGGCGGTAAGCGGCAGTTACGCATTCCTCCTGCGCTGGGTTATGGGGCGGAGGGTTATCCGGGGGCTATTCCGGCGAACGCCACGCTGATCTTCGATGTGCAGCTGCTGAACGTGCAGTAGAAAGGGAAACCAGACGACAGGTGTTAGGTCTTGGGTCTCTAGGAACGTCTTTAAGACCTGTATAGATAAGACTGGGTACCTGAGACCCAGCGCCCAAGACCCGTGACCGGTTCCTATGCCTTGACCACTTTGCCACTGCGGAGGCAGGAGGTGCAGACGCGGATGCGCTTGGTGGCGGCGCCGACGCGGGCGTGCACGGGACGCAGATTGACGTTCCAGCGCCGCTTGGTGACGTTATGGGCGTGGCTGATGCGGTTCCCAAATTGCGGCTTCTTGCCGCAGATATCACATTGTTGTGCCATGACTGCTGTAGATCCTTTCAGAGGCCTTAAGCGAAACTACTATTCTACCGGATTCAGGGCGTTCGGGACAATTCGCGGCTTCGTGCTATGCGATACTTGACATATGCAGTCTCCGCTTCAGGCGCCCACCGCGGCTACCGACCCCAAGTCGGTTAAGGTGAACCTTACCACCGGCACCGGTGTGGACATCGAATGGGCCGACGGCCACGTTTCACACTACGGGTTCGTCTATCTCCGTGACGCATGCCCCTGCGCAATGTGCAATGAAGAGCGCGACAAAGCTCGGCGGAAGCCGGGTGAGCCTGCGAAGCTTGCTGTTGGCACGCTGCCCATGTTCAAACCTGCTGCCAAGCCGGTTTCCGCCGAAGCTATGGGGAAATACGCGATCCGCTTCAAGTGGAACGATGATCACGACCTCGGAATTTATTCGTGGAAGCTGCTGCGCGAAGTGTGTCCTTGTGAGGAGTGCAAAGCGGCGCAGGCGGGAACTGAGTAAAGGACCGGGCGCGGGTCGATGCAAGAAGGCAAATTCAGCAGGACGGCGCGGCGGGTGGCGATTCGGCGGGCTGCCCATCAACTGCTTGACCACCCCAGGGTGCTTGACGATCCTCTGGCGCTGCGGATTATTGGGGCCGAAGCTGCCGAAGAACTGCGATCAAATCCTAAAGAGCACCATGCTTTTTCGCGGGCGTTTCGTGCATTCATGGCCGCGCGTAGCCGCTATGCCGAGGATGAACTGGCTCGCGCCGTGGCGCAGGGCGTGAGGCAATACGTGGTCCTCGGCGCTGGACTTGATACTTTCGCTTACCGCAATCCGCATCCCTGCCTGCGTGTGTTCGAGGTGGACCATCCGGCGACGCAGGCTTGGAAGCGCGAGCAGTTGGCGTCGGCGGGTATTGCGATTCCGGAGGCACTGACCTTTGTGCCGGTCGACTTCGAGCGGCAGACGCTGGCGAAGGGGCTTGGGCAATGCGGATTCGATGCAGGCGCGGCGGCGTGTTTCTCGTGGCTGGGGGTGACGCCTTATCTCACGCGGGAAGCGTGCATGATTACGTTGAGCTTTGTTGCGAAAATGCCTGCGGGCAGTGGAGTGGTGTTCGATTTTGCGGTGGAAGCGGCGCTGCTCAATGCGGGGCAGAGACAGGCGCTCGACGCGCTCGCTGCACGGGTCGCGCGGTACGGAGAGCCATTTCAGCTTTTCTTTGATCCGGCGAAATTGCAGGACGAGCTGAGGGGGATGGGATTTTGCCGCACCGAGTTTCTGCAGGGCAAAGAGCTTAACGCGCGGTACTTCAAAGATCGCGAAGATGGGTTGCTGGTGCGCGGAGGTTTGGGACATTTGATGGGGGCGTGGGTGTAGGGTTCGAAGTGACCGACCACGGACTAGAGCGTGCTGCTACAATCGCGTCCGCAATGAAAACCTCGGCGCTGGTTGTGTTTTTCTGTTCCCTCAGCGTTCTCGCCCAGACGGGTAAGAGCAACCCGGTCCAAATGGCGATTCCGGGCGTTAAGGGAATTCTGGAATTCGATGCAGGGCCCGCGACTCTTGAAACTCGTGTGCGCCCTGACGGTCAGGAGGTGCAGTTGCGCGCGTTCGGCAGGCCGGACGGACTTGAGATCACCGCCTTCCTGCAACAAGTGGCATTTCCCGCCAGCGCGGAAAAGTGCCGGGACGAATGGTGGCCCGACACCAAGAAAGGCCCGTTTCAACGTGACAATCTTCAGGAAGCAGTTGTTAAGGACGGAATCGCCAGGGTCGAATTCATCGTGCCGGAATTCCAGGGCGTGAAAGTGCAGCAGAAAAACTTACACGCCTACATTGGCGGCGGCGACCTTTGCGCCGAGATTCACCTGTCCAAGGTTGGTTTTAAGCCTGACGATCAGAAGCTTTTTGAAGCTCTGTTGGCGAGCGTGAAGCTATTGCCAGACGCTTTGCCTTCGGCCGCTCAGTCTCAGAACCCAGCCGAGCCTCAGGATCATGACAGCGCCTACTATTTCGGCGAGGGCAGCAGGTTCTTTCTGCAACAGAATTACTCCGAGGCGGCGAACTCTTACGAAAAAGCTTTGAATCTGGAAAAGCGAAAACGCACTCTGTCTAAGGATTATTTCCGCGTGCTCGTGGACAATCTTGGGATGTCTTACGGAATCGGCGGGAACCTGACGCAAGCGGAGACCACGTTCGAATACGGATTAACTCAGGATTCCGAGTATCCGATGTTTTTCTACAATCTCGCATGTACCTATGGCGAGATGAATGAAGCGCTTACCCAGCTTCGCCTTGCCGATAAGTACAAGGCGAACATGATCGCGGGAGAGAAGCTTCCCGATCCGCTGAAGGACGATTCTTTCAGGCATTTTGTCGGCAAGGAAGAGTTCGTCAAAGCTGTTCACGAGATGCAGAAATAGCCTGCAGGCCATCGCCTAGCGGCATCATTTCCGATACAATCCCTTGTCTTGCCAAGGTTATCTCACCAAGGAAACCTCATGCCTACTCGGAAGCATGCTGTCATCGTCTCGATTTTCGCAGCGCTTGTCGTGCTGGGCGCGATTCGTGCGGCTGGAGCCGCGTCCGCCACGGTTTTCTCGGTCTCGTTTCCCAAGACCCGAAGTGACAAGCCTCTTGACGGCCGCATCCTTCTGATTCTTTCCACCGACGCTTCCGAAGAACCGCGCATGCAGATCAACGACACGCCGAAGACTCAGATCATTTTCGGCATCGATGTTGATAACATGCAGCCCGGCCAGGCCCGCATCGTAGACGCGTCCGCTGACGGGTATCCCATCAAGAGTCTCCGGGACGTCCCGCCGGGCGAATACTATGTGCAGGCTATATTGCATCGCTATGAAACTTTCCATCGCGCCGACGGGCACAGGGTGAAGCTGCCGATGGATCGGGGCGAAGGCCAGCATTGGAATATCGCTCCCGGCAATCTGTATTCCACTCCCCGCAGGGTTACGGTTAGCGCAAGCTCTGGAACCATTGCGGTCGCGCTCGACCAGGAGATTCCGCCTATCACGCCTCCGCAAGACACGAAATATATCCGGCACCTGAAGATCCGAAGCGAGTTGCTCACGCGGTTCTGGGGCCGCCCCATGTATTTGAGCGCGAATGTGCTGGTGCCCGAGGGATTCGACACACATCCCGAGGTTCACTACCCGGTAATTATTTCCGAAGATCACTTCAACGCCGACTTTGCCGGCTTTCGCACCGAGCCGCCCGATCCGAACCTGAAGCCGGACTACAGCGAGCGCTTTCACATCTCTGGCTATAACCGCATCCAGCAGCAGGAAGCGTACAAGTTTTATCAGCAGTGGACGAGTCCCGGATTCCCCCGCGTGCTCATCGCGGAAATCAACCACGCGAATCCGTACTACGATGACTCCTATGCCGTGAACTCCGCCAACCTTGGCCCCTACGGTGACGCCATTGAGACCGAGTTGATCCCTGCGATCGAGAAACAGTTCCGCGGCATCGGGCAGGGCTGGGCGCGCTTCGCCTACGGTGGTTCCACCGGCGGCTGGGAGTCCATCGCGGTGCAGATGTTTTATCCCGACCACTACAACGGAGCCTTCATCGCATGTCCTGATCCGGTTGACTTCCGGTCGTTTATTACTGCAAATCTTTACCAGGACAAGAATGTTTTTTACATGCAAGGCGCGCACGCAGACATTCCACAGCCCGGTATGCGCGATTATCTCGGGCGCACGCTGATTACCATGCAGGGCGTAAATCAGTACGAACTGGCCTTGGGATCGCGGGGCCGTTCGGGAGAGCAATTCGATATCTGGCAGGCGGTTTATAGTCCTGTCGGCAAAGACGGGTACCCGCGGCCGATTTTTGACAAAGAAACCGGCGTGATCGATCCCGCCGTCGCCGCTTATTGGAAGGAGCACTACGACCTGAGCGCCATTCTGCAGCGCGACTGGGCTACGTTAGGCCCGAAGCTGCAGGGCAAGCTCAATGTTTATGTCGGCAGCGCCGATACTTACTTTCTTACTGACGCCGTCTACTATCTCGAGGATTTTCTGAAGACCACGACGAACCCCCCCTACGGAGGAGAAGTGAAATACGGCGACCGCGCTGAGCACTGCTGGAACGGCGATCCCAATCTCCCCAACTATCTTTCACGTCTGCACTACCACACCATGTATTTGCCGAAGATTCTCGACCGCATGGAAAAGACCGCGCCCCCAGGAGCTGATTTGACTTCTTGGCGATATTAAGGCGCGCAGAAACGAATTTGATGGTGCTTGGGCGTGAAGCAGGAACGGTGAGCTCTTGATCCGGAAAAACGAAGGCCCCGATTGCTCGGGGCCGATCAAATCTGGGCACCTACAGCACCCTGCGACAATTTCACTATGGGTCACCCAAACCTGTAGTCAAGTTACTTTCAGAGGCGGTCCCAAATGGGGACGGCTGTGGATTTCCCGGTGAGATCCATCACATACCACCTTGTGATTGTTCGAGAGACTTTGAGGGATCGGTCTCGGTGTCTGCCCCGCGCGGCTCCAGTGCCGTAGGCACAGAATGTGAAAGCCCGGCACGGTAGTGCCGGGTGAGGTGGGCTTCGGGGGAATCGAGTCCCGTGAGGGACGGCACAATGGCTCACATCTATCCCAACGTTCTGATCCATTGCGTCTTCAGCACCAAGCTACGTCGCAATTCCATCCCCGATAACTTGCGCGAGAAGCTTTCGATGTATTTCGTTGGAATCGGCAAGAGTCACGACATCCGGGTGTTATGCGCTGGAGGTACCGCCAACCATGCGCACCTGCTGATCGTGCTCCCATCCACCGTGCCCTTGGCAAAGGCCATTCAAGTCCTCAAAGCCAATTCTTCGCGCTGGCTCGGTGAACACGGATTCGATTTTGCATGGCAGGAAGGCTACGGAGCATTCAGCATGAGCGCGTCAAATGTGGAAGTGGTCAGGCATTACATCGAACACCAGGCCGAACATCATGCGAAACATTCGTTCGAGGATGAATTCATCTCGCCGCTACGCAAATCCGGCGTGAAATACGATCCGGAGTTCGTCTTCGGCTGACAGGTGGCGTCCCTGACGGGACTTGGTTCCGGCGGGACTGCTTACACCGGCACTTCCGTGCCGGGCTTTCACATGCCGCCGCTACGCGGCTGGAGTTGGGGAGAATCGCAAACTCCGAATCCGCTGTAAAATCTAATCATCAGCTCCGGAGCCACTTCCGCATTGTCTTTTCTCGATCAACTGAACCCGCAGCAGCGCGAGGCCGTCGAAACTACCGAGGGGCCGGTGCTGATCCTCGCCGGAGCGGGGAGCGGGAAGACGCGCGTCATCACCTACCGCATCGCGTACTTGATCGAGAACATGGGAGTGATGCCGGAATCCATTCTTGCGATGACGTTCACGAACAAAGCCGCCGCTGAAATGGGAGAGCGCGTCGATAAACTAGCCGGCGGATTGAGCATGGCCAAGCCGGTCATCTCGACGTTTCATTCCTTCTGTGTGCGCGTGCTTCGCCGCGATATTGAAGCTTTGCAGATTCCTTCCGCGACGCCCGGACAGCCACCGATTGGGCACACGAAGAAGTTTGTCATCTACGACGAGAGCGACCAGCAATCCGTGGTGAAGTCGGTGATGAAGCGGCTCGGGCTTGACGACAAGCAACTCACACCGCGCACCGTGCTCTCGCGGATTTCATGGGCAAAGAATCATATGCTCGATCCGCAGGAGCTTTACCTGCAATCGGCTGATCCCAAGACAGAGAAGATCGCGCATCTGTTCGAGGAATACCGCAAGGAACTGCGCAAAGCCAACGCTCTCGACTTCGACGATCTTCTTTTGGAAGCTACGCGCCTGCTCAAAACCGCAGCGCCGGTGCGTGAATACTACAACCGCCGCTTCCAATATCTGCTGATCGATGAATATCAGGACACCAACCGGCCACAGTACGAATTGATGCGCATGCTCGCAGGGGCGCGGCATAACGTGTGCGCGGTCGGCGATGAGGATCAGTCGATTTACTCGTGGCGCGGGGCCGATATCCGCAACATTCTCGAATTCGAGAAAGATTTTCCCGAGGCCAAGATCATTCGTCTCGAACAGAACTACCGCTCCACGCAGAACATTTTGGAGGCTGCGTCGTCGGTGGTGGCGAACAACATTCGGCGCAAGGGCAAGAACCTTTGGACTTCGCGGCAGGGTGGCACGAAGATCGGCTATTACGAGGCTCCGGACGGCGAAAACGAAGCGCTCTTTGCCGCTGACCATGTTGCGAAATATCTGCGCGAGGCTGGTCGCGCTGAAAACTCCGGCGGCGAGACTCCGCGTGCTGCCGTGCTCTATCGCACCAACTCCCAGTCGCGGCTGTTTGAAGAGGCTATGCGCCGCTATGGTCTGAAATACAAAGTGGTCGGCGGATTCTCGTTCTACGAGCGCGCCGAGATCAAAGACATGATTTCGTATCTTAAGGCCATCCAGAATCCCGATGACTCCATCTCGCTGCTGCGGGTGATCAACACGCCGACTCGCGGCATCGGCAAAGGCACCATTGAGATGCTCGAGAGATTGGCGCTCGAAACCGGGCTGTCGCTCTGGGGAGCTGTCGGAGAAGCCATCCGGCGGCGGCTGCTGCCGCAGCGCGCGCTGGCGGCGCTGAAGGGCTTTCAACAGTTGCTTGTGGATGCCCAGGCGATGTTATCGGGAACGTTTGTCGAAAGGCTGGAAGAAACCGCAGCAACGGAAAATGTATCGCGGGCATCCGTGCCCGCGTTCCCTGAAGCTGAAGTAGAAATGACCTCCGAGGACGACGCGTCTGCCTTTGATCCTAACGAATTTGAGAACACAGCTTTCGACTTCGGTGGAGCTTATTCCGGAGGCGAGAGCGCCGCTGACAGTAACGCTGGCGTCCCGCCGCCTGTCTTGCCCGAGGGCGTGCCGGCGCCTCACACGCTGCTGGGCCAGCAAGGTGCTGGCGCAACAACCGCCGGCCTGCTTAAATTTCTCATCGACCGCACCGGTTACATCAAACTGCTTGAAGATGAAGACACGCCCGAGGCCTTCTCCCGCATTGAAAATCTGCGCGAACTGGTGAATGCGGCCATGGACTCGCGTGACCGCGGCGAATCGCTCGATCAATTCCTCGATCATGCAGCGCTGATCAGCGATGCCGACGATTACGACGAGCGTTCACAGATCACGCTGATGAGCCTGCACGCCGCCAAGGGCCTGGAGTTTCCGCTGGTCTTTCTCAGCGGCCTTGAAGAGGGACTGTTCCCGCACTCGCGCACCATGCTGCAGCCTGACGAGGTGGAAGAGGAGCGGCGGCTGTGCTATGTGGGAATGACCCGCGCCATGGATCAGCTCATCCTCACGCGCGCGGTGTACCGGCGGAGATACGGCACCGATTTGCCCGAAGCCAGCGTGCCGTCGAGATTTCTGGAAGAAGTTCCGACGCAGTTGATCGAAGAACTGGGCCGAGGCCGGAATAGGGCTGGAATGAGCGCGAGCCATGTGGGGACGGGCACTTTTGCCCTTCCAGCGGGGCGCAGCCCTGCTGGCTTCGATGCGGACGCGCACTATTCCTACGAAGACGAAGATCAGAGCGCAAGTTGGAAAGGCCGCGGCGGTGTTCCAGGCGGCCCAAGCCGCCCAAAGCCCACCGCTCCGGCGGCGCCTTACAACTCGATTGAGAACATCGCCGAGTTCTTTGCCTCGCGCGGGAAAAAATTCAGCGTGCCGAAAACACCGGTCGAAGTGCCTACCGGCAAGCGCGGATTTCGCCCCGGGCAGAAGGTGCGGCATCCAAAATATGGCGAGGGCACGGTCTACCAGCGAGAAGGAGAAGGCGAAGAGGCCAAGATTACGGTACAATTCCCTCGCTTCGGATTGAAGAAACTGGTCGAGAAGTATGCGCAACTGGAGCGGGCTTGAGCGCAATCTGGTAGTTTTGTAATGGGGCGATTTGGTTGGGGCTACATTTCACCTGCGGCCTTGAATTACGAAATCGTCCAGTTACAAAACTACAAAATTAGAGATCCAGGAAAGCAATCATGGCAAACACAGCAACCCTGACCAAAGAGGAACGCAAGAAAGCAAAGCGCGCCTCGCGCAAGAAGACCAAGGCGGAAAAGCCGAAGAAGCCACGTGACTACGCGCGCGGATCGAAGAAGCGCAAGGTGAAGAAGTTGGCTCGCGGCCAGTCGAAGCGGTAGGCCGCGCGCTCGGACTTACGGGCATGGGCGGGTCGCCCATGCCCGACTCCCGCTGTGAGGAGACAACGACCTCTTGTCACAACCGTCTGCGGAACCCACCGCCACCGTGCGCACGTCTGACAATCAGCTTCTCTGCTGCAAGTCGATCGACAAGCTGATCGCGGAATCCGAGGCCCCCGGGCAACGGCTGCAAAAGACTCTCGGTCCCTGGTCGCTGACCGCGCTGGGTATCGGCGCCATCATCGGCTCCGGAATTTTCATCCTTACCGGCACCGCGGCCGCGGGCGAATACTTCCAGGCCCCATCCATCCTGCATGCGCAGGCGCTCGACGTAATCATCAATCTACTGCGCACCGGCAGCACGGCGGGAGCGCTCATGCACGGACGCCCGCCTGCCGGGCCATCAATTGCGATTTCGTTTCTCCTGGTCGCGATCGCCTGCAGTTTTGCCGGATTGTGCTACGCCGAACTGGCCTCGATGATTCCCATCGCCGGGAGCGCCTACACATACTCCTACGCCACACTCGGCGAAATTTTTGCCTGGATCATCGGCTGGGACCTCATCCTCGAATATGTAGTATCGAACGTCGCAGTCGCGGTTGGCTTTGCTGGCTATACGAAAGCGCAGCTGGCCGTATTTGGCATCAACTTGCCGGAAAAATTTGCGAGTCCGGTCTGGGCCGGCGGCCAGTGGACGGGCGCCTACTTCAATCTTCCCGGCTTTCTCATCGTTTTTATTCTCACGCTGCTGCTGGTGCGCGGAGTGAAGGAGTCGGCGGAGACCAATAACATCATGGTGGCGGTGAAAATCGGCGCCATCCTGACCTTCCTGGTAGTCGGCGGAATGCTGGTGAAGCCCGCGAACTGGGTGCCCTTCGCGCCTTCGGGCTTCGCCGGAATCGTTACTGGAGGGGCCATCGTTTTCTTTACCTACATCGGATTCGATTCGGTTTCCACTGCGGCCGAGGAATCGCGCAATCCGCAAAAAGATTTGCCTTTCGGCATCATCATGTCATTGGTGGTCTGCACCGTGCTCTATGTCGGCGTTGCAGTCGTCCTGCTTGGCATGATGAAGTACACGACTTTCGTGTCCGGTGCAGCGGCCGAAGCTCCCGTGGCCTACGCGATGAAGTATCTGGGTGTGCACCCGCTCTTCCGCTCGGTCATCGTGATTGGAGCGCTGACGGGCATGATCTCTTCTTTGCTCGTGTTTCAGTACGGGCAGGCACGCATCTGGTACGCCATGTCCCGCGATGGCTTGTTGCCGAAGCTGTTCTCCGCAGTACACCCGAAGTTTAAGACGCCGCACATTTCCACATGGATTGCCTGTTTCGCCGTAGGAATTCCCGCGGGCCTCGTGGACATTGGAGATGCCGCCGACCTCGCCAACATCGGGACGCTGTTTGCGTTCGTTCTGGTTTCGCTGGGAGTGATCATCCTGCGCCGCCGGCAGCCTGACCGCAAGCGCGCGTTCCGGGTCCCGTTTGTGCCGTGGTTTCCGCTGATCTCGATCGTCCTCTGCGGCGGCCTGATGTTCGGACTCACCGTGATTACATGGCTGCGCTTCGTGATCTGGCTCGGCCTCGGGTTGCTGATCTATATCTTCTATAGCCGGCATAGGAGCGAGTTCGCGAAGAAGTAGCGGATTTTCCTGGCCTCGCAAATGTTTAAACAAGACTCTACAATTAAGAAGTGACTTCTTCCGCACTCGATCGGCTGCCGAATAGTTTTCTTCGCCTTCTTCCCAAGGCTGAGTTGCATCTGCACCTCGAGGGCGCGATCGAGCCAGCCACTCTGTTTGAGCTGCGGCAACGCCGCGGTGAACGGCCTACACGCGCCGAGATCGACGCCCTCTATCGCTACGAAGATTTCCCCGGCTTCCTGCTTGCGTTCAAGAACATCACCGAGCACCTGCGAACTGCAGACGATTACGAGCTCATCACTTACCGCCTGATGCAACGGCTGAAAGAAGAAAACGTTCTGCACGCCGAGGTCTACGTTTCGGTTGGCGTTTGCCTGTGGCGCAAGCAGGATTTCTCCGCCATCTTCGAAGGCCTGGATCGCGGCCGTGCCCGCGGCGCGCGTGACTTCGGCATCTCGCTGGTGTGGATCTTCGACGCTGTCCGCCAGTTTGGCGCTGAGGCCGCTCAGAAAGTCTTTGAGCTTGCAGTCCGCTATCACGACCGCGACGTCGTTGGCATCGGCATCGGCGGCGACGAGCAGAAAGCGCCGCCTGAGCTTTTCCGGGATGCGTACGCCTGGTCTGCCGACCACGGGTTGCGCCTTACGGCGCATGCCGGCGAGACTGGGCCGCCGGAATCCATTTGGGGCGCGCTCAACCTGCGCGTCGAACGCATCGGCCACGGGCTTACTGCTTTTCACGACCCTGATCTCGTCGAAGAGCTTGCCCAGCGCCAGGTACCGGTGGAAATCTGCCTTACCAGTAATTTTCGCACTGGCCTCTGCCCCAGCCTCGCCGATCATCCTGCGAAAAATTATTTCGATCACGGTGTAATGATCACGCTCAACAGCGACGACCCTGCCATGTTCGGCACAACGCTGGCGCGCGAATATCAGATCGCCCAGCAAACCTTCGGATTCACCGACGAGCATCTGCGCGAACTGGCCCGCAACTCATTTGAGGCGTCTTTCCTGCCGGCGGAAAAAAAGCTCGAGTTCCTGAATCTGTTCGACGCCGCTGCCGCGAGGTAATCATGGCGGTCAAGACCATCCTCCAGCTTGGCGACCCGCGTCTGCGGGAAATCGCTCTGCCGGTTGAGGATCCCTCCGTTCCCGAAGTCGCTGGGCTGGTGAACGACCTCGCCGACACACTTGCACATTGGCGCGCCGCTACGGGATATGGCCGGGGCATCGCCGCCCCGCAGCTGGGTTTGCGCCTGCGCGTCATCTTGCTGCAACTGCCCGGAGAGAAGCCTTGGCCGCTCATCAACCCGGAAGTCGTCAAACGCAGTGAAGAGAAGATCGTCGTCTGGGACGCCTGCCTCAGTTTCCTCTCGATCTTCATGCAAGTCGAACGCAATCGCGAAATCGCGGTGCGGTATCAAGACATGAACGGCGAAAACCACGAATTCCGCGCCGGCGACGTCAGCAGCCTCTCCGAACTTCTGCAGCATGAAATCGACCATCTCGATGGCATCCTCGCCGTCGACCGCATCTCCGACATCAAGACTCTCTGCACTCGCGAAGAGTTCGAGAAACGATATCGCCAGAGCAGCCCGTATGCTGCCGTTCCAGCTACAATCGAAAGCTGATTCAGGTCTTGGGTTTTAGGTGTTCGGTCCTGGGTATAGATCTTGACTCTCAGAATTCCCAAAGCAGTAGCGCCGAGACCTAAGACCTAGCACCTACGACCGAAGACCTAACTCGCATGCCCCTCCACATCGGTATCGTCGCTTGCAGCGCGGAAGGCGCCGCGCTGTGTTATCGGACGATCTGCGTCGAAGGCGCGGAGTTGCTTGGCCCTTACGGCCATCCGGAAGTCTCCATGCACGGCCATAACTTCGCCGACTACGTGAAGTGCATTGATGCCAACGACTGGGCCGGCGTGGCCGAACTGATGCTTTCCTCGGCGGAAAAGCTGGCTAAAACCGGCGCGGATTTTCTGATTGCTCCCGTCAATACGGTGCATCAGGCTTTCGATCTGGTGGAGCATCGCTCGCCGCGGCCCTGGCTGCACATTGCGGTCGAGGTTGCGAACGAAGCGAAGCGTCACGGCTACAAGCGTCTGGGAGTTCTGGGAACCCGCGCGCTGATGGAAGGTCCGGTCTACCGCGGGAAACTGAAAGCCGCGGGCATCGAGCATCGCATCCCCGGCCCGGAGCAGCGCGAGCGCATCCATCGCATCATCTTTGACGAACTGGTCGGCGGAGTATTCCTCCCGCGCACCCAAGCCTATCTCACCGAAGTAATCCGGTGCATGAAAGACGAAGGCTGCGACGCGGTTGTCCTCGGCTGCACGGAGATTCCATTGTTGATGACGGCCGAACAGGCTCCATTGCCGATGCTCGATTCCACACGCCTGCTGGCGCGAGCCGCGTTGCGCAAGGCGGTGGAGGGTTGAACGTTCTATGTGCATTGGGTGCCATTCGCCCCGGCAAATTCGCCGACCGCTGTCGCAAAGCCTGCACTTATCACGCATCCATGCTGTAATTGAGAGATCGCTCAATCTATGCCGTCTGCCCTCACAACTCTGCGCCGCCGCGCCAAGGCACTCCACCGCAACCTGCGTGGAGCTTCCATGGCTGCGCGGGCGCTCGCCTCGACTGATCATCCCCTGCTGGCGCATATTATCCCGGTTCGTCGGTGCAACTTGGCCTGCACCTACTGCAACGAGTTCGACGATTTTTCGAAGCCTGTCCCTACGGAAGAAATGTTTCGCCGCATCGACAAGTTGGGCGCGCTGGGCACCGCGGTGGTCACGATTTCCGGTGGCGAGCCGCTGCTGCATCCTGAACTCGATGATGTCATCCGCCGCATTCGCGCGAACGGCATGATCGCCGGCTTGATCACCAATGGATATTTTCTGGTGGCGGAGCGCATTCAGCGCCTGAACCGCGCCGGACTGGAGTGGCTGCAGATCTCCATCGACAACGTGAATCCCGACGAAGTTTCGAAGAAAAGTCTGAAGGTTCTCGACCGGAAGCTGCAGTGGCTCGCCGAGCACTCCGAGTTTCACGTGAACATCAATTCCGTGATCGGCGGCGGCATCGCGAATCCCCAGGACGCGCTCACCATCGGCAAGCGCGCCGTCGAATTAGGGTTCAGTTCTACCATCGGAATTATTCACGATGGCAGCGGCCAGGTGCAGCCTCTAAACAAAGAAGAACGCGGCATCTACGACGAAATGAAGTCGTGGGAGAAGCGCAGCTTCACCCGCATCAACGCCTTTCAGGACAATATCGCGCAGGGCTTGCCGAACGAATGGCGCTGCCGCGCGGGCGCGCGCTATCTCTACATTTGCGAAGACGGGTTGGTGCACTACTGCTCACAGCAGCGCGGCTATCCCGGAGTGCCGCTCGCGACTTACACGCGCGACGACATGCGCCGCGAATATCTCACCGAGAAATCGTGCGCGCCGCACTGCACGGTTTCCTGCGTGCATCAGGTTTCGATCTTCGACGGCTGGCGCGCGCCCCAGACTCCCGCACAGAATAATCCTTCGCGAGACACGGAACTCATCCAGATCGGGCATTAGCCCGTCTTACAAGTTTCATTTCCTGCAAGTTCTATTTCTTGGGCTGCGCACTCGGTGGCAAAATATTATTCAGCCGTAAATACATGGCGGCGGCAGCGTAATGGTCGGCCCATCCGCCGGCCAGGATCAGATCGGCCAGAGCGCGAGGACCTTGGCGTCCAGGAAAGAGTTCAATGTTGTCGCCCAGCTTAGAGTCGTCCATCTTACCGACCGCATCGGCGCAAAAGTCGTACGAAGCTGTGGCCGCGGCGAGCAGCTTGTCTTTGGAATCGCTTTCTTTGGCTTCCTCGACCTTGGGTTCGGCGATGTCGGCTGCTTTGGCACAAAGGCCGTTGTTGAAGCCCACGATGTGAACCACGAGATGCGCGAAGCTCATCTGATCGGCTGTGGGCTTATAGCTGAATTTATCGGCGGGCATGGCGGTAATGGCGCCGAGGGTGTTGTTTCGCGAGCGTGCCAGCAGCTGGCGCAGACCAACTGTTACCGGATCCTTCACGGGAGCCGCGGCGGCCGGCGCCATAGCCGACGATGGGGCCTGGGCAAAAGCGAATGCGCTACAGAAAAGACACAGAACTGCGAGTGTGAGTTTCAAGGGAGGCCTCCTGAACGTCTAAGCATATCTCAAATGTAGGTTACGAGAACGCAGCGCTGATCGCTGCACCCACCAGCGTAAGCACCGCCCACCAGCCAAAGACGATGACGTAGGCTGTGCCGCTTTTTACTTTGCTCACGCAGGTGAAACCGATCGCGGTCAGAACCAGGGTCCAGATCATGAAAATATCGACGGCAGTCGCCACGCTGTACAGAAAAACATTCCCGGCTGGACTCACGAAATACCCGGGGTTCGTGGCCAAGGGATTCTGAAAGGAAAATGAATCCGGACTCATCCCTGCTACCACGGAAACTAGAACCAGCAGCGTCTTAAGCATGAGGGGGAGAGCGGCATAAACCACGATGGCCAGCGAGACTTTGAACGAAACGCCCGCGCCCGCGGCAAACTTAAAGGTGGCAAACAGGGCAGTGGCGATGATCAGCCAGATGATGAGCGTAATGGCTGGGAAAACATAAGAGATGATCTGGGTGACTTTCGCCCCCTGCTCCAGTTGCTGTTCGCGCTGGTCGGCGGGCAACCTTTCCAGGCGCTCCTGCGCTTTAGGCTGCGCCTGCATCTGGTTCTCCATGATCTTGCGGAAGCCGATCTTCTGCCCGGCGATATATACCATTGCGCTCGAGACCACGACCATTACCAGAAATGGCGCCCACCACGCCGCACTGCGGCGCAGGTCGGTGAAGGTCTTTGAGGGCGCGATGAAAGTGTCGATGATGCGTGCGCCTTGGGAAATTGGTGCGGGTCCCGGCGCCGGAACGGATACAGGTGGGAGCGGAGCAGCAGCCATGTTCTTGCCTCCGGCAGAATGCCAGCGAATTCTATCCGGGAGCAGGCTACCACACAAGGGACGACATTAAGCGCGCCTTAAGGGCGTGCCCATTAAGATGAACCGATGCAGAATGTAACACCGATAGCGATTGCGGCGCTGGCGCTGGCACTGGCTCCGGCGGCTTTGTTCGGCCTGGCCGCCGAGCGGGTGGCGCGCGCCGTCGGGCGCTGGCCTGTGCCCGTGCGCTTAGTTCTTCCGGCATTGTTCGTCGTGCCCTATGTGATGGTTTCGATTTCCGGGCACATGTTTGGCTGGGGGTGGTTCGCGCTGTATGCATTGTTGCCCGTGGTGATTGCGTGGCTTCTGCTGCGCGCGGCGGCGGCCGGCCCCGCAACTGCCGATAAAGAGCAGCGCGGTGACTGGCGAGACGCGCTGATTCTGCTGGTGCTGGGGCTCGCCGTGGACTTGCGCTGGTTCGACCGAGCCTGGCCGAGCGGGCTGCGAGCCTTGAACGAACTGTTTCTGGTCGATGCGGGCTTGTACGGATTCCTCGCGATCCGTCAGTTGAGCGGAACCGGGTTCGACTTCCATTTGAAATGGAGTGACTGGAGAACTGGCCTGCGGGAATTAGTGTTCTTCACTCCCTTGGTGCTGGTGCTGGGACTGGCGCTGGGATTCATCCATCCGCATCGAAACCTGCCGGGAGTTGGCAGCGCACTCCTGCGCTGGGTCGCGATATTTTTCTTCACCGCAGTGCCCGAAGAACTCTTCTTTCGCGCCTGGGTGCAGAACTTGCTGGAGCGGCGAGTGGGACGCCGGGCAGCTCTCGTGATCGCATCGGTGCTGTTCGGGCTGTCGCACTTCAATAAACGGTCCGCACATTTTAATTGGCGCTATGTTCTGCTGGCGACGATCGCGGGAATCCTCTACGGCCGCGCCTGGCGTGAGCGGCGCCGCGTAGCCGCATCGGCGATTACGCATGCCAGCGTCGATTGGTTGTGGGGTCTCTGGTTCTAGAAGTGCTGGCTGGTGCGCATCTCACGGGGCAGAGCGGTCGTTAGAGCGTCATATCGGGTATCCGCAAAATCCAGTTAGCCGGAGCTTGCTTGGGCAACCGCTGTGCCCTTGGTCATCAGCGTTCCCACGAACCGAGCCACCGCTTCGAGTTTCTGCAGATCTTCGGGAGTGAAGTGCGGTCCTGCCGCGGCTGGCCGTGGCGCCTTGCGGGAGACTTGAATCACGCCGATTACTTCTCCGTTCTTGTCCAGAACGGGCGCAGACATCAGTTTCTGAATCACCTGGTCGTCAAGTCCGGTGTCTCCCAATTTGACCAGCTCAAAAACGCTGAAGTGCTTCACTTGCGTGAAGCCATTGAAGAGTTCCGCCTGGCGAGTCCGTGCTGTACGGGCCGCTACCGCTGAACTAGAGACAGGGATGGCCCCCGCCGCCCTCAACGCGAGCGGATATAAGAAGTTCAGCAGATTTCCAGAAAGCTCGAGCAGCGCGACTTCTGTTTCGAGTACGCGGAAAACCTTCGCCACGCCGGCACAGATCGACTCAGGAGAGCGATCCTCCGGCTCCCAGCCCGCGTGCTGTTCGATTCCGGCCATCCTCCCGAGCATGCCTCAGGAGAGGGTGAGCGGCAAGGTAACTAACGTGCCCGTCCGCTCAGGGAGCCGGCTGCGCAGCGCGATACTTCAGGTAACCCAAACCAACGCGCAGGTGGTGATGAAGAGCGTCCGGCACGCAGATGGCGAAGCAGAGGCCGAGCAGTCCCTGGGCCAGGCCGAGCGCCCAGAGGTTGCGATAGCGGCGAAAGTGCGCGCACGAAACGATGCCCCACACCAGCGTCGCCGCGGTGAGCGCGAGATTGGGCAGATGAGCGGCGGCGAAGAGCGCGCCGGCCAGGGTTATAGCGGCGGCGTCACTCGAGACCAGGCGCAGCAAGCGGTCCATGAAATAGTCTTGCAGAAGAAACTGCTGATAAATGGTCCAGAGCACGTAGCCGGAGACGTGGGCGAAATCAGCTTTGTAGAGGGGATGCAGCGTGCCGATTTTTGCCGCGACGAACATGCTCACCGCTGCCAGCGCGATTGCGGCGGGCACCATCCAGAGTGACGGGACGAGGCCGCGCCATCCTGTGCCCAACTCGTCGCGACTTTGGCGGCGCGCCAGAACCACCAGCAAGGTCAGCACAAGAACCATGGGCGAGAAGATGCGTTGCAGGCGCTCGGGGGTCCAGATGACGCCGACAATCACTCCGTAGCCGAGAATCAGCTCAACGAGATCGCGGGTCCGGCTGGGATGGATACTCGACACCAGGAAAGTATGGCACAGAAGCCGGTGGTGAAAGCCGCCTCGCTCCGCTTGGCGGGACGGCCGAGGCGGCTGTCCCCACATTGTTTTCCTTTTTCCCGCTTCAGGTGTTTAGACCGCGACTTCTGGCGTGGCTTCGAGCAGGCTGCGGGTGTAGGAATGCTGCGGGCGCCCGGTAATCTGCGCGGTCTCACCGACTTCTACAATCTTGCCGCGATACATCACCGCGATGCGCGTCGAAAGATAGCGCACCATTGGCATGGAGTGCGAGATGAAAAGATAAGTCAGGCCAAAATCGCGCTGCAGTTGAGCGAGCAGGTTGACGATCTGCGCGCCCACGCTGACGTCGAGCGCGGAGACCGGTTCGTCGGCCACCATAAATTTAGGACGCAGCGCAAGGGCGCGGGCGATGCCGATGCGCTGGCGCTGTCCGCCGCTGAATTCGTGGGGGAAGCGCTGCAGAATCGATTCGTCGAGGCCGACGGCGCGCAGCAGTTCGACTACGCGGGACTGGATCCCGGCCTTCGAGCTTCTATTCTCGTGGATAAGAAGCGGTTCGGCGATGATTTCTTCGACGCGGAAGCGGGGATCGAGCGAGGCGAAGGGATCCTGAAAGATGATCTGCATATCGCGGCGCAGGCGGCGCATTTCGCCGGGGCTCGCGGCGAGCAAATCGCGGCCTTCGAAGCGGATGCTGCCTGAGGTGGGCTCGATGAGGCGCAGCAGCAGGCGTCCAAGCGAGCTCTTGCCCGAGCCCGATTCGCCGACCAGGCCGAGAGTCTCGCCGGAGTGAATGTCGAGCGAGACGTCGTCAACCGCGCGCACTTCGCTGCTGCCGCTGGACTTTCCTCCTAACAGAGATTCGCCTTGCGAATAAATCTTGGTGAGGTTGCGGATTTCGATTAGCGCCATAGCTAGCTTTCGAGAAGCAGTTGCTTCATTCGTCTCAGCACAAGACCGAGACGCTGCTGGTTGGCTGCGTCCGGCAGCAGGTGGCCGGGTAATGCTTCCATAAAGTCGCGATTCGATAGTAAATTCCCAACCTGATCGCTGAGATATTTCTGCAAGTCCGTTGGGGCGAGATGAACTTCGCCCGCGAGTTCGGGCCGCCCGTCGACGATGGTAACAATATCCTCCAGATCGTGACTGCTGAAGTCGTTCTTGCCCCGTCCGTGAAATGCTTCCAGTTTAGTGGCGCGAAAATAAGGCGCAGTAGTGACGCGGATTTCGTGGTCACCCACCCTTGCTTTCTGCGCATTCTCTAGGGCGGGCTGATACCAGCGGTTACTGAAGCCGAGAATGGAAGGGTCTGTCGGCATCAAGTCGAGAATCAGGCCGCCACTCACCCAGCGGCAAATCGGTGCACCTTCAGCCTGAGATTGGTGAAAGCCAAGCTCGCGCAGGCGGCCTTCGAGGAGAGTGAACTCTAAGTAGGAGCCGATCGCAATGATCGCATCCACATCCAGGGCAGGCCGAATCGGAGCGGCGCCGGGATCGGTGAGCAGAAGTTCGGTCATACAGCCACCCACGAACACGATCTGGTCGAGCAAGCGATCCAGCTTCTCTGCGGCCATAGCAAGCCGAGCTAGATTCGAATCCTGTGGGAGGGTATTCACCGGGAGTCGATTCTCGTATTCAGCTCACGAATGGCGGTGTCGCGTTCCCTCGCGCGGCCCTCCCGAATCGCATCTACAAGAGCAAGGAGCTTATAGAGCTCGCGGTCTCTAAGCGCAGCTTGGGGCGCATTCTTGTAAAGGGGGGAAAACTCGATTCCGCGGACTGAGCCTTCTGCGTAGGGCCAGACCGGCGGCAGCGGGAAATCCTGGGGAAAATGTTCTTTGAGAGGGGATGCCGCTTCGGCGGTAGGGATTCCGCGAGTTGGACCTCCGCGCTCAGCGGGGAAAGCGTACTTCACGCCATGAATGAGGAACTCCTTGAGGTTGCGCCGGTTGGGTCTCGGGAGCACAGCTTTGCGGTCCCTTGATGGCGTCGCTCCCCTTACTGGGCGGGCCCGAGGCGGGATTATTGCGAAGTCCAACAGGCGAGAGGTACGCGCACGGTCAACCGACGCAAACACGTGGGAGGCGCTCATCGCCAACTCTTCTCCGAGTTTAGCGTAGCTCCACGAATTGCCTACGTTGGCCAATAGCTTGAGGACGACAACGATGTCTTGAGGTCGAAGTTCCATAGCAATTCTCCATTCAAGAATAGAGAATAACACCATAAAATTGTGCTATACAAGCATGCACGGTATTATCATTCTCCATTCGAGAATACAGAATGAAGTCTTTTCCTACCCCGACGCGATCATGGGCACTGCGGCCAGCGCAGCCAGTAGCCCGACGAATCTCCAGCGGGTGAAGTGTTCTTTCAGGAACAGGCGAGCCAGGAGCACGGTTACGGCGGGATAAAGCGACGAGATGACGACCGCTTCGTCGAGGCGTCCGCTCTGGCTGGCGTGGACGAACAGTATGGTGCCGAGGGAGTCGATGCAGCCGGTGACGACGCCCCAGCGCAGGCCGGCTCCAGTGATGTCGCGAAAATTCCTTAGCATCAGGACGATCAGCGAGGTAACGACCAAGCCGCCGGTTCGGGTGAGCGTTGCAATCCACAAGGGGGATGCATCGCCAGCCTGGCGAACGCTGAGATAGAAGCTGGCGAAGCCGATGCCGGAGACGACCGCCAGCCCAATGCCTTCGGGCTTGCTGCCATCTTCAGTGCGGGTGATGAGCCAGAGCCCGACGGCGGCCAAGACGAAGCCCAAAAGTGGAATCCTGCCGGGCACACCTTCGGTGAACATGGAGAAGACCGCTGGGATTGCGGCACTGAGGACGGCGGCCACTGGCGCGGTCAGTCCCATTCTTCCAGAGGAAAGTGCGCGGTAGAAGATGGCCAGGGCAGCTCCTCCCGAGATGCCGCCCGCGAGAACCCAGGCTGCGCTGCGAGCGGAGGGGAATGGGGCGTGCGTGGCGGCAGCTAGTGTGCCGACCACGAGCAGGCCGCCCAGGTTCACTACGACTGTGAACAGGAAGGCGTTGGCGCGCCGGGTGGCGTAGCCTCCGAGAAAGTCGCTCGTGCCCCAGGCCAGGACTGCGGCCATGCCGAAGGCGGCGGTGGAGAATTGGGGCGCGGCGGACATGCCCGACGAGGGTAACATGCGCCAGCGGCGCTGGAACGTTGGGGCAGATTGTCAGGCCCTCAAACGAAATCGAAAGCCCACAGGGTTGAGGCTTGTTGAATCCCGCTTCTCGTAAAGAACGCGAGAAATGGGAAACTCAGCTACTATCGACTGCCTTTTCCGGGCCTCGAATCGGGCCTCCCGCCCGGTTTGCAATCTGCTGTATCCGGGGGCGTTTTGGATGGTAAACTTCTAAGAGATTTCCGACCGCAAGCCCAGGGGTTCAACAGACAACGCTCTAGCAGGCGACGCTCTGAGAAACAACGTTCGAAGAGACATCCTTTGATTGAGCTGGCACCTTCGATTCTTTCCGCGGACTTTGCCCGTCTGGGCGAGCAGGTGCGTGCCGCGGAGGAAGGTGGCGCCACTGTCGTCCATGTGGATATTATGGATGGGCATTTCGTGCCCAACCTTACGATGGGGCCGCCGGTGGTAAAGTCGCTGCGGCGGGTGACCGATCTGCCGCTGGATTGCCATTTGATGATCGAGAATCCGGATGAGTTCATTCCGGCGTTTGCCGAGGCCGGCGCGGATTGGATTTCGGTGCACCAGGAAGCTTGCCGGCATTTGAACCGCACGCTGCATCTGATCAAGAGCCATAATTGCATGGCGGGGGTGGTGATTAATCCGGCTACCCCGGTCGACACACTGACTGAAGTGCTCAATATTGTGGAATACGTGCTGGTGATGTCGGTGAATCCGGGGTTCGGGGCACAGAAGTTTATTCCTTCTACTTTGCACAAAATGCGGCAATTAGTGGAGATTCGCAGCCAGCGCAGGCTGACTTACCGCATCGAAGTGGATGGCGGGGTGGGGCACGACACGGTGGGCGATGTGGTACGCGCAGGCGGAGAAATCCTGGTGGCGGGCAACGCGGTGTTCGGCCTTGGTGATCCAAGCAAGGATGACCCACGAAAGAATGCTGAAGGACTGCTCAAGGCGGCTACCGAAGCCGCGCTGTTGAAAGTCTAGTAGTGGCAGCAAGAAAGCCGAGCTTCGCTCGGGCGGACAGCCGAGGACGGCTGTCCCTACATAATCATATCGAGGTCTTATGTCACGTCGATTCTCATTGATTGCGGGGCTCGCCATTCTGCTGGCGCTTACTGTTGGTTGCACCAACAAGAAGGCGGTCAATCCGTTGGCCAACGTGGGGTCGAAGCAGCCCGACAAGGTGCTGTTCGATAAGGCCATGGACGCGATGAAGCATAACCGCTTCGATGTGGCGCGCATGACGCTGCAGACCTTGATCATCACTTATCCGGACTCGGAGTTCATTGCGCGGGCGAAACTGGCCGTGGGTGATTCCTGGTATGCAGAGGGTGGAACGGCATCTCTGGAGCAGGCCGAACAGGAATACCGCGATTTTGAGACCTTCTTCCCCAACATGCCGGAAGCGGCCGAAGCGCAGTTGAAGATCGCCAACATCCAGTACCAGCAGATGGAAAAGTCGGACCGCGACTATACCCACGCCAAGCGGGCGGAGGATGAATACCGGAATCTGATCATGCAGTATCCGGATAATCCGAAACTGGTGAAGGAAGGCAAGGAGCGGCTGCTGGAAGTGCAGGAAGTGCTGGCGGACCGGGAGTTCAACATTGGAAAGTTCTACTACGATCGGATGTCCTATCCGGCGTCGATTGCGCGGTTGCAGTCGCTGGTGGATAAATATCCGCTGTACAGCAAGGCCGACGAGGCGCTGTATCTGCTGGGTCAGGACTATGAAGCGCAGATCGCGCAGGTGCGGACCAGGCCGGCTTGCACGAGCTTCAACGTTCCGGCGGGCTGCGTGGGCGAGGCCGCGAAAGGCAGCTTCATTGCGGCGCTGACCAAGGACGCGTCCGATAAGTATTCGCAGATCATCACGCGGTACCCGTTGATGGAACGCGATGACGACGCGAAGAAGCGGCTGGCGGCTCTGCATCAGCCCATTCCACGGCCGACGAAAGCAGCGGTCGCGCAGAACAAGGCCGAGGAAGAAAGCCGGCAGGAGGCCAGCACGCTGGACCGGCTGATGACCGTGGTAAAGAAAGGGCCGGACGTGACCACGGCGTCGAAAGTGGGCGATCCGACGTTGGTTGACCCGACTCCGGTGGCCGCTAACCAGGTGGCAGGAAGCGTCATGCGGCAGGCGATGGGACTTCCGGCCGGCGAAAAGGGCCTGAGCGGCGAAATCGTGAAGGCGGATGGACCTCCTGGAGCGAATGAGGCGGCCCCGCGTTCGGATGCGCCCCCGGCGGCGGCGAACGCCGATCTTTTTGCCCGTCCGAATACCGCGACTGCGGCTGATCCTAACGAACTTAAACCAGCAGCCGCGGATGCCAATGAGTTGAAGCCGGGTGCTCCGGACCCGAACGAGTTGAAGCCGACGGAAAGTCAAAACGCGTTAACGAACGAAGCCCCCGCGCCGCCGCCGGTGCAGATCAATGAGATCCAGTCTGGAGCAGCTTCTTCCAGCAGCGGGGCGGTTGCCAGTTCCAGCTCCACTCTCGCCAGCGACAAGGATATTTCCAGCAGCAAGAAAAAGAAGAAGAAGGGATTGAAGAAGCTCATCTCGTTCTAGATCGGCTGCCCGTCTTAACCTTCCGTTACCTTCCGTTTTTGTATTGCCGGCGCCCCTGAGAGCCATCTTCTCGACGCGGTAGGCGCTGACCACTAGTAACCTGGTAACATGCCGTCCGATCATTGACTTACGTCAACGGTCAGGTTACCTTCGCGTTATCTCCCCTCATCAGAGGAATCCCTTTGGCCCGGAAGATACTGCTCGCCGACGACAGCGTGACCGCCCAGAACATGGGCCGCAAGATCCTCGCCGATGCGGGGTACGAGGTGATTGCCGTCAACAACGGCTCCGCCGCGCTGAAGAAGATCGCCGAACTGAAACCCGATCTGGTCATTCTAGATGTTTATATGCCCGGCTACAGCGGGCTGGAGGTTTGCCAGCGCCTCAAGGAGTCGCCGGAAACAGCGAGGATTCCGGTGCTGCTGACCGTCGGCAAGCTCGAACCTTTCAAGCCGGAAGAAGCGCAGCGAGTGCGCGCCGAAGGTTTTATCGTCAAGCCTTTTGAGGCCAGCGAGCTGCTGAGTACCTTGTCGAAACTGGAAGACAAAGTTGTGCCACGGGCCGAGCCCTCAAAGCCGGGCCGCTTCGCGCGGGCGATCGCCGCAGCGGAAGAAGCTGGGCGCAGTGGCCGCGAAGAAACCTCCGATGCCGACAATGGATGGAAGAGTCGGATCGGGTTTCCGAAGAAGAAGACGGAAGCAGAAGAGAAGCTCGCCGAGCAGGCCTCGACCTCTAAACCCGCAGAGAAGGTCGCGAGTGAGAATAATAATGGAGACACGCGGCCCGGGACGGAAAAAGCGGCCGAGGCAAGCGTGGATCTGGCCGCACTGGCCCCGGCCGGTTTGCCGAAGGATGTAACGCCCGAAGAAGTTGCCGCCATTGCCGCCGCAGCGGCGCAGATGCAGATGGTCGCCTCAGCCCTCAAACAGGAGCGTGCGACTGGCAATACGGACGCCGAGAGTGCTGCGATACCGAGTCGGCCAAGCGTAGATGTGCCTCCCGATCGAACGGAAAGCAATTTTCCATCTGCGTCTGAAGTTTCGCGTGACTCCGTCCCCGTAGTGGGAATTGAACCGAAGCCGGAAACCCCGGCAGAAACAGAGAAAGAAGAAGGCAAAAAAGAAGAAGGCAAGAAAGAAGAAGGCAAGAAAGAAGAAAGCAAACCCGACGGCACATCGAGCGAGCCCGCTGCGGTTGAAACATACCGTCGCCGCAAGGGCGATGTGAACCCATATATTAGCCCGGATGTCCCCGTGGATGTTCGTGCCGATGTCCGCGATGATGTTCGCGATGATGTTCGTACGGAAGAAGCGCAGGATGTACCCGTGACCATGGCGGCCACCGCCGAATCCGTAGTGGCTGCGAACGCAGGCGGATCGCGATGGACGGCGGTTTCGGTTGCGCTCGAAGGCAGCGAGTCCGCGATTTCGCTCGATCAGGAAATGCAGAAAGCGTACGCCGTTGCGGGTGCGGATTCTGCCGGTATCGCCGCAGTTTCAGAAGCTGAGCTGGCAGCGGCCGGGAAGTCGTCTGGGCTCGCCTCCGCTGCGGTGGAAACTCCCGCGGCGATTTCGAATCCGGAGCCTGAACCCGTTTCCGCATCCGAACCTGCTCCGATTCCAGCTCACATAGAAACTGGATCGGCGCCCGCCGTGCAATCGGAGGCGGCAGCGGTGGCTTCTCCTTTTGAGGTCGCAGCCCCAGCCTCCATCGCGGCTGTGAATGCTCCCGTCGAGGCGCCCGCCGAGGCGCCGACAACCGCAGCGTCCTCGGAATCGAAACAAGAGCCTGGAGCGCAGGCCGCCCAGCCTCAGCCGGGAGCCGCGGCAGCGGATGCAGTTTCCGCCCCCCGCGCGGAAGAAGCAGTGGAAAAACCGGCGGCCGAACCCGCCTTGGAACCGAAACTCGACTCCGAAACGGTGAAGAATACCGCCGCGGCATGGGCGACCTGGCGTCAAGTCCACGACAACAGCCAAAGCAACCAGGCAGCAGAAGCCCAACTGAAAGAAATCGACCAGCCTGAGTCAGCCTCGCCAGACACTGCCGCCCGGGCAGTTGCCGCGGGCGCCGAACAGCTTCTGCAGGAAGCCGCATCCTCCGCGGATGGTGACCAGAGCAACGTCGCCAGCATCGTCGACAGCGTGCTGGCCGATCTTCGCCCCAAGCTCATGGAAGAGATCAATAGGAAAATGTCGAAGAAGAAGTAGTAAGAGTCCCACTTCCGTTGACAGCCCTCAGCCTTACTCACCTCGAACGCTCACGCACCCGGCAAGTTGCAGCAAGATAGTTCCCTTTGTTCGTTCCAACCCTGAAGGCGCATAATTCAGGTCGTGGCGAAAGAAAACGCCGCCGATCCAACTGCTTGCACATCTGGTGCAGGAAAGAGAGGAGTTTGGGATTCGATGCGCACGTACGTATGCGTTGCCTCCTTGCTAGCGGCCGCCCTCTTTAGCCATTCATTTCCCGCACAGGGACAAAGCGCGCGCTCCCTTCCGGGGTGCGAAACGACGCCCGAAGTGCGCAAAATCCTGGACGAAAAGCTCGACCCAAAGATGCTGGACAAAATGAAACTTCTAGAGCGCGTGGCCTTGGAGCGCCAGGTCCTGAACGATTTGATCGCTAAGTATCCCCGCGAGCTCGAGCCCTATCAAACACTGGTCAACAGCATGCGTTCGGAAGATCCGGACCAGTACGCTGAGCTCCGCAACCGGCTCGTGAAAATGGCGAAGGATGATCCCAACGATGCGCTCGCTCTTCTGCTGGCTGGCTCGGTGCTTCATGGCAAAGATACGCCGGAAAGTGTTCGCCTGTTGGAGGCGGCCCAGGCAAAAGCGCCGAATTTTCCCTGGCCCTCCAAGGAGCTGGCGAGCGACTATTTCAGGGGAAAGATTGCTGACCAGAATAAAGTGAAGGAAAACATAGAAGCTTTTTTTGCCATTTGCCCCGCTTCTACTGACAACTCTGCCCAGTGGTTGCTTGCAAAAGACCCTGCACTGCTGCCCAAAGTAGCGGCGGCTCTGCGCGCCCGCCTTCAAACAGAAACCGATCCGCGGCGACTGAAGGATTACGAAATACTGTGGGGAATGGAGTTTCGCGCTCGGCCGCCAGCCGAACATGACGCGCTCCGTGCGCAACTAACGCAAGACTTGAAACGGCTTGCGACGCTCAATCCCAAAGGCGACGCGGAATGGCAGGTGTTCATGATCAAGGGCTACAAACAGGGGGGCGCCTCGCAGGAAACCGTCACTGTGATGGAAGACACTCTAATTCACGAGTACCCGCGCTCCGGCGAGGCCTGTGAAATCGTTCGCGCCCGCTGGGACAAGGCGCATAAAGAACCGGAGGACCAGAGCGACACACCTGCCTGGGCCCGGTACCAAAAAGAATATGAGGAAGCGCTGAAAGGCTGGATGCGCGACTACCCGGATGAAACGTTCTTGCAGCAGTACGCCTGGTTCTATGCCATTGAAGACGACGATGCGATCTCTGAAAAGGATGGAATCGCCGCGTTAGATACATTCCTGCAATCAGTCAAGGATTTTGATCCGCCCAGCTTCTGGCGTTGGCGCTACGAGAATGCAGCGGAATTTCTCGTTCAGCGGGGCTGGGAGCCGGCGCGCACGCTCGAACTTCTGAAAGAGGCACGTGTGCTCGACCAGCAGGCGCAAGACCGAGCGCGCGCCGACGACAACCTCTCGGATGACGACCTGAAAAGCAACAAAGAGGAGAACATCTGGAATGACCAGTATCTGAACGGCCTTGTGTTGAAAGCCGCCATGCAAGCCAAGCAGCCCGAGGAAGCCTTGAGCTTGGGGGCTTCCATCGAAATGCCTCCCCCAACGGACAAGAAGTTTCAGTCTGGCTATTGGGCTAACCGCGCTCGCTTCGAGGCGCTCCAGAACCGCCCCCAGGACGCGCTCGCGTATTATCAGGTGGCTCTGCACACCAGGACCACTCCTCCAAAAGCCAGTCGCGGAAAACTGCGCGACGATTTGACCGACGAAGCTCGCGCGCTGTGGAAAGTGCAGGGTGGCACGGAAGCAGCCTGGGCTGTGTGGAACAAACCCGTCTCGGGGGAAACGCAGCAGCTCGCAGAAGGCTTCTGGGAGAGGCCAACCAAGACGATTCCAACTTTCGAACTTTCGGATTTGTCAGGAAAAACCTGGCGGCTGAAAGAATTGGAAGGCAAAACAATTCTGATCAGCTTATGGGCCACTTGGTGCCACCCGTGCGAGACCGAATTGCCCCATCTGGAAAAATTTTATGAAAAAGTGAAGGGCCGTTCTGATATTCAGGTGCTGACCTTTGATATCGACGAGGACTTAGGACTCGTGGCGCCCTACTTGAAGGAGAAAGGGTACACGTTTCCGGTGCTGCCCGCCTACTCAACCGTTGTGAGCTTGCTGGACGGCTTTGCCATTCCCCAAAACTGGCTCGTCGATCCACACGGTATTTGGCGCTGGAAGCAAGTTGGTTACGGCGGTGGCAGCGATGCCGATTTCGAGAAGGAAATGCTCGAGCGTATGGGGTCCGCGAAGACCAATCAGTAGGCTTGGTTTCGAGTAGTCCAGCCCAAACTCACCGGCACGCGTTTGATGCCCCGGCACCCGTCTGATAGCGTGAGTTTGAGCGGCTGGCTGCGCGTGAGCCCCTTTTACCTCGTATATACTCAACGCCAAGTCATTATTGAACCCCGAGCTCGTGCAAATGGATGAACTTACCCACTCGCCCCACCTGCTCTTCTGGTTGTTCCTCATCTCGGGTCTCCTGATCGGCCTCGTTTACTGGCTATTCGCGCTTTATCGCGAGCGCCCTGCCCGGAGCGCTAGCTGGGGACGGGCTCTGGAAATAAGTCCTGAGGAACTCGGCGGTTTCAGCTACCAGTCGCTGGCGCTGATCAGCCTGCTCTCACTTTTTCTGGAAATGCTAATGATTCGCTGGGTCTCATCGGAGATCCGCGTTTTTGCCTATTTCAAGAATCTGGTTTTGGTAGGCTGCTTTCTGGGTTTTGGGTTGGGTTGCTACCTCTGCCGACGCCGGATACAGATCGCTGCCCTGGTCGCGCCCATCCTGGTGCTGACTGTGATTCTAAAGCCAAAACTTTCCCCACCTCCTTTGCGTCAGGCTCTGCGTCAGATCGTGGCCGCGCTTCCACAGATGTTAGGAGGGGGTACCGAGGTACACATCTGGGGCGTGCCATCCTTGCCCACGAGTTGGCTGGGCACCTTGCTGGCGCTAGCCGTCATGGTTCCGCTGTTTGCGGTGATTGCGATGGCTTTTGTCCCCACGGGACAATTGGTGGGCTGGTACCTGGAGCAGGCGCCCGACGGGGTAAGCGCGTACAGCGTGAACGTGCTGGCCAGCTTGGCTGGGATTGCCGCCTACACCCTTCTTTGCTTCCTGTATCAGCCGCCGGCCGTTTGGATGCTCGTTGCCGGAGTGCTCTCGGCTCTTGTGTTCTGGCGAAAGGCACAGGTGCGATGGCTGCTCGTGGCGAGCTTCCTCGTCTGCGTGCTGCTGCTCGCTGGTCGGGACCATCGGGGGATCAGCACCTACTGGTCGCCCTATCAAAAACTCGACCTGCATCCGAACTACGAGAACGACCGGATCACGAGCTACACGCTGAACACTAACGACACCTGGTACCAGCAGATTGTCGATCTCTCCCCCGCGTTTGTTCAGTCCCACCCGGATGAATTCCGAAGGCGCCCCGCGGCATGGAGAGCCTACAACCTGCCCTACCAGTTCTACCCTGCGCCCCCCTCCGTGCTGATACTCGGTTCCGGGATGGGCAACGACGTTGCCGCAGCTTTGCGCAACGGCGCAGGCCGTGTGGTGGCAGTCGAGATCGATCCTCTAATTCTAAAACTGGGCCACGAACTCCATTTCGAACACCCTTATCAGTCGCCCCGCACCCAGGTCGTCCTCAACGACGCCCGCAGTTATATCCAGAACAGCAAGGACAGCTTCGATCTCATTGTCTTCTCCCTGCTCGATTCGCATACCACCTCTTCGTACTTTTCCAACATTCGCATCGACAACTTCGTCTACACCCGTGAGGCAATGGCACGAGCGCGTCAGCTGCTAAAACCGGACGGACTTTTTGTGGTGAAGTTTCAGCCGGGCACTCCCTGGCTTGTCGGCCGGCTTTATGCCCTGATGAAAACTACTTTCGGCGATAACCCGGTACAGTTCCATATCGAGACCGACACGGACAACCACTACGATACTGGAGGCCGCTTCTTTATCAGCGGCTCGCGCCAGCGGATC